>LNFM01000977.1_pt1 | contig 70234 bp, 87 predicted proteins | sample 596031 | NCBI WGS metagenome assembly LNFM01 (sample SAMN04254537, study PRJNA301005) | activated carbon metagenome | isolation source: dual media filters at the Ann Arbor, Michigan drinking water treatment plant | place: USA: Ann Arbor
TACATCACCTCGCTGTCGAGCCGGACGCTGGTCTACAAGGGCATGTTCCTTAGCGACCAGGTCTCGACCTATTACACCGACCTGCAGGACGAGACGTTCGAAAGCGCGCTGGCGCTGGTGCACCAGCGGTTCTCGACCAACACCTTCCCGAGCTGGCAGCTGGCGCATCCCTATCGCATGGTCGCGCACAACGGCGAGATCAACACGCTGCGCGGCAACGTCAACTGGATGGCGGCGCGGCAGGCCAGCGTGTCCTCGCCGCTGTTCGGCGACGACATCAACAAGCTGTGGCCGATTTCCTACGAGGGCCAGTCCGACACCGCGTGCTTCGACAACGCGCTCGAATTCCTCGTGCAGGGCGGCTATTCGCTCGCGCATGCGGCGATGATGCTGATCCCGGAAGCGTGGGCCGGCAATCCGCTGATGGATGAGAGCCGCCGCGCGTTCTACGAATATCACGCCGCGCTGATGGAGCCGTGGGACGGCCCGGCGGCGATGGCGTTTACCGACGGCCGGCAGATCGGCGCGACGCTCGACCGCAACGGCCTGCGCCCCGCGCGCTATTTCGTGACGTCGGACGACATCGTCGTCATGGCGTCCGAGATGGGCACGATCACCTTCCCGGAAGAGAAGATCGTGACGAAGTGGCGCCTGCAGCCGGGCCGCATGCTGCTGCTCGATCTCGAAAAGGGCCGCATCATTTCCGACGAGGAAGTGAAGGCCGAGCTTGCCGCCGAGCATCCGTACAAGGAATGGCTCGACCGGACGCAGATCCATCTCGAAAAGCTCGACAAGGTGAAGAGCGACAGCGCGTGGAAGAGCGATGTGCCGCTGCTCGATCGCCAGCAGGCGTTCGGCTACACCCAGGAAGACCTCAACCTGCTGATGGCGCCGATGGCGGTGACCGGACAGGAAGCGGTCGGCTCGATGGGTACGGACACTCCCATTGCTCCTTTGTCACTCAAGGCAAAGCCGCTTTATCAGTATTTCAAGCAGCTGTTCGCGCAGGTGACCAACCCGCCGATCGACCCGATCCGCGAAGAGCTGGTGATGTCGCTGGTGTCGTTCATCGGCCCGCGCCCGAACATCCTCGACCACGAGGGCACGGCCGAGAAGAAGCGCCTCGAGGTCTCGCAGCCGATCCTGACCAACGAGGATCTGGAGAAGATCCGGAAGATCCAGGCCATCGAGCCGGACTTCTCGGCAACGACGCTCGACATCTGCTGGCCCGCCGAAGAGGGCGCGGACGGCATGGAAGCCGCGCTCGACCAGCTGTGCGTACAGGCGCGGCAGGCGGTTGCGGAAGGCCGCAACATCATCATCCTGTCGGACCGCCGCGTCTCGGCGCAATGCATCCCGATTCCGGCGCTGCTGGCGACGGCCGCGGTGCATCACGACCTGATCCGCCACGGGCTGCGCACCTCGGTCGGCCTCGTCGTCGAGACCGGCGAGGCGCGCGAGGTGCATCATTTCTGCTGCCTCGCCGGTTATGGCGCGGAAGCGATCAACCCCTATCTCGCCTTCGAGACGATGCTGCAGATGCATCGCGACGGCGAATTCCCGCCGGAGGTTTCGGAATACGAGGCGGTGTCGCGCTTCATCAAGTCGATCGGCAAGGGCATCCTGAAGGTCGCCTCGAAGCTCGGCATCTCGACCTACCAGTCCTATTGCGGCGCGCAGATCTTCGACGCGGTCGGCCTGTCGGAAGAATTCGTGAACAAGTATTTCCGCGGCACGGCGGCGCCGATCGGCGGCGTCGGCATCAAGGAAGTCGCGGAAGAGACCGTGCGCCGCCACGAGGACGCTTTCGGCCGCGTGCAGATCTACCGCCAGGCGCTCGATGTCGGCGGTGAATACGCGCTGCGCCTGCGCGGCGAGGACCACGCCTGGACCGCGAACACGGTGCGCGACCTGCAGCACGCGGTGCGCGGCAACATGCCGGAGAAGTACAAGGCGTTCGCCGACGCGATCAACAACTGCGTCGGCCGTCCGCTGACCATACGTTCGCTGTTCGACATCAAGAGCGCGGAGGACGACGGCCGCAAGGCCGTGCCGATCGAGGAGGTCGAAAGCGCCAAGGACATCGTCAGGCGCTTCGCGACGGGTGCCATGTCGTTCGGCTCGATCTCGCGCGAGGCGCACACGACGCTGGCGATCGCCATGAACCGGCTCGGCGGCAAGTCGAACACCGGCGAGGGCGGCGAAGAGGTCGACCGTTTCAAGCCGATGGCGAACGGCGATTCGATGCGCTCGGCGATCAAGCAGGTGGCGTCCGGACGGTTCGGCGTGACGACGGAATATCTCGTCAACTCCGACATGATCCAGATCAAGATGGCGCAGGGCGCAAAGCCCGGCGAAGGCGGACAGCTGCCTGGCCACAAGGTCGACGCGGTGATCGCCAAGGTGCGCCACTCCACTCAAGGGGTCGGCCTGATCTCGCCGCCGCCGCATCACGACATCTATTCGATCGAGGATCTGGCGCAGCTGATCTACGACCTGAAGAACGTGCAGCCGAAATCCGCGATCTCGGTCAAGCTCGTGTCCGAGGTCGGTGTAGGTACGGTCGCGGCTGGCGTCGCGAAAGCGCGCGCCGACCATGTGACGATCTCGGGCTTCGAGGGCGGCACGGGCGCGAGCCCGCTGACCTCGATCAAGCATGCCGGTTCGCCTTGGGAGATCGGTCTTGCCGAAACGCACCAGACGCTGGTGAAGAACGAATTGCGCGGCCGCATCGCGGTGCAGGTCGATGGCGGCCTGCGCACGGGGCGCGACGTCGTCATCGGCGCGCTGCTCGGCGCCGACGAGTTCGGCTTCTCGACCGCGCCGCTGATCGCGGCCGGCTGCATCATGATGCGCAAGTGCCATCTCAACACCTGCCCGGTCGGCGTCGCGACGCAGGACCCGGTATTGCGCAAGCGCTTCACCGGCCAGCCGGAGCACGTCATCAACTACTTCTTCTATGTCGCCGAAGAAGTGCGCGAACTGATGGCCAAGCTCGGCTACCGGACATTCGACGAGATGGTCGGCCAGATGCAGATGCTCGACCGCACCAAGGTCGTCGAGCACTGGAAGGCCAAGGGTCTCGACTTCTCGAAACTGTTCGAAAAGCCCGAGCCGCCGCGCAACACGCCGATCTTCCATTCGGAAGTGCAGGACCATCACCTCGAAAAGGTGCTGGACCGCACGCTGATCGGCGAAGCGGCGCCGGCGCTCGAGCGCGGCGAGAAGGTCGTCATCGAAACCGTCATCAAGAACGTCAACCGTTCCGCCGGCGCGATGCTGTCGGGCCGGGTGGCCGAGAAGTACGGACACAAGGGCCTGCCCGACGACACGATTCTCGTGAAGATGACGGGCACCGCCGGTCAGGCCTATGGCGCGTGGCTGGCGCAGGGCGTCTCGTTCGAACTCGAAGGCGAGGCCAACGACTATGTCGGCAAGGGGCTTTCGGGGGGGCGCATCGTCGTCAAGCCGCCGAAACATTCGGGCATCGTGCCCGAGAAGTCGATCATCGTCGGCAACACGGTTCTCTACGGCGCGATCGCCGGCGAGTGCTATTTCCGCGGCGTCGCGGGCGAGCGTTTCGCGGTCCGCAATTCCGGCGCCATCGCCGTTGTCGAAGGCACGGGCGATCACGGCTGTGAATACATGACCGGCGGCATCGTCGTCGTGCTTGGCTCGACGGGCCGCAATTTCGCGGCCGGCATGTCGGGCGGCGTTGCCTATGTCCTCGACGAGGACGGCAGCTTCAAGAGCCGCTGCAACATGTCGATGGTCGAGCTCGAGCCGGTGTATGAAGAAGAAATGCTGATGCAGCGCGTCCACCATCAGGGCGGCGATCTGCTGTTCAAGGGCCGTGTCGAACTGTTCAACGAGATGACGCGGCTTGATGCCGAGCGCCTCCTGCAGCTCGTGCACAATCACGAGCGCTATACGGGCTCGGCGCGCGCCAAGGACATTCTGGACAACTGGGCTGAATACCGCGGCAAGTTCGTCAAGGTCATGCCGGTGGAGTATCGCCGTGCGCTGGCCGACATGGAAAAAGCAAAGCGCGAACTGGCGGCGGCGGAGTAAGGATCATGGGCAAGGTTACGGGCTTCCTGGAAATCGAGCGCCAGGATCGTAAATACGCGCCGGCGTCGGATCGCGTGCGGCATTATAACGAGTTCGTCATTCCGCTCGGCGACGAGGGCACGAAGAAGCAGGCCGCGCGCTGCATGGATTGCGGCATTCCGTACTGTCACAACGGCTGCCCGGTCCATAACCAGATTCCGGACTGGAACGACCTCGTCTATCACGGCGACTGGGAGGAGGCGGCGCGCAACCTCCATTCGACCAACAACTTTCCGGAATTCACCGGCCGCATCTGCCCGGCGCCCTGCCAGGAAAGCTGCACGCTGAATCTCGACGACGCGCCGGTGACGATCAAGACGATCGAACAGGCGATCGCCGACAAGGCGTGGGAGAACGGCTGGATCGAGATCCAGTCGCTGCGCGACAAGACCGGCAAGAAGATCGCCGTGGTCGGTTCCGGGCCGGCGGGGATGGCTGCGGCGCAGCAGCTCGCGCGCGCGGGCCATGACGTGCATCTCTTCGAGAAGAACGCGCGCGCCGGCGGCCTGCTTCGCTACGGCATTCCGGACTTCAAGATGGAAAAGCATCTTGTCGACCGCCGCGTGAAGCAGATGGAAGCCGAAGGCGTGACCTTCCATTACGGCGTCAATGTCGGCGTCGATGTGAAAGCGGCCGAGCTCGCGAAGCAATACGACGCGGTGATCCTGTCGGGCGGCTCCGAGAAGCCGCGCGATCTGCCGGTGCCGGGGCGCGAGCTGGCGGGCGTGCATTTCGCGATGGATTTCCTGACGCAGAACAATCGCCGCGTCTCCGGCGAGAACACCGATATCCAGGACCCGATCCTTGCCACCGGCAAGCATGTCGTCGTCATCGGCGGCGGCGACACCGGTTCGGACTGCATCGGAACCTCGGTGCGCCACGGCGCGCTGTCGGTGACGCAGCTCGAAATCCTGCCGCAGCCGCCGGTTCGCGAGAACAAGCTTCTGACCTGGCCGGACTGGCCGCTGAAGCTGCGCACGTCATCTTCGCAGCAAGAAGGCGCCGAGCGCGATTTCGCTGTATTGACGCAGAGTTTCTCCGGCGAGAACGGCGCGGTCAAGAAGCTGAACTGCGTTCGTGTCGACGAGACGTTCAAACCTGTGCCGGGCACGGAGTTCGAACTTCCGGCCGATCTCGTTCTTCTTGCGATGGGCTTTATCCATCCCGTTCACGAGGGCATGATCCAGGAACTCGGCGTCTCGCTTGATGCGCGCGGCAATGTCATCGCCAATACGCAGAGCTATGAGACCTCGGTGCCGAACGTGTTCGTCGCGGGCGACATGCGGCGCGGCCAGTCGCTGGTCGTGTGGGCGATCCGCGAGGGCCGCCAGTGCGCCGCAAGCGTCGATGCATTCCTGATGGGATCGACGGTTCTGCCGAGGGTCTGATTTAAGCGCGGGCGGAAGGGAACTTCCGCCCGAAGCTTTTGTTGGGATCGACAGGGAGGTATGTCCCCATGTCGATCACACCGCCGGAGCCGAGCCCGATTCCCGTTCCGCCGCCGGAGCCTGATGTGCCGCCGCCGCCGCTGGAGGAGCCGGTTCCGATCGAGGAACCGCCGCCGGATTATCCGCCGGACGAGGCGCCCGATCCCAATCCGGACGAGAATGACGATCCGCCGGAGCGTATGGACACAGGCGCTCGGACTATTCGGCGTTGAGCTAGTTCACCCCCGACTGCGGCCAGGCGAAGTCGTCGGCGCGGCCGGGCTTCGGTGCGATGGCGGCGCCGGTGACGATGGTGCTCTCGTCGGCCTTCGGTTGCGCGGCGTCGGGCAGCGGCGCGGTGCCTTCCGCGCCCGCGATGACGCCGGGATTGTACTCGGTTTTCTTTTCGCCGCCCGAAAGATCCGGCGGCACCAGGATCGCGCCCGGCGTGCGCGGTGCCTGGCCGAGCATCAGGATGCGGCTGGAGCCGGGCGTCGTCGGAGCTCCGGGATCGAACGCCGGCAGATCCGCCATGGCATCGCCGGAATCCTTCGGCGTCAGATAGGCGCGCAGTTCAAGCTCGACCGAATGGCCGATCTTGCGCGCGCCGGCCTTGGTGAAATGCACACCGTCCGCGGTTCTGAGGCGCACGACACGGCCGTCGATGTTCGGGCCCTGCACCGTGAATTCCTCGTCCTCGTTGACGAAGCCTTCCCAGACATCGATGAACGTGCCGCCGAGCGCGGCGACGCGCTGGCGCACGAGATCGTTGAGGAAGAGGTTGTCGGCGGTCGCCTTCTCGTCCTCGACCGGCGGCAGGCCGACCCAGAGCAGCGGGATGTTCTTCTGGCGGAAGGCGAGCGCGATGTCGTCGACCTTGATCGCGTATTGATCCATCCACGGCGCGGCGGTGAGTGCCGGGACCGTGGTCTGAAGCTCGGCGGATTTTTTCTTGGGCTTCTTCGCCGGCGGATCGTCGTATGGACCAAGGAAAATGACGGCGGCGGCAACGGCGGGATCGCGCGCGAGCACTTCATCGGCGACCTGGCGCCAGGGCTTGTCCGTTTCCTTCAGCAGGCCGACGCGCGGCCGGATCTCGCGCACGAGGCCAACTTCAGGGCGCTCGGACAGCGCCTCGGCAAGGCCCGGGGCGAGGTTCTCGGCAAGCGAGTCGCCGATCACGGCGACGAAGACGGTTTTGGGCACCGCTTTCTTGACCGGCGCCGCGGGCTCCGCCTGTTCGGGTTCGGGCGATCCGAAAATGCCGCGCTCGCGCGCGCGCTCGCGGCGGGGGCGGCGCGGCTCGTCGTTGTCGATGGGAAGGCCGAACAGCCGTTCGAAGAAACCGCGGCGCTGCGGCCGCGCGGTGCGTTGTTCCGGTACATACTGGCGGCGCGGATTGACATCGTCGCCGGTGCCCGGGAGACGGCGCTGCTGCCGGTAGCTCGGCGGTGCATAGCGCGGCTCGAAGAGTTGGGCATGCGCGACCGGCGGGGCGGCGAGATCGGCGCCCGCGAGCAGAAGCACAGCCAGAATGAACCCTAGAAACTTCATCGCCACCGCACGTTTAAGCCCAGAAACGGCATAGCCTTGTTGGCGGTGAGGCGCAAATATGGCTGTGGGCGGCGTTATCGCGCCGCGCGCAGCCGGTCGAGGACGTCGGGCGTGTAATTGCCGTCGACGGCGGTGTCGGTGGCCGCCTGGAAGGCGCGGATGGCGTCGCGGGTCTGCGGCCCGAACTTGCCGTCCACGGGGCCGGCCGGATAGCCCTTGGCGTTCAGAAGCTGTTGAACTTCCTCGCGTTCCTTCTGCGACATGACCTGATCGAGGGGCCAGGGCGTGACCAGCGGCCCGCCGCCGCGGATACGGTCGGCCAGCATGCCGACGGCGAGCGCGTAATTGTCCGAGTTATTGTAGCGCTTGATGACGCGGAAATTGTGCAGCGTCAGGAAGACCGGGCCGGAAGGGCCGCTCGGCATGAGCAGCCGGCCGGTGTCGCCGGGCCGGGGGAAGTTCTGCCCGTTGGCGCGGCGCACGCCGCGCTTCTGCCAGTCGGCGAGCGTCGCGGTTGCGCCCTTCTTCGCGGGGAAGCCGCGGGGAAGGACGACCTCGTAGCCCCAGGTCTCGCCCGGCCGCCAGCCATGGACCTTGAGGTAATTGGCGGTGGAGGCCAGGGCGTCGGGAATCGTGGTCCAGATGTCGCGCCGTCCGTCGCCGGTGACATCGACCGCGTAGGCCTTGAAGCTCGACGGCATGAACTGCGTGTGGCCCATGGCGCCGGCCCATGAGCCGACCATGTTCTCCGGCGTGGTGTGGCCCTTCGCCAGAATGTCGAGCGCGTTCAGCAGCTCCTTGCGGAAATAGTCGGCGCGGTAGCCATGATAGGCGAGGGTCGCCAGCGCCTGCAGCACGTTGTGACCGCCAAGATAGCCGCCGAAATTCGTCTCGTTGCCCCAGACCGACAGGACGATGTTGCGGTCGACGCCGAAGCTGGCCTCGATATGGCCGAGCACGTGGTCCCATTCCCGCGCCTTGCCGATGCCCTTCTCGACGCGCAGCGCCGAAACGCGGCGCACGATGTACTGGGCGGAGGTGGATTTGAACTCCGGCTGCTTGCGCGTGAGCTCCATGACTTTCGGATCGGGCTTCATGCCGGTGAAGGCGGCGTCGAACACGGATTTCGGCACGCCGCGCGCCTGCGCCTGCGGCCACAATCCGCGCACAAATCCCTGAAAATCCGCGAGCGCCGGTAGCGGCCAGGCCAAAGCCACCGCCAGGACGGCGCACCTGAAAGGCGTCGTTCCGGTCATCATCCAATCCGCTTTTACGCGGTCAGAGGGGACCCGTCATTGGTTAATGAAAAGCTAACGATGACAAATTCGTTCGATGTCACGCCGCGTTGGTGTGGCGGGCGCGGGCGGCGAGGTGCTCTTCCCAGGCCAGGGCCTGACGCACGATCGTGTCGAGATCGTCATATTGCGGCAGCCAGCCGAGATTGTGCCGGATGCGGTCGGCCGCGGCGACGATCTTGGCCGGATCGCCGGCGCGGCGGGGCGCGAGCTCGACCGTGAAATCGACGCCCGAAACGCGCTTCACGGCGTCGATGACCTCGAGGACCGAGTAGCCGTCGCCGTAGCCGCAATTGACGGTGAGGCTTTCGTTCGTTGCGCGCAGATGGCGCAGCGCCAGCATATGCGCGCTCGCAAGGTCGGAGACCTGGATGTAATCACGCACGCAGGTGCCGTCGCGCGTCTCGTAGTCCGTACCGAACACGTCGAGTCTCGGCCGGCGGCCAAGCGCCGCCTGGCACGCGACCTTGATGAGATGGGTCGCCTGCGGCGAGGACTGGCCGGCGCGCCCGTTCGGATCGGCGCCCGCGACGTTGAAATAGCGCAGCACCGCGTAACGCAGGCCATGCGCCTCGGCGGCATCGCGCAGCATCCACTCGCTCATGAGCTTGGAGCGGCCATAGGGCGAAACCGGATCGGGCGCGGCGTCTTCCGGCACCGGATTGATCGCCGGATTGCCGTACACGGCGGCCGTCGAGGAGAAGACGAAATGCGGCACCCCGGCGCGCACGGCGGCTTCGAGCAGGTTGCGTGTCTTGACGGTGTTGGCGAGGTAATAGCCGAGCGGATCGACAACCGAATCCGGCACCACGATCCTGGCGGCAAAATGGACGATGGCGCCGACCTTGTGTTCGCGCAGCACGCGCTCGACCAGCGGGCCGTCGCCGGCATCGCCCTCGATGAACGGCACCTCGGCCGGAACCGCCCAGCGGAAGCCCGCCGACAGGTCATCGATGACGACGGGCTGCTCGCCATTGGCGAGGAGTTCGAGCACCATATGGCTGCCGATATATCCCGCGCCGCCGGTGACCAAAACGCTCATTTCGAAACCTTTTTGGGTTAAACTGAGTTTATGGCTCTAACCAAGACATACGACACTTACCGCGCGGTTTTTGCCGTTCTGGAAGCCGCCGCAATGCGTTGTCATAGTGAACGGGCGGTCAACACGCCCGCCCCCGCCAAGATCTTCCCTCCGCAACCCAAAGAGTTTCCAGGCTAACATGAAGCGCATCCGCAAGGCGATTTTCCCCGTAGCCGGCCTCGGCACCCGTTTCCTTCCCGCCACCAAGGCCATGCCGAAAGAAATGCTGACCGTGGTCGACCGGCCCGTCATCCAGCATGTCGTCGACGAGGCGCGCGCCGCCGGGATCGAGCATTTCATCTTCGTCACCGGCCGCAACAAGGGCGTGATCGAGGATCATTTCGACAAGCAGTTCGAACTGGAAGCGACGCTGGAGCGGCGCGGCAAGACGAAAGAGCTGAGCGAGCTGCAGCGCGACCTGCCGAGCGCGGGCCAGTCGAGCTTCACGCGCCAGCAGGAACCCCTCGGCCTCGGCCATGCTGTGTGGTGCGCGCGCGATATCGTCGGCAACGAACCGTTCGCGCTGCTTCTGCCCGACATGCTGCATCACGGCCCGTCCTGCCTGGCCGGCATGATGCAGGTCTATGAAAAGAGCGGCGGCAATGTGCTCGCCGTCAACGAAGTGCCGAAGGACCAGGTGCATCAGTACGGCATTGTCGGCGTCGGCGAAAAGCTCGGCGCGGGCTTCAAGATCACCAGCATGGTCGAAAAACCCAAGGCCGAGGAAGCGCCGTCGAACTATTCGATCTCGGGACGGTACATACTCCAGCCGGAAATATTCGCGCTTCTCGAAAAACAGCAGAAGGGCGCGGGCGGCGAAATCCAGCTCACCGACTCGATGCTGACGCTCGCCAACAGCCAGGACTTTTTCGGCTATCAGTTCGAGGGCCGGATTTTCGATTGCGGCTCGAAGATCGGCTTCCTTGCCGCGAACATCGCGTACGGGCTGGAGCGCGAGGACCTCGCGCCCGCGCTGCGGGCGGAGATCAAGTCGGTGTGCGAGTGATGGTCATCCCGGAAATCGCGCAGCGATTACCCGGGATCTCCCGCGGATAAAGATCCCGGATCGCGCGTCGCGCGTCCGGGATGACATTTCACCGCTGCAGCTTCAGGCCGACCTCGACGATGGTTGCGTCGTAATTCTCGTCGCTGTCCGAACTGTCGAGCCGCTCATAGGACACGCGGCCGAGCGCCGAGAGCATGCGGTTGAACTTGTATTCGAGCTGAAGCTCGGCATCCCAGTTCTTCACCGTGTAGTCCATTGTCTCGTAATGCGTTTCCTCATAGGTCAGATCGCCCGTGAGGATCAGCCAGCGGCGGAACTCGTGCGAGAACGAGGCGCCCGCGCTCCAGTCTTCGGCGATGGCGCAGCATTCGACGGTCGAGGCCTCGAAATCGCGTTCGGCGGTGAGGCGCACTTCCGTCAATACGCTCGGACGCCAGATCAGCGTGCCCTGCGCGACCGCGCCTCTGAGTTCCGGAATCCAGTCTTCCTCGGCGCGCTGTTCGCCATAGCCGATTTTGGCTTCGAGCGCCCAGATCGGGTTCGGTTCGAGGCGGAGGCCGGCATAGGTACGCCAGCCGTCGGAATCGTGCTCGACGCCGTTGTCGTTGACATCCTCGTCGTAGGTGCGCTGGTTGAAGGAGGCTTCGACGAAGGGTTCGAGCATCGGGCTGAGTTCATAGCCGGTGCGCAACCGCACTTCGTATTCGCTGTAATCACGGTCGGCGAGATCGGGGTCGCCGAAATCGCGGCGGTCGAACTCGACCGTTGGCGATATGGACAGGCGGTTCGGCTTGTAGACGAAGCCGGCGCTGCCGCTGAAGCGGTCGTTCTCGCTCATGCTTGTCACGCCCACGAGTTCGGGATCGCCGCGCGTGTCGCTGTCGCGCGTGGCGCGCAGCGCGAAGTCGAAGCGCAAATCCTCGCGCGCATCGAGCCTGAGCGCGGCGTCGGCGGCGTAATCCGGTGCGTCCTCTTCCGGGAAGTCGTCATAGGCGCGGTAGCCGGCCTCGATCCGTCCGCGAAAGGCGTGGCGTATCCAGTCCGACTCGACGTCGATGGCGCCGCGCGTGCGCCAGAACAGCGAGTCTTCCGGCGGGTCGGCGCTGGTCGGATTGGAATCGTGGCCGCCGAAAATCTCGACGCTCGGCACGATGATGAAAGCGCCGGCGCGGATGCCGACCGGGGCGAAAGGATCTTCCTCGTCGGCGAGTTTACGGCGGCGCCGCGCGGCGACCGGTTCGGCCAGCGGCGGCGGGATTCCGACCTCGACCGCCGGCGGCTCGAATTCGGTGTCCGGCGCGGGTTCGAGGCGGGTGTCGGGGTTCTCGGAAAGCCGCGTGTCCGGCGCGCGGCGGAATTCCGTGTCCGGCGATATGGGACTCATGGCGTCGGGCGAGAACAATGTCGGGTCGGCGCCGGGCAGGGCATTGAACGAGCCGCGCAGCACCTGGGCCGAGGCTCCGGGCATCGCGAACAGAAGGCAGGCGGCGGGCAGGAGCGCGCGCAACAGGGGCCGCGCGGGCAGCAAAGACCGCACGCCGCGCACGGAGCAAACCCCTGTCGCCGGACCCTTCATGGTTAACGAACATCGACCAGGCGTGGTTAATATGTGGTTCTTGGCACGGGGAAATTTCGGCCCGCTTGCCGCCCGGTGCGGGCGGGTCTAGACAAACGGAAGGGGAGTTTCCGCCATCATGTCGACGCCCGTCCGCCGCGCAGAAGAGACCGCCGAGCCGCCGAAGGCGCTGGTCTCGGCCCGCTCGACGCTGAAATGCGAGAACGACGGCCTCGGCGTGCTCGCCAACGCGCTCGAGGGCGATCTCGGCCGCGCGTTCTGCGAGGCGGTCGAGCTTATCGGGCAGGCCGAGGGCCGGGTCATCGTAACCGGCATGGGCAAGAGCGGCCATATCGGCCGCAAGCTCGCCGCCACCCTTGCCTCGACCGGAACGCCCGCCAGCTTCGTCCATGCCGCCGAGGCCAGCCATGGCGATCTCGGCATGGTGACCAGGAAGGATGTGGTGGTGGCCCTCTCCTGGTCCGGCGAGACGCCGGAGCTTCGGGAAGTCGTCCATCACACCCAGCGCAACGCCGTGCCGCTGATCGCCATCACGTCCGAGCCGAAAAGCGCGCTTGGCCGCACCTCGACGGTGGTTCTGGCCCTTCCGAAAGCGGCCGAGGCCTGTCCGCACGGCCTTGCGCCGACGACCTCGACCACGATGCAGCTTGTGCTCGGCGATGCGCTGGCGATCGCCCTGCTGGAAAGCCGGGGCTTCACGGCCTCGGACTTCCGGGTGTTCCACCCTGGCGGCCGCCTCGGGGCCGGGCTGACCCATGTCCGCGACCTGATGCACAAGGACGACAAGGTGCCGCTGGTCTCAAACGGCACCGTGATGTCCGAAGCCATTCTGGCAATGAGCGAAAAGAGCTTCGGCTGTGTCGGCGTGGTGGATCAGTCGCGCCGGCTGATCGGCATCGTGACCGACGGCGACCTGCGCAGGCACATGAACCCGGACCTCCTGACGGCCCGCATCGAGGATGTGATGACGCGCCAGCCGCGCACCGTTGCGCCCGACACCATCGCCTCCGCCGCGCTGGAAATCATGAATTCCTCCAAGATCATGGCGGTGTTCGTGGTCGAGGACGGGCGGCCGGTCGGAATCCTGCACCTACACGACGCGCTGCGCGCCGGCGTCGCCTGAACCCCCAACAAGTCTAACCGCCGCGTCGCAAATTGCCTTCCGCGCTTAACGGGGGGTTAGAGAAACCGTGCCTATTCTGCCAATCGAGTAAGGGGCTGTTACCCCCAAGTAGGGTTGGGTTCGGGTACATGGACATTTCGTCAATTATGGGCTTCGGCCTGGCCGCCGTCATCGTCGGGTGGCTTGCGGTTTCCGGAGGCGATCCCCGCGTCCTCATGGACTACCACGCCGCGGTGTGCGTGTTCGGCGGGGCCCTTGCGGCAACCATGATCCGGTTTCCGCTCCAGGCCACGCTGCACGGCTTTCCGGTCGGCCTGAAATACACCTTCACGATGCGCAAGGTTTCGACCCGCGCGCTGATCGACGAAATCGGCTCGCTGGCCGAGCTCGTTCGCAAGAAGGGACCTCTGGCACTCGAAAACGCCGCGGTTTCCGATCCTTTTCTGGCAAAGGGCGTACGCTATATCGCCGACGGCTATGACGCCGACTTCATCCGCGACAGCCTCGAGCGCGAGCGCGACCTTTTGCTCGTCCGTCTGTCCGAAGGCGAAAAAATCTACCGCTCGATCGGCGATTGCGCGCCGGCCTTCGGCATGGTCGGCACCCTGATCGGCATGGTGCAGATGTTCGCCAACATGGCCGATCCGTCGACGCTCGGCCCCTACATGGCGATTGCGCTCTGCGCCACGCTCTACGGCGCCATCATGCAGAACTTCATCGGCATTCCGATCGCCGACAAGCTGCACCTGAAATTCGCCGAGGAAGACCTCAACCAGACGCTCATCATCGACGGCATTCTCCAGATCCGCGACGCCAAGAGCCCGGCGCTCGTGCGTGAGATGCTCCAGGCCTATCTCCCCGAGAAGCACCGCGATCGCGAAAACGAGCTCGACGAGGCGGCGTAATGGGCAAGAGGAGAAAAGCCGAAGCGCACGGCGGCGGCCACGGCTGGTACGTCACGTTCGCGGACCTGATGGCCCTGATGATGGCGTTCTTCGTCATGATCGCCGCGTTCTCCACGATGAACGAGGAGAAGATGAAGCAGGCGCTGGGCTCGATCCGCGAGGCGTTCGGCGTACAGACGAAGAACGAGGTTCTCGGCGGCATCATGGAGATCCAGGGCCTTCCGGTGCGCAGCTATCCGAAGAACGTGTCGATGACCAATCCGGTCGATTCCACGCAACAGCCGGGTCCGATCATCGAAGAGTTCGACCGTGGTCCGCTGCGCGAAGGGCGCGATGACCGGTTCTCGACGGCGGCGACGACGCTGCGCCAGGCGCTGCAGGACATGCCGGAAATCACCGAAATCTCGCAGAACATCGTGATCGAGGAGACGCCGGAGGGCCTTGCGATCCAGATCGCCGACCAGGACGGCCGCTCGATGTTCCCCGAAGGATCGCGCGAGCCATACGAGCGGGTGCGGGCCGCGCTGGCGCGCCTTGCGCCGGTGCTGCGCGAACTGCCGCAGCGCATCACCATTGCCGGGCATACGGCGGAAAGCCACGCCCAGGAAACGCCGACCTATGGCCCGTGGGAAATATCGGCCGACCGGGCCAATGCCGTGCGGCGCATTCTCGCCGAGAGCGGCGTGCCGCTGGATCGCTTCGCGGCGATTGTCGGCAAGGCCGACACCCAGCCGCTTTATCCGGACAATCCCTATCTGCCGGCCAATCGCCGCGTGACGATCACGCTGATGGCCGAGCCGCCGCCGATCCCCAACGACGTCGCGCCGTAACCCGTGTCCCGGACAAGCGAGGCGAAGCCGAGCGTTGATCCGGGATCCAGGAGAAAGTGCGAAGCACAAGATTGAGCGGCTGCGCCGCGCTCAAATGCTGGACCCCGGATCACGCGATGCGCGGCGCGCACGCGGTCCGGGGAACGAAATCACGCCTCTTCCACCTGCAGCACCGCGCCGTCCGCCGCCGCGACGCGCACCTTTGCGCCGGCGGGAAGGTCGGGACCGGTGACGCGCCAGACCGTGTCCTCGATATGGATGCGGCCGCTGCCGCCGACGATCGGCTGATCGAGCGTATAGACGCGGCCGACATACATTTCCGAACGGCGGTGCAGAACGGGTTCGGGTCCGCGCGGACGGCGGCCGCCGAAATAGAACCACCAGCCCGCGACCGCCAGGACAGCCAGCAGCGAATAGGCGATCAGCTGCGTCTGCCAGGCCAGGTCGAACACGAACGCCAATACACCCGTGACGAGGGCGGCGATGCCGAGCCACAGAATGAAGCTGCCGGGCGCGACGATTTCGACCGCAAGCAGGACCACGCCGAGAATGATCCAGCTCCAGGCGCCAAGGGCTGCGATGAGTCCGATCATGTCGGCGGCACCGTGCGCGGACGCGCGGGCGGGGCGGGCGGCGGCGTGTCCGGACGATGGCTCTCGATGGCGGATTTCGCGATCTCGGCAATGCCGGCGAGCGAGCCGATGATCGCCGTCGCCTCGATCGGCAGGATCAGGGTCTTCTGGTTGGGCGCGGCGGCGAGAGCCTGAAGCGCGCCGACATATTTGTCGGCGATGAAATAGTTGAGGGCGGCGAGATCGCCGCGCGCGACCGCTTCCGACACGACGGACGTGGCCTTCGCTTCCGCCTCGGCGCCGCGTTCGCGGCCTTCGGCGTCGCGGAATGCCGCTTCGCGGCGGCCTTCCGCTTCGAGAATCTGCGCCTGCTTCTTGCCTTCGGCGCGGAGGATCTCCGATTGCCGCATGCCTTCCGACTCCAGAATGGCGGCGCGCTTTTCGCGCTCGGCCTTCATCTGGCGGGCCATCGCGTTGACGATGTCCTGCGGCGGGCGGATGTCCTTGATCTCGATACGGGTGACCTTGACGCCCCACGGCGCGGCGGCGGCATCGACCACTTTCAGCAGCCGTTCGTTGATCTCGTCGCGCTGCGACAGCATGTGGTCGAGATCCATCGAGCCCATCACCGAGCGGATATTCGTCATGGTGAGGTTGAGGATCGCCGATTCGAGATTGGTGACCTCGTAGCTGGCGCGGGCCGCGTCGACCACCTGATAGAAATTGACGCCGTCGACCTGCACCGTGGCGTTGTCGCGGGTAATGACTTCCTGGCTCGGAATGTCGAGCACCTGCTCCATCATGTTCACCCGGCGGCCGACGCGGTCGATAAAGGGGATGATGAGGGCGAGGCCGGGCGACAGCGTGCGGGTGAATTTCTGGAAGCGTTCGACGGTGTAATTGTAGCCCTGCGGGACCGTCTTCACCCCGGCGAACAGGACAAGGACGACGAAGCCGACCAGCAGCAGGGCAAAAATATCGAAACCGAACATCAGCACCTCCGCGCGTCCCGGGCGGGCACTCTGACGCTGCCGCCGAAAAGTCTCAAGCTCGCGGTAATCCCCGTGAACGATAATTCGGCGGTGCGCGGACCAGAGATCTCCGAATGCGGTATGTGTTTGTTCTGATCGGCTTTTTTGTCGCGTTCGCCACGCCCGCGGCGCAGGCTCTGGAGATGCCGCGGCCGATCGCGGTGGTTTATCGCGGCGAAGCCGGCTGCGACGGCTGTTCGGAGGCCGTCGGCGAAATGCTCGAGCGGTCGAAGTTCCGCTTCAAGGTGATCTATGCCGGCCCGCGCGAGGCGGTGCAGGTGAATGACGAGACCCTCGAGGGCGCCATCGTCTACGCGCAGCCCGGCGGCGGCGACGACACCGAACTTGCCTTGAGCAAGCTCGGTCCGGGCGCTGTCGCGGCGGTGCGTTCCTTCGTCGCCCGGGGAGGCCGCTATCTCGGCATCTGCATGGGCGCCTATCTCGCGGGCAGCCCGGGCTTTTCCCTGATCGACGGCGTACCGCTGCAATATTGGCGACGGCCCGGCGCGCTGGTCGCGGACTACAAGGGCACCGTCACGCCCGTCGTCTGGGGCGGCAAGCAGCGCTTTGTCTATTACGAGAGCGGCAGCACGGTGGTTTTCCAGCCGACGGCCAGGAACGTCCAGGTCCTGGCGTCCTATCCGAACAAGGACATAGCGGTGTCCATTACCCCTTTCGGCAGGGGGAAAGTGGCTTTGTCCGGCCCCCATCCGGAGGCGGACAAGAGCTGGTATGAGAGCCAGGGGCTGGTCAACCCAGACGGCTACGGCAACGATCTGGCGGAAAACCTGATCGCGGCGATGATGACGCCCTGAGGGGCGGTACGGGTTGCATTTTCGCCGCCAGTGGACTAATTACCCGCCCCAACAGCCGATCTTCGCATTTGGTGAAGAACCGCTTTTGGCGGCGGCAAACCAATTTTTCGCAGGCAGACGAACCGATGAAAATCCGCAATTCTCTCAAGTCGCTGCGCGGCCGCCATCGGGACAACCGCATCGTCCGCCGCAAGGGCCGCGTCTACATCATCAACAAGACGCAGAAGCGCTTCAAAGCCCGACAGGGCTGAGGCTTGCACGTCCTACGTCATTTGACGGTTTGACGGCGCGCCGCAGGCTCCCTAGCTTTGGAGCATGGCCGCGCGTTTCCTCATCGCTGCTCTCGTTCTGACGCTTGGCGTCCACGCGCCAGCGTGGGCACAGGAAGACCTTCCGCTTGAGCCGGAGCCCGTGCCGCTGTCCACCGACGCCTCGGCGCAGACCCGCTCATCCCGCCTCGAACGGCTCTATGCGAGCCTTGCGTCCGCCAAGACACCGGACGACGCCAAGCGCTTCGAGGCCTCGATCGACCAGATCTGGAACGAATCCGGCAGCCCGACCGCCGACCTTCTGGCCGAGCGGGCGGTCGAACTCGTTACCGGCGACGACCAGGCCGGGGCGCTGGAACTGCTGCACGAGGCGCTGGAGGTGAAGCCCGATTATGCCGAGGGGTGGAACAAGCGCGCGACGCTGTTTTTCCTGCGCGGCGACTATGTGAGCGCGATGTCCTCGCTGCGCGAGGCGCTGCGCCATGAGCCGCGTCATTACGGAGCCTGGGCCGGCCTCGGCAAGATCCTGCAGCAGACGGGCGACGAGAAACGCGCGCTCGATGCCTATCGCCGCGCGCTGGCGATCCATCCGCATCTCGAAGGATTGCGGGACGACGCCGACAAGCTTGCCGACAAGCTCCGGGGCGAAACGCTCTAGATTTTTAACGGGTGGCGGCGCTGCGGCCGGCGGCCGGATCGGGCTGCGTGGCGGCCGAATTGTTCGGCGGCTCCATGCCCTGCTCGGTGAGCTGGACCGTCCAGCTTCTCTGTTCGCCGGTGTCGATTTCGAAGAAGCCGGTGCGGCTGTAATTGCGGGCAAGGCAGTTATCGATGCCGCGGATGGTGAATTCCTTTTCGCGGGTGCACATGAAGGCGTCGCCGCTCCATTCGCCGCCTTTGTCGTAGTCGAGCGCATAGACGTAATAATAGCGGGCGACGAGCGGGCCCTTGAGCAGCGTCTCGCAGCTCGCTCCGCCGACATTCCACCAGCCTTCGGTGACCCAGGTTTCGCCGTCCTTGTAGCCGACGGCGACGCCGACACGGCTCTTCGTCGCGTTGCATAGGCGAAAGTCCACCGCGAGGGCGGCGGGCGCATACAACGTACTCATTGCCAATGCGCACAACGCGAGGAAGGAAGGAACGCGCCCCCGCGTCCGGCATCTAAGAGCGAAGATCGACGTCATCCGTGACCGGCTCGTGTCAGCCAAACGATATTCAATTGTATCCCGTTTTTCGCGCGGCAGTGTCAACGTGAACGTCCCCGAAACCGCCGTCTAAATACGACTTGAGCACGCCGAAAAAGGCGTTATCGGGGCAAATGGCCCTGCCGGCCGATGACCGGCCGGCGGCGAGTCTTTATGCTGACGCCGATGTTGAGCCCCAACGCCATCGAGCCCTATCGCGGCCCGTTCGAGACCCTGAACGGGGCAAGCCGCAAGCTGCTGCTGATCTGCGACCACGCCTCGAATGCCCTGCCGCCGGATTATGGCCGGCTCGGTCTGCCGGAGAGCGAATTCCGCCGCCACATCGCCTACGATATCGGCGCCGCGGGGGTGACGCGGCGGCTGGCCGAAAAGCTGGATGCCCCGGCCATTCTGTCGGGGTTTTCGCGGCTGCTGATCGATCCCAATCGGGGTCCGGACGATCCGACTCTGGTGATGAAACTGTCGGACGGCGCGGTGATTCCGGACAATGCGCGAATCACCCAGGCCGGAATCGATCAGAGGCTGAGGGAATTTCACGCGCCCTACCACGGCGCGATTTCTTTCTTTCTCGACGCGGCGCTGGATACCGGCGAGGCGCCCGCCATCCTGTCGGTGCATTCCTATACGCCGGCCTGGAAGGAAGTCGCGCGGCCCTGGCAGGTGGCACTGCTCTGGGACAAGGACGACCGGCTGGCCGGGCCGCTGATCGCGGCGCTCGACGCGGAGGGCTTCACCGTCGGCGACAACGAACCCTATGACGGCGCGCTCGAGAACGACACGCTCTATCGCCACGGCACGATGCGCGGCATCGCGCACGCCTTGATCGAGATAAGGCAGGACCTCATCTCTGATGCCGAGGGGCAGGAGGAGTGGGCGGACCGGCTGTCGCGCATCCTGCCGCCGATCCTGAAACAGCCGGGAATCCATCGTATCGAACATTATGGATCGCGCGCGGGTCATGGCCGCCGCACAGAGGCAAAGGACGCAGACGCATGAGCAAGATCGACGACAAGACCCTGACCGAACTTCAGGCCGCCGCGTTCCGCCGTCTCGTCGCGCATCTGCGCGAGCGTACCGACGTGCAGAACATCGACATGATGAACCTCGCCGGCTTCTGCCGGAACTGCCTGTCGAACTGGATGAAGGACGCCGCCGACGCGCAGGGCGTGCCGATGACCAAGGACGAGAGCCGCGAGCTCGTCTACGGCATGAGCTATGACGAGTGGAAAGCAAAGCACCAGAAGGAAGTGACGCCCGATCAGCAGAAGGCGTTTTCCGAGCGCGGCGCGCATTGATCTGACGGCTCAACCGGCGCGTCGCACGGCGCAAAAGCCCTGCACAAACCAGCCGGAAAATCGAGTTCCGCCCGCTTTCCACAAAGGCCCGTTCTGCCTTTTTTGATTTCTTGATTTCGCCTGCCCGAGAGGCCACCAAAGAGCCTCTTCCAATTTCCGTGCAGGATATTTCGCCATGGACGCTTCCGTCGTCGCCAAGGACCAGCTTCTTTCCATCATCGAGCGCGTCGAGCGCCTCGAGGAAGAAAAGAAGGGCATCGCCGACGACATCAAGGAGGTCTATGCGGAAGCAAAGGCCAACGGCTTCGACACGAAGGTGTTGCGAAAAGTTGTTTCGATCCGCAAGCAGGATCAGGCCGAGCGCGAGGAACAGGACGCGATCCTCGACCTCTATCTGACCGCACTGGGAATGGTGAAGTAACCGGCGGCAACGCCGACTTAAATCACACAGCACGGAAAGCCCTCTCCCGCGACAGCGGGGGAGGGTTTTTCATGTTCGTATCCCGGATAAGCGAGGCAAAGCCGAGCGCCGATCCGGGGATCCAGGAGAAAAGCGCGGCTTTGCCGCTCCATGTTGTGCTGGGCCCCGGATCGCGCCGTGCTGTGCGCGGCTTGTCCGGGGAGGGGATCAGCCGCGCGGCGAAAGCTGCGCGGTGCGCTGCGGGCCGAAGCTGACGACGCGGAGCGAGGGCACGGCGGTGCCGGCGAAGATGTCGCTGCGCATGCCGGCGTTCGGATTGCCGCCGAAGGAGGCGGGCAGCACGCCGGACGGCGGGACGATCAGCCCGGAATCGCGGGCGTTCGGATGGCTCATCGCGAGATCGCGGTTGCGCGCCGAACGCTCCGGCACGAACGCCGCCGTCGGCGTCTCCTGGTATGCGGCCGTCTGTACGGCGACCTGCGGCGTGGCGGCAGGCGCGCGCTTCACAGCCGCCGGGATCGACGCTGTCTGCGCCGGGCCGAAGCTGTCGAACGCCGCGGCGACGCGGTTGCCATGGTGCGGCTGCGGCGCGGGGGCGGGTTCGGGATCGGCATCGGTCAGGCGGCCGAGGAGACGCAGCGCTTCGCGCTTCTGCTCCTCAAGGCTGGCGCTTGGCGCAAGCGAGGCGGTGACGGGCTGCATCGCGCCCGGCTGGATAAGGTTGTGCGCGGCAAGCGCCGACGGCGTCGTGTCGGACGGGCGCGGCTCCGGCATTGCGGTGGCATAGCCCGGCGTCGTCGGCGGCGCCTGATAGGTCGTCGCGGCGCGGCCGGCGTCAGGCCCCGAGCGCCAGATCATGTTCGGCACGGGCGCGGGAACGTCCTGCGGCGCGTAGGCGCTCGCAAGCTGCGGCCCGCCCGCCGCGGCATCCGGACCGGCGACGCCCGACGGGCGCGGTTCCGGCATCGGGATGGATTGTTCGATCGCCGCGAGCGCGACAGGCGCTTCGGGCGCGGCGGCGGCCGGGGCCGCCTCAGGCGCCGACGGCGCATCGTCTTCCTCGTCGTCATTGCCGATGAATTTCGACAGGAAACCGCCGCCCTTGCCTGCTGCGCCGCTCTTCTGGGCGCGCTGGGCCATTGCGACCTGCGTTTCCGACATGCCGCGCGCGGTGCCGCCGTTCTTGGCGACATCGGCGAGCGCCAGCGCGTAATTCTTCAGAGGCTTGCCGTCAGCCGGCAGATGCACGGTGCGGCCATCGGGGAAAAGGCGCACGAGCTGATCGCGCGTCATGCGCGGCCAGTGGCGGACATTGCCGACATCGAGATGGACGAACGGAATGCCGGAGCTCGGATAGAAACCGACGCCGCCGCGCTGCAGCCTGAGGCCGGCTTCGCGGATCTTGCTCATCGGCACGTCGGGCACATGGATGTCCATCGCGCGGCCGAGCGTGTGCTGGCTGTTCTTGGCGACGCCCTTGGAACGCCTGCGGAGGCCTTCATTGGTCTCGGACGAGCGGTAGGACGAGATGATGTGGATCGGCGCTTTCGAGCCGGCGTCCTTCTGCACTTCCCAGAGCACATCGAAGAGACGCGGCTCCATGTTCGTCTGCTTCTGGTTGCGCCAGTCGCGCAGATAGTAATTGAGCTTCTTCAGCGCGGCCGGATCGTAGCGCCCGTCCTTCTTGAAGGTGACGGTCAGCCGTTCCTTGGAATGTGTGTGATAGAAGCTGAGCGTGCGTGTGTCGCCGTTTGCGATCGCGGTCTGGGTGGTTTCGGCGAGGCCGACGACGAACAATCCGGCCAGCGCCGTGGACACGCAGATGCGTGTCGCCAGGCGGCGCGTGCGAGAAGTCGCGGCGGAACCCCGTGTCACCCTGTACCCAATTCCCCAAGTGCCGAAAGGCAATGGACCCCGTAACATTCCGGAGCCGGGTTAACGGGTCGTTACCGCTAACCGTGTGCACCGGTCCACAGTCAAGCTGTGCCTTACAAAAATGGCGGAAAACGGTCCGGCGGGGAAGATAAAAGACGGGGAGTGACGGGAAAGTCCCGTTCTCCACAACCTGTCAGGGCGTCGCGGAAGCCGACACTTGGCCGCCAAGTCCTAGAGCTGCCTTCATTTTCTTGTCCGTGCCGTAGACATCGGGGCGCGTCAGAAGGCTGCCGTCGGGAAGCACCTCGGCGGTGAAATAGGCGATGTGGATCGGGATCTTGTGCGCGAGATCGATTCGCCGTTCCCCGCCGCCGACCATCGCTTTCAGCTTCGCGCCGTCGAGGCTGGTGTCCTCGAGCAGCACATCGGCCAGTTTGAACGGGTCCTGGACCCGGATGCAGCCATGGCTGAGCGCCCGCGTGTCCTTGGCGAACAGGTGCCGGGTCGGCGTGTCGTGCAGATAGACGGCGTGCTTGTTCGGGAACATGAACTTGATGTGGCCAAGCGCATTCCGCTCGCCGGGCGGCTGGCGGATGCGGACGCGGTTCATATCCGCCGCGCTCATGTTGGCCCAGTCGATGCCGCCGTCGCGAACCTCGATCGTGCGGGTGCCGAAGAAGGTGTTCACCACCATTTTCCGCACCGGCTTGCGGCCGGCATAGGTCACCTCGAAGCCCTGACGCTCGAGGTAATACGGATCCTTCTGCAGCTGCGGCAGCATTTCCTTGATTGCGATCGAGGCCGGCACGTTCCACGACGGATTGACGATGATGTGGTCCATCTCGTCGGAGAAGATCGGCGAGGGATGCTGTTTGGAGCCTGTAATGACGCGCGTCTCGTGGATCACCGCGCCGCTGCGGACGATGCGGGCCATGAACTCCGGCACGTTGACGAAGATATGCGTCTGGCCGAGGCGCCGCGGCAGCCAGCGCCAGCGCTCCATGTTGGCGAGAACGAGCGGGATCGGATCCTCGATCTTCGCCTCGTCGTTCATCATCGCGATGGTCTGGTTGCCGACGATGCCGTCGGCGTTGAGGCCGTTGCGTGTCTGGAAGGATTCGACGGCGGCGACGAGCGCCTCGTCGTATTCGCGGCTTTCGACCTCGGCGGTCTCGCCGTCGGCGGTCGCGATCTCGGTCGTCGCCTTCGGCAGGCCGAGGCGGACGCGCAGCAGCGGCACCCGGGGATCGAACGCACCGGGCTTCAGGCTCGTGCCGCCCGGGATTTCCGGCGGCGGAGGCGGCGCCGGCTCGCTGGCGGCAGCGCGCAGCTCGGCGAGCTTCTTCTTCAGCGCGCGGAAGCCTTCATGCGGCGGATTGTAGGTGTCGAGCCAATCGGCCGCGTCGTCCTTCTCGGCCATCAGCTTCAGGACGTCCGGGCGCGAGGGGCGCTCGGGCTCCGGCGTGATCAGCGGGCCGAGGCTTGAGGGCACAAGGCGCCCGCCCCGGGCCTGGCGGGCGAAGGCGGCGACGGCGCGCGACAGCGAAATTTCCGCGGCGGCGAGAAGCTCGGGCGAATCCTTCGTCGCGTCCGGGTCGGGCAGCACGAAGGCGGTGGAATCGAGCCCGTCCTCGTCGGCGCGCTTGATGCGGGCGATGACGGCGAGCGCCTTGTCGTTCAGGCGACCGTCCGCGACCCACAGCGGGGCGTGGTTGCGCGCCTTGTAAAAGGACAGGAGATCGGCGTTCTCCTTCGCGCCGGACAGGCGCCCGGCGATCAGCCCTTCGACCGTTTCGGTCGGCGGCGCGGCGATGATTTCGGAATAGGTGTCGGGATCGGATTTCGGCGCGGGCTTCAGCGGCTCGACGATCTGCGACTCCGGCGCGGCGAGCACCGGGCCTTCCTCAAGCGCCGGGAGAGGCTGGGCACCAAGGGGCGCGGACAGGAGGGCCGCCAAGGCGGAGCCAAGCAATAGTTCACGGTAACGCCGAACGCGCATGTGCCGATCTCTCCCTAGCCCCCAACGCAGATATGCCTGTTGCGGTGCGATCTGTGAATCACAATCGCGCGGGCATGTGGCGGCTTCCGGCGCCTTCGTGTCCCTGAAGCCACAGGCGAATCGAGGTTAACGCCCGATGATGAAGAACCTCTGAAGCGTCTGTCCGCCTATGGAACGGCCAGCGTGTCCTTGAAGATCCGGCCGTCCTTCATGATGACGCGAAAATTCTTCGCGGGGTCGGCGACGAGCTGGATGTTCGCGAGCGGATCGCCGTCGACGAGCAGCAGATCGGCCAGCGCGCCTTGTTCGACGACGCCGAGCCGGCCGGGATAGGGATTGCGCTTGCCCGACAGCGCAAGAAGCTCCGCATTGGTCGAGGTCGCCATGATGAGGGTCTCGGCGGGCGTGTACCAGCGTGTCAGCGAGGCCAGGATGGCGCCCTGCTGCTTTGCCAGCGCGGCGGAGAACAGCACATCGGTGCCCCATGCGGTCTTGAGCTTGTATTTCTTTGCCAGTTCATAGGTCCGGGCGATGCCGGGCCAGACCTCGTCGGCCTTTTCGCGCTGGACCGAGCCCTCGGGGAATCCAAGCCTCAGCGCCTCGGGAAGCGGCTGCATGCTGAGCCAGATGCCTTTCTCGGCCATCAGCTTGGCAGTTTGCTCGTCCATCAGCATGCCGTGCTCGATGCATGTCACGCCGGCCTCGATCGCGCCCTGGATCGCAGCGGGCGTGAAGGCGTGGGCGGCGACGTATGTACCCCAGTTCCTGGCCGCCTCGACTGCCGCACGCAGTTCGGGCACCGTGAAGGTCGTGACGTCGATCGGGCTGAACGGCGACGAGACGCCGCCGCCGGCCGTCAGTTTCACCTGGGACGCGCCCTGCATGAGCTGTTCCCGGGTGCGCAGACGCACCTCGTCGGGGCTGTCCGCAACCATGCTGCCGCCGATCTGCTCCATGCGGTGAAGCATGCCGCCGATGGTGCGCGGAAGATCGGAGAGCTGGCGGAAATCGCCGTGCCCGCTGGTGACCGTAATGACGGCCCCGGACGGATATATGCGGGGCCCGACGACCACGCCTTCGTCGATGGCGCGCTTGAGGCCGAACACCGGGCCGCCGACATCGCGCACGGTGGTGAAGCCGCGCATCAGGGTGTCGGTCGCCTCTGCGCCGGCAAGGAAATTGGTGTAGCCGACATCGCCGAAGGACTCCATCGGCGTCACGCGGATCAGCATCGCGTGCCAATGCGCGTCGATGAGGCCCGGCATCAGCGTGCGTCCGCCGCCGTCGATGATGCGGGTGTCCGCGCGGCGGTCCGTCGCAATTGGCGTGGTGGAAATGGTCTCGATCAGATTGCCGCGGACAAGGACGTTCGTCGGCCCGGACAGCGAGGGATTGATGCCATCGAAGATGCGGACATTGTTGAACAGCGTGACGGCGGCATCGGGCGTCTGGGCGTGCGCCGCACCGGCCACAAGCAAAAATACATACGCGACCGCGGAAATCTTCCGTATGTGCAAGAGCATCGGCGCCTCCCTTATGGGGGAGGCTAGCATGGCGCGGCGGACGGGGAAGTAAATCTTTCCGGTCGAACTGTCCGGATCAGGATCCGGTCGCCTTCAGGCCGGGTTCCCCGGGGTTTTCGTTCAGGGGGGCCGGGGCCTGCTGTTCGAGGTCGAGATCCTTGAGCTTGCGATAAAGCGTCGAGCGCCCGAGGCCGAGCCGCCGCGCGACTTCGGTCATCTGGCCGTCGTAATGCCTGAGCGCATGGACGATGGTTTCGCGCTCGATGTCCTCAAGCGGCCGCACATGACCGTGCGGCCCGGCGAGCGGGATCGTGCCGGGCCGGGGTGGCTGGGTAATCGGCGGCGGCGGAGGTTCGGCCGCGCGCGGCACGGGCCGTTCGGAAGGAAGATTTCGCGCGGCGGCGATCTGCGGAAATTCGGCGGTCGTCAGTTCGTCGCCCTCGCACAGGACCACGGCGCGGAAGATCGCGTTCTCCAGCTGGCGCACATTGCCCGGCCAGGAGTGTTCCTCGAGAACGGCGAGAGCGGCCGGCGAGATCGAACGGATGGCGCGGCGTTCCTCGGCGGCGAAGCGGGCGAGGAAGGCGCGTGCCAGCGCGCGGATGTCGGCACGGCGGCTGCGCAGCGGCGGCAGCGAGATCGGAAATACGCCGAGGCGATAGTACAGATCCTCGCGGAACGCCCCGGCCTTCACGAGATCGAGCAGCGGCGCGTTGGTCGCGGAGATGACGCGGATGTCGACACGGACGGGCTTCTTGCCGCCGACCGGATCGATCTCGCCTTCCTGCAGCGCGCGCAGCAATTTGACCTGCGCTTCGGGCGGCAGTTCGCCGACCTCGTCGAGAAAGAGCGTGCCGCCATCGGCTTCGAGGAATTTTCCGGCATGCTTTTCGGTGGCGCCGGTGAACGAGCCTTTCTCATGGCCGAACAGGACGCTCTCCACGAGATTCGCCGGGATGGCCCCGCAGTTCACCGCGATGAACGGCTTTCCGGCGCGCTCGCCCGACGCCGCGATTGCGCGTGCGAACAGTTCCTTGCCGACACCGGTCTCTCCTTCGAGCAGGACCGGGATGGCGGACACCGCGGCGCGGCGGCCGAGATGCAGCGCGGCCTTCATCGCCTCGCTTCTGGATGCCATGTCGTCGAAGGTCAGAGTGCCAGACTGGCGGCGCGCGTTGCGGCGGACTTCGCCGAGCAGCGCATCGACCTTAAGCGCGTTCCTGATCGAGATATCGAAGCGTTCGGGTCCGACCGGTTTGACCATGAAGTCGATGGCGCCGGCGCGCATGGCCGAGATCACGGTGTCGATCGAGCCGTTGACCGTCTGTACGATGACGGGAAGGTCGATATGCGCCTTCTTCAGCCGCTCCATGACGGCAAACCCGTCGAGATCCGGCATCACGAGATCGAGCACGAGCACATCGACGCCGCCGCGCCCGGGCTGCGACAGCAGGTCCACCGCCGCCTCGCCATTGTCGAGCACAACAGGCTCATGGCCGAAGCGGCGCGCCATGGCTTCGAGCAGGCGGCGCTGCACCGGATCGTCGTCGACAATAAGAATCGTGCCGCTCATGCGGATGCGCACCGGAACCTTGGGAATCGATGCAGCATGGCCCGCCAACGTAAACAGAAGCTTACGTTTTTCGCTCGCGCTGTCCCATCATGGGAATTGCCCACCGGCGGAAAAGGTTGAACATCCCGCGGCCCGGGGCGATATGCTGAACCGGAGATCAATTACCCCTGAGGACCGCCCGTGAGCCTTACCCCCGTTTTCGATTCCGCCGAGACAACCGCCGCCGACGCCAAGCTGGGCGACCTGCCGGAGTGGAATCTGAACGACCTTTATCCGGCTATGGATTCGCCCGAGGTGCTGGCGGATCTCGCCAAGGCGGAAGCGGAGAGCCGGGCGTTCGAGGAAAAATACAAGGGGCGGCTTTCGGAACTGGCGGCGGGCGACCACGCGGGTCTGCTGGGCGCGGTTCTGGCCTATGAGGCGATCGACGATCTGATGGGCAAGCTCGGCTCCTATGCCGGCCTTGTCTATGCCGGCGACACGACCGATCCCAAGCGCGCGAAATTCTATGGCGACGTGTCGGAGAAGCTGACCAACGCGTCCTCGCATCTTCTGTTCTTCCCGCTCGAAATCAACGCCATCGACGATGTCGTGCTTGATGCCGCATTGAATTTCGACGCGCTGGCGCGCTACCGCCCGTTCTTCGACGATGTCCGCAAGGAGCGCCCGCACCAGCTCGAACCGCGCGTCGAGCAGCTGTTCCATGAAAAATACACGACCGGCCGCGGCGCCTGGAACCGGCTGTTCGACGAAACCATCGCTTCGCTCCGTTTCGATGTCGAAGGCAAGGAACTGACCCTCGAGCCGACATTGAACCTGATGCAGGAGCCGGAGGAGGCGACCCGCAAGGCGGCGTCGGAAGCACTGGCGAAGACCTTCACGGAAAATCTCCGTGTCTTTACGCTCATCACCAACACACTGGCCAAGGACAAGGAAATCTCCGACCGCTGGCGCAGCTTCCAGGATGTCGCGGATTCACGCCATCTCGCCAACCGCGTCGAGCGCGAAGTTGTCGAAGCGCTGGTGTCGTCGGTACGCGCCGCCTATCCGCGCCTGTCGCATCGCTATTACAAGCTGAAAGCCAAATGGTTCGGCAAGGACCAGCTCGAACACTGGGACCGCAACGCGCCGCTGCCGAAGGTCGAGCAGCGCACGATCCCCTGGCTCGAGGCAAAGGACACGGTGCTGACCGCCTATGGCGAGTTCGCGCCGCAGATGGCCGATATCGCTCGCCAGTTTTTCGACAAGAACTGGATCGACGCGCCGGTGCGCGCCGGAAAATCGCCCGGCGCCTTCGCGCACCCGACGACGCCCTCGGTGCATCCTTATGTGCTGGTGAACTATCTCGGCAAGCCGCGCGATGTCATGACGCTGGCGCACGAGCTCGGCCACGGTGTGCATCAGGTGCTGGCGGCGCCGAACGGGCCGCTGATGGCGCCGACCCCGCTGACGCTGGCGGAGACAGCTTCGGTGTTCGGCGAGATGCTGACCTTCCGCAAGATTCTGGATGCGACGAGCGACCCGGTGCAGAAGAAGGCGCTGCTCGCCTCCAAGGTCGAGGACATGATCAACACGGTGGTGCGCCAGATCGCGTTCTACACGTTCGAGCGCAAGGTCCATACGGCGCGGCGCGAGGGCGGCGAGCTGACGAGCGAGCAGCTCAACGAGATCTGGATGTCGGTGCAGGGCGAGAGCCTCGGCCCGGCGATCCGCTTCAATCCCGGCTATGAAGTGTTCTGGACCTATATCGGCCACTTCATCCATTCGCCGTTCTATGTGTACGCCTATGCCTTCGGCGACTGCCTCGTGAACTCGCTTTATGCGGTCTACGAGAATTCGCATGAGGGCTTCGCCGAGCGCTATTTCGAACTTCTGTCGGCGGGCGGCACCAAGCATCATTCCGAACTGCTGAAGCCGTTCGGGCTCGACGCGCGCGATCCGAATTTCTGGCAGAGCGGGCTTGGCCTGATCGACCGCATGATCACCGAGCTGGAGGCTCTGGAGACGGCGTGACCGCTAAGCCGCCCGGCTTCGTCCATACGCCCTACGGCTCGTTGAAGCCGTTCACCATCGGCATGGGCCTGCTCGATCTCCAGGACTGGATCGAGGCGGACGAACATCTGTCGCGCTATCTCACCGAAAAAGAGCGCCTCATCATCGAGGACAAGGACCAGGTGTTCCGCGAAGAGCCGGGCACGCGCGAGGCGCAGGCGGAAGTGCTGACGCTGCTCGCCGGGCATCTCCTCGCCCGCTTTCCTGACATCTATCGCCGCGACGGCCCGGCGATGGAGATCGTGCCCCACCGGCGAAAGATCGGCCTCGACAGTCTCGACGCGCCGCTGCTGACCGCCGCGCGGCTGGTGCAGGAGGATCTCGTGCTGATGCGGCGCGGCGAGGACGGCTGGCGGTTCGCAGCCGGCGCGGTGGCGTTCCCGTCCTCATGGTCGCTCGACGACAAGTTCGGCAAGACGCTCGATGGCCTGCACATCCCCGTGCCGGGCTATGACGATTTCCTGGCCGGGCGGGTTGCGCGCATTTTCGACAATCTGAAAGCCGACCAGCCGGTGCAGCGCTTCGGCTGGTCGTTCTATGCCGACGACGATCTTGCCCATCCGGCGCCGCGTCCACGGCCCGAAGGCTGGCCGGGCGAGGGGCTCGGCGTATTTGTCCGGCTGGAACGGCAGACACTGCGCCGCCTGCCGGTTTCGGGCGATATTCTGTTCACGATACGGATCCATATCGATCCGCTGGCCGTACTGAAGGAGCACCCGGAGGGTGCACGCCTGGCGGCCGCGATGCTCGGCGACCTCGAAGGGCTGAATGAGCCGCAATTGCGCTACCGGTCGCTTCTGGACAGCCGGGACGCGATCGTGGCGGAGCTGCGGGCCATCGCCGGAAGGTAACAACGTGAGCCGGTTCAACGATCCCGAACGCAACCGTCTGTCGCGGCGGCTGTCGCGCTATGCGCGCGTCGGCGCGGGGGCGGGCGGCGTGGCCGCGCGCATGGGCGTGCGTGCGCTGGGGGCGCTGTCCGGCGGCGGCCCGGCCGATCTCGCGCGTGCGCTTGGCGGCCTGAAGGGGCCGCTGATGAAGGTCGCGCAGCTCGTCGCGACCATACCCGACGCCGTGCCGCCGGAATATGCGGCCGAACTCATGAAGCTGCAGAGCGAGGCGCCGCCGATGGGCGGAGCTTTCGTCATGCGCCGCATGGCAAGCGAACTTGGACCCGACTGGCGGCAGAAATTCAAAAGCTTCGATCTCGATCCGTCGAACGCCGCCTCGCTCGGGCAGGTGCATCGCGCGATCGCGCCGGACGGCACGAGGCTGGCCTGCAAGCTGCAATATCCGGAAATGAAATCGGCGGTGGAAGCCGATCTCGCACAGCTCAAGATTCTGCTCGGCTTGCACCGGCGTATGGACGGCGCCATCGACACGACGGAGATTGCCAAGGAAATCGGCGACCGGGTTCGCGAGGAACTCGATTATGTGCGCGAGGCCAGGCACGCCGCGCTTTACGCGGACATGCTGTCCGATGTGCCGGAGGTGCGGGTGCCGAAGGTCTGGCCCGAACTTTCAACCGGACGGCTTCTGACCCAGACATGGCTCGAGGGCCGCAAGCTGCTCGATTTCAAGTCCGCCCCGCAGGCGACGCGCAACAGGATCGCCGCCGCGATGTTCCGCGCGTGGTGGCATCCGTTCGCGCATTACGGCGTCATCCATGGCGACCCGCATCTCGGAAACTACACCGTATTTACGTACGAGGCCGGCGCGCCGGGCGGCATAAACCTGCTGGACTATGGCTGCGTCCGTATTTTCCCGCCGTCCTTCGTCGAGGGAGTGGTCGAGCTGTATCACGGCCTCCGAACCGAAGATCGCGCCCGCATCGTCGGAGCCTACGAACAATGGGGCTTCAAAGGACTTACCAATCAACTGATAGATATCCTGAATGTATGGGCCCGCTTCATTTACGGGCCGCTCCTCGCCGACAAGGTGCAGGCGATCGCCGGCGGCTCCATATCTCCGGCCGAGTATGGGCGCCGGCAGGCCTTCGAGGTCCATTCCGCGCTGAAACGGCTGGGTCCGGTGGTTGTCCCGCGGGAATTTGTGTTCATGGACCGGGCGGCCATCGGCCTTGGGGGCGTTTTTCTGCACCTCGGGGCCGAAATGAACTTCTACCGGCTGTTCAATGCCGAAATCGACGGGTTTTCCGAACAGGTGGTCCGCGAGCGGCAGGCCGCCGCGCTGGCGAGAGCGGGCCTCACGGGCTAAGGCGCGGCGACGGGGCGCAGTTGGTGGATGGCGATTTTGTGGCGGGAACATTGCTCCCGATCACGCTTTCCGTTAAAGGCGGCACAGTCATTCATATGCAACCCCGGGGAGCGCCATGGCCGAGCACGGCAAGGTCGAATACGCGACTGCGACCGGCAATGATTATGTCGAGCATGAAGCGACCTATCTGAATGTCATCAAGCTCACGAAAGTGGGCATCATGGCGACCCTGGCGCTTGTGGTGGCGCTTGGCATCCACGGCACGACCGGCCCGCTCTGGATCGTGGCTCTTGGTATCGTCGCCTCTCTCGTGGCGTTCGTGCGCGGTGTCGTGTCCGACTCGGTGGTTCCTGCCACCGTTGTTCTCGTCGCCCTCCTTATCATCTGGGCCTTCCTGGCCTCCTGACCCTCGGGTTTATCTCTATGCGTGTTGCCGTTCTCAGCGAGACCGAGGCCAATGAAGGCCGCGTCGCCGCGACCCCTGAAACCGTCAAGAAGCTGAAAGGCCTCGGCGCGGACGTGGCTGTCGAGGAAGGCGCGGGCGACAAGTCCGGCATTCCCGATTCCGAATACAAGGCCGCCGGCGCGACCATCGTCGCCGACGCCGCCAAGGCCGTCGCCAAGGCCGATGTCGTTCTGTCGGTGCGCCGCCCCTCGGTCACCCAGCTCAAGGGCATCAATGACGGCGCGGCGGTGATCTCGATCGCCGATCCCTACGGCAACGAGGCCGAGCTCAAGAAGATCGCGGCCACCGGCGGCGCCCTGTTCGCCATGGAGCTGATGCCGCGCATCACGCGTGCCCAGGTGATGGACGTTCTGTCGTCGCAGGCCAACCTTGCCGGCTATCGCGCGGTGATCGACGGTTCGGCCGAATATGGCCGCGCCTTCCCGATGATGATGACGGCGGCGGGCACGGTTCCGGCCGCGCGCGTCTTCATCATGGGCGTGGGCGTTGCGGGCCTTCAGGCCATCGCGACCGCGCGCCGCCTCGGCGCCATCGTCACCGCGACGGACGTCCGCCCGGCGACGAAGGAGCAGGTCGAATCGCTAGGCGCGAAGTTCATCGCGGTCGAGGACGACGAGTTCAAGCAAGCCGAGACCTCCGGCGGCTACGCCAAGGAGATGTCGAAGGAATATCAGGCCAAGCAGGCCGAGCTCGTCGCCGGCCACATCGCCAAGCAGGACGTCGTCATTACGACGGCGCTCATTCCGGGCCGTCCGGCGCCGAAGCTCGTCACCAAGAAGATGATCGAGTCGATGAAGCCGGGTTCGGTCATCGTCGATCTCGCGGTCGAGCGCGGCGGCAATGTCGAGGGTGTGCAGCCCGGCAAGGTCACGACGGTCAACGGCGTCAAGCTCGTCGGCCATCTCAATGTCGCGGGCCGTCTCGCGGCGTCCGCCTCGGCGCTCTACGCCCGCAACCTCTATGCTTTCCTCGAGACGCTGATCGACCAGGAAAAGAGGAGCATCAACATCAACTGGGACGACGAACTCGTTAAGGCCACGGCGCTGACGCGCGGCGGCGCCGTCGTCCATCCGAATTTCGGCGGCAGCAACTCTTCCAAGGCGGAGGCTCCGGCGGCGGACGCAAAACCCGCGGCCGAGAAGAAACCGGCGGCTGCCAAAAAGCCCGCGGCGAAAAAGCCCGCGGCGCCGAAGGCGGCCCCGAAGGCCGCCAGGACGGCCGCCACGAAAACTGCGAAGCCCGCAGCGAAATCCACCAAGTCCAAGGGAGCCTGAAAATGATTCAGCTCGCTCAGGCGACCGTTCCCAACGAGGCCGTCGTCGACGGCGTCGCCGGCGCCGTTCACGCCGCGACCGGCATCGACCCGTTCGTGTTCCGCTTCGCGATCTTCGTGCTCGCGATTTTCGTCGGTTACTACGTCGTGTGGAGCGTCACGCCGGCGCTGCATACGCCGCTGATGGCCGTCACCAACGCCATCTCCTCCGTCATCGTCGTCGGCGCGCTGCTTGCGGTCGGCGTCGATCTGGCGGCGGGCGAAGGCGCCATCTGGTCGCGCGCGCTCGGTTTCGGCGCGCTCGTGCTGGCCTCCGTCAACATCTTCGGCGGCTTCCTCGTCACGCAGCGCATGCTCGCAATGTACAAGAAGAAGGGCTGACGCGCCGTGATCGACATCAATATCGCCCAGTTCCTCTATCTCGCGGCTGGCATTCTCTTCATCCTCGCGCTGCGCGGCCTGTCGCATCCGACGACCTCGCGCCGGGGCAATTTCTTCGGCATGGCCGGCATGGGCATCGCGATCGTCACGACGCTCGTGATCTCGCCGCCATCCGATGCGTTCGGCTGGCTGCTCGTTGTCGGCGGTCTCGCCATCGGCGGCGTCGTCGGCGCGGTGATCGCCAAGCGCATTGCCATGACCGACATGCCGCAGCTCGTCGCGGCCTTCCACTCGCTGGTCGGTCTCGCGGCCGTGCTCGTGGCGGCCGGCGCGCTGTACGCACCGGAAGCCTTCGGCATCGGCGCGGTCGGTGAGATCTCCGGCGCGAGCCTCGTCGAAATGTCGCTCGGCGTCGCCATCGGCGCCATGACCTTCACCGGTTCGATCATCGCATTCCTCAAGCTCGCGGCCATGATGTCGGGCGCCCCGATCATCCTGCCGGCGCGCCATCTTCTGAACATCGCGCTCGCCGGCGCGCTTGTCGTGCTGATCGGCGTGTTCGTCGCGACCGAGAGCCACGCGATCTTCTGGGTCATCACGGTTCTGGCGCTGGTGCTCGGCATCACGCTCATCATCCCGATCGGCGGTGCGGACATGCCCGTCGTCGTGTCGATGCTGAACTCCTATTCGGGCTGGGCCGCGGCCGGCATCGGCTTCACGCTCGGCAATCTCGCGCTCATCATCACCGGCGCGCTGGTCGGCTCGTCGGGTGCGATCCTCAGCTACATCATGTGCAAGGGCATGAACCGGAGCTTCTTCTCCGTCATCCTCGGCGGCTTCGGCGGCGAGGTCGCGGCGGCCGGCGGACATGTCGAGACGCGCCCTGTGAAGCAGGGCTCGGCGGACGACGCGGCCTTCATCATGAAGAACGCCGAGAAGGTCATCATCGTGCCCGGCTACGGCATGGCGGTCGCGCAGGCGCAGCACGCCACGCGCGAAATGGCCGACCTTCTGAAGAAGAACGGCGTCGAGGTGAAATACGCCATTCATCCGGTGGCGGGCCGCATGCCCGGCCACATGAACGTGCTGCTCGCCGAGGCGAACGTTCCCTATGATGAAGTGTTCGAGCTTGAGGACATCAACGCCGAATTCTCGCAGGCCGACGTTGCCTTCGTCATCGGCGCCAACGACGTTACGAACCCGGTCGCCAAGACCGATCCGAAATCGTCGATCTACGGCATGCCGATCCTCGACGTCGAAAAGGCGAAGACGGTTCTGTTCATCAAGCGCGGCATGGGCTCCGGCTATGCCGGCGTCGAGAACGAACTCTTCTTCCGCCCGAACACAATGATGCTGTTCGGCGACGCCAAGAAGATGACGGATTCGATCGTGAAGGGCCTGGCCGACTGACGATCGTCCTTACGGACAATGAAAAGGGGCGCCCGCGAGGCGCCCTTTTTGCTTTTGCCGTCCTTGCCCGGCTACGGCCCGCGAGCTAGCCTATGGCGGCTGAGAGAAGCGATTGATGCGGCTATTCAAGAAACGATCACCCTCGAACCGCACGGCTGCGGTGGCTGCGGCTGTGCAGCAGGCCGCCGGCGACGCGCGATTCGTTGTTGCGGAAGAGTCCACGGTTCGCACCGCCCGCTACGAGCGCGATGGCCAACCGGATTTCGAAACATACAGACGCATTCAGAACGAAGGCAACCGGCTGAAAATCGGCTTCGTCTATGCCAAGAAGCGGATGATTGCGACAATTGCCTCTCACGCCCGCAAGCATCTGGAAGTGAAAAGCATTCTGTGCCACGGCACGCGCAACGGAGCGGAGCTCAGGTGGTTTGGCGAGGAGTTTCCCGAAGCCGAAATCCTGGGTACCGACATCGCGGAAAGCGCAACGCAGTTCCCCAACACGATCCAGTGGGATTTCCATGATTTCCGCGATGATTGGCGGGACCGCTGGAATGTCATCTATTCGAATTCATGGGATCACGCGATGGAGCCGGAGCGTGCTTTCAAGGCATGGGCCGACAGCCTTGCTCCCGGCGGGATCCTTTATCTGGAACATGGCCGGGCTCACGATGTGGGCGGAACGGATGGTCTCGATCTGTTCGGAGCCACGCGGGAAGCGCTGGTGAAGATCGTAAGAAAATCGACAGGTCTTGTTCCGCTCGGGTCTATCGGCAAGCTTCACCGCACGCGCCGGACACTGCCGTTCCGGAAGAGCGCAGAATAGAGACGCGTTTCGAGCAAGGATGAAAGGGCGTCGCGAGGCGCCCTTTTTTGTTTGCCTACGCGGCCTGCGCGAAGGATCGCACGAAACGGATGAGGCGCAGGGCGGCGGGATTTGTGCAGGGCTCGCGCCAGACGAGATGCAGTTCGACGATCCGTGCCCGGTCGATCTCGATGTCGCGCAGCACGACGCCGTCCATACGCAGATTGGCCGTGGCCTGCGGCACGAGCGAGACGCCGAGCCCCGCGCGCACAAGGCCCAGGATCGAGTGCATCTGGCTCATATACTGGACGTAGTTTGGAACGACGCCCGCGATCGCGAAGATCGACACCACGAGATCGTAGAAATAACGCGACTCATAAGGCGAATAGCCGACGAAGTTCTCGCGGTCGAGATCGGCGAGTTCCACCTTGTCCGCTGTTGCCAGCCGGTGGCCCGATGGCGCCGCCAGCAGCAAAGGCTCGCGAACGACGCAGACCGAGCCGAATTCGCGCCGGTTGAACGGCGACCGCAGCAGTCCGATGTCGATGCGGCCGGAAGAGAGGGCCTCGATCTGGTCCGCCGACACCATTTCCTTGAGCACCAGGTCGATCTCGGGCGCTTCCTCGCGGAAGCCGGTGATCAGGCGCGGCAGGAACTCGTAACCCGACGCCGCGGTGAAGCCGAGATTGATCGTGCCGGCCTCTCCGAGCGCGGACCGGCGGGCGGCCAGCGCCGCGCTTTCCGCGAGGCGGAGCAGGCTGCGTGCTTCAGGCAGAAAATTGGCGCCCGCCGGCGAGAGGCGAACGACGCGGCTTGTGCGTTCCAGAAGCTGGACGTCGAGGGCGTGTTCCAGCAGCTGGATCTGGCGGCTGAGCGGCGGCTGCGTGAGATTGAGACGCGCGGCGGCGCGTCCGAAATGCAGTTCTTCGGCGACCGCGACGAAACAGCGGAGCTGGCTAAGTTCGAACATTGATCCAGAATTTGCATTAATCAATGCTCAAACTAATAAGTTGGCGCATAGAATGTCCAGTAGCTTGCATGGCAGACCTGTGCCCATGGCGGGTCGGGAGATGCTGCACGGCGAATGCTGGCGGCTTTGTTCGGGAGGAAAGACCCAGATGACATCACGCCTTTTCAAGGCAGCCCTTGCTGCTGCCGCGCTGTCGGTCGTTGGCGCTCCGTTTGGCGCCGCCGCGCAGGAATTCACCAAGACCGTCCGCATCGTCGTGCCGTTCGCACCGGGCGGCACGTCCGACACGCTGGCCCGCCTGATCGGACCGAAGCTGTCGGAAGCCATCGGCCAGACGGTCGTTGTCGAAAACAAGCCCGGCGCCGCCGGCAATATCGGCGCCGACGCGGTCGCCAAGTCGGAAGGTGACGGCCACACGCTCCTGCTGATGGACGTCGGATCGCTGGCGACGGCGCCGAGCCTGTTCCCCGATCTCACCTTCGACGTACAGAAGGATCTCGCGCCGGTCGGCATGGTGATGTTCGGGCCCTATGTGCTGGCGGTAAATCCCAGCGTCCCGGCCAAGACGCCAAAGGAACTGGCGGATTACGCCAAGGCAAATCCCGGCAAGCTCGCGGTCGCGACCTCGGGCGTCGGCGCCATGAACCACATCACGTCGGTACAGGTCGCGAAAGGCCTCGGCATCGAATGGAAGACGGTGCCCTACAAGGGCGGTTCGGCCGCCAACAAGGCGGTGATCTCCGGCGAGAGCCAGGTCATCATCAACGGCTCGACGGCAACGCTGCCCTTCGTGACCTCCGGACAGATGACCGGTATCGCGGTGACAGGCGACGAGCGCATCGCGGCCGCCAAGGACCTTCCGACCTTCAAGGAATCGGGACTTGCCGCCGACAGCGCCGGCACCTGGCAGGGCATACTGGCTTCAGGCAAGACCTCTCCCGAAATGATCCAGCGCCTCAACGAGGAGCTGCAGAAGATCCTCGCGATGCCGGACGTGCAGGCGAAGATCGCCGAGCAGGGCGGCAGCGTGCGGCCGGGTTCCGCGGACGACTTCAAGACCTGGCTGTCGACCAATATCGACACCTACGGCAAGATCATCCAGGAAGCCGGCATCAAGGTCGGCGGCTAACGCGACATGCCGAAGCTCAGGATCGATCTGCAGGACACGCTGTTTGGCATTTTCCTGATTCTCGTGGCGGGCTTTGCCATGTTCGCCACGCGGAATCTGAATGTCGGTACGGCGTCCAATATGGGGCCGGGCTACATGCCGCTGGCCGTCTCGCTGATCATCCTGGGCTTCGGGCTCTTCCTGACCGGACGCGGACTTCTGGCCGGGCAGGAAGAAGGGATCGAAGGCGTACAGCTGCGGCCGATTCTTGCGATCCTTGCGGCCGTCAGCGTCTTCGCGCTGCTCGCGGAGCGGGCCGGCCTCGTGGCCGCCTCGCTGGCGACGATCATCATCGCCGGCCTTGGCGGACCTCAGAACAGGATCGTCGAAAGCATCATCTTCGCCAGCGTCATGACGGCGTGCGCGGTGCTGCTGTTCGTGCGCGTGCTCGCACTCCCGGTACCGATCTGGCCCCCGATCCTGGGGTGGTGAGGCAATGGAACTTTTCGATCAGCTGATCCTTGGACTGTCCACGGCGGTCCAGCCCGACAACCTGATGTTCTGCCTGATCGGCGTGCTGATCGGCACGGCGATCGGCGTGCTGCCCGGCATCGGGCCGATCCCGACCGTGGCGCTGCTGCTGCCGTTCACCTACGGACTCGATCCGGCCTCCGCGATGATCATGCTCGCCGGCATCTTCTACGGCGCGCAATATGGCGGATCGACCACGGCCATTCTCGTCAACGTGCCGGGCGAGACCTCGTCCGTCGTTACATGTCTCGACGGCCACCAGATGGCAAAGCAGGGAAGGGCAGGGCCGGCGCTCGCGATCGCCGCGATCTCCTCCTTCTTTGCCGGAACCGTGGCAACCGTCGTGATCGTGCTGCTGGCGTTGCCGCTCGCCGCGCTTGCCCTGAGATTCACCGCGGTCGAATATTTCAGCCTTCTGGTGCTCGGCCTGATCGCGGCCGTGATCCTCGCGCACGGCTCGGTCGTCAAATCGCTGGCGATGGTGCTGCTCGGCCTGCTGATCGGCTTCATCGGTATCGACGTCAATTCGGGCATATCCCGCATGACATTCGGCATTCCGGAGCTCGGCGACGGCCTCGATTTCGTGCCGGTGGCGATGGGTCTGTTCGGTCTGGCGGAAATCATCGCCAATCTCGAGCGTCCGCCGGCGCAGCGCGTCGTCAGCCAGAACATCCGCGACCTCATTCCGTCCAGAGCCGATCTCAAGGCGGCATTCCCGGCGATGGTGCGCGGCACCGCGATCGGCTCGTTCCTTGGCGTGCTGCCCGGTGGCGGCGCGGCGCTGCCGCCGTTCACCGCCTATGCGCTGGAAAAGAAGGTGGCGAAAGATCCCAGCCGCTTCGGCAAAGGCGCCATCGAAGGCCTGGCGGGTCCCGAGGCGGCGAACAATGCCGGCGCGCAGACGAGTTTCATTCCGCTGCTGACGCTCGGCATTCCGGCCAACGCGCTGATGGCCCTGATGATCGGCGCGCTGATGATGCAGGGCATCCAGCCCGGTCCGCAGGTGATGACCGAGCAGCCGGTTCTCGTCTGGGGCCTCATCGCGTCGATGTGGGTCGGCAACCTGATGCTGCTCGTCATCAACCTGCCGCTGGTCGGCATCTGGGTGTCGATGCTGAAGATTCCCTACCGGCTTCTGTTTCCGGCAATCGTCCTGTTCTGCTGCATCGGTACATACGGCATCGCCAACAGCATCTTCAATGTCTGGGTGATGCTGATCTGCGCCGTCATCGGCTACTTCTTCATCAAGGTGAAGGCCGAGCCCGCGCCGCTTCTGCTCGGCCTCGTGCTCGGCCCGCAGCTCGAGGAAAACTTCCGCCGCGCGATGCTGCTGTCCGACGGCGATCTCTCCGTCTTCGTGACGCATCCGATCAGCGCCGTTCTGCTCGGCATCGTCGCCATCCTTCTTCTTGCAATGCTGTCGCCGGCGCTTCTCAAGAAGCGCAAGGAAGCGCTGGCCGACGAAAACTGAAAGGACTTGTGCCGTGGACCTTCCCGTCAATCACTTCAAGCAGGCTATCTATGACGGCCGCCAGCAGCTCGGCCTGTGGAGCAGCCTGGCCAGCAACATCACGACAGAAGTGCTCGCCGGCGCCGGTTTCGACTGGCTGCTGCTCGACGCCGAGCACGCGCCGAACGATGTCCGCGCCGTGATCGGCCAGTTGCAGGCGGTGATGGAATATCCCTACACGCAGCCTATCGTCCGTATTCCGTTCAACGACAAGATCGAGATCAAGCGCTATCTCGATATCGGCGTGCAGAGCTTCCTTGTGCCGATGGTCGAGACGGCGGAGGAGGCGGCCGCGGCGGTGGCCGCGACGCGTTTTCCGCCTGACGGCATTCGCGGCTTTGCCGGCGTGTCGCGCTCCTCGCGCTTCGGCCGCATTCCCGGCTATCACAAGAAGGCGCACGAGCAGATCTGCATTCTCGTGCAGGTCGAGAGCATGCGCGGCATCGAGAATATCGAGAAGATCGCGAAAGTGCCCGGTATTGACGGTGTGTTCATCGGCCCCGGCGATTTGTCGGCGGATATGGGCCATCTCGGCGATCAGGGACAGAAGGACGTCGTCGACCTGATTCTGGCGTCGATGAAGCGCATCATCGCCGCCGGCAACCGCCCGGGAATTCTCACCGGCGACGAGACGCTGGCGCGGCGCTATATGGCGGCCGGATGCGTCTTTACGGCGGTGGGGCTCGATACGGCGGTTCTGGCGCGCGGCGCAGAGGCGCTGGCGAAGAAATACCGCGAGCCGGCGTGAGTTTTTCCCTCTCCCGCTTGCGGGAGAGGGGACGAACTCAGTTCGTCAGGCTGTAGTGCTGGCCCATCTTGCCGCCGGTGCGGTTGAAGGCCTGGCGGGCGGCATCGTTCTTCGGCGCGACCTGGACGGCGCGGGCATAGGACGCCTTGGCGCGCTCGGTGTCGTTCATGGCCTCATAGGCCTGGCCGCGGCCCATCCAGCCTTCGACCGAGTTCGGCGCGCTGGCGAGCGCGGTGTTGAAGTCGTCGAGCGCGGATTTCGGATCGTTGAGGGCGATGTAGCTGATGCCGCGTGCGATGCGCGGCGGCGTGGCATTGGCGTCGGCGGTGATGGCGCGGTTGAAGTCCTGCACGGCTGCCGCGTGCTGGCCCTGCGCCTGATGGACAAGGCCGCGATTGTGATAGGCCTCGGCATTGTGACGGTCGATCTCGACGGCGCGATTGTAGTCGTTCAGCGCGAAATCATACTGGCGCGCCTGACGGTAGAGATTGCCGCGGCCGACATAGGCCGGGACGTAGTTCGGATTGGTGTTGATGGCCCGCTCGTAGTCGGCGAGCGCCGGCTGCGGCTGGCCCATATTGGCGAGCGCGAGCGCGCGATTGGCATAGGCTTTCGACATATTGGGATCGAGCCGGATGGCGGTGTCGAAATCGACGATGGCTTCCTTGTACTGGCCGGCGCGGGCCAGCGCGGAGCCGCGGGTGTTGTAGGCTTCGGCATCGTTCGGGTTGCGCGCGACCACCTCGGACAGCGAGGCGACGTTCACTTCGGCGGAGGCAACGGCCTGCGGATCGAGCTTCGGCCCGGACGTCGTCACGCTTTCGCATCCGGCGAGCGCAAGCGCGCAACTCGCGGCGAGCAGGCTTCTCTTGAGGCTAAGAGAGGTGATCGCGAAAGACATGGGCCAGAAATCCCCCGGACGTTTCATCTGCGGCCTGAATGCGGCGACAGTGGGACCCCTAAAATACAAAAGCGCCCCCGGAGTCTAATCCGCGGGCGCTTACCAGAAGCTTGCGCGAGGACGCCGCGCGATCAGCGCGCAGCGGGCTTCTTCATCGGGATCAGGCCTTCGCGCTGGGCGCGCTTGCGCGCCAGCTTGCGGGCGCGGCGAACCGCTTCCGCCTTCTCGCGGGCCTTCTTCTCCGACGGCTTCTCGTAATGACCCCGAAGCTTCATCTCGCGGAAGATGCCTTCACGCTGCATCTTCTTCTTGAGGGCCTTCAGAGCCTGATCGACATTGTTGTCGCGAACGAGAACCTGCACGGGCAGCACATCCTTAAGTGTTGAATTGCGGACAGGCAGCCGTTCGGGACCCTAGGACCCACGCAAACGCTGCTCATTGGGGGCTGGCTATACCGGACGAGTCGCGATTTGTCTACCGCGAAGAGGCTATTCCGGTTTTATCCGGTTCACATGGCCCATCTTGCGGCCGGGACGGGCCTGGCCCTTGCCGTAGAGGTGGATCCTGGTGCCGGGTTCGGCGGCAAGTTCCTGCCATTTCAGGACTTCTTCGCCCAGAAGATTGGTCATCTCGGCCAGGCCGAGGCGTCTTGGGCTGCCGAGCGGCCAGCCGGCAATGGCCCGGATATGCTGCTCGAACTGGCTGGTTTCGGCGCCGTCCTGGGTCCAGTGGCCGGAATTATGGACCCGGGGGGCAAGCTCGTTGACGAGGATGCGTTCGCGGCCGCCCTCGCGGACCACGAACATCTCGACCCCGATGACCCCGACATAATCGAGCGCGGCGACGATTTTCTCCGCCGTCGCAAGGGCCTCCTTCGATGCCTCGGCGGACAGGTCCGCGGGAACGGTGGAGGTGCGAAGGATATGGTTCTCGTGGCGGTTCTCGGTGACATCGAACGCCGCGATCTCGCCCTTGCGCCCGCGCGCGGCCACCACCGAAACCTCGCGCTCGAACGGCACAAAGGCTTCCAGCACCGCCGGCTGCGAGCCGATGGCGGCGAAGGCGGTGTCGGTCGAAACATCCTCGCGCAGCATGATCTGGCCCTTGCCGTCATAACCGAAACGGCGCGTCTTCAGCACGGAAGGACGGCCGAGCGTACGCACGGCGGCTTCGAGATCGACGACGCTGTTGACTTCGGCGAAGCCCGCGATCGGCACGCCGAGATCTTGAAGGAACGTCTTTTCGGCAAGCCGGTCCTGCGTCGTCGCGAGTGCGCGCGAATCCGGAAACAGCGGGCGGTGCTTCTCGATCACTTCCGCGGTGCGGGCGGGCACGTTCTCGAATTCGTAGGTGACGAGATCGACCTTTTGCGCGAAAGCCGCGAGTGCGTCCTCGTCCTCATAGGCCGCCTGCGTGTGCGCGGCCGAGACGTCGAAGGCCGGGCCGGTGTCCGGACAATAGATGTGGATCTTGAAGCCGAGCCGCGCGGCATCGAGCGCGAGCATGCGGCCGAGCTGGCCGCCGCCGAGAATGCCGATGGTCGCGCCCGGCGCGAGCGCGGTGAGTTTGTCTTTCGCCATTGGTCAGGCGTTTCCGGTGATGGGCGTTTCGGCGATCTTCGCCGTCTGCGTGGCGCGCCAGTCGTCGAGCCGGGCGGCGAGGGCCTCGTCGTGCAGCGCCAGAACGGCGGCGGCGAGCAGCCCCGCATTGGTCGCGCCGGCGCGCCCGATGGCCAGCGTGCCGACCGGAATGCCGGCCGGCATCTGCGCGATGGAGAGCAGCGAGTCCATGCCGGCAAGCGTCTTGGTCTCGACCGGAACGCCGAACACGGGCAGGGGCGTCATCGACGCCGTCATGCCGGGAAGATGCGCGGCGCCGCCGGCACCCGCGATGATGACCTGAAAGCCTTCGGCTTTCGCGCCCTTGGCGAAATCGACGAGACGATCGGGCGTGCGATGAGCGGAGACGATGCGCGTGTCATAGGCAACGCCGAGCGCATCCAGCACCTCTGCCGCATGCTGCATGGTTTCCCAGTCCGATTGGCTGCCCATGATAATGGCGACAGGCTTTGCCTGTGCGGCCATGACGCGCTCCTTCCCCCGAAAAAGAAGCGCCGGACTATAGGGAGCGGTCTCTTGGGAGGCAAGGTATGTCCCCAGCCCACGAAACCGTCGTTTGCATGACAGGCGAGCTTGGTTAAGCTCCCCGCCGCAAAGGAGTTCCCGCCTTATGGCCACCGCTCACGAATTCGATCCTTACAAACTGTCTTCGCCGCGCGTCTTTTTGCTGCGCATGGTCGTGTTCTGTGTGCTGGCGGCTTTCCTCGTTCTCATTCTGCATGAGCAGATTCGCCGGGCGTTTCTCGCCAATCCGGGGCTGAACGGGCTGATTTTCGGTGTCCTGTTCATCGGCGTCGTGCTGGCGTTCCGGCAGGTGGTCCGGCTGTTTCGCGAAGTGCGCTGGGTGAACGATTTCCGGGTTTCGGACCCCGGGCTCGCGCTGCGCGATCCGCCTGTGCTGCTGGCGCCGATGGCGTCCCTGCTCGGCAACCGGCTCGGCCGCACCTCGATCTCGACGATGACGCTGCGCTCGATCCTGGATTCGGTCGGCACGCGGCTCGACGAGGCGCGCGATATCGGCCGCTACCTGACCGGCCTTCTGGTTTTTCTCGGCCTGCTCGGCACGTTCTGGGGTCTTCTCGAAACCGTGTCGTCGGTCGGCGGCGTGATCTCCGGCCTGTCCGTACAGGGCGATGGCGGCGCGGTGTTCGACGACCTGAAGCGCGGCCTCGCCGAACCGCTGTCGGGCATGGGCATTGCCTTTTCGTCATCGCTGTTCGGCCTTGCCGGATCGCTGGTGCTCGGATTCCTCGACCTTCAGGCGGGGCAGGCGCAGAATCGTTTCTACAACGAACTCGAGGACTGGCTTTCGGGCACCGTTGCCGATGCGCGGATCGAGGGCGATCCGGCCGACATCGCGGCCGGCGGCGGCAATTCCGAAACGCTTGTGCGCCTCACCGAAGGCATGGGCACGCTTATCGCGCATCTTCGGGCCGAGCAGGGCCTGATACGCGACTGGATGCAGAAGCAGTCGCACGACACCGAGGAAATTCGCCGCATGCTTGGCCGGCCGTCCTCGTCGTCCAAGCGCGAGAAGGATTGATCCATGGCGCGCGCACGCCGCCAGCAGCGGCACGTCGATTACTGGCCGGGCTTTGTCGATGCTCTCGCGACATTGCTCATGGCGATCATCTTCCTGCTCTCGGTGTTCGTCGTCGCGCAGTTCATTCTGGCGCAGGAGGCCTCGAACAAGGATACCGCGCTGCAGAGGCTGAACCTGCAGATCGCCGAGCTGACGGAATCGCTCGCGATGGAGCGGACGTCGAAACGCAGCATGGCGGACGAACTCGCCGCGTTGCAGGCCTCGCTTGCGGGCGCGGAGGCGGAACGCGACCGCCTGCGCGGCGAACAGGCGGGAGCGGGGGTGGGCACGGCCCCCGTACCGACAGCCGAGCTCGATCAGCAGCGCGATATCTCGGCGCGCGCTCTGGCGCAGGTCGAACTGCTCAACCAGCAGATCGCCGCGCTGCGCCGCCAGATCGCGGCTCTTGAAGATGCGCTCGAAGCCTCGGAAGCGCGCGGCCGCGAAAGCAATGCCAAGATCGCCGATCTCGGTTCGCGCCTGAACGTCGCGCTGGCGCAGCGCGTGCAGGAACTGGCGCGTTACCGGTCGGATTTCTTCGGGAAGCTGCGCGAGATTCTCGCCAACCGTCCAGACATCCGCATCGAGGGGGACCGTTTCGTTTTCCCCTCGGAAGTGTTCTTCGATGTCGGCTCGGCGGCAATCTCGCCGTCCGGCCGCCAGCAGCTCGACAAGCTGGCCGACGCGCTGAAGCAGCTCGAGACGCAGATTCCGGATGAGATCGCCTGGGTGCTGCGTGTCGACGGCCATACGGACAAGCGGCCGGTGAACTCGTTTCAGTTCCCGTCGAACTGGGAACTGTCCGCCGCGCGCGCCATCGAGGTCGTGAAATATCTCGTTTCGAGAGGCATCTCGCCGCAGCATCTCGTGGCGGCGGGCTTCGGCGAGTTCCAGCCGATCGACACGGCCGATACCGAAGAGGCGTTCGCGAAGAACCGCAGGCTGGAGCTGAAGCTGACGGAGCGGTAATTCCCTCTCCCGTAAACGGGAGAGGGATCAAGCGAACTGCAATTGCGCCAGGCGTGCGTACAGTCCCTTCATCTTGACGAGCTCGTAATGCTCGCCTTCCTCGACGATGCGGCCGTCCTTCAAGACCAGAATGCGGTCGGCCTTCTGTACCGTCGCCAGCCGATGCGCGACGACGAGCGTGGTGCGGCCCTTCATCAGGCGCGCCAGCGCCTGCTGCACGAGGGCCTCGCTTTCGGCGTCGAGCGCGGACGTCGCTTCGTCAAGAAGCAGGATCGGCGCGTCGCGCAAAATGGCGCGGGCGATCGCGAGCCGCTGGCGCTGACCTCCCGAGAGCGTGACGCCGCGCTCGCCGACCTCGGTGTCGTAGCCTTCGGGCAGCGCGCGCAGGAATTCGTCGGCGGCGGCATCCTTCGCCGCGGCCTCGACCTCCTCGTCCGTCGCGTCCGGCCGTCCGAAACGGATGTTTTCGCGGGCGGTCGTCGCGAAGATGATCGGCTCCTGCGGCACCAGCGCGATGCGCTTGCGCAGCTCGACCGGATCGACCTGCGTGATGTCAATACCGTCGATCAGAACGCGGCCGCGTTGCGGGTCGTAGAAGCGCAGCAGAAGGTGGAAGATCGTCGACTTGCCGGCGCCGGACGGGCCGACGATGGCGAGCGTTTCGCCTGCCTTCACGTCGAAGCTGATGTCGTTGAGAACCGATGAGTCCGGCCGCGCCGGATAGGCGAAACGCACGAAATCGAAGCTCAGCGCGCCCTTCGTCGTCACCGGCAGCTTGATCGGCTTGCGGCGTGTCCTGAGGCTCGGCTTCATGCGAAGAATTTCGTCGAGCCGCTCCGCGGCTCCGGCCGCCTGCGAAATGTCGGCCCACACCTCCGATATCTGCGCGAGGGAACTCGCCGCGAACACCGCATAAAGGACGAACTGGCCGAGAAGGCCCGCCGTCATGCGGCCTTCGAGCACGTCGGTCGCGCCCCACCACAGGATGGCGACAACGCTGGCGAAGACGAGGAAGATGACGACCGCCGTCAATACGGCGCGGGTGCGCGTCGCGCTGACCGCGCCGCGATAGGCGCGTTCGACGGCCGAGCTGAAGTGGGTGTTGATCTGGCCTTCGGCGTTGAAGGCCTGGATCGTGCGCATGGCGCCGATGGCTTCGCCCGCGAGCGCGGACGCATCGGCCAGCGTGTCCTGCGCGGTGCGCGAGCGGCGCTGCACCGCGCGGCCGAACGCGATCAGCGGAAACACGATCAGCGGAATGGCGAGGAGAACGAGGCCCGACAGGCGCGGGCTCGTCACGACCATCATGATGGCCGCGCCGAAGAACAGGAAGAAGTTGCGCAGCGCGACCGAGGCCGACGCACCGAAGGTCGATTTGATAAGCGTGGTGTCGGCGGCAAGGCGCGAGACGAGTTCGCCCGAGCGTGCATCGTCATAGAAGCCGGGCGACAGGATCGTGAGATGCTGCAGGACCGCGGAGCGCAGATCGGCCACGACGCGCTCGCCGAGCGTCATCACGAGGTAATAGCGGGAGGCGGATGCGAGGGCGAGAATGCCGGCGACCGCGAGCATGGTGGTGAAATAGAGATCGACCAGCTGCGCGGCTTCCGACGAAAAGCCGAAATCGATGATGCGGCGCAGGGCGACCGGCACGACGAGGGTCGCCGCCGACGCCACGACGAGCGCCAGAAAAGCCAGCCCCATCCGCCACTTGTAGCGCAGGGCGAAGGGCGCCAGGGCCTTCAGGGGCGCAAGACGGTGCGAGCGGGACGAGGAGGGGCGTGTGCTCATGATGTCAGGGCGGGACCATGCCCATCCGGCCCGGCCCGGCGCAAGATGGAACCTAAAGCCAAGATGACGCGGAAGGGTTGCCCCTTTCCAGCGGTTCCGGTATTAGCTGCGCCTTCCAGATTTCCCGAGATATCCGAGGGCGCCGCGCGCCCGCGAGGCAGGCTATGAAAAGCGACATCCATCCCGAGTACCACTTCATCAAGGTGGTGATGACCGACGGCACCGAGTATCTGACGCGTTCGACCTACGGCAAGGACGGCGACACGCTGCAGCTCGACATCGACCCGAAGACCCATCCGGCCTGGACCGGCGGCGAACAGCGCCTGCTCGACCGCGCCGGCCGCGTGTCGAAGTTCTCGGCCAAGTTCGGCTCCATCGGCGCCGCCAAGCGCTGAGGTCACTGAATTCAATAAAAAAGCCCCGCTTCGGCGGGGCTTTTTGTTTGTCCTCATCCTGAGCCGGACTCGCGAAGCGAGCCGCGTCGAAGGATGGTCACGAATTCGGTGCTTGCCGCCATCCTTCGACACGGGCCTTCGGCCCGGCTCAGGATGAGGGTGCTTTACGCCTCGACGGCGAAGGCGGTGCGCAGCAGCGCGAGCTGGCTCTCGATCGGGTTGGAACGGGCTTCCTCGGCCTTGCCGTTCATCTGGTTTTCCAGCATCAGCACCCGGATCTGCAGGCGCTCGGTGCGGTCGACGAGATCGCGCAGGCGCTCGGGAAGACCGTTGAAGGCGTCGGCGGACACGGTCGAACGGCCGGTCGTCAGCTTCACCTTCTGTTTTTCGGCGCGGGCCTGATCCTGGTTCATCTCGCCTTCATTGGCGGCGCGCTGGATCAGCAGCCATGACGCGATCTGCATCAGGCGCGTCGTCAGCCGCATGCTCTCGGTCGCATAGGCGAGGGCGTGGGCGCGGGCGAGCTTGCGGCTCTCCTCACGGCCATCCCCGTCGAGATAGGCGGCGGTCTCTTCGACCAGCGCCATGCCTTCCCGGAACAGGGTGCGGAAGCTTTCCGACGAAACGAGCTTCTCGCCAAAGGATACGAAAGGCTGTTCGACAGCGAAAGTTTCAGACGTTTCACTCATGACGCGGTCCATGGGAGGCATACCTACAAGATACGAGAAGGCAGGTGCCCCCGGCCCGCCACAATCCCTAGAGTGCCGTGGACTTGTCTCAAACGGAAGCTAAATTTTAACGATTGGTTACCGGCCCTTGGCGACTAAAGCCGGACCGAGGCCGCCGGGCAATAAAAAAGAGCCGCCAAAGGCGGCTCTGAAGTCTGATGACAGGGAGGCGTCAAACTGGGCGGCAGGGTCGCCGCCCGAATCCAGAAAGCCTGGACGTTTTATGTAAATAACCTGGAAAGCTTAACGCCAGGTTAAGGCTCAACCGTCCACTGCAAATCGGCGCCCGGCGTCTCTAACGTGTGGCCGGTGTGCCGAAAATGCTGTCGGCGGCAGCACGTTGGGTTGCCTTTTTGCCCCGCGCTTCCTCGAGGCGGGCGATCTCGGCCTTCAGCAGCGCGATGCGCTCGTCGAAATCTTCAATGGAGAGAGTGTACAGGTCCTGGCCGATCTCGTGGGCCACTTTGCGGAGGGGGGCGTCCTCCTCGCCAAATGTCGCCATGGCGCATTTCCTCTCTATTTTCTTCCCGAGAAGTTTAGCGCAGCCGGAGCGGAAAAGCGCGCGCGGCGTTTGCCTCGGGTCGCTGGCGCGCGTATATAGCTGCCATTCCGGCCCTTTGTATCAGGTCCATATGCTTCGCTCCCGGGCGGGCGAAGCGCAGAGGAGATATTGCCATGGCCAATGCCCCGCTTATGCCGAAGGCAACCGCCGTCTGGCTCGTCGACAACACTTCGCTGTCGTTCGCGCAGATCGCGGATTTTTGCCATTTGCACGAGCTTGAGGTGAAGGCCATCGCCGACGGCGACGCGGCCCAGGGCATTCGCGGCATCGACCCGGTGTCCGGCGGGCAGCTGACGCGCGAGGAAGTCGAGAAGGGCGAGAAGGATTCCAGCTACCGCCTGAAGCTTCAGGAGTCCAAGGTGCGCCTGCCGGAAGTGAAGAAGCGCAAGGGGCCGCGCTACACGCCGGTGTCGCGCCGCCATGACCGGCCGAGCGCCATCCTCTGGCTGATCCGCAACCACCCGGAGTTGAAGGACAGCCAGATCATGCGTCTCGTCGGCACCACGAAATCGACGATCCAGTCGATCCGCGACCGTACGCACTGGAACATCGCGACGTTGCAGCCGATCGATCCGGTCGCGCTGGGATTGTGCTCGCAGCTCGATCTCGACTTCGAGGTCAACAAGGCATCCAAGAACGCCCCGCCGCGTCCCGAGGGCGAGGAAGTGGGCGGCCAGACCTTGCTCCCGGCGGATGTCACCACAGCCCCGTCGCAGCCTTTCGCAGACTTCGAACCGTCCGAACGCAACCGCGAGGAAGACGACCGCATCGACGCGGATTCGGTGTTCGCGAAGCTCAAGAATCTGCGCCGCGACGACCCGGAAGAAGATTGACCGCAATCACGGCCGCATCCCGGTTGCACGGGATGGCGGCGTGGTCATGCGGCCTGGATCAGGCCTATCAGTGCAGGGTTTTGCTGGCCGGGCTGGTTCTTAGCCGGTTGATCTGGTCTTTCAATTTCAGCTTTTGCCGCTTCAGTTCTGCGACGCGGACATCGTCCGCGGCAGGGTGGGAGAGCTCATCCTGGATTTCACGCTCCAGCGCCTGATGTTTTTGTTCAAGCGCCGAAAGATGCGAAGCCATCGACATGCGATCACCTCCTATGCTTGACTGAGACGCAAGGATGACACGCGTCCCTGACGCTGTCGATTCCACATCAGGACTTGGGCACAGTCGCGGCAGAGGCCTTGATGGCTGCCTCGGGCCCGCGATATTTTTGCAGGTGCAAGGCTCCGCGAGAGAGCCGAGGCGGGCTGCCCGATATGTCTGATCAAGAGGACGACGAAGAGACGCTGCGGGCAGAGCTCTCCCGCCTCGAGCAGGAGCACCGGGATCTCGACGGCGCGATTGCCGCGCTCGAAAGGCTCGGCACCGGAGATCGTCTTCAGGTTCAGAGACTGAAAAAGCGCAAGCTGTCCCTGCGCGATCGCATCTCGTTCCTCGAAGATGCGCTGACCCCGGACATTATTGCGTAATTACCCTTCCTCGCCGGGGCGAGGGTGCCTTACGCTTTCTTCAGCCTCTCCAGCAGTGCCTTGTGGATCGTCTCGTTGCCCGCAACGAGATGGCCGTGCTTGAACATGTCGTCCCGGCCGTTGAGGTCGGAAACATAACCGCCCGCTTCGCGGATCAGGAGAATGCCCGCCGCGATGTCCCAGGGCTTCAGGTCTCGCTCCCAGAAACCGTCGAGCCGTCCCGCGGCGATGTAAGCAAGATCGAGCGACGCCGCGCCCATGCGGCGGATGCCGGCGACTTCGGTCTGTACGGCACGAAGTTCCCGGCCGAACTGCTCGTGGTCGCCCTTGCCGCGATGCGTGACACCGGTGCCGACAACGCAATCGTTGAGCTTCTGGCGGACGGCGACGCGGATGCGGCGGTCGTTCAGGAAAGCGCCCTGGCCGCGTTCGGCGGTGAACAATTCGTCGTTGATCGGATTGTAGACGACGCCGGCGACAACGGCGCCGTTGCGTTCAAGCGCGAGCGAGACCGCGAATTGCGGGATGCCGTGAAGGAAGTTGGTGGTGCCGTCCAGGGGGTCGATGATGAAGCGCTGCGAGGCATCGGAACCTTCGACCGTGCCGCCTTCTTCCATCAGAAAGCCGATTTCGGGTCGCGCCTTCTGCAGCTCCTTCATCAGCGTTTCTTCCGCCTTGCGGTCGGCGGCGGAGACGAAATCCGAGGGGCCCTTGACCGAGACCTGAAGCTGCTCGACCTCGCCGAAATCGCGGCGCATGCCGCGGCCGGCTTTCGTGGCAGCCTGAACCATGACGTTCATCAACGGTGAGCGGGGCATCGTGTCCTGACGGATTTAAAAGGGGCGGGATTGCGCGGTTACTGCGCCTTGGTGGCGGGGGCGTCAAGTGCGGCGCTGGTCTGCGGCAACAGCACAAGAGCGCGCTTCTCGGCGTTCGCGCGCTCTTCCTTGTCGAGGCCGTTGAGAAGGTCGTCCAGCATCGGGTCCATCGAGCCGCGCTTGCGCGCGATGAGGTGCCATGCCGCCGCGTCGATCTTGTTTTCCTCGACGCCGCGGCCGGCGGAAAGAAGGCGCGCCAGGCGGTTCATGGCGATAACCCCGCCGCGTGCGGCGGCCTTGGCGAAGAGCCGGTAGGCCGCTTCCTCGTTCTTTTCGATCCCGTCGCCGTTGAAGACGGCAATGGCATATTCGGTCATGGCGTCAACGTGGTTTTGCGCGGCGGCGCGCGCGAGGAATTCCGCGCCGAGCGCGCGGTCGGCCTCGACGCCGTTGCCCTCGCGCAGCATCGTGGCCCAGGCGTATTGACCGTCCGCCAGACCGGCCTCGGCGGCGATCTTGAAATGCTGGGCCGCCGCGGCCGGATCGTGCGGACGCACATCGCCCTGCACGAGAAGAAGGCCGACATTGTAGTTCGCGACCGGATCGCCTTTTGCGGCCGCCTTGACGAACAGATCGGCCGCGCCCTTGCGGTCCTTCGCGGTGCCGTTGCCTTCGAGCTTCAGCAGCGCAAGCGCCACCATCGCATTGGCGTCACCTTCTTTCGCGCCGAGTTCATACCACTCGGCGGCTTTCTTGTAGTCCTTGCGGAAGCCGAGGCCGTTTTCATGCAGAAAGCCGATCAGCGTCATTGCGGGCCCGGCGTCGTCCTTGGCATCGACGCGCTTCAACGCCTCTTCCATCGCCTTCAGATATTCGCCGCGCTGGAATGCGCCGAACGCCAGATCGCCATTCGGCTGCGTCGCGGCATCCGGGAGTTCGAAGGCCGGCGGCGCATCGAGCTTCGGCAGATCGGGCGCGGCGAGCGCGGGCGATATGGAAACCGCCAGGAGAGCGAGCGCGCGCCGGATCATGCCGCCTCGGCTGGCACGAGGTCCGCCGCGCGGCGCACCGCGTCCGCGGGGGAGCTGCCCGTCCATACGAAGGCGCCGAAGGCGACGAATTCGGCGCCCGTCCGGGCTATGGGCCCGACGGCTTCCAGCGTTTCGGCCTGCCCGACGCAGGGCGTGCTGAAAATCTCGACCCACCAGGACAGGCGCTCCAGCGTGGATTCGATGGGAGGCGCGTCGCCGCCCTTGCCGGGATCGCCGAACAGAACGTAGTCGGCGCCGAGTTCACCCGCGCTCATCGCGGCGTCCCGCGTTCTGAGACCGCCCGCACCGACAATCTTTTCGGGCTTGAAGCGGCCGGCCGCGTCGCGCGCCTGTTTCTCGCCGAGCGCGTGCAGGCCGTCGGCGCCGGACTTTCCGACAAGATCCGGCATGCCCTGGATCAGGACGGCGGCGCCTTTGTCCTGCGCCGTAGCGACAAGGGGTTTCAGCATTTTCAGAAGAGCGCGTTCGTCCGTTTCCGGATCAACACGCAGGATCACCGCGGCGAATTCTGCGGCACCGACGGCATCGGCGAAGGAGGCGGCGATATCGCTCGTGGCGCCGAGAACCGGCGAGACGAGCATGAGGCGGGGCGCGGTCATTGTGGCCGTGCTTCTAGCAGGAGGCTTTGGCGAAAAGTAGATCGCTCAGATATCGATGATGACGGCGTGGCTGAGGTCCGGCGTTACCGTGCCGTCCGGGGCGACGAGCGGCTGCCGCGAAACCGTTTCGCGCCGCTTGGGCTCGATCGCCATTCTGAGGGTCGCCATCATGGCGGCGGCATCGCTGTAGCCGCTCTTCTCGAACAGCTCGGCGCGTTCTCTCAGGGTGTCGCGTGTCTGCTTGTAATCCAGAAGCTCACTGGAGATGAGCTGGTTCAGCAGGATCTTGACGGTCTCGTAGAGGGCGATCTCGCGCTGGGTCATCGGCTGCCTCGCAGGACAAGCACCCGGCATTCTGCCCGTTAAGCCTTCAGCAATCGTAAATAGTCGAAGGGCGGGTGGCGGTTGTATCCCGCACCCGCCCTCGAATTCAGTCGGCGATGCAAACCGTGACGATCTCGCCCTGATGCTTTTCCTTCCAGCATTCCTGGCCGTCGTCCTGCGCGGAGGCGGCGATGGCGGCGGCGGTCAGAAAGCCGATGCCCATCATGGCGCCGAAGGCGGCGTCGTGATTGTGGTTGTGGCCGCCCTTCGGTCCCTGGCCCTTCGGCGGGGCCTTGAAGCCGCCCGGACCCTTCGGTCCCGGGAATTTTGGGGTCGGTTTGTTCTGGAAATCCTTCGGGCCGTTCGGGAACGCCATGGCGGGCGCGGTGGCCGACATGACGACCGAGACGGCGACAAGGGCGAGGGTGATCTTCTTCAGCGACATCTTCGTTTCCTCTTCAAACCTTTTGGAACGGCCTCTGCGGAATGCCGGCTCATCGTTCCGATAGGCATTGGTCGGAAGGGCAGGCCGGAAGGTTCACGAGGTTCGATCGCGGCCGCGCGATTTCGCGCCGGCACATGGGAAACGGGCGCCGGGAATGATCCCCGACGCCCGTTTTTGTTTGCAAAAAACAGTGGCTTAGTCTTCGACGCACACGGTGACGATCTTCTTCTTCCGCTTTTCCTTCCAGCAGACGAGATCGTCTTCATAGACGTCGTGGCGGCTGGACGCTGCCGCGGCGCCGATCATCGTGCCGATGCCGAAGCCGATGGCCGCGCCATAGCCGGGGTGCCAGCCACCTCCACCGCCACCACCACCGCCGCCACCACCACCACCACCACCAGGGCCGAAGCCACCGGGGCCGCCGCAGCCGGGGCCGACGCAGCCGCCACCGCCGCCGGGCGCGAAGCCGCCCGGACCGCCGCCGCCCGGGGGCAGCGCGGAGGCCGAACCGATGGCCGAAAGCAGCATGGCCGAGGCCGTAACCGCTGCCAGAGTAATTTTCGCGAGTTTCATCAGACGCTTCCTTCTGTTCCCCGAGGAGGTCCGCTCTGGCGACATGCCGGCGTCCCGTCACCCGTTGAACATTGGTCGGTTGCGCCGCGCCTTCGGTTCAACTGAGTATAAAATCAAGCAATATCAATTCCTTGGGTCGCTTCTTTGCCGTCCGGTTCACCAAACAAAGGAATTGATTCGGGAAATGACTGGTTTTGTGCGTACAAGCTCCTATATAACCTCGGCCATGCAGAACACACACACCTATCCCCTCGGAGGCCGGATCGATCTGGCCGCCGCACCGGCCAACGGCCCGCGCGGACCCTATGAGATCACCGCCCTCCTTCCGGAGGCGCCGGACGGCGAGCCGCAATACGCGATCCGCAGCGAGGCCGGCGTCGAACGCGTGGTCACGGAAGCGGAAATCCTGGTGCTGCGCAGCGCTCCCGCGGCGTCCGAGACGGCGCTGGAACCCGCGGAAGAGCCTGTTTCGAAAGCGAGAACTCCGGCCCAGGCCGAGCGCGAGGCGGAAGCCCGCAGCGCCTGGAAGGACTATATCGACGAGCGCGACTCGATCATCCGGCGCACGGCGGAACTGCGCGCCCTGCGGCTGAAGGCCGAGGCCGACGCCGCCGAAAAGATCATGCGGCTGGCCAAATCGGTTGCCGCCAAGTCGGGCAAGGCCGCCGGAAAAGCCGCGGCCAAGCCAGGCAAGGCGGCGGTGCCTGCGGCCAAGGTTGCGGCAAAGCCTGCCGAAAAGGGTAAGGCCGAGACGAAGCCGGCCGCTGTGAAGCCCGCATCCAAGCCGGCCGCCATGCCCAAGCCCGCCGCCAAGGCTCCAGCAAAGGGCAAGCCCGCCGCGAAGGCGAAAGCGCCGGCCAAGGTACCCGTCAAGGCGAAAGCGCCGGTCAAGGCCGCCGCCAAGGCAGTGAAGAAGACGCCGGTCAAGACAGCCGCAAAACCGAAGGCCAAAACGGCCAAGGCGAAACCCGCCAAAGCCAAGGCCCGCTAGAGTATTGAACCTGGCCGCGGCGGATGCCGTCGCGGTCAGCCTGCCCGGGTCCTCGCCGGGAACAACAGGTGTTCGCGCGCGATGCGCTCCGGCCCCTCCGGCAGCTTCCTCAGCCTGTATTGCGGCTCGCCGTCGGCCGTTTCCGGCAGAAGACGGGTGATCTCGTACTGACCGGAAGTGTGGTGGGAACCGGATTCCCCACTGTAATCGACCGTCTGGCCGGCTTCATATTTATGCATCCGTTATCTATAGCACGCTGCGGCCGCCCGGCGGGGAATTTGCTTTCCGGCGTCCGATGGCGCATAGTGCGGCTGTCCGCCACCGGAACCTCGTTCCGTATTGCTTTGCCCAGTGCAACATTATCGCGAGGGCCGGCGGACCGAATTTTGGCTTGCCTTGTCCGTACGTCCTGAAGGGTGTGCTCCAAGTCACTCCCGATTTCGATCGTTCAGGATCGCGCCCGAAAACGGGCGCATAATACGGAGGCCACCATGGCTACCAAGGGAACAGTGAAGTTTTACAACGGTCAGAAGGGCTTCGGCTTCATTCAGCCGGACAACGGCGGACCGGATGTGTTCGTGCATGCGACGGCGCTTGAAGCGGCCGGCATCCACGGCCTCAACGAAGGCCAGAAGGTATCCTTCGAAGTGATTTCGGAGCGCGGCAAGACAAAGGCTGCGAGCCTCGAACTCGTCGATTGAGACTGACAGGCCCGGCCATGCGCCGGGCCTTGTTTTTTCGGAGGGTGCCCTGGATCTGAACACGCCTGCCGAAATGTTTACTGGCCGCCAGTCGGCCGAGGGGCGGGCGCGTCCCTACAGGCGCTTTTCCAGCCTGCGCGAAGCGGTGCTGTTCGCGGTCGAGGGCCAGCCCGCCGCGCTGATCTGTACCACCATCGAAACCGAGGACGCGCGGCTGCAGAACAACGAAATCCGCGCCCTCTACGACAGCGCCGAATTCCGCGCCGCCATGACGGGGACGTAAATACAAAAACAGTCCCGGCAATTTTGCCGGCCATGACGGAGGCCAGATGGCACATGCATTCCGCCTCGGCGACAGGGTCGAGCTTATTCGCGCGCCGCTCAACGCGCAGCGCGGCCCCTACAAGATTTCGGCGCTGATGCCCGAGACCGGAGCCGGCGAGCCGCAATACCGCATCCGCAGCGAAGGGCCGGGGCCCGAGCGCGTCGTCGGCGAGGGCGAGTTGTCGCCACGCCGCTCCAATGTCTTCGACGCCTGATCCGATGACCAAACGACCCGATCCGAGCGCCCGGCAGGCGGCGCAGGACGAACGTCGTGCCTCGGCCCGCGTGGCCTGGGACGACTACCAGAACGAACGCGAAATCGTCGCCCGGCGCACGGAAAAGCTCCGTGCCCAGCGCCTCGCGGCAGAGGCCGCGAACGATGCCAAGCCGGCAAAGAAGGACGGCTAGGTAACAGGTCTGGGCGGCGCGGCCCCGCCGGGGTTCCGCCCTATTTATACGGCACGCATATCCGGTAATATCGATCCGCCGGCTGGCCCTGGGCCCCGCAATGACCTGGGTCCTGGAATGCTGTCCTCGTCACCTTTCGATTTTCTGAGATTTCACGGCAACCACGGGATGGCGGAGAAAATCCGCCACTTCGACTGGGCCGCGACGCCGGTCGGTTCGCCCGAAACCTGGCCGACGGCGCTGAAGACGGTGCTCGCCGTTGCGCTTTCTTCCAAGTTTCCGAAGGCGATCGTCTGGGGGCCGGAGCTCACCACCTTTTACAATGATGGCTTCGCGCCCATCCTCGGCGAAAAGCCCGAGGCGCTCGGCCGCCCGTTCAGCGAGGTATGGGCGGAAGCATGGGACGAGATCAGCCCCATCGTCGCGCGCGCCTTCGCTGGACAATCCACCTTCATCGAGGATTTTCCGCTGACTGTGAACCGGCACGGCTATCCCGAGCGCGCTTATTTCACCTTCTGCTACAGCCCTGTCAGCGACGAGAACGGCCGGGTGCTTGGCATGCTCGACACCGTGATGGAGACCACCGGCAAGGTCGAGGCCGACCGTCAGGCGCGCATCCTGAACAGCGAACTGCAGCACCGCATCAAGAATACGCTGACCGTCATTTCCTCGATCGCCGGACATTCGATCCGCAACGCGCCCAATCTGAAGGCCGCCGAAAGCGCCCTGATGTTCCGGCTCAACGCGCTTGCGGAAGGCCATCAGGTGCTCGCCAGTGACCGCAGCGCCGAAGCCGACATGACGACGCTGATCCGCGCCGCCCTGATCGCCCATACCGACGGCGACCGGGTGTCGCTGGAAGGACATACATACAGCCTGCCGGAAAGGCAGGCGCTGACGCTGTCGCTGGTCGTCAACGAACTCGTGACGAACGCGCTCAAATACGGCGCCCTGTCGGTGCCGGAAGGGCGCGTGATCATCGGCTGGGAGATCGCGGCGGAAGCGGGCAGCGACGCGGTGCGGTTTTGGTGGCGCGAGCAGGGTGGCCCGGCCGTTACCGCGCCCAACCGCAAGGGTTTCGGCTCGCGGCTGGTGGAGCGCGTCGCGGGCGCCGACTTCAACGGAACGGCAGTGCTGCGCTATGAGCCCGCGGGCCTGATCTACACGCTCGAGGGCCGTGTTCCGCGCGAATGACGGACGCTATTTCGCGGGTGTGTTCGCTCGCGCCTTCTCGGCGTTTTCGAGAAGCCGCTGCGCGATCAGCTTGATCAGATACCAGCCGAACTGCGGATTCTGGTAGTAGAGCTGCTCCAGCCGGTCCTCGGTGATGGAGAGCAAGGTCGAGTCCATGGTGCAGACGGCGGTCGCGGTGCGCGTTCGCTCCTTGGTGAAGAACGCGAGCTCGCCGAACAGCTGGCCGGAGCCGATCTCGACATTGATCTCGACGAAGCTGATGCGCCCGTCGAGCAGCATGTACATGCGGTCTCCCTTATCGCCCTTGCGAAAGACGATCTCGCCCTGGCGGCAGGAGCGCTGATCGGCGAACGGGGACAGCCATTCGGTTTCGAAATCGCCCGCCTGCGCTTCGCGTATGCTTTTGATCATCCGCCGCATCTGCCGGAGGCGGACAAGATTGAGCGGCAGAAGGATGGCGTATTCGACAAGGCCGGGCAGGGAGCCCACCCCGGCGGCGTAGGAGAATTTTGCGATGTTGCTGAACACCGACATCGTGCGCAGCGGGATCATCGTACGCACGAAGGCGGCAATGACCGAAAGCCCGGCGGCCATCCAGCCGAGCACAATAAGATGATCCAGAATAAACCCCATGAGCCCCCGCCCAGCGCGCGTGTATGAGGGATCTATGACGGTTTGATAACAGGTTGATGACGGTCCACAGGAGGCAGGAGATGCCAGCAGGATGCGTTGTACGCGGCTACTCGCGGTCGCGCGCCTTTCGTGCGCGCTCGACGTCTTCCGGCTCTTCCTCATCGAGGTGGGCGAGTTCGTTGTCGGCGTCGCGATGGATGCGCAGGAGCTCGTCCATCTTGGCGTGCAGCGCCTGGGTGTCGCGATGTTCGGACCTCTGTATGACAAGTGTCATCAGCCAGGTCGCGACAGTCGCCGCGCCGTGCCAGTCCAGCGTGTCCGGCTGAATGAAGCCCCACAACGCCGTATAGGCGAAGACCACGAGAAAGGCTTCGGGCCGCGCGGTGAGCGCTCCGAGCTGCGTAAGGGCCTTTGCGACGGGATTGGCCATGCGCGTCAACGGCAGGAAAGGAAGAAGGTTCCCCCGCGCGTTCACCCGAGGCGCAGCTACATGAACCGCGTCCTCATATTGTCTCGCAGGACGTCGCACGAATGAGGATTTCGTCCTGCTCAAAACGGGCTTCGAGGTCGGCCCGCAGCTTCCGCCACCACTCGCGATCGAGTTCCCGCGTCATGACCTCGATGATGCCTATGGGCTCTTTTTCCAGCGCCTGGCCGTGCCACAGCCCGTCCGCCGGCGTGCGTACATGGGCCGTCGCGCCGCCAAACTCAAGCGCCAGCCTTTCGATCAGGGCCTCGATGTCGGTGCCCTGCGCGCTCATCGGAACGAACAGTTCGACGAGGAACACAATCGCGCCTATTTCTTCCCCGGGGGCACGCCTCGCGTGCCGTCCTCGGTCGGCACGCCGTAGTACGTCGACGGCGTGTTTCCAAAATCAACGTCCGCGGAATCCCTGAAGAACCATGAGCCGACAACGATGAAAAGCCCGATGGCGGCAACGGCGATGATGGCGTAGCGGCTCACTTACGATCTCCCCGATCGCCTTGGCCCGGCTTTACCCTGGTGTCGGCGTCGCGCCTGCGATCCTGGGACAGCGAACGACCGACATCGTCGGACTCCTTGAAGCGTCCCTCGCTGTCGCGGCGGACGTACCTCTTGTCGCTGCCAGTATCGATCAATTCACGTTTTGTCATGTATGTGCCTCCTGACCGGATCGCGCAGGCGCGCAGCCTGACGAGTTGAATCATACTTTCGCGGCCTTGCCCGCCTGAGTAAGTTCAAGGAAGCGGAGAGTGACCTTCTCTACATTGTCTTCGATCCAGCTTGCCATTGCGATTTCTTCGCCGAGCGTCTGCTCCAGCAGTTTTGTGTGCGTGCTGCCGAAGCCGCTGGCGTCGGACAGAGTGATGAGAGATTTGTAGGATGCGATTTCGAAATTCTCGAAGGCGTAGTTGGCGAACGTGTTCTTGAGAATTTCGTCGCCGGCGACGCTATGGCCCAGCGCGGCGAGATTACCCATAAGCGATCCGCCCAGATCCTTCATCTTCGAGGGGCCTTCGTCGAAATCGCCCAGAATCTCGTGAAGACGCTCAAGCTGAACCTCGGTTTCCTTCCGGTGCGCCTTGAGGCGCTTGAGCACGTCCGGATAACTCTCGAGCCGGTCGATCTGGCGCTGCATGATCGAAAGGGCCTCGTTCTCCAGCGCATGCGCATTGCGAAGCCCGGTGAGATAAAGTTCGACAGCCTGGGTTGTTTCGTGCGCCATGGCGTCCTCCAATTCGCGTGGGTTTCACCATTCAACCGCAGCGCTGCGAATGGGTTCCCGCTTTCAGGCGAGCCGTTGTTTCTGTTGCCTTCCGAAGTGAGCTTCCGAGCGTTCCTTTATGCAGGAAGTGCTCTAAACTCGGTTCTGCTTCGCCAGCACCGGCAATGGGAAACTCTGGAGACCGCACATGGCCGCAACCGCTTTTTTCGCCGCGCTGCATCATCTGCTGTTCTTCATCATCACGGCGGTGCTGGCCGCGGAGCTGGTGCTGGTGGCCGAGCCTGTGACCGTCAAATCGGCGAAGCGGCTCGCGCTGCTCGATGCGCATTACGGCGCGGCCGCCATCGGCATTCTCGCGGTCGGCTTCATCCGCGCGGTCTATTTCGAGAAGGGTTGGGATTTCTATGCCCACAACCCATTTTTCCACGCCAAGATCGGCGCCTTCCTCCTCGTCGCCCTGTTGTCGATCTATCCGACCATACAATTCACCAGATGGCGGCGGAGCGCCGTAGCGCATGAGAAACCGCCAGACGCGCCGACCCGCGACAAGGTGCGCCGCTTCGTTCTGGTCGAGCTGATCGGTCTCGGCGTCGTGTTTGTATGTGCGGCGCTGATGGCGCGGGGAATAGGCGAGTACTAAACGAATCCCGGCCGGGCGGACCCGGCCGGTTCCAGTTCCCGTTCCCGTTCCCGTTCCCGTTGGACAACGGTCAGCGCTGTTGGCCGCCCCTGCGGCCGGCCTCGGATGCGCGCTCGCGGTCGTTGGCGAAGTTGCCGGCGCTCTGCTGCCCGCCCTTGCGCCCGGCTTCCGATGCGCGATCCGGATCATGCGCAAAATTCCCGCCGCTCGCCTGACCGCCCTTCGACGCGATCTCGCGCTGCTTGTCCTCATCCATCGTGGCAAAACCCCGACGCGACGTGTCGCCCTGATTCTGGTTCTGGGCCATGCTGCTCTCCTGATGTTGTGAACGTCAGGCTCCAAGTGCCTGCACCCGGAGAACGGTCGGGACAACGCCGCGTTCCAGATTCAATGCAGTCATTACATGATCATTTGAAGGCAGAACTTCGAAGGCGAAGCGGGCTATCAGCCGAAGCTCAGCCAGACCAGCGCCGCCGCAAGTGCAACAGCTGCGACAATGACCAGCAGCACCGTTCTGGGACGGCGCGCCGGAGCCTCCGCCGCGGGTTGGGGCGGCTTTCGGATTTCGTCGCGCAGCGCCTGATCGACCAGTCTGCCTTGCAGGGGAGTGCCGGCGGCCTCCTCGTCGGTGCCGAGCGGCGCCGCGGCCGGGTCGGGATGGCTGACCTTGCCGCCGGTCCGGCCGGTGTCGATGGCCTGGCGAAGCTTCTCCGCATGGGGGCCGCCGGGCATCGCATCAAGCCCCGGGCACGTACAATCCGCGCGCGAGCACGTTGTCCCATGCCGGCGTCGGGCGGAGCGGCGCGGCGACCTCGACCACTTCGTCGGGACCGTAATTGCCGGGCAAATCGGCTTCGGTGACCTCATAGAGCGCCGGGTCGGCCAGAGCGCTCTGGTAATCCATCTCCGCGACGGCGCCGACTTCGCCGCCCGGCTGCATCATCCGGCTTTCCCAGCGCGCGGCGAGGAAGCGCGCCGATCCGGCATTCGGGGCACGTACGGTGAGCCGGCTCCAGATGGGCCCGTTGAGCCAGCGCGGCTCGTCGGGCGCGGCAACCGGTTTGAAAATCCACAGCGTCATCGAAGCCTTCCCGCGCCTGGAGAAAAGACGGCATCACACGTTAGATAGAGCGCGGGGCGGGTTCGGCCAGCAAAAGGGAGCCCCTTGTGCGGCGCGCCAATCAGGCGTCTGCTGTGACAAGCAGGGAAGGAAAAATGATGGCCAAGGGACAGCAGCGCAGCGGCCGGGAGGCCAAGAAGCCGAAGAAGGAAAAGCCGAAAACGATCGCGGCCGCGCCGTCGACCAAGAATTCGGTCGTAAGCGACTCGATCGCCCGGCCGGGCATCAAGAAGAAATAAGTCAGACGCGTTTTGCGGACGGATCGAGATGGCGGCGGTATTCCGCCTGCTCGGCATCGCGCTTCATGATCATCTCCTCATAGGCCTTCTTGGCCTCGTCGGAGAGGATGACGCGCCGGGCCGTTGCTGGCTTGCGTTTCGGTGCCTTGACGAAGGTACTGGGTGTCCGGGACATGGGGGCCGCCTCCGTTTCTGACCGCCACATGCGGCATTTGCGGGGTGCGGGTCAAGCTACCCAAGGGGCGGCGACGGGGTAGCGCGGGCTAGAAGCCCATGAAGCTGCCGGTCAGCCAGAGGAAAACAACCCAGGCGACGGACGAACCGATCGCCAGGAAGATGAGCCAGCGAAAACCTTCGATCATCGTCGTGCCTCCGCCTGCACCATGGTGCGGCCGGCCGGGGTGAGGCGCACTTCGGCGGTGGCGATGCTGCCGTTCGGCACGCGCTCGATCAGGCCGGATGTCGTGGCGTCTTCCCAGACGGTGAGGCGCGGGCAGGAGGTGCGCCATGCCTCGATGGTTTCGGCATAGGAGCGCGGCTCCTCGCCGATCCATTGCAGAAACTGGACTGTAAGCGTCTCGTTCATGCCGTATCCCGCCGGCCGTCAGCCGATGAACATGCCGCCGATCACCCAGAACGCCGCGCCGGCGGCGGCCAGTATGACAAGCCAGCGGATGATCTCGGCCATGCTGATCGGACCTGCGTAGGTACGAAAGGCATACTGCGCCTGTTCGGGCGGGTCCGCAAGGCCGGGCGGCAACACACCGCCCGGTCCTGGAAACCGTCAGGCGCTGACGGCGGTCGGCAGCACGACGACGCGGGTGCGCAGCGGCACGCGCGAGTAAAGGTCGATGATGTCCTGGTTCACGAGGCGCACGCAGCCGGACGAGACATTGCTGCCGATCGAGCGCGCCTCGTTGGTGCCGTGCAGGCGGTAGAGCGTGTCACGGCCGCCCTGGAACAGATAGAGCGCGCGGGCACCGAGCGGGTTCTGCAGGCCGGGCTCCATGCCGTTGCGGTAGGGCTCGAGTTCCGGCTGGCGCAGGATCATCTCGGCCGGTGGCGTCCAGCGCGGCCATTCCCGCTTCATCTGGATGGTCGCCGCGCCGTTCCAGCCGAACCCCTCGCGGCCGACGCCGACGCCGTAGCGCATGGCCTTGCCGCCCTCCTGCACGAGATAGAGATATTTCGCGCCGGGATCGACGACGATGGTGCCGATCGGCTCGGCGGTCGCGTAATCGACCTGCTGTCGTACATACCGCGCCGGGATTACGCCCGCCGGCACGCCCGGAACGGGGAACCGCTCGTTCGGCAGCGGCGGATAGAGGTCGGCGTAACGCGGCAGCGCGGCCTCCGGCTTTGCGGTTCCGGAAACGGTCTGCTGGCAGGCGGCGAGCGAGGTTGCGAGTCCTGCGAGGAAAAGGCGGCGGGAAATGGTGCTGGCCGCCGGCACGATCGTGCTGGTCATGTAATGGCACTCCTGAAGGGATGGAACTGACGTGAAGGCGTCAGGCCGTCCGTGGAGGCCGGAAGGGCGTGCCGTCGGTGCGGGAGAAGGGAACGGCCTCGTCGGCGAGCGCATAGCTCACCGCATCCGTCTCGGCGCCGGGATGCACGAGGATCGCCTGCCGCGCGATCTCGCCGGCGAACAGCACGGCATAGGGGCAGATGGAGGCAGGCGCCTGCGCCGTGGCCGGCTGGACGAAAATGAGGATGGGAGCGGAGCGCGACGGCTGCGTGCCTTTGGCGCCGCGCGCCTGGCTGAGGCCGACACAGCCGAGCGTCAGCGCGACCGCGCACACGAGCGCGACAAGCGTCCGCCCCGCGATGGCCCATGAATGTCTGCTGCGCCGCATGATTCCTATCCTAAGCCCTTCTACAGCAACGCGGTGCGGGCTATTTTGTGGCAGCGGCGGTTCTCGCGGGGAGTTGAACGGTCTGTGTTGTCCGATGGCAACAATGCCGCCACCGGCAGCCATCCGGGGAATACGCCGCATGCGGCGGCATGCGCGCGCCGGCGCCGTTCCGTGCTACACCCGCTTTTTTGAGCGAGGATCCATGCGTCTGCTGGTCGGCTGTGAAATGACGTATGAGGTGCCGAACCCCACGCCGATGATCGCGATGCTGACCGTGCATTCCTCGCGCGTTGCCGATCTTGAGCGACCCGATCATGTGATGATCTCGCCCTCGGTGCCGGTCGAGGGCTATCGCGACAGCTTCGGCAACTGGTGCACGCGCTTCACCGCGCCCGCGGGCAGCTTCACGGTGACGACCAACACCGTGATCCGCGACAGCGGCATGCCCGACGGGCAGGGCGGCGACGCGCCGGAAATTCCCGTCACGCGGCTTCCGGCCGAAACGCTGCTCTTTCTTCTCGGCAGCCGCTATTGCGAGACCGACCGGATGGGCGACGAGGCGTGGCGCCTGTTCGGCCATCTGCCGCCCGGCTTCGCGCGCGTGCAGGCGATCTGCGATTTCGTGCACGAGCACATCACCTTCGGCTACGCGGATTCGCGGCCGACGCGCACCGCGCTCGAAGCCTATGAGGAGAAAATCGGCGTCTGCCGCGATTTCGCCCATCTGGCGCTCACCTTCTGCCGCTGCCTCAATATCCCGGCGCGCTATTGCACCGGCTATGTCTCCGACATCGGCCTGCCGCTGCCGCACGCGCCGGGCGATTTCGCGGCCTGGATCGAGGTCTTTCTCGGCGGCTCATGGCACATGTTCGATCCGCGCAACAACGATCCGCGCGTCGGCCGCATCCTCATCGCGTATGGACGCGACGCCGCCGACGTGCCGCTGATGCTCACCTTCGGCCCGCATGTCCTCACCTCGTTCAAGGTCATCACCGAGGAAGCGCCGGCCTGAGGGCGGGCGAAGTTTATTTCGGCGCGGCCCTTGTAATCCCAAATAGGATAATTATCTTACATGGATGCAGAAAATCCATGAATTCCCGCTCGGCGGGTCCGTGCAGCTCACAAGCCCGCAGCACAAGGTCAGGGTCGGCCCCTATACGGTCACGCGTCTCATGCCCGAGGGCCGGGACGGCGAGCTGCAATACCGCATCAAGAACGACGAGGAAGCGACCGAACGGGTCGTGACCGAGACGCAGATCATGGCCGCCCGCGCGGCGCATGCCGGCGTTTTCAGCGCCTGAAGCCTTTGCCTGTTCCGAGTGAAAGGAAAACGCCATGCACGCGCAGCAGACCGCCTTTGCCGACGCCGATCAGGAATGTAACGACAACACCGTGCAGCCGCCGGTGCGCGAGAGCGCCATAAGCGAGGGCGGATATTCGCAGGATTTCCGCATAGACCCGCCGGGCCTGCGCGGGCTCAACCGCCTCGCGGTCCGCCTCAACGTCCTGAAGCTGAACGGCACGATCTCCGGCTGGCATCTCGGCCACTGGAAAAACCGCGCCCAGACGCTGCACAGCATCCTGTTCCCGACCGCGCTGGAACTCCACGCCGCCCGCACCGGCGAGGCCTGAACGTCTTCGGTGCATGCAGTAAATACACGGCGGCGTCGCAAACGCCCGCCGAAACCCGTGGGGGACCGACATGCGTTATGCAAATCTTTTTCAGACCCGGTCCGACAAGTTCGCTGCGGCGGCGCTGCGCCTTGGTCCGGGCGGCGGCCTGTCCGGCTTCGCGCGCTTTTACGCCGTTCTGGCGGAGCAGGAACGCGCCATCGAAGTTGACGAGGACCGCATGAAGGCCCATCGCGACACCGCGCAGGAAGCGGCCTGGGTCAATGAAGGCGGCCGCGACAGGGCGTGCGCTCTCGTCTGAACTAGGAAAATAGTCCTTGACAGCGCACTGCCGCGAATCTAGCATTCGCGCATGGCTCCTCCGCGCATCACCATCGCTCCCGAAGTTCTCGCCCGCGCCCGCGCGCTTTACGAGAACGGCACCAGTCTCGATGTCATCGGCCGTCTGATCGGCGTCAGCGGCCAGACGGTGCGCAACCGCGCCGTCGAGCTTGGCTGGTCGCGTTCGCGGCCGTCCGGCCCCGTGGCCGAACACTGGCCGGATGCGCCGCCGCCGATGCGCGAGCCGACGGAAGACGACGCCGCGCCCGGCGCCATCGTTGCGCGCCTTGGCCGCCTCATCGCGCGCGAAATGCTGCGCACCGAAACCTACGATCATTCGCCGGAAGTCGCGGCGCGCACGCTCGCGATGCTGGCGCGCTCCACCGCCGTGCTTCACGCCATCCACGAACGCGGCGGGCGCCGCGTCGAGGTGGAGGAAGAAGCTCCGCGGCCGGTGGACCACAATGCGGTCCCCAAACTCGTCGCCTGGGTCGTGTCGCGCTTCGAACAGATCCACGACGAAGAGGGCGAGGCCGCGCTGCTCGACAATGTGCGCTTTCTGCCCGATCTCGAAAATCTCATCCATCTCGTGGTCCGCGACCGCAGGCGCGCGGAGGCGAAAGCCGAATCTTCATCCTGAGCCGGACTCGCCGCAAGGCGGCGAGCCGTGTCGAAGGATGTGCGGCAATCTCGATCCTCATCCTGAGGAGCCTGCGCGGCAGGCGTCTCGAAGGATGATTGGGGCGCTCCTCTCCCCTAGTGGACGCGGGGTGAGGGGTTTCGGATCGCCCGCCCTCAACGCCGGAAAGCGGAGTATCGCGCATGCCCGACATCAAGCCCTTCCTGTGGTATTCGGAAAAGGCGGAGGAGGCGGCGCGCTTGTACTGCTCCGTCATCCCCAATTCGTCGTTCACCGGCGCGACCGACATGCCGGCCGAAAGCCCCAGCGGCCCGCCGGGCTCGGTGAAGATCGTCGAGTTCGTCCTGGCCGGCGTGCCCTTCATGGCGATGGCGGCGGGCAAGCACGACGACTTCAACGACGCGATCTCGCTGATGATCGAGGTCGACACGCAGGAAGAACTCGACCGCATCTGGGACGGGCTGCTCGACGGCGGCGCGCCGGTCGCCTGCGGCTGGCTGAAGGACCGCTACGGCGTGTCCTGGCAGATCACGCCAAAGCGCCTCAACGAGATGATGCGCTCACCCGACCGCGCCGCCGCCAAACGCGCGGCGGAAGCCATGATGACGATGGTGAAGCTGGATATCGCGGAACTGGAGAAGGCGTTTGGGGGGTAGGTCGAGATATTCGCGACGAACGAAAGACTCACGCGACTAACTCATACGAGGTGCCGCCTTGTTCAAGTTATTGGTTAGTCAAACAGACTTTACCTTCTTGAAGAAGGATTCGACTTTGTCCTCTGAGTTGTAGTCTTATCCTTCGCAGCAGCGCGATCCGAGTTGTTCTGAACGGTGGAGGACCATTTCCGAACTGTTTCGAGCGCGTCGGACAAATCGGCGGCAAACCAGCCAGTAGCAGTTGCAGTCCCAAGTTTTTTCGTTGTCACACGCTTCTCCTCCACCGAGAGAATCTTCGGAGAAGATACGGAAGTTTGTGAGGCTTTCCCAATCACGTTTGGTTACCCAAAGGTAAATTGGCATCGGGTATCGTTGATGAAACTCACAAAAATGAAGCGTGTCGAAAAGCCCGAGTTAGTGATCGGTTTTACAGGGCCGATCGGAATCGACATGGAAGCAACAGCAGATCGATTGGAAAAAATACTCAAATCATTCGATTACAGCTGCCGCCGAATAAAGCTCACCGATGAGATGCTTGACATTGACGTCGGCAAGAAAGTCGATGAATCGACCTATATTAATAAGTACAATAGCCTCATTGAATACGCGAATGAGGTCCGGCGGCGCACTCAGCTTCCTGATATCATGGCAGTTCGTGCAATTTCAGCGATTAGAAGAGTTCGGAAAGATAAGACCGGATCCTCCGAACTCCCGCTTTCCGGAAATGCATACATCCTCCGACAGCTGAAAAGACCCGAAGAGGTTGAGCTTCTTCGAAGTGTCTATCAGCAGCAATTCATTCTCGTCTCCGTACATGAAACCAAACAAAAAAGATCAGCGTACATACGTTCAAAGTGTGTTCAGCACGGGAACGGAGCTCACGACGACGATCAGCTTGCCGCTGATATAGAGAACATCATACTGAGAGACGAAAACGAGGACGACGACACATATGGACAAAGGCTTCGAGAGACCTTTCCAAAAGGCGACGTTTTTATAACTCAAGAGCCTAGGCCAAGTGATGTAGACGCGTTGCAGAGATTCTTCGAATTGCTCTTTGGCCGAAATGACATTTCCCCCACGCCGGATGAGCAAGGAATGTATCTGGCAAAGGCTGCCTCCGTTCGCTCGGTTGATCTGTCACGGCAGGTTGGAGCGACAATCATATCAAGCGAGGGAGAAATACTAGCACTTGGGTGCAACGAGGTGCCCAAAAGTGGCGGAGGGACATATTGGACGACCAGCGACATCGATCAGCGAGACTATCAGCTTGGCTATGATCCCAACGATCGCGAAAAGAAAAGAGTCTTGCGCGACCTTCTAGAGCGGTTAGAGGCGACGGGATACCTGAAACGAAGTGGAAAAAGGAAGAGCGATATCGAGGCTGTTCTTAAGGAAACCCTTAGAGTGGATGGCCCGAACTCCGTCCGAAGTGCGCGTCTGATGGACATCATCGAGTTCGGTAGAATTATTCATGCTGAAATGCATGCGTTGACGGAAGCGACGAGATTTGGCCGTGCCGTTTCCGGTGCGACACTTTTCTGCACCACCTTCCCCTGCCACCTGTGCGCCAAGCACATAGTCAGCTCGGGAATTGCGAGAGTTGTCTATATCGAGCCTTATCCAAAGAGTTATGCGTACAAGTTACACAGTGATGCTATCGAGCTTGATGAGAAAATTGAAGGCAAGGTAAGTTTCGATCCATTTCTCGGGATCGCGCCATATCGATATAGAAATCTATTCGAGACGACAAAGCGTAAGGACGACGAAGGGAATTTCAAAAAGTGGAAACTCGGAAAGCCAGGCATTCGCTTGGAGATCTACATCGAGTCGCATCCGTTGCAGGAGGCAGCCGCGCTGAAGGCAGCGCAAGAGGCTGTTGGTACAAAGATAAAACCGAAAAGAAAAAGCCCTCCAGCTAAAAAGCCGAGGAGGGGGAGGCGATAACCCGTCAAGTTAGCGGGAAGGCTACGCTATGAGAATGGCAACTTCCCATTAACCACTCCGGCCCATCATCTCATCAAGCAGGGGTCGAAGCGGCGTACTGCAGCTCTGCCCATATCCGCCACGGATTTGCGTGGTGCTTCACTCCCTGCGGCCGGACAGCGACGGATCGTTGTCCCGATAGCGTCAGGGATCGCCCGCGACAGCGTGCGGTCGCACTGGCATGGCGCGCGGCCGTCCGGCCGCGACTTTCCCTCAGAACGAGACGTTCATCCGCGCCGTCGCGGTGTGCCAGTCGAACACCGTGTCCGCGCCCGCGGGCGAGAAGCTGCGTTCGCCGAGCCGCGTGTATTCATATTCCGCGCCGATGGAGAGATTGCGCGTCAGCGCGTATTCGAAGCCGAAGCCGGCGATGAGCCCGATCTGTATGGACGACGTCTCTT
>LNFM01001331.1_pt1 | contig 70216 bp, 64 predicted proteins | sample 596031 | NCBI WGS metagenome assembly LNFM01 (sample SAMN04254537, study PRJNA301005) | activated carbon metagenome | isolation source: dual media filters at the Ann Arbor, Michigan drinking water treatment plant | place: USA: Ann Arbor
AAGGTGCTGTTCGCGGCCTTTACCGGCAAGGCGGCGCAGGTGATGCGCAGCAAGGGCTGCTACAACGCCTCCACCATCCACAGCCTGATCTACAAGACGCGCGAGAGCGACGAGGAAATTCCGAGCTTCGAATTGTGGGACGACGCGCCGGCCTCGAAAGCGAAACTCATCATCATCGACGAATGCTCGATGGTGGACGCCGAACTCGGCCGCGACCTGCTCTCCTTCGGCATTCCGCTATTGGTGCTGGGCGACCCCGCGCAATTGCCGCCGATCCAGGGCGGCGGCTTCTTCACCGAGGTGGAACCCGACGCCATGCTGACCGAGGTGCACCGGCAGGCGCAGGACGATCCGATCGTGCGGCTGTCGATGGACATCCGCGAAGGCCGTCCCATCGCGGCCGGCGTTTACGGCGAGACCCAGATCGTCGCAAAATCGGCGCTCGATCCGCAGCGGGTGCTGGACGCCGACCAGGTGCTGGTCGGGCGCAACAACACACGCCGCGCCTATAACGAGCGCATGCGCCAGCGCCGCGGCATCGAAGAAGCCCTGCCGGTCGCCGGCGACAAGCTGGTCTGCCTGCGCAACAACCGCAAGAAGGGTTTGTTCAACGGCGGGCTGTGGACGGTGAAGGAACGCAGCGCCGGACGCAGCGGCATCCTCAAGATGCGGATCGCGCCGGACGAGGAGAATTTCGGCGGACTGCTCGGCACCCGCGCCAAGAAAGTGTCGGTGCGCAAGGAATGTTTCCTCGGCGGCATCGAGGATTTCGAGTGGCCGCAGCGCAAGGCCTATGACGAATTCGATTACGGCTATGTGCTGACCGTGCACAAGGCGCAAGGCTCGCAATGGGACGACGTGGTGCTGTTCGACGAATCCTTCGCGTTCCAGGACAGCCGCGCGCGCTGGCTCTATACCGGCATCACGCGCGCGGCCAAGAAGCTGACGCTCGTGCTATCGTGATGGCTGCCCCGCACAGGAGAGGCAGGCATGGCGGCTGAAGGACAAGGCAGCGAACTGATCCAGGTGGTGGCCCTGCTCGCGGCCGGCGTCGTTGCGGTGCCGCTGTTCAAGTGGCTGGGGCTGGGCTCGGTGCTGGGCTATCTCACCGCCGGCCTGATCATCGGCCCGTACGGGCTGAAGCTGTTCACCGATCCGCAGGCGATCCTGCACATCGCCGAACTCGGCGTGGTAATGTTTCTGTTCGTGATCGGACTGGAAATGCAGCCGTCGCGGCTGTGGTCGCTGCGGGGCAATATTTTCGGGCTGGGCGTGGCGCAGGTCGCGGTCTGCGGCGCGATGTTGACCGGCGTCGGCATCGCGGCCGGCTTTCCGCCCGTCATCGCCCTGATCGCCGCCATGGGTTTTGTGCTGACCTCGACCGCGATCGTGATGCAGATCCTCGAGGAGCGCGGCATCACCTCGACCGAGCGCGGCCAGCGCATGATCTCGATCCTGCTGCTGGAGGACCTCGCGATCGTGCCGCTGCTGGCTTTGGTCGCCCTGCTCTCGCCCGGCGCCAGCGCCGCCGGCGGCGGCCTTCACTGGCAGAACATCGCGATCGCCGCGGGTTCGCTCGCCGCGCTGGTGATTGCCGGCCGCTTTCTGCTGAATCCGATGTTCCGCCTGCTGGCGGACGCGCATGCGCGCGAGGTGCTGACCGCCGCCGCCCTGCTCGTGGTGCTGGGCTCGGCGCTGGCGATGCAGATCGGCGGTTTGTCGATGGCGATGGGCGCTTTCCTAGCCGGCGTATTGCTGTCGGAATCCACCTTCCGGCATCAGCTGGAAGCCGACATCGAACCGTTCCGCGGCATCCTGCTCGGCCTGTTCTTCCTCAGCGTCGGCATGGCGCTCGACCTGTCGGTGATGGCGACCGAATGGCGCATCATTCTGCTCGCGGTCTTCGCCTATATGCTGGTGAAAGCCATCGGCATCTACATCGTCGCGCGACTGTTCAAGGCGGCGCACCGGGAATCGATCTATCGCGCGGCCATCTTCGCGCAGGGCGGCGAGTTCGCCTTCGTGCTGTATGCCGCCGCGGCCGCGGCCGGCATCTTCGACGCGCGCATCAACGCCATCCTCACCGCCACCATCATCATCTCGATGGCGCTGACGCCGATCGGACTCATCATCTTGCGTCGGCTGGTGCCGATCCCGGTCCAGCAGTCCATGGACGGCGTGCAGGAGGCCAGCCATCTCGCCGGATCGGTGCTGATCATCGGCTTCGGCCGCTTCGGCCAGGTAGTGAGCCAGTCGTTCCTCGCGCGCGGCTGCGACATCGCCATCATCGACACCGACACCGACATGATCCGCAGCGCCGCCGATTTCGGCTTCAAGATCTATTACGGCGACGGCACGCGGCTCGACGTGCTGCGCGCCTCCGGCGCGGCAAATGCCAGGATGATCGCGGTCTGCGTCGACAACCGCCAGACCGCCAACAAAATCCTCGAACTCGCCAAGGCGGAATTCCCGCTGGCGCAGACGCTGGTGCGCTCCTACGACCGGGAACATGCGCTGGAACTGATCCAGGCCGGGGTCGATTACCAGATCCGCGAAACCTTCGAATCGGCGATGAAATTCGGCGAAGAGGCGCTGCGGCGTCTGGAGGTGCCGGAGGAGGAACTGGCCGAGATCATGCAACGGCTGCGGGAGCGCGACGCCGAGCGGGTGTCGCTGGAAATCGCCGGCGGACTGATGGCCGGCCGCGCCCTGATCCAGGGCAATGCGCCGCGCCCTACGCCCTTTACCCCGCCGCGGCGCGCGGCGCGGCCGCTCAGCGAGGAAACGGCGACCGTGGCGGCCTCAAAGCCCGAGACCGGATGACGGCACCCACGCTGTTGCGCCGTCTAGACGGATTTCAGCCGCTCAAGCCGTCCGGCATTCGGACAAAAGGCCGGCGCATGCGCCACATGCCCGGGCGCGCGGGCGAGCCAGTCGACGCAGACATCCCCCGCGCCGCAGCCGCGGCAGGTGCGGATGGCGTCGGCGAGATCGAGGCCGCCGCGGCTGAGGGCCAAGCGGTCGATATCGACCCCGACCTTCTCCATCATCGCGGTCATGCTGATCATCTTGCGGTCCATGCGGTCGAGGAATGACATGGCAATCTCCGTCCTGTGCAATTTTAAAAAGACTGCGCCGGGGGCGGAGAAAAACCTTGATCCAGCGCAAAGTCAGGCCCCGGGCGCCCGCTCCGCGGCGCGCTTCAGCCGCACGATGGCCTGGTCCAGAGCCGCCAGGAACGCCGAGCGGTCGCGCGGCGAAAACGGCTTTGGCCCGCTGGTGACCGCCCCGGCCGAGCGCAGGTCGTCCATCAGGTTGCGGGTGGCGAGGGTCAGGCCGATGGAATCCTCGGTGAAGACGCGGCCATTCGGCGCGATCACGGCCGCGCCCGCCTTCACGCCGCGGCTGGCCAGCGGGATGTCGGCGGTGACGACGATCCTGCCGGGTGCCGCGCGCTCGGCGATCCAGTTGTCGGCTTCGTCCATGCCGGAAGGCACGATCACGCGCTCGATCATCGGGTCGCGCGGCACGTTGATGAACGCGTTCGACACCACGATCACTTTCAGGCCGTGGCGCTCGGCCACCTTGTAGATCTCGTTCTTCACCGGACAGGCGTCGGCGTCGACATAGATCTCGATGGATTGCGGGGCGGATGGCGTTACCATGGCGGCCTGATTGGCATGTCACGAAACAGATTGAAAGCATGATTGTCCGTCGCTCCGCCGCGCAGCTTTTCCTCGTGCTGTCATGTGCGCTCGCTCGCCCGCCAATCCGGCACGCCGCAGATCCCAGGACTGACCATGGTCTATCTGTCGCCGCTCGGCGATCCGGCGGCGGCGAACCGGTGGCAGCACATCATCATCCATCAGATGGAAGGCCCGGCAGGCGCCGCCCGCAACGGCGCGCTGGCGCAGGCGAAGGATCCGGCGCGGCGTGGCGTCACGCTATGGGTGGAGACCGACGGCACGGTCTACTGGGCGGTGCCGGAAACCGCAATCCCGACCCATGGCGACGGCGCCAATCGCAACGACAACAAATATCTGCCGAACATCGCGACCTATCGTCGGGTGCTGAAGGAGAACAGCCTGGGCATCGAATTTGCGGGAAATTTTCCGGACGTGCGCAAGCCCGCGACGTCGGCGCAATTCGATGCGCTGTTGAAGCTTCTGCCGTTCCTGCAGCAGCGCTACAACATCCCGCCGGACAAAATCTACGCGCATAACTGGATCGACTACAAGGACCACCGCTATTGCGAGGGCTGCGAGCTGGCGGAGGCGGCGAGGAAGCTCGATTACGTCCCGTCGGCACAGAAGTGCGGACGGTGAATATTGCGGCCCGATCGTCTATGATGGCGACCGCGGAGCCGCGCCCATGCCTTATGCCAGCAACGCCGACCTGCCCGCCTCGGTGCGCCATCATCTGCCGCCGCATGCGCAGGACATCTATCGCGAAGCGTTCAATCATGCCTTCGCCGCGCATGCTGGCGAGGCCGATCACGAGGCGCGCGCGCACCGCATCGCCTGGGGAGCGGTGAAGCGGAGTTATGAGAAGATCGGGGACGAGTGGATGGCGAAGGAGCGGTGAGCGAGCCAAATTTCCTTACCGCACCAGTTCCCGCATCGCGCGATCGAGACCGTCGAGGGTCAGCGGATACATCCGCCCGCCCATGAGTTGCTTCATCATGCGGATCGACTGGGTGTAGTCCCACTCGCCTTCCGGCACCGGATTGAGCCACACCGCCGCCGGATAGGTGCGCGTGATGCGCTCCATCCAGACCGCGCCGGCCTCCTCGTTCATGTGCTCGACCGAGCCGCCCGCCATCGCGATCTCGTACGGCGACATCGCGGCGTCGCCGACGAAGATCACTTTGTAGTCGTGCGGATATTTGTGCATCACGTCGAAGGTCGGCGTGGTCTCCTGCCAGCGCCGCCGGTTCTCCTTCCACACCCGCTCGTAGAGACAATTGTGGAAGTAGAAATGCTCCATGTGCTTGAACTCGGCGCGCGCCGCCGAAAACAGTTCCTCGGTCGCCTTGATGTGCCAGTCCATCGAGCCGCCGACATCGAAGAACAACAGCACCTTCACGGCGTTGTGCCGCTCCGGCCGCATGTGGATGTCGAGATAGCCCTTGTGCGCGGTGCCCTTGATGGTGCGGTCCAGATCGAGCTCGTCGGCAGTGCCGGTGCGCGCGAACTTGCGCAGCCGGCGCAGCGCCACCTTGATGTTGCGGGTGCCCAGTTCGACGTCGTCGTCGAAGTCCCTGAACTCGCGCTTGTCCCAGACCTTGACCGCGCGGAAATTGCGGTTGGTGTCCTGGCCGATGCGGATGCCTTCCGGGTTGTAGCCATAGGCGCCGAACGGCGACGTGCCGCCGGTGCCGATCCACTTGCTGCCGCCCTGATGACGACCCTTCTGCTCGGCCAGCCGCTTCTTTAAAGTCTCCATCAGCTTGTCGAGGCCGCCGAGCGCCTCGATCTGCTTCTTTTCTTCTTCGGTGAGGTATTTTTCGGTGAGCTTGCGCAGCCATTCTTCGGGGATCTCGGCCGAGAGCGCCTCCGCCATCAGGTCGAGACCCTTGAAGACATGGCCGAAGACGCGATCGAACTTGTCGAGATTGCGCTCGTCCTTCACCAGCAGCGCGCGCGACAGGTAGTAAAAATCCTCAATCCGGCGGGACGCCAGATCGGCGTCCATCGCCTCCATCAGCGCCAGATATTCGCGCAAGGTGACCGGCACGCCGGCGGATTTCAGCTCGCTGAAGAAGGTAATGAACATCGACCGCCCGGGAATTCCGGCCTCATTTGTCTGCATATCCGGCGGGTTATCGCGTTTGCCGCGCGCCCCCGGCCAGCACCGCTCATCAAATCTGGTCGTCCCGGCACAAGTTCAACCGATACCAGTAGATGAATATTAACCCTGCATTTTAGACATTTTTCGCAGCGCGGCATTGATTTTTTTATCGGATATAAGCTCTGACAGAGGAGCGGGGGCAATGAGGAGCGGGGCGATGCTGGCCGTGGCCGTCGATAATATCGACACTATTGAGAACGCCGACGATATCACATTCGTGGATCGCCGCAGCGTCAGCACGACCGCTAGCATAGCCGGGCGTTACAGTCTCGCGAACAAGCGCAATGCGCGCGGCGAACGGCGGGAATTCGCCTGCCGCACGGTCAGCATCTCACCGGAAGCGATCGCGCTCGCCGCGCCGATCAAGGGCGCGATCGGGGACCGGGTCATCACGCATTTCGACGACTTCGGGCGGCTGGAGGGTCAGGTCGTCCGGCTGATCAATGGCGGATTCGTCATGAGCATCACGCTGGCCGACGACCGGCGTGCCCGGCTGGCGGCCAAGATCGACTGGCTCGACAAGCACAAGCATTACAGGCTGCCGGACGACCGGCTGCACAAGCGGATCATTCCGAAGAATCCGCATTCCACCGTGCTGCTGGCGGACGGAGAAACGCTGGGATGTTTTGTGATCGACATGTCGGTGTCGGGCGTCGCGGTCTCCGCCGACATCACTCCGGCGCTCGGGGATGTGCTCGCGGTCGGCAAGGTCATCGGCCGCGTGGTGCGCCTGTTCCCGGAAGGTTTTGCGCTGCGCTTCATCGAATTGCAGAATCCCGACCTGCTGGAGCAGTGGCTGATCCAGTCGTGACCTGACGCGCCGAACAGGCTTCCGGGCGCAGAACCCATCGACACGCATTCCGCCCGGGTTCGTACCGCCCCCCATCGGGCCGGATAGTCGGGGCCATGGCTGGGGCCAGGGCGAAGGCAGCGCTCCGTGCCGCTTTTTTTGTCCTGTGCGGCCCCTTATTTCCGCCCAAACCGGCATGCTAAGCGATGGTATTGTCGCCCCTCGGAAAGACCCCGCCAGCCATGTTCCGGCCTGTTCTCACCGCTCTGATCCTGGCCTTTGCCGGTCCTGCGCTGGCGCAGAACGCCGCGCCGCCCGCCGCCGTGCCGGGCCAGCCGGCGGCCGTCACCGCCGCGCCCTTCCGTATCGAATGGGAAGTGAAGAACCGCTTCCGGCTGTTCAAGACCGAGGCCGATTTCCAGCGCCATGTCGCGGCCTCCCGCGGCGACGGCGTGCTGGCCGCCGAGCAGCGCCTGGCGCGCGCGAGCGACGGCCGCGGCTGGGCGCGCGACATGGTGGACAATCTCTGCGTCGACCAGTCCGGCCGCATTCCGGAATTCTGCCAGCGCGACGGCGAGCGAGAGAATTATGTGGTGCCGGCCGATCATCCGATCGGCGTGGTGGCGGCCGGCGCATTGCCGCCGCAGGCGGTCTGCGCCTGGACCTTCGATGACGGCCAGGGTGCGCCGCGGCAGGTGACGACGCCTTGCGAGGAGGAAGTGCGGCTGCGCGTGCGCGCCGGCAAGCCGACCACCGCCGCGCTCGATGTCGGCCTGCCCGACGGCACCGCACAGCGCGTGGTCGCCGATATTCTGGTGAAGGACATGCTGATCGCCGGCATGGGGGATTCCATCGCCGCCGGCGAAGGCAATCCCGACCGTCCGGTGGCGCTGGATGACGGCGGCTTCTGCTTCCGCCGCTTTCTCGCCGGCAGCACGAGCGAATATTTCCGTCCCGGCCGCGCCAATTTCAAGGGCAGCAAGGCCTGCGACGCCAGCCTCTCCTCGGCGCTCGGCAACACCGCCGCCGACTGGGCCAAGCTGAATGCGCGCTGGTGGAGCGCCACCTGCCACCGTTCGCTCTATGGCTATCAGCTGCGCGCGGCGCTGGCGCTGGCGGTCGAGCAGCCGCACACAGCTGTCACCTTCCTGCCGCTGGCCTGTTCCGGCAGCACCATCGATCTCGGATTTTTCAATGCGCTGCGCGCACGCGAATGCCCGGCCACCGGCGCTTGCGTGACCAACAATCCTTCGCAGATGTCGCGGCTGAAGGAGGCCATGGATCTCGCGCGCAAGCACGACAAGGAGCGCAAGCTCGATCTCATCATGCTGACCATCGGCGCGAACGACATCTGGTTCGCGGGACTGGTGGCCGACGTCATCATCGAAGCCTCGACCGAGCGCACGCTGTTCGCTAAGGGCGGCATGATCATCGACGTACCGGACGCACAGAAAATTCTCGACAACGACCTGCCCGGCGATTTCGCCAGGCTGCGCGCGGCGCTGAAGCCATATGTGGGCGGCGATCTCTCGCGTGTCGTGTACGTGACTTACGGCAATCCGGCGCTTGCCAATGGCGGCCAGGTCTGTCCCGGCGGCCGCAGCGGGTTCGATGTGCATCCGGCCTTCAACGCCGATCCCGCAAGGCTGCGCAAGGTGGCCGATTTCGTCACCGAGAAATTCCTCCCGCGCATGCGCGCGCTGGCGCTTTGCGAGGGCAAGGCCTGCAAGGATGCCGCCACCGAGCGCATGACCTTCGTGGATTCGCATCAGGACCAATTCGCGGATCACGGCTTCTGCGCGCGCGCCGACACCGATCCAGCCTTCGACCGCGCCTGCTTCTCCGAAAAGGGCGAGAGCTTCGAAAGCAATCCGGCCGAAGCCGCGATCGAGCCCCTGCGCTGCAATTACCGCGCCCGCGATTTCCGCGCCTATGCGCCGCGTGCGCGCTGGGTGCGCACCGCCAATGACAGCTATTTTACCGCCATGACTTTCCCGGAAGGGATTTCCCCGGCGCTGCAGCCGAGCGACCTGCACGACGCCACCTGGGGTGCCACCAGCGCGGTCTATGGCGGCGCCGTCCACCCGACGGCGGAAGGCCATGCCGCTATGGCCGACGCCGCCCTGCCCGCGTTGCGCGGCCTGCTCGAACTGCCAACGCCGCAGCAGATCCGCGCCGAACCGCTGCCGCCGCTGCAGATGCCGGCGCAGGCGGCGCCGGCCATAACGCGATAAGCGATCATCGCAGCGAAAACGGGCCGCCCTCGGCGCCTAGTCCTGGTGATCATTGCGCCGGGATCGCGAACCGCGCGCCGCGAATCCAAGACGGAGTCAGCTGACGCCCAGCTTCTTCTGCAGGCTGGTGGACGAGGTCGTGTACTGAAAGGTCAGCTTCTTGTCGGGATAGACATAGCGGTGCGCCTTCTGCGCCATCAGCGCGCCCTCATGGAAGCCGCACAGGATCAGCTTGAGCTTGCCGGGATAGGTGTTGATGTCGCCGATGGCGAAGATGCCGGGCACATTGGTCTCGAAGCTCGCGGTCTCGACCTCGATCAGATCGCCCTTGAGCGTCAGCCCCCAGTCCGCGACCGGGCCGAGCTTCATGGTCAGGCCGAAGAACGGCAGGATGGCATCGCAGGCGATGCTGAACACCGAGCCGTCGTTGCGTTTGACGACGGCCGCCGAGACCTGCCCCTCCGCGCCGTCCAGCGACGTGACCTGACCGATCGCCAGATTGATCTTCCCGGCCGCCACCAGCGCCTTCATCTTGTTGACGCTGTCGGGCGCGGCCCGGAAGTCGTCGCGGCGATGCAGGAGTGTCAATTCGCTCGCGACCGGAGCGAGATTGAGCGTCCAGTCGAGCGCCGAGTCGCCGCCGCCCGCGATCAGGAGGCGCTTGCCGCGGAAGATATCCATCTTGCGCACGGCATAATGCACCGATTTCTCTTCATAGGCTTCGATGCCGGGGATCGGCGGGCGCTTGGGCTGGAACGAGCCGCCGCCGGCCGCGATCACCACCACCTTCGCTTCGAACACCTTGTTCTGGTCCGTGGTGACGCGGAACAAGGGATCGCCGACCTTCTCGATGGTCTGCACCATCTCCTGATAATGGAAGACCGGCCCAAACGGCTTGATCTGCTCCAGCAAAGCCTTGGTGAGGCCATCGCCCGTCACCATCGGCAAGCCGGGAATGTCGTAGATCGGCTTTTCCGGATAGAGCTCGGCGCATTGGCCGCCCGGCTTGTCGAGGATGTCGATCAGATGCGCCTTCATGTCGAGCAGGCCGAGCTCGAAGACCGCGAACAGGCCGCAGGGGCCGGCGCCGATAATCAGAACATCCGTCTTGATGGCTTCGCTCATGCCGACAAACTCTATGCCTGGCGCTCGGGCGTGCGCACCACAAGGCCGTCGAGTTCGTCGGTGACCTTGATCTGGCAGGAGAGACGCGAATTCGGCCGCACGTCGAAGCCGAAATCCAGCATGTCCTCTTCCATCGGCGAGGGGCCGCCCACCTTCTCGCGCCAGGCCTCGTCGATATAGACATGACAGGTCGCGCAGGCGCAGGCGCCGCCGCATTCGGCTTCGATGCCGGGAATGCCGTTCTTGATGGCGTTTTCCATTACCGTCGAACCGTTCTCGGCGTCGACGCTGCGGCTTTGCCCTTCAAAGTCGATATAGGTGATCTTGGCCATGAATGGGGTGCGGCTGACGGGAAATGCCGGCCGGACGACCGACATCGCACCCTATATAGGCTCGCAAGGAACGGCGCCAGCCGTCCCCGTCACGACGGCCATGAGAGGATCAGTGTGCCCGCAGCAGTTCGGCGATCGTCACCCGGACATCGCCGACGGCAAGCGTGAGGCGGGCCATGGCGCGCGCCATGCCGGCCGGATCGGCGGCATGCGCCGAGGTTTCGACTTCGTCGGCGGCCTGCGCGACATGCCAGGCGCCAATGCCCTGGGCAGAGCCCTTCAGGGTATGGGCATAGGCGGCAATCGCGGAGGGCGCGGCATCGCGCATGCGGACCACCAGCATGTCGGCCTGGCGTTCGAACAGACGCAAAACTTCGCGCTCGAGCTCGCGCTCGCCGAGCGTCATGCGGGACAAATGGTCGAGATCAATCGGCCGGTCGACCGGCGACAGCGGCGGCGCGGCAATGGGATCAATGAGACCCAACTCGATCATAGACAAACCTCCCGGAGGCTCTCCGTCCCCTCTAATGACCAAGTTTGGCACCGGATCGGCCAAAGCAGGGTAAATGGAAGGCCGGGTTCGTCTCCGAACCGCAAGCCAACCACGCGCACGGTTAATCAAGTCCTAAAATCCTGATCCGTTCCGGGGGCCGAAACTGGTAGGGTAAGAGCCTTCAGGCACAGAGGACAAAGGTGCGCGATCTCGCCAATCTCATGATCTACACGGCGACCGACGGCCAGAGCTGGATCGCGGCCAGTTCCTCGTCGCCGTTTTTCTGTCTGGAAGCAGGCTCCGAACGCGAGGCGCTCGCCCTCGCCGCGCGCGCGCTGCGCTTTCATCAGGCGGTCGCGGCGCGCGCGGCCCAGAACCAGGGACGCGAACGGCAATTTCCCGGCTATACGATCCAGAACAGGGTCTCGGCGCGGGAACTGGCCATCGCGTATTGGTGATGTCCCATTACGTCGAGATCCAGGGGATCTACGAGGAATTTCTGGAGTTTGCCGGCTACGTGCTGGTCGACGAGGACGACGAATTCCAGCTTTTCGTGAGAAACGGCCAAGAATATCTCCTGCCCAAAAGCGGCCTGCGCTTCCTCCAGGTGGACCATGCCAATGACGCCGACCTGCGGCAATCCCGCCGCCGGGTCGTCCAGATTCCGCGCTAAACGGAAACCCGGCCGGGCCGGACTACGCAAATACCGTCGCTGGGCAGGCCGGACCGCCAAAGTTAACGATGATTAAAATCAGCTTAAGAACCGCAGTTCTCATCAAAAAGACCAGCGGGTAGGATGTGCGGCCAGCCGATGGATTTGGCCGGCGATCAGATCTGACGAATCTCGGGGGCTTCTGCCAAGCGCGCTCAATGCGGCCGATCTTGTTTTTGCGCGTGCGGTCTGCAGTCCTGGACAATTTATGTAAAGTGAGGCGGCGAAGGACATGGCAAACACACCCAGGAAGGCCAAGGATCCGACCGAGGCGGCGATGGCGGCGATTCAGGATGCCCTGAATGTCCGCGACGCCGGCGAGATGAAGGTCCGGCCGGCACCGGCCGCGCCGCGCCCGCCCGCAGCCCCCGTCGCCCCTGCCGCGCCCGCCATTACGGCCTCCCCCTCGATGCGCGCCTCCCAGCCGTCCAAGGCCGCGGAAGACGACCTTTTCGATGCCGGTCGCGTCACCGCCGGCGAACCCGGCCGTCCCGCCAACGACGACTGGAAGCCGGTCGGGGAATTGCTGCAATCGATGCAGCCGCGCGCCGCGCGCAACACCTATCTGATGGCCGCCGCCGGATCGGCGCTCTGGTGCGCCGCCGCCGCGGTCTTCCTCTCCAATTACCTGCCCGATCTGCGCGCCAATTTCGGCCCCGCGATCTTCTCGCTCGCCGCCATCTTCATCCTGCCGGTCTCGCTGTTCTTTGTGCTCGCGAACATGATCAACCGTTCGCGCGAGATGCGCCACATCGCGCAATCCATGGCGGAAGTCGCCATGCGGCTGGCCGAGCCGGAAACCGTCGCGCGTGAATCGATCGTGACGGTCGGCCAGGCCATCCGCCGGGAAGTCGCGGCGATGGGCGACGGCGTGGAGCGCGTGCTGGCGCGCGCCGCCGAACTCGAATCCATGGTGCAGAACGAAGTGTCCGCACTCGAACGCGCCTATAGCGACAACGAGGCGCGCATCCGCGGGCTGCTCGACGATCTCGGCCGTCAGCGCGACAATCTGGTCGGCCAGGCCGAACAGGTGCGCGACGCCATCGCGGGCGTGCATCTCAATCTCAACCAGGACATCACCGGCATCAGCGATCTGGTCGCGGCCCAGGTGAACGACGCCGCATTGCAGATCACCAGCAACCTGGCGGAAAAAGGCGAGCACATCACGCTGGCGCTTGGTCGCGCCGGCGACACCATGATGGACGCGCTTGGCGAGCGCGGCGGCGACCTGCTGCAGCGACTGGAACGCACCAGCCTCGAGACCACCGCGACCATCGCGCAGGTCACCGACCGGCTGCAATCCTCCATCGAAACCGCTTCGGTCCAGACCACTGCCTCGATCTCGGATATTGCCGAGCGGCTCAGTTCGACCATCGAAAACTCCTCGCTCCAGACCACGGCCGCCATTGCGGAAGCCGCCGGACGCCTGAACGAGGTGATGGACGCCTCCTCCTCGCAGCTCACCTCAAATCTGAATTTCAAGGCCGATCACATCGCCGAGGAATTCGACGTGCTGTCGGCCAATCTCGCCGAGATGATGCAGTTGCGCCTGGCCAACGTCACCAACGACTTTGCCCACCGCTCCGGCTCGATCATCGAGATGATGTCGGAACGCGCCGAGCAGATCACGGTCGGCTTCATCACCCAGTCGGAGCAGATCGGGACCGCGCTTACCGACCGGTCCGAGCAGATCACCGGCAACCTGAATGAGCGCACCGAGCAGTTGACCAGCAGCCTGGACGAACACACCGAACGGCTGACCACCACCATCGCGGAACGCTCGCAGCAGATCACCGAAGGGCTGATCGACTTGTCGAGCCGGGCGGCGGAGGCCATCGCCAGCCGCGGCGACGAGATCAATACGACCATCAAGACCACCGGCGATTCTCTGGTTCTGGACCTCGGCCTGCGCGGCGAGGATTTCGCCAACAAGGTCGAGCAGACCGCCAAGTCGATCCACCAGACGATCGAAGGCCGCCTGCAATCCTTCGAGGAACTGTTCAGCCATGGCGGGGCCCAGCTCGCCGAAAAGGTGGGCAACGAATCCTCGATGCTCGGCAATCTCATCACCCGCCATCTCGGCGAATTCGACCGCACCGTCAAAACCTATGGCGGCGAACTGGTGGAACGCATCGGCGAGCGCACCGAGAACATCACCGCATCCCTGCAGGCCCATATCGAGAATTTCGACGGCCGCATCGCCTCCAAGACCGAGCAATTCGCCGGCACGCTCGACCAGCGGCTCGATCGCTTCCAGGAAGCGCTCGACGGCCGCACCCAGTCGCTCAACGAGGCGCTGGCCAGCCGCATCACCGATGTCGCCAAGACGGTGGCCGAAAGCGGCCGGGAGGTCGTCTCCGCCATCAGCACGCGCTCGGTGGAGATCACCGGCGAACTCGAGGGGCGCATGACCCGGTTCGAGGAATTGCTGCTGGGCCGCACCGGCGAGGCCGCGCAGGAAATCGAGAATCGCGGCAAGACCGCGGCCGACGCGATCAGCGCCTCGACCGATCAGCTGCGCAGCTCCACGCAGGACCTGGAACGCATGCTCGCCAGCGCGACGGCCAACGCCAGCAACGTGCTGTCCGGCGCCTCCACCGGCATCACCAACGCACTCAAGCAGAATGCCAACGACGTGGAGCGCACGCTGCTCTCGGTCGCGGCGGAACTGACGCGGGTCTTCAACCTCAACTCCTCGCCGCTGCTTGAATCGCTCACCGGCAAGGCGCAGGCCTTCTCGGCCGAGATCGACCGCGCCGCCGGCGAAGCGGTCAAGGCGATCGAGAGCAAGGGCTTCGACTTCACCCGCACCATGCTGGACAATTCGGGCGAACTGGCCCGCCTCATCAACGAGGCCGGCGAAAACGCCACCGGCAAGGTCAACGACACCTTCAAGGGCCTGCAGGACACCGCCAAGACGGCGATCGAGCAGTCGCAGCAAGCGGCCTCCGCTGCGGTCGCGGACATGATGGACGTGCACAACAAGCTGCGCAGCGAATCCGGCGGCCTGTTCGAGCGTCTGCGCGAAGCCAACCTCCTGCTGCAGGAGGTTCTGTCCGGCGCGCACGAGAACATGCATGCCCTGGAGAGCTCGCTCGGCACCCGCCTCGCCGAGTTCTCCACCGTGGTCAGCGACATCACGGCGCGCACCGGCGCCGCGACCGACAGCGTGCATGTGCATCTCGATGCATTCCGCAGCGAGACCGCGCGCGTTCTGGAAAACCTGTCGGAACTCGCGACGCAATTCGACTCGCATGGCCGCGTGCTGGTCGAGGCGGTCGATATCGTTGAGAAGAGCAACCGCCGCACGGAAGATTCGGTCAACGATCGCCGGGCCACGATCGACGCGCTGGTCGCAACGCTCGACATGAAGACCGAGGATCTCGACCAGCGTCTGACCCGCTTCGCCACCCTGCTCGAGGATTCGATGGAAGGCGCCACCACCCGGGCGCGCGAGATCGGTCGCATGATCGCGGAAACGAGTTCGCAAGGCACACAGACCATCACCGAGCAATTCGAGATGGTTCGGCAGAGCACCGAAGAGGAGCGCGCCCGCACCATCGACACGATGCGGACGGTCTACGAACAGGCGACCAGCGAAGCGCACAACATGCTGCGCGATTCCTCGGAACGGTTCACCGAATTGCTGCAAGGCATGCGCGACATGGCGGCCGAGATGCAACGCGAGATGGACCAGACCCGCAGCGAATTGCGCCGTGGCATCCTCGAATTGCCGCAGGAGACCGCGGAGAATGCCGCGCAGATGCGCCGCGTGATCGTCGATCAGATCGAGGCTCTGGCCGAGCTCAACCGCATCGTGGCGCGCCACGGCCGCAATATCGAAACCGCCGCCGATACGCGCCGCACCAGCGAACCCATGCTGGCTGTGGTGGGCGGACGCGCGGAAGCGCCGGTGCGACCGGCCCGTCCGGCCGATCTGCCGCCGGCGCCCCCGCCCGGCCCGATGGCCGGCGCTCCGCTGCCGCCGGTCCCGCCCGCTCCGGCTGCCCGCCGCACCGACATGCCGCCGCATGCCGCTCCGGCCGCTCCCGCCCAGAATCCGGCCGGCGGCTGGCTGACCGACCTGCTGCACCGCGCCGGTGATGACGAGCCAGCCGCCGCGCAGCGTGAACGCGCCCCGGTTCCGCCGCCCGCCCCGCGCGGACGCGCACCCGAGCGTCCGCGCCCGGATGCCCGCATGGACGATCGCATGCCGCGGGTCTCGATCGAGTCGCTGGACGCGCTCTCGGTCGACATCGCCCGCATGATCGACCACAACGCCGCCGCGGATATGTGGGAGCGCTACAATCGCGGCGAGCGCAAGGTGTTCGGACGGCAGCTCTATACGCCGCACGGCCAGCGCGCATTCGACGACATCCGCGGCCGCTACCGCGCCAACCGCGATTTCCGCCAGACCGTGGATCGCTATATCGGCGAATTCGAACGACTGCTCGACGAAGTCTCGCGCGACGAGCGCGGCGGCCAGCAGATGGTTCGCACCTATCTGACCTCGGAAACCGGCAAGGTCTACACCATGCTGGCGCACGCGGCCGGCCGCTTCGACTGAGCCATCAACGCATGACGTGAGAAAGGGCGCGCGCAGGCGCGCCCTTTTTATTGCGCGCGCCAGACGGCCGGAGCCATGCCCATCCCCCGCCGGAAACGGCGGAAGCCGCAATCGAGCTCAATCATCAATACGGGCGCGCGCGTGACGCACATCGGCGATGACGGCCGTAACCTTGTCAGCATGCCGCCGCGATCAGGGCGGGCGGCCGCGACAACGGCAAACCGGGCGTCAGCGCGGACGACGGCGAGGGATATGACGCGGCCTTTGTGGTCGATCCCGACGACTGCCGGATCGAGGCGTATTGCGCCGCCAGCCGGTCCGCGTGCTTACTGCTGTTGCTGGCGACGCGGCTGTGCCGCATTGGCCGGGCGGCCGCCGCCGAAAATCAGGCGGGTCGGGTTCTCGTCGAAATTCTTCACCGTGCGCTCGATCACACCGAGCGTGCGGCGGCCGTCCGAGACCAGCCCGTCGATCTTCTTGTCGAGATTGTCCGCCGCGTTCTTGATCGCGAGGGCCGCGTCCGGAATGGCGCCCTTGCCTTCCGGTCCGCCGATCATGTTGTCCATTCCGGCCATGATGCGGTCGATCTTTTCGGAATTTCGCGCCAGCGCACCGGTGAAGGTTTCGACATTGCGGATCGAGGCGTCGATCTTGTCCGAATTGCGCGACAGAACGTCGGTAAAGGATTCGATGTTGCGCACCGAATTCTTGAACGACTTTTCATTGTCCGCGATGAAGGTGTCGATACGGCGGATGGCGTCGCGCGCCGCCTGCATCAGGTCCTGGCTGGCGCTGGACGAGGCGCTCAGGGTCGGCAACTGGCCGTCCTTCGCCGCAAGCGGAGCGGCGCCGGCGGCCCCGCCCTTCAGCGACAGCGCGGCGATTCCGGTCAGGCCCTGATAGTCGAGCGTCACCTCGGTGTCGGCACGCACCGGCGTGTTCTTGTCGACCGAAATCATCGCCAGCGCCTGCCGGGGATCTTTCGGATCGAGCGTGAGTTCGGTCACTTCGCCGACCCGGATGCCGTTGAACGATACGGTCGCGCCGGTGCGCAGGCCTCCGATCGGCCCCTGGAACACGATCCGGTACAGCGCGCGCTCGCCGGTTCCGCCGACATGATGGAACCAGTAGACGAAACCGAAGGCGCCCATGATCACTGCAAGGGTGAAGGCGCCGACAAGAACATAATTGGCCCTGGTTTCCATACGCCTACCTCACACGTTTCCGGCGACGCGGGTGCGCTTGCCCCGGAAATAAGCCTTGAGCCACGGATGTTCCGACGCGAGCATAACCGACATCGGTCCTGCGGCGATGATCTTGCCGTCGGCAAGGACGGCGATGCGATCGCAAACCGTGTGCAGGGAATCCAAGTCATGCGTTACCATGAAAACGGTCAGCCCCAAAGTCCGCTGTAACGTCCTGATCAGATTGTCGAAATCGCCCGCGCTGATGGGATCGAGGCCGGACGTGGGCTCATCGAGGAACACGATTTCCGGATCGAGCGCGAGCGCGCGCGCGAGCGCCACGCGCTTGATCATGCCGCCGGAGAGTTCCGAGGGCATCTTGTTGCCGACATCGGGCGGCAGGCCGACCATGGCGAGCTTGGCTTCAGCCACCTCGTCGCGCAGACGGGGCGACAGATCGAGATATTCGCGCATCGGGAATTGCACGTTCTGGCGCACATTGAGCGAGGAGAACAGCGCGCCCTGCTGGAACAGGATCCCCCAGTGACGTTCGATCAATTGCTTCTGCAATTCCTGGGTGCTCGACAATTCGCGCCCGAACACCTCGATCGAGCCGGCCCGCGGCTGGATGAGGCCGATGATGGTGCGCAACAGCACCGACTTGCCCGCGCCCGAGGCGCCGACAAAGCCGAGAATTTCGCCCTTCTTCACATCGAAGCTGATGCCGTCGAGAATCGTGCTGCGCCTGAAGCCGACGACAAGATTGCGCACCCGCAACGCCACATCTTCGGATGGGTCGGGTTTTGCCGGTGACGTTGCTTCCGCGAGCGACATGACGGTCCTGCTACCTGTCGATGGCGGCGAAGAACACGGCGAAGAAACCGTCGAGCACGATCACGATGAAGATCGACTTCACCACCGCCGCCGTGGTGTGCAGGCCGAGGGATTCCGCACTGCCTTTGGTCTCGAGACCTTCCACGCAGGCGACGATGCCGATGATCAGCGCCATGAACGGCGCCTTGATCATGCCGACCATGAAATGATCGAGGCTGATCGCCTCGCGCAGACGCTGGACGAAGACTTCCGGCGAGATGCCGCCATAGAGGGACGACACCAGACCTGCGCCATACAACGCGGACACCTCGCCGAGGAATGTCAGCATCGGCACCGCGATCACCAGCGCCACGATGCGCGGCAGGATCAGGATGCTGACGGGGTCGAAGCCCATGGTGCGCAAGGCGTCGATTTCCTCGCGCATCTTCATGGAGCCGAGTTCGGCGGTGTAGGCGCTGCCGGACCGGCCGGCGACCATGACGCAGACAATGAGGACGCCGACCTCGCGCAGGATCAGGATGCCCACCATGTCGACGACATAGATGTCGGCGCCGAATTTGCGGAAATGAAAGATGCCCTGCTGCGCCAGGATGGCGCCGATCAGGAAGGTGATCAGCATGATGATCGGGACCGCGCGCCAGCCGACCAAGTCGATCTGGTTCACCATCGAGGTCCAGCGGAATTTATGCGGCTGCGCCACGACGCGCAGGAAGGCCAGCGTGACCGCGCCGAACATCTGTGCGACCAGAAGGATCGAACGGCCGACTTCGGCCATGTTGCGACCGATGATGGCCAGCCAGTTCATCGGATTGCGGCTGCGGCGCACCGGCGCGGGCTGGGCCGAGGTCTTGTGGACGGTGTCGACCAATGTGCGGAATTTGTCCGGCAGGTTGGCGACCCTGGCCTGGATGCCGCCCTCGCCCGCGGCGCGCACCAGACGTTCCAGCAACCAGGCGCCGTAGGTGTCGAGCTTCTCCACCTTGCGCATGTCGATGTCGACATGGCCGACCGGCTGGTCCGGACGCGCAGTGGTGCGCACAAGCGCCTCGAGCTCGGCGGCATTGTCGGCGGTCCATGCGCCACCGGCCACCAGCTCAAGCCGCTCGCCGCTGACCTTGCCGGTGAGCAACGACACGTTCACATTCCTCTCCGTCCCGTTTGCCCCGGACGGCCTCAGACGCTTGGGCGTCGTGAGGAAAACCGCATTGACTCCACATACTTAACAGAGCCCATTGGGGCTATCGAGCGCTCATTTACCAAGCGTTAATCATGGTTAATCCCTACAATACCGCTCTTTCCGTGACCATCGAGCGCTGGCCGATCGCCGGCCACTTCGCCATCAGCCGGGGCGCCAAGATCGAAGCCGTGGTGGTGGTGGCGGAACTCTCGCAAGGAGCCGTCCGGGGCCGCGGAGAATGCGTGCCCTATGCCCGCTATGGGGAAAGCCCGGAAAGCGTGGCGGCGGCCTTGGAGGCCATGGCGCCCCGCATCACGGCCGGGCTGACGCGGGAGGCGCTGCAGACGGCCATGCAGCCGGGGGCCGCCCGCAATGCTTTAGACTGCGCCTTCTGGGACCTGGAGGCCAAGAAAGCCGGGCTGCCGGTCTGGAGGCTGGCCGGGCTGCCGGCCCCCCGCCCGCTGACCACCGCCTATACGATCTCGCTGGGAACCCCGGAAAGCATGGCGCGGGCGGCGGCCGCCGCCGCCCACCGCCCGCTGCTCAAGATCAAGCTCGGGGCAGACGGCGATCCGGCCCGGATCAAGGCGGTGCGGGACGCCGCCCCTGCGGCGGACCTGATCGCCGACGCCAATGAGGGCTGGACCCCCGACAATCTCGCCGAAAACCTGACGGCCTGCGCCGCCGCCGGCGTCACCTTGGTGGAACAACCCCTGCCCGCCGACAACGATGCGGCGCTCGCCGCGCATGCGCGCCGGATTGCGGTCTGCGCCGACGAAAGCGTGCATGATCGAAAATCTCTGGCTGCGCTGAAAGGCAAATACGACGCGGTCAACATCAAGCTCGACAAGACCGGCGGCCTGACCGAAGCGCTCATGATGGCTGCGGAGGCCGAAAAACTCGGCTTTCAAATCATGGCCGGCTGCATGGTCGCGACCTCGCTCGCCATGGCGCCCGCAATGCTGCTGGCGCAGCGCGCAACATATGTCGATCTCGATGGACCGCTGCTGCTGGCGCACGATCGCGAGAATGGATTGCAATATGACGGCAGCCTCGCGCATCCGCCGTCGCCACCGTTGTGGGGCTAGCTCCACTCGCCTGCAAAAACCTCCGCTGTTGCAAAAACGCACTTGGCATCCTCGCGACTTTCGCTCTAGCCTTTGCATCGGATGGCCCAAGGGAACGACGGGGGGTCGGAGGGATGAGGGCTCTTGCGGGGGTTGTCGGCGCCGTGCTTCTGGCGCTGCTTGCGGGGGATGCATCGGCGGCGGTGCGGATTTCAAACGATCCGGGCGGCCAGATCGGTCCCTATCTCGACAATTTCGCCATGGTCCGCTCGTCCGGACAACGCGTCATTATCGACGGCCCTTGCCTGTCAGCCTGCACCATGGTTCTCGGCATCGTGCCGCGCGACCGCATCTGCGTGACGTCGCGCGCGCGGCTTGGTTTTCATGCCGCCTGGAATCCGGGTGAGAACGGCAAGGTGGTGATGAGTCACGCCGGCACCAAGGCGCTGTGGGACATCTATCCCACGCATATCCGTTCGTGGCTCAGCAAGCGCGGCGGGTTGAAGCCGAAAATGGTCTATCTGGCCGGCTCGGAATTGTCGGCGATGTATCAGCCCTGCCGCTGACGCAATCTCACGCCGGTTCCCATTTTGCGCGCGCAAGAATGACCATGACGCCGCCGCCCGCGGCCAGAAGCGCCATCGCCGCATAGCCCGCGCCGCCGTAACGCTCGTATAACAGTCCGGCGAGCCCCATGCTCGCACCCAGAACCACGCCGCTGAGGATCGAGAAATAGCCCTGCGCCGTGGCGGCAAACCGCTCTGGCGCGTGATGGGCGATGTAACCGATCAAACCGAGATGCGTGGCGCCGAATGTCGCCGCGTGCAGGCATTGCAGCAGCGGCAATGTCCAGCCGGGCGGATCGAACGCCATCGCCAGCCAGCGAATGACCCCGCCGGCGGCGCCGCACAGCAGCAGAACATGCGGCGTCAGCCCTGGCGGCAGTCGTCCCGACATCGCGAACAGGACGATTTCGGCGACGACACCCAGCGCCCATAGCAGGCCGATCACCGCGCCATCGAAACCCGCCGCCTTCCAGTCCAGAGTCGAAAAGCCGTAATAGAAGGCGTGGCTCGCCTGGATCAGGCTGGCCGCCGCGATGACGGCGAGAAAAGCCGGATTGCGCCAGAGCGGCGCCGGCGGCTGGTTATCGGGCGCAGATGGCGCGATGTGAAGCGGCGCCAGCGCCAGAGACACCATCGCCGCCACGACGCCGGAGGCGGCAATCGCCCAGATCAAGTGCCGCGGCTCGATGATATCCAGCAGAATACCGGCGCCGAGATTGGCCGCGATGAAGGCGGCCGATCCCCACAACCGGATGCCGCCATAGGATCCGCCATAGACTTTCAGCCCCTTCAGCGCCAGCGCGTCGGACAGCGCCACAATCGGCGTATGGGCGATCGAGGCGAGGCTCACCGCCAGCAGAATGGCGAGCGCGCCGTCGGCAAAGCCGACGGCGATATAGCCGAGCGCGGCCGCGATGGCCGCCCCGATCAGAACCTCGCACAGCGCGCCGCGGCGGTCGGCGATTCGGGTCAGCAGCGGCACCGCCAGCACCCGGACAAAGGCCGGCGCCGCCAGCACCAGCCCGATCTGGGCGGCGTTGAGCCCCTTGGCCTCCAGCCAGACCGGGAAAAACGGCATCTGGATGCCGATCAGAATAAAATACGCCGCATAAAACGCCGAAAGACGGCCGATAAATCCGCCGGTGGATAACTGGGCAGGAGCGGTCATGAGTGCGGTTGCGCGCTTGGACGGGTCGGGCCTCATGCGTAGCTTCAGTCGCAGCCAATGTCAGACGAAAAACGGGCCCTGACCCGGCATTCCGCGCCGCCCAGCGAGGCGGACTATGAAGCCATCCTCGACGCGGTCATGGAAACGGGCCGCGGTCGCTGGTTTTTGCACGAATTCGCGCAGCGAAACCGCCACAGCGAGACCCGCTCGGTCCTCTCCGCTATCCAGCGGATCGAGGGATTGCTGCGGACCCAGACCGGCGAGACCATCGAAGACCTCGGCCATCCGGCCGCGGAACAGATCGGCGCGGCCATCGCGCGGGCGCAGGACATGCTGCGGGGCGACGGCAGAACCTCCGCGCCCTTCGACGGTGCCGTCGCGGCGCTGGAAGCGGCGCAGGCGCGGTTCCGCACGGCGTCGATGCGCCTGCAGGATGCGTCTCACGCGCTGCGCGAGGAAGGCGGCCATTACCGGATCTGCAGGGATCTCGACCAGCAGATCGCGGAGCTGAATTCTGCACGCACGCAGCTCGACGACGCCACCGATGACATCCGGATTCTGGTGGCGCTGCTGGGCGACATCGAAAGCCAGATCGGCGGGCCGCAGACCGAAGGCGCTTCCTCCGCGACGGCGCAAGGCCAGGCCGAGCCGCCAGCCGGGACGGCTCAATCCGGCACTGCACCGGACGGCAATGCCGCGGCTGCAGACGCAGAACTCCTCCAAATTGAAATTGAAGCCACTGTTACAGAAACGTCCGTCGCGTCCGGCATCGTCGAAGCCGACATTGTCGACGTCGGCATCGTCGACGTCGGCATTGTCGACGTCGGCATTGTCGAAACACATACTCATGTAACGGAAGAGGCGTTTGCACCTCCGGCCCCGATCTCGCCGGGCTCCGAATCCAACATCGTTCCGACCGCAGTGCACCACGCATCGCCTGCCATGGCTGAGGATGCAGCGCTATCCGGAGATCTTGTGTCGGGTCCGGCCGATTTTCTGCTCGAACCGTTGCCGGACGACGAATTGGCGGATACGCACCAGGGCGGAGCGGCGGTTGCGCGCAAGTCTACTGCCAAAACACGGGACGAGACGGCGACCAAACCGATGCGGCTCGATTCGTTCGATCCGCTGGCGCCGATCCGTGCCCTGAGCGACGAGGAAAAGATCGCGCTGTTCAGCTGATCGCGTTCAATCGGCAATCAGCCGACAGAACAGTTCGGGATCGATATTGCCGCCCGACAACACCCCGACCACGACCTTGCCTTTGACATCGAGCTTGCCCGCGAGCAAGGCCGCCAGCCCGATCGCACCTCCCGGTTCCACAACCAGCTTCAGTTCGTGGAAGGCATAGGCCACGGCCTTGCCGACCTCAGCGTCGCTGGCGGTGACGCCCTGCCCGATCAGCTTCGACGTGATCGGGAATGTCAGTTCGCCCGGACGCTCGGTCATCAAGGCATCGCAGATCGTGCCGCTCATGCGGGCATTGGTCTCGCGCTGACCGCTCTTGAACGAGCGCAGGGTGTCGTCAAAATCTTCGGGTTCGGCGGTGTAAAAGACCGTCTCCGGCACGCGGGTTTTCATCGCGAGTGAGATGCCGGCCGCCAGCCCGCCGCCGGAGGCGCCGATCACGGCCAGATCGGGTTTCAGGCCCAGCTTTGCGAGATCATCGACAATCTCGAGCCCCGCCGTGCCTTGTCCGGCGATGATGAAGGGATCGTCGAAGGGCGGCACAAGGGTGGCGCCGCGGTCCTGCATGATTTTCTTGGCAATCCCTGCGCGATCTTCGGTGTCGCGATCATAGAGCACCACTTCGGCGCCGAGCGCGGCCGTGCGTTCGCGCTTGGGACGCGGCGCGTCGGCCGGCATTACGATCACGGCCGGCATGCCGAGCAGTTTCGCCGCCGCGGCGACGCCCTGGGCATGATTGCCGGAAGAGTAAGCCACCACACCGGCGGCGCGCTTCTCCTGCGGAATGGACGAGCATTTGTTGTAGGCGCCGCGGAACTTGAACGAGCCCATGCGCTGCAGGGTTTCCGCCTTCAGAAACACATGCGCGCCCAGCCGGTCGTCCAGCGCGGGCGAATTGATCAGCGGGGTGCGGACCGCCACGCCGTGCACGCGCCGGGCGGCGGCTTCGATATCGGCAAAGGTCGGCACCAGACGGGTCTCGATGTTCATGTCGGACCGTAACGCCGACGGCGTCCGGACTTCAAGCCGCCTGCGCGTCCCACAGGGCCTCGATGCGGCGGCGGAAGGCTTTTGGCGGCTCGGCAAACAGCCGCGCCGCCACCCGCGCCGCCGGCTTCAGGTAATCCGCCTGCCGCAGAACGATCAGCGGCAGCAGCTTGGCGCGCCACGGCGCCAGCGGCTGGTGCGGCATGGTCAGCAGCGTCAGCACATGCAGATCCTGATAGCGGCCGAGGCGGTTGCGCAGGCGCTGGGCTTCGTCGACCCAGATACGGCCCAGCCGCGGCCAGGCCGGCTCGATCAGTTCCATCTGGTAGCGATGCTCGACCACACGGCGGCGCAGTTCATGCAGATCGTCCGGCGACGCCACGCTCCAGTCTTTCGGCAAGGCCTGCCGCGCCCGGCGATAGGTTTCGGCCAGCCGCCCCGCCAGATCAGCGAAGGTCAGCGGATGCAGCGCCCAGTGCGAGACATAATAGGACGCGGCGGTGATGTAATCGGAGAATTGCTGGCGCGTCTCCTCGTCCCAGATCTTTGCTTCCTTCTCGGCCCGCAACGCCTCCAGACGCCGATAGATCGCAATCAGGTTTTGCGGGGTCAGCGCCGGCGGCACGTGATAGGTGCCTTCGACGGTGTCGTGAAAAGCGTCAATCGCAGACTGGGCGTCGCGCGCCACCGTCAGCTTGCGCGCCAGCGCCCGGGCATCGTCGCGCAGGGTCTGATGCTGTTCCGCCAGAAAGGGCGATAACATTTTCAGCAACGCCCGCCACTGTTTCATGGCCCGGCGGATATCGTGCACCACGACCTTATCGTCCAGGCTTCTGTCTTCGAGGATATCGTGCGCCTGCAACAACAGATGCGCCGCAACCGACTGCAACGCGTCGCCGACCGGCCGGCCCGGCTTCAGGGCGGGCTGCTCATCCATGGACTGTCCGGCTTCCTGATCCATCGGCATGTGCGCCAATGCTGCACGGGATACGAGAGACTGTCCAGAAAGATGGCGTGCGGAAAGCGTCCACGCAACGATCAGGCGGCCTGCGCCGCGACGATACGGGGCATGTCGATACGCTGCGGCGGCTCCGCGGTCCAGCGGATGATTTCCAGCCGGCCGTCATGGTGCTCGACCACGGCGGTGCAGCTTTCCACCCAGTCGCCGCAATTCACATAACGGATGCCGAGATCGTCGTGAATGGCGGCGTGATGGATGTGGCCGCAGACGATGCCGTCGACCTCGTGCTTGCGGGCGTCGGCGACCAGGGCTTTTTCATATTCGCCGATATAGGAAACTGCGTTCTTCACCTTCAACTTCGCCCATTGCGACAGCGACCAGTAGCCCAGGCCGCAGACGCGGCGCATGGCGTTGAAGGCGCGGTTCAGCACAATGGCGAAGTCATAGGCCTTGTCGCCGAGCAGCGCGAGCCAGCGCGCCTGCGTCACCACGAGATCGAAGTGGTCGCCATGCACCACGAGATAGCGTCGGGCGTCAGCAGCGACGTGAATGGCGTTCTCGACTACCTCGATGCCGCCGAAATGAGTGCCGTAATAGCCGCGCAGAAACTCATCGTGGTTCCCCGGAATGTACACGATGCGGTCGCCCTTGCGGCCCTTGCGGAGCAGCTTCTGAACCACGTCGTTGTGGGATTGCGGCCAGAACCAGCCCGATTTCAGCGCCCAGCCGTCGACGATGTCGCCGACCAGATAGATCGTGTCGGCATCGTGGTGCCGCAGAAAATCGAGGATCTTGTCGGCCTGGCAGCCGCGCGCGCCAAGATGCAGATCGGACAAAAACAACGTTCTGAAACGTCGCGGGCTCGTATTGGTCATCAGCAAGCGTGAACACCATGGCAATGGGTCATGCGCGATTCTTGCCACAGGTCTATTGCGGTTTGATGACAAGGACTTGGCCACGGCCGCTGAGCCTTGTCATCAACGCGTCATCGCATCCCGCTATATTTTCACGGATGACAGCAGCAATCCTGATCGCAGCGATCTTTGCAGTTCTGGCCCTGGCGCTGCATCTGGCCAGCGTGGCAACGGCAATCGTCCGGTGCAAGCCGGCGCAACGCGAGATACCGGCACCCGCCGATGCGGAGGCGATCAGCGTGGTGATCCCGGTTTGCGGACTCGACAATTATGCCGAGGACACGCTGCGCACGGCCTTCCGTCTCGACTATCCCCGCTACGAGCTGATCTTCTGTGCCGCGCGGGCGGAGGACGCCGCGCTGCCCGTGATCCGGCGCCTGATGGCCGATCATCGCTGGATCGATGCGCGCATTCTGGTCGGAGATGAGCGCATCAGCGAAAATCCAAAGCTCAACAACGTATTCAAGGGCTGGCGCGAGGCGCGACATGCCTGGATCGTCATGCCCGACAGCAATGTCCTGATGCCGCGCGATTACCTGCAGCGGCTGCTGTCGCATTTCGAGTCCGACACCGGCCTTGTCTGCTCGCCGCCGCTCGGCTGTCTGCCGGACGGCTTCTGGGCCGAACTGGAATGCGCCTTCCTCAACAACTACCAGGCCCGCTGGCAATATTTCGCCGACTCGCTGGGTATGGGCTTTGCGCAGGGCAAGACCATGCTGTGGCGGCGCGAGCATCTCGAACGCGCGGGCGGCATTCGCGCGCTCGGCCGCGAGGCGGCGGAAGATGCGGCCTCGACCAAGATCGTGCGGCGGATGGGATTGCGGGTGCAGCTGGTGGAGCCGCCGGTCCGGCAGCCACTCGGACTGCGCTCGGCGCAAGACGTCTGGAAGCGGCAGCGGCGCTGGGCACGTTTGCGGCGCGCGAGCTTTCCGCTGTACTTCGCGCCGGAAATACTGTCCGGCGCATTGGCGCCGCTTGTCGCTCTGGTGTTTGTCGCCGTGCAGCTCGATACCCCGCCGCTGGCGCCCGCCGTGCTGTTCGCAATGCTGTGGTATGGCGCGGAAATGTTTCTGCTGGTGAAAGCCAATTGGCATGTCTCGCGCCATTCCCTCGTCTGCGCCGTCCTTCGCGACCTGATGCTGCCTCTGCTCTACATCAATGCTTGGGGCGGCAGCCGCTTCGAATGGCGCGGCAACGACATGCGTGCGGTCGAAGGCACGAAGCTGTCCTAGCCGCCCGGGACATTCCCACACACGGCCCCGCCCCTGCTCACGGAACAGGACGCATCTGAAAACTGATGCTATGCCTCGCGCCACGATAGCCGGACCGTTCCGGCTGGGTACTGCCGGGGAGAAATATGGTCAGCAGATTGCAGGGTGTTCTTCAGCCGACGATATACCGTTTCAGGCTCGGCGGCTTCGAGGTCACCAGCATCCTGGACAGCAAGTCATTGCGCACCGGGCTGCATCCCAAATTCGGCGCCAACGCGTCCGCCGACGAAGCCCACGCCCTTGCCCGTGCGAACCATATCGATCCCGACCGGTTCGAACACTCGTTCGGCCCGACATTGGTGGATACCGGGCGGGAGCTTGTGCTGTTCGACACCGGCAACGGCGAATTGCGCCAGGGCGCCTATGGCAATTTCAGCGCATTGCCGGACGGGGATCTGCGCAGCCTGCTGCCGACTGCAGGCTACCAGCCCGGCGATGTCGACGTGGTGGTGATCACCCACGGCCATCCCGACCATATCGGCGGGCTGATGTCCGCCAGCGCGCCGGCCTTCCCGAATGCGCGCTACGTCTTTGGTGCGGCCGAATTCGACTTCTGGAAGCGCGGCGAAAACATTCGCGAAGCCCGCAAGGCCAATCGCGAACTGTTCATGAAAATCGCCGTCCCGTTCGCGGAGCAGTCCAGCTTCGTCAAACCCGGCGACGAAATCGCGCCGGGCATTCGTGCGATCGACGCGGCCGGACATTCGCCCGGCCTTCTGGCGTTCCACATCGAAAGCGAAGGAAAAAGACTCCTGCTATGGGCGGACGTGATCATCCATTACGTGATGTCGCTGCAGCGCCCGGACTGGCAGATCGATGTCGACGACGACAAGGACCGGGCGGCGGCCACCCGCAAGCGCATTCTCGACATGGTGGTGTCCGAGCGGCTTTGGGCGATCGGATTCCATATGCCTTTTCCGGGCATCGGACTCGTCGAGCGGTGCCAGAACGGCTACCGGTGGGTGCCGGTGACTTACCAGTTCAACATCTGACTCAGACAAACAGCAGCCCGACCGACAGCGCCACCAACGCAGCCATCATGCAATTGAAAACCCGGCGCGAGCGTTCCGATGTCAGCAGCCGGCCGATGACGACGCCGAACAGGCAATATACCACCACCGAGCCCGTGGTGGCGAAGGCGAAGACCACAACGATCTGCACGAGTTCCTGGGTCAGCCTGCCGCCGCCGGTGGTGAACGCGGTGACGACGCTGGCGGCCACGACCAGCCCCTTCACGTTCACCCATTGAAACAAGGCCGCCTCGATGAAGGTCAGCGGCCGCGGGCTGTGCGCGGCGGCGGCGGGATCGCCGGCCGTGGCGACACGCCAAGCGAGATAGAGAAGATAGACCACGCCGACGATCCGCAGGGCGTCATGCAGCGCCGGATACCGGACGAAAATCTGCCCGAGACCCAGCCCGAAGGCGACCAGCAGCACGGCAAATCCGGCGGTCACCCCCGCCATGTGGGGAATCGAACGCACAAAGCCAAAAGCCTGGCCCGACGCCGTCACCATGACGTTGTTCGGACCCGGTGTGAATGACCCTGCAATGGCGAACATCGTCAGCGGCAGCAGATTTTCATTCATTGAAAAGACGGATCGGCGCCGAGAAGCTTCGCGGAAAAGGGACGTCCGGACGGCTTGGCCGGGGCCGTGCGCGGACATAGTATGCGCCATCCGGCGAGCCGACCAGCCGCGCCGGGCCTCCCGTCCCGTCATGCCTGCCATGACGTATCCAAGAAGGATCGCGAATGGATTTCGGAATCAAGGGCCGCAAGGCCATCGTCTGCGCGTCCAGCCGCGGGCTGGGCTATGGCTGCGCGCTGGCGCTGGCGCGCGAAGGCGTCGAGGTGGTGCTGAACGGCCGCGACGAGACGCGGCTGGCGCAGGCGGCCGACGAGATCGCCAAGGCGACGGGATCGAAGATCATTCCGGTCGCCGCCGATGTGGCCAAGCCGGAGGGCCAGAAGGCGCTGTTCGCCGCCTGCCCTGAGCCCGACATCCTGGTGAACAACAATGCCGGCCCGCCGATGCGCGATTTCCGCGAATTGACGCGCGAGCAGATTCTGGAAGGCGTAACCGCCAACATGGTGGTGGCGATCGAACTGATCCAGAAGGCCATCGATCCGATGATCGCAAAAAAATTCGGCCGCATCGTCAATATCACCTCCGGCACGGTGAAGATGCCGCTGGCCGGGCTCGACCTGTCCTCCGGCGCGCGCGCGGGCCTGACCGCATTCCTTGCCGGCGTCGCGCGCTCGGTGGCATCGTCGAACGTGACGATCAATTTTCTCTTGCCCGGCACCTTCGAAACCGACCGCTTGCGCTCCAACATCGAGGGCAACGCCAAGAAGCAGAACATCTCCTTCGACCAGGCCAGGGCCAACCGCATCGCCACCGTGCCCGCGAAACGCTTCGGCACCGCCGACGAATTCGGCGCGGCCTGCGCATTTCTCTGTTCGGCGCAGGCGGGCTATCTCACCGGCCAGAATATCCTGATCGACGGCGGCGTCTTCCCGGCGGCGTTCTGATCGCAACCATTGTCATCATCTCATCCACTCAAGGGGGAAACATGAAACTCGTTCGCTTTGGCGCGGCCGGCAAGGAAAAGCCCGGCATCATCGGCGAGGACGGCAAGATCCGCGACATCTCGCGCGTGGTGAAAGACATCGACGGCGCGATGCTGGCGTCGGGCGGACTCGCCAAGATCAAGAAGCTCAACCTCAACCGCATGAAGCCGGTCGCCGGCAAACCGCGGCTCGGACCCTGCATCGGCAAGGTCGGCAATTTCATCGCCATCGGCCTGAACTATTCCGATCACGCAGCTGAGGCCGGCATGCCGATCCCGAAGGAACCGGTGATCTTCAACAAGGCCACGACCGCGATCTGCGGGCCGAATGACGATACCATCATCCCGAGGGAATCCACCAAGCTCGACTACGAGGTCGAACTTGGCATCGTGATCGGCAAGCGCGCACGCTATCTCGACAAGGACAAGGCGATGAGCGCGGTCGCCGGCTATTTCCTGTCCAACGACGTCTCCGAGCGCTCGTTCCAGATCGAACGGTCGGGCAGCCAGTGGTACAAGGGCAAGAGCTGCGAAACGTTTGGGCCGATCGGACCGTGGTTCGTCACCAAGGACGAAATCAAGGACCCGCAGAATCTCGACATGTGGCTGGACGTCAACGGCGAGAAACGCCAGCGCGGCAACACCAGGACCATGATCTTCGGCGTCGCGCATCTGGTCTGGTACTGCTCGCAGTTCTTGGTCATGGAGCCCGGCGACATCATCATCACCGGTACCCCGCCGGGCGTGGGACTGGGCTTCAAGCCGGAGCCGAAATTCCTGAAAGCCGGCGACGTGGTCACGCTCGGCATCACAGGACTGGGCGAGCAGAAGCAGAAGATCGTGGCGCTTAAAAAATAGCCTGCACCAGCGGGATGCTGACAATGGCCGGGTCATCCCCGGCCATTTGCATTTCGGAAGCCGGAACTAAGCCGGCGGCGTCCACCACGCATGAAAATGATGCACGGGGCCGTGCCCGTGGCCGATCTTCAGCGTTTCGGAGGCGGCAATCGCAGCCGTCACATAAGCCTTGGCCTGCCGTACCGAATCGGCAAGGTCGAGCCCTTTTGCAAGACCGGCGGCAATCGCGGACGACAGCGTGCAGCCGGTGCCGTGGGTGTTGCGGGTGGCGATGCGCTCCGACGCCAGCCGGACAACGGCTGTCGGTTCGATCAGGAAATCCACGCTCTCGGCGCCGTGACCATGGCCGCCCTTGATCAGCACCGCGCGCGCGCCGAGGGCCAGCAATTTTTCGCCCTGCTCGCGCATCTCGGTTTCGGTCTGCGCCAGCGGCCCCTCCAGCAGCGCCGCGGCTTCCGGCAGATTGGGCGTGATCACCAGCGCCTGCGGGATCAGCGACTTGCGCAAGGTTTCGACCGCCTCAGGCACCAGCAGGCGGTCGCCCGAGGCTGCGACCATCACCGGGTCGAGCACGATCTTCTCTTGCTTGTATTTTTGCAGGCCGGCGGCAACCGCCGCGATGGTGCGCGGATTGGACAGCATGCCGATCTTCACCGCGTTGACCGCCAGATCGGAAAATACCGCGTCGATCTGCGCGCTCACGAAATCCGGCGGCACGTCGTGAATGCCGGTGACGCCCCTGGTGTTCTGGGCGGTCAGCGCCGCGATCACCGAGGCGCCATACACGCCGAGCGCCGAAAATGTCTTCAGATCGGCCTGGATACCGGCGCCGCCGCCGGAATCGGAGCCGGCGATGGTCACCGCAATCGGCGTGGTCATGCTGCGCCCCGCTGCGACAAGGCGGCGTCTACAATCTCACGCAGCTTCCGTGCGGCAGCTTTCGGATCGGGCGCGAGCGACAACGCCGAAATCACCGCGATGCCGTCGGCACCGGCCGCGATCACCCGGGCTGCGTTGCTCTCGTCGATGCCGGCGATCGCGCCGGCCGGCATGTTCGGCTTGCGCTTGCGGATGATACCGGCAAGTTCGGCAAATCCCGTCGCTCCCACCGGCGGCTCCGGATTGTCCTTCGACTGCGTTTCGAACACTCCGCCAATGCAGACATAGTCGAGAAGTTCCAGTGGAGCCGCCTGAGCCTGCTCAGCCGTCTTGATCGACAGGCCGACGATCGCCTCACGTCCGAGCAAGGTGCGCGCGTCCGCGACCGGCATGTCGTCCCAGCCGATGTGAACACCGTCTGCGCCCGCCGCCAGTGCGACATCGACACGGTCATTGATCAAGAATGGAACAAACGACCCGGCGAGCGCGGCCTTGATCGCTTTCGCTTCCTCGATCATGCGCAGGGTCGAGCCGGCCTTGTCGCGCAACTGCACCAGCGTCGCGCCGCCCTCCACCACCGCGCGGGCAATATCCTCGAGCGTGCGGCCGCCGCTGCGGTCCGGATCGACAAGGGCATACAAACGCAGATCGACACTCATTGCGACACCTTGGCTCTCTGCCGCAATGCAGCGGCATCGAGATTGTAAAGCGCATCCAGGATTTCAACGGCAAAACTGCCCGGTCCGCGCGCGCGTTCCGCCGCAATCTCGCCGGCAATGTTGAACAGCAGCAACGCGGCCGCAGCGGCATTGAGCGGATTTTTCTCGACGGCGAGGCAGGCCGCCAGCACAGCGGATTCCGCGCAACCCATGGCGGTGACCCGGGTCATCAGCGGATCGCCATTGCCGATTTCGACGATATCGCGGCCATCCGACACGATGTCGGTTCCGGCGGTCATCGCGACCGTGAGCGACTGCGTTTCCGCGAAGAGGCGAATCGCATCACGGCCAGCGGGTGCACTGGCCAGCGCCTCGAATTCACCGGCATTCAGCCGCAATGCGCGCGGCATCTTCGTCAGCATTGTGCGTGCGAAGTCCGCACGAAAGCCGGACCGATCGACCTTCACCGGATCAAGCACCCAGGCGATGTCCGCATCACATGCGGCATCGGCGGCCAGAGTCATGGATCGCCGGCGCTCATCGTCCAAAGTGCCGAGATTGATGAGAAGCGCGCCCGAGCCGCGTACGAAATGCTCCACCTCGACGGCCGACAACGTCATCGAGGGGGTGGCGCCAACGGCCAGCAGGACATTGGCTGTGAATGTCTGCGCCACCGCATTGGTGAGGCAATGCACGCGCGGATGCAGACGGCGCAACCGCGCCAGCACATCGGCGGCAATGTCGGATAACCCGGATGACGGCGCCTGGTCAGGTGCGCGCATTCTCTGCTCCCTCCGCCGGCATGACCCGGATCAGGTTCGATGGGTTGGCCTTCGCCTCTCAGTCCGGCGGCGGATCCGCCGGACACCCCATGAGATTGCTCGCGCTTTACCTAACCCCGCCCTGCCCCGGATGCAAGGCAGGCCGGGCGGGATCCGATCAGTCCGACAGCTTGACGCCGGCCGCCTTGATGATTTTCGCCCATTTCTCGGTTTCGCTCTTCACGAAAGCCGCCATCTGTTCGGGCGTGGAGGGTGTGGCTTCCGCACCCAGAGCGTAGATGCGTTCCTTGATCGCCGGATCCTTCATGGCGCCGACAAACGCCTCATTGAGCTTCCTGATGACGGGCGCCGGCGTGCCTGCCGGTGCAATCAGTCCGAACCAGCCGATGGATTCGTAATCCTTGAGTCCACCTTCAATGAAGGTCGGCACATCCGGCAAATGGCCGTCACGCTTCGTGCTGGTCACGCCCAGAGCCTTGATCTTGCCCTGCTTGATCAGCCCCTGCGACGACGGCACATCCACGATCGCAAACGGAATGTGTCCCGCCAGCACGTCCTGCGTCGCCGGACCCGAACCCTTGTAGGGCACCAGCGGAATTTTCACGCCAGCCAGATGGTTGAACAATTCCGACGAGAGATGCATCGCAGTGCCGTTTCCGCCATGGCCGATCGACGCCTTTTGCGGTTCGGCCTTCGCGAATTTGAGAGCGTCGGCCACCGTCTTTCCCGGGAAGGACGCTTCCGCCACCATCACAAACGGGATCGCGGTGAGCATGGTGATGGGCGCCAGATCCTTGACGGGATCGTAGGGCATCCTTGGCTTGAGGCTGACATTGACCGACAGCGCGCCTGCGGCGCCGATGCCGATGGTGTAACCGTCGGGAGTCGATTTCGCGACGGCGTCCACCCCGATATCGCCGCCCGCGCCGGGGCGGTTCTCGATGACGATGGGCTGACCGAGCTGCTTCTCCAGATAGGGCTGCATTGCGCGCGCCAGGATGTCGGTCGAGCCGCCCGGCGGGAAGGTCACCACCAGCTTGATCGGACGGGTGGGATAATCGGCCTGGGAATGGGCAAGGCCGGTCATGCCGAGGTGGGCAGCAACAGCCATCGCACACAGACGCATGAATGCGCGCATTGTCATCTTTCCTCCCATCATGGTTTTTTGTTTTGTCATTCGATTGCAGATCACAATTGTTGTCCGGCACAATTGAATATGCAAGGATGAAGAATAGCCATTCATCACCATAATACATCCGCACTCAGTAAATGCGGCAGCGAAGCCTACCGGGAAAGCGTGCCAACATGACCGACAGCAGATTGCAGGCCAGTGTCGTTATCGTCGGAGCGGGTCCGGTCGGCTTGACCCTCGCGATGGACCTCGCCTGGCGGGGCATCGACGTCATCGTGGCGGAAACGCGCTATCCCGGCGAGCCGCCGAGCGTGAAATGCAATCACGTCTCCGCGCGCTCGATGGAGGTCTTTCGCCGTCTCGGGCTCGCGCAAAAAGTCCGCGACGCCGGACTGCCCGCCGATTATCCGAACGACGCGTCCTACCGCACCACCTCGACCGGCATCGAACTGGCGAGGATTCCGATTCCCGCGCGCGACAAGCGCTACACCGCGAAGGGCGGCCCCGACACGTGGTGGCCGACATCCGAGCCGCCGCACCGCATCAACCAGATCTATCTGGAACCGATCCTGTTCGCGCATGCCGCTGCCATGCCGGGCGTGCGGATTCTGAATCGGACCCAGATCGAGGATTTCACACAGAATGACGGCGGCGCGTCCGCCACCGCGCGCGATCTCGACAGCGGCGAGACGTTCGACATTGCCGCCAAGTATCTTGTCGGCTGCGACGGCGGCCGCTCCATCATTCGCCGCAAGATCGGCGCGCAGCTGTCCGGCACACCAGTGATCCAGCGCGTGCAATCGACCTATATCCGCGCCCCGAAACTCCTGTCGATGATGCCGGGCGAACGCGCCTGGATGTATCTGTCGCTCAACCCGCGCCGTACCGGCACCGTGATCGCCATCGACGGCAAGGAAACCTGGCTGATCCACAATCACCTGTACGATGGAGAACCGGAATTCGATACCATCGACCGCGACTGGGCGTTGCGCACGATTCTCGGAGTCGGCGCGGATTTCGAATATGAAATCCTATCCAAGGAAGACTGGGTCGGACGCCGGCTGGTGGCGGATAAATTCCGCGACCGTCGCGCTTTCATCTGCGGCGACGCCGCGCATCTGTGGATCCCCTATGCCGGCTACGGCATGAATGCCGGCATCGCCGACGCGATGAACCTGTCCTGGATGCTGGCTGCGACGCTGAAAGGCTGGGCTGCGCCGGAGATTCTGGATGCCTATGAAAAGGAACGCCAGCCGATCACCGAACAGGTTTCGCATTTCGCGATGGACATGGCGCTGAAAAACATGAAGCAGCGCCGCTCCACGCCGCCGGAGGTGGAATTGCCCGGCCCTGAAGGCGATGCGGTGCGCGCGCGCATCGGACAGGAAGCCTACGATCTGAATGTGAACCAGTATTGCTGCGGCGGACTGAATTTCGGCTACTTCTACAAGGACTCACCCGTCATCGCCTATGACGGCGCCGAGCCGCCCGCCTACACCATGTACGACTTCACGCCCTCCACGGTTCCCGGCTGCCGTGCGCCGCATCTGTCGCTCGACGACGGGCGTCCGCTCTACGACGCATTGGGACCGGATTACACCTTGCTGCGTTTCGATCCAGAGGTGGACGTGGCTGGGCTGGTCGCGGCCGCGCGCCGGCAGGGGGTTCCGCTGGTGCTGCTCGACGTGGCGGCCGCGGATGCGGCCACGCTCTATCCGCACAAACTTGCGTTGGTGCGCCCCGACCAGCATATCGGCTGGCGCGGCGACCGGGAGCCGTCCGATCCGTCAGCACTGATCGATCTGATCCGCGGCGCGGCCGGAGCATCCGCGCGCAAGCGATCCGACATCGCCGCCTGATGTTGCGATCGGCGCTTGCGGCGGACTAAGCTGCACCAGGACCAGCGGTGGAATCGACATGCGTTTTTTCATTCTGGCTGTCATCGCGTGCGGAGTGGCGGCCGGTCCGGCTTTCGCGCATAGCGAGGGCGGGCTGGCGGGAGGATTTTCCGGCGGCTTCCTGCATCCCCTATTCGGCCTCGACCATGTCGTCGCGATGGTGGCGGTGGGTTTGTGGGGTGCGTTTCTCGGCGCCCCGGCGATATTCCTGCTGCCGATCGTGTTCCCGCTGGTCATGGCGCTGGGCGGCATACTCGGCATTCTCGGCATCCCGCTGCCCGGAGTCGAGATCGGCATCGCCGCATCGGCGGTGGTGCTCGGCCTGATGGTGGCGCTGGCGGCCAAGCCGCGTCTTGCCATCGCTGCCGTGCTGGTCGGTCTTTTCGCGATTTTTCACGGCTATGCGCATGGCGCCGAACTGCCGGACGGCGCCGACGCGGTCGCCTATTCGCTCGGTTTTGTCATCGCCACCGGATTGCTGCATCTCGCCGGCATCGCCTTCGGCCTGCTGGCGCAATGGCCCTCCGGACGCTTCGCGGTGCGCGCGGCAGGGAGCGCCATCGCGATCACCGGCCTGGTGTTTCTCGGCCGGCTGATATGACCCTGCGCCGCGCGGCGCTCGCGATCGTGTTCTGCATGACAAGCGCCTCCGCGCAGGCGCATACCGTCGTCGCAGGCGTCGGGGGCTTTGCGGGCGGACTGCTGCATCCCCTGCTGGTGCCTGCGCATGTCCTTGTGCTGCTGACACTGGGCCTGATCGCCGGGCAACAAAGTGCCGCGCACCGGCGAATCCTGATCCCGCTGCTGCCGGTCGCATTGATTGCGGCCGTGATTCTGATCGTGCGCGCGGCCGCGTTCGACTCGCAGAACTCTCTGCTCGCTCTGTGTGCGATCTGCGGCCTGCTGCTGGCGCTGGCCCGACCGCTCCCGGTGATCGTCCCGGGGGCGCTGATCGCCGCCGGCGGCGTTCTGCTGATGCTGGATTCGGTGCCGGCGCTGATTTCAGTGCAGGACACGCTGGTCGCCCTCACCGGCACGGCATTCAGCGCCCTCGTCCTGTTTATCCTGTTTGTGGCACTCTCGGCCCGGCTGAATCAGCCCTGGCAGCAGACCGGCCGGCGCATCGTCGGCTCCTGGGCCGCCGCCAGCGCGATCCTGGTGCTGGCGCTGCGCCTCGTGAAATAGGGATGCTTGCCAAACAAGGGGCTTTTTGCTGGATTGCGCCCGACCCAGGTCCCCGGAGAGCCGAATGATCCCGTTTTTCGTCCAGATCAAATGCCAGCTCGGCAAGTCCTATGACGTTGCCAACCGGCTCGCGGACTCCGAGATCGCCTCGGAAATCTATTCGACCGCGGGCGAATTCGACCTTCTGGCGAAATTCTACGTCGATCCGTCGATGGATATCGGGCATTTCGTGAATGAAAAGGTGCAGATCATTCCCGGCATCCAGGACACCCGCACCATCATCACCTTCAAGGCATTCTGATTTTCAGCCGACGCCGGGCGGCCCTTCCGGCTCGGGCGGCCGCCTGAGACCGAGCTGGCGCTCGCGGAAAATCACGAACAGGCCGGCGGCGGCGACAATCGCCGCGCCGGCAAAGACCAGCGGCACCGGCACCTCGCCGAACATCACATAGCCGAGCACCAGCGCCCATACCATCGCGGTATAGCCAAAGGGCGCCACCACCGATTGCGGCGCATGGCGATAACTTTCCGTGAGCAGGATATGCGCGAGACCGCCGAGAATGCCGGTCGCGATCAACGCGGCGAGTTCCACCGGCGCGGGCCAGATCCATCCGAACGGCAGCGTCAGCAATCCGCCCAGAGCGCAGATCAGCGAGAAGTAGAACACGATCGACGGAGTCGCCTCGGTGTCGGTGAGGCGCCGGGTCTGGATCACCGCCCCGGCATTGAAGACCGCCGCCGTGATCGCAAACAGCGCGCCGACGGTTGCCACCGTGCTCGCGGTGCCGGAGAAACGCGATGCATCGAATTGCGGCCACAGCATCACGAGGATGCCGACAAATCCGGCGATCACTGCCGACCAGCGATAAATCCGCACGCGCTCCTTGAGAAAAATCGCAGCAAAGGCGACCGTGATCAGCGGCGACGCGAACGAAAAGGCGGTGGCGTCGACCAGCGGCAGTCGCGCGAGCGAGGCGAAATTGCAGAACATGCCGGCGACGCCGAACAGGCCGCGTCCGATATGCCCGAATGGCCGCCTGGTATGCACCGCGGCATAAAGCTCGCGCCGGATGGCATAGATCAGAAGAACCGGAACGATGGCAAAGGCGGCGCGGAAAAACACCACCTGCCCGACCGGCGCGGTCGCGCCAGTGAACCGCACGAGCGCCGACATCGCCGCAAACAGGAACGCGGCGACAAGGGTGAGAAAGACGGCCTTGTAGAGATTCATCGGCGGATGCAGCCAACAGCCAAGGCTGGATGCCCCGGTCCCGGCACCCTCCTCTCGCCGATGATCACGGCGAGAGCAAGAGGGCCCGCCGCATGGGACGGCTGCGCCGCCCTCACTTCTTCTGCGGACGCGGCGGACCTTCGACCGGAGCCAGCGATTTCAGATACACCGCCATCGCCATGCGGTCTTCCGGAGAAAGCTGCGAGGTGTTGCGGATCACAGGCGTCATGGAACCGCCGACCGAATCGCCGTCCGGCGTGCTGCCGCTTTCCAGCAGATAGGCGATGTCCTTGTCGCTCCAGTCCTTCAGGCGCGCCTGGGTGATGTTGGGCACCCAGCCCTCACCCTCCGGATTTGGACCGCCGGCAAAACGCTTGCCGGACTGAATGCCGCCCAGGATGTTTCGAGGAGAATGGCATTCCGCGCAGTGGCCGGGACCGTTCACCAGATAAGCGCCGCGGTTCCATTGCGCCGTCTTGGAGGCGTCGGGGCGGAACGTCTCGCTGCCAAGGAACAGCAATTTCCAGCCGCCCAGCGAGCGACGGACATTGAACGGAAACGGCACGTCGTGATCGCGCACTTTGCCCTGCACCGCAGGCAGCGTCTTCATATACGCGAACAGGTCGCGCAGGTCGGACGTGCCAATGAGGCGGTAGGACGTATAGGGAAAAGCCGGGAAATAATGTTGGCCATCGGGAGATGTGCCCTTGAGCATGGCGGTGACGAACTGCGCCTCGGTCCAGGCGCCAATGCCATCCTTTGGATCTGACGAGACATTCGGAACGTAAAAAGTCCCGAACGGAGATTTCAGGCCGAGCCCGCCGCCGAGCCGCGTGCGATCGTCCTGCCCGGGCGTCGCATGGCAAGATGCGCAACCGCCGGCATAGAACATGGTCTTGCCGTTCTCGAGATTGGGCTGATGCGCCGCCAGCGCCGAGGCCGGTACCGTCACCGGGATGGTCAGGAACCAGAACAGCGCAAGCCCGACAACGCCCGCGATGACCGCCAGAACGAAAAGCTTGCGCAACATCCCTGTCTCCCGATTCCAATTATTCTAGGCTGCGACAGTGCACCGAAAAAGCCAAGGGCGGCGCGTCATGGACGGCCGCCCTGGAATTCGACCAGAAATACGGGACGCTTACTTCTTGATGCGGTAGGTCTCGTGGCAGGCGCCGCAATTCTTGCCCATGGCTCCAAACGCGGTCTTGAAGCTGTCAAGATCCTTCACCGAAGCCTGCGCGGCCTTGGCTTCCGCCTCGAACTTGGCAAAGCCCGCCTTGAAGCCGTTCATGTCTTCCCAGATCTTGGGAGCGGCGGTGGTCTCGCCGCCGGTCTTGGAATCGTCGGGGAACAGCGACGGCATCTTGCCAGCAACGCTGGCATAGGTTGCGAAAATCGCCTGCGCCTTCGCCAGATCGAACGGCACCTCGCCCTTGGCGAATTGGGCGCCGACGCGGGCCTGGCCGCCCACGCTCTTCATCAACTCCTTGCGCTGCGAAATGGGATCGGATTGGGCGATGACCGCCGTGGCGCTGAAAGCAATGGCTACGACAACGCAAGCAGTACGAATAAGCATGGGAAATTCCCCCTGTTTGACCGCATAAAAAGAGGCGACGGCAGACGGCTGCCGTCGGGACAACACCGCTTTTACTTTGTTATTCCTCAAAAGTGACACGGCAAAATAACGGCGGTGGGCTTCACGAAGTCGTGAACCTGAATTCACAGTCTTAGCTGGCGCTTGCCCTCTTCGAGCGCGGCCCAGACCCGCGCGGGCGTCGCAGGCATGTCGAGATGTCCGACCCGGTAGCTGCGCCAGAGCGCGTCCACAATCGCATTCATGATCGCCGGGCACGATCCGATCGCCCCTGCCTCGCCGGCGCCCTTGAAGCCGAGCGGATTGTTCTTGCAGGGGACGTTACGGGTCTCGAACAGGAAATCCGGCATCCGCAGCGCCCGCGGCAGCGCATAGTCCATCAGGCTGGCCGTCAGAAGCTGGCCCGAATCGCGGTCGTAGATCGTGTCTTCCATCAGCGCCTGGCCGATACCCTGCACGGCGCCGCCATGTACCTGGCCGGCCAGCAACAGCGGGTTCAGCGTCACGCCGAAATCGTCGACCACGACGTATTTGATGATTTCGGTATCGCCGGTGGCTTCGTCGATCTCGATTTCCGCGATATGGGTGCCGTTCGGAAAGGTCGAGCCTTCCGGTTTGTAGGCGTCCGCCGTGTTCAGCTTGTCTTCGGTCGCGTCAGGCCGTTTGGCCAGATCCGGAAAGGAAATCGCGCGGTCGGTGCCAGCCACACGGACCGCGCCGTCGCCGAATTCCAGGTCGCCCGGACTCGCTTCCAGCACATCGGCCGCGATCTCCTTGAGATTGTCCGCGAGTTTCTTCGCAGCCAGCGACACCGATGCGCCGCCGGCGGGAATCGAACTCGACCCACCCGTCCCCTCGCCCGTCGCGATGCGGTCGGTGTCGCCCTGGATCATGCGGAAGCGATCGGGCGAAATGCCGAGATGGTCGGCGACGATTTGCGCATAGGACGTCGCATGTCCCTGCCCGGTGGATTGCGTGCCGATGGCCAAGGTCACCGTGCCGTCCTTTTCCAGCTTCAGGTTCGCAGTTTCAGGACCGTTGGCGCCGCAGGCTTCAATATAGCTGGCAATCCCGATGCCGCGCAGCTTGCCTTTGCGTCTGGCCGCCGCCGCCCGTTTCTTGAAACCGTCCCAGTCCGCCATGTCCTGCGCCCGCGCCAGATGCCCGGCGAATTCCCCGGTGTCATAAATCTTTCCGGTCGGCGTCTCGTAAGGCATCTGCTTCGGCTTGATGAAATTCTTCCGCCGCAATGCGTCGGGACTCGTGTTCAGTTCGCGCGCTGCATTGTCGACCAGACGCTCGATCACATAGGACGCTTCCGGGCGTCCCGCGCCACGATAAGCGTCGACCGGAACCGTGTTGGTATAGGCCGCGCGCACGCGAATGAAGCAGACCGGAATGTCATACACACCCGGCAGCATCGGCGCGCCGACGTAAGGAATGTAAGGCGCATAAGTGGACAGATAGGCTCCCATATCCGCGATCAGATCGACGTCGAGCGCCAGAAACCGGCCCTTCGCGTCGAGCGCCAGACGCGCCGTTGTGATGTTGTCGCGGCCCTGCGTATCGGCCAGAAAATGCTCGCTGCGATCGGCCACCCATTTCACCGGCCGGCCGATCGCCTTGGCGGCCACAGCCGCCAAGGCATATTCGCGATAGGCGAACAGCTTGGTGCCGAAGCCGCCGCCGACATCGGGGGTCACCACGCGGATCTTCTCGTCCGGGAGTTTCAAAACCTCGCGCCCGATCACGTCCCGGATGATGTGGCTGCCCTGGCTGCCGAGCGTAAGCGTCGTGCGGTCGCGGCCCGGATCGTATTCGGCGACAACACCGCGGGTTTCCATGTAGTTGGTGACCACACGCGGGTTGACGACCTTCAGCGAGACGATGCGCGCCGCCTGTGAAAAGACCTTTTCCGTCTTCGCCTGATCGCCGAACGTCGTCTCAAAGGACAGATTGCCCGGCCGGTTCGGCCAGACGAGCGGAGCGCCCGGTTTCAGCGCGGCTTCAGCGTTGGTAATGTGCGGAAGCGGTTGCCAGTCGATGATGATTTTTTCCGCCGCATCGCGCGCCTGATCGAGCGTATCCGCGACGACAAAGGCCACGGCGTCGCCGACATGATGGACTTCATCCACGGCCAGGACCGGGCATGGCGGCACCACCATCTCGAGGCCCGGCACGCCGACCACGCAGGGCATATGCCCGAGATGGGCGGTTTCGCTGGCCGTCAGGACCAGACGCACGCCGGCGCTTTTGCGCGCCGCGTCGACATCGACGATCCTGAAACGGGCATGGGCGTGTGGCGACCGCAAGACAGCCGCGTGAGCCAGCCCGTCGGGTGCGTAATCGGCGACATAGTGGCCGGCACCGCGGATGAGCGGGTCGTCTTCCTTGCGAACCAGAGCCTGACCGACGCCGAATTTCATGACTGCGCCTTCTCCTAGGAGTCCTTGCCCGCTCCGGCCGGCAGCGGATGCCGCTTGCGCGAGACGCGGTCCTCGATCCAGCGCACCATGATGTAGAAGCCCGGCGTGAAAATCAGCCCGAATATTGTCACGCCAATCATTCCCGACACAACGGCGGTGCCGAGCGCCTGCCGCAGCTCTGCGCCGGCGCCGACCGCAACGGCCAGCGGCAGCACACCCAGAATGAAGGCGAGCGAGGTCATCAAGATCGGCCGCAACCGCAGTTCTGCGGCCTCGGTCGCCGCGGCGAAGCGATCCCGCCCTTGATCTTCGAGTTGCCGCGCAAACTCCACGATCAGGATCGCGTTCTTGGCCGCCAATCCGATCAGCACGATGAAGCCGACCTGCGTGAGGATGTTGTTGTCCTGCCCGCGCAACACGACGCCGGTGATCGAGGCGATCAGGCACATCGGCACGATCAGGATGACCGCCAGCGGCAGAGTCAGGCTCTCATATTGCGCCGCCAGCACCAGGAACACGAACACGACGCCGAGCAGGAACGCGAAGATCGCGGTGTTGCCGGCCTTGATCTGCTGATAGGCCAGCGTCGTCCATTCATACGCGAAGCCGTCCGGCAGCGTTTCGGCGGCGAGCTTTTCCATGATGCCGATGGCCTGTCCCTGCGAAAAGCCGGGAGCTGCGGCGCCGTCGAGTTCGGCCGCCGGATAGATGTTGTAGCGCGGCACGCGGTACGGACCCGAAATGTCGCGCACCGTCGTGAAGGAGCCGATCGGCACGGTGTCGCCGCTGGAATTGCGTACGCGCAGATCGAGAATGTCCTTCGGCTGCATCCGGAACGGCGCGTCCGCCTGCGCCTGCACACGGAAGGTGCGGCCGAACAGGTTGAAGTCGTTGATATAGGACGAGCCGATATTGACTTGCAGCGCATTGAACACATCCGGCAGATCGATGCCGAGCAATTGTGCCTTGGTGCGATCGATGTCGAGATAGAGCTGTGGGGTCGAGACCTCGAACAGCGAGAAGACCTGCGCCAGGCCCGGCGTCTGCGCCGCGCGGCCCATCATCGCGCCCACCGCCTCCTGCAGCGCCTGCGGCCCGCGTCCGGCGCGATCCTCGACCATCATGCGGAATCCGCCGGCATTGCCGATGCCCTGCACTGGCGGCGGCTGGACGACGATCACGAAGGCCTCCTGGATCGCGGCGTATTTTCCGAACAGCGCGCCCTGGATGGCGGCGGCGGATTGCGCGGGGTTCTGCGCGCGCTTTTCGAACGGGTCGAGGATGACGAAGATGGCGCCGGCGTTCGGCGCATTGGTGAAGGTCGCGCCGGAAAATCCCACGATATTGATGATGTTGCCGATGCCGGGCGTTTCGAGCGCCATGTTCGCCGCGCGCTTCATCACCTGGTCGGTCCGCTCCAGCGAGGCGCCGGGAGGCAGTTGCACCGCGACGATCAGATAGCCGCGGTCCTGCTGCGGAATGAAGCCTTGCGGCGCCTTGCGGAACTCGTTGAGACCAAGCGCGATGATGCCGGCATACAGCGCCAGCATGATCACGACCATTCGGACGGTTCGTTCCGCGAGCCAGCCATAGCGCGACGACAGCCAGCCAAAACCGGCGTTGAACCCGCGGAAGAATCCGCGGATCGGCTTTTCCCACCAGCGCGGCTGATGCTGCTCGGTATGCGGTTTTAACAGCAGCGCGCACATGGCGGGCGACAGCGTCAGTGATACGATCAGCGAAATCACTGTCGCGCCGGCAATGGTCAGCGCGAACTGGCGGTAGAACTGACCGGAAATGCCGGTGATGAACGCAGCCGGCACGAACACCGCGCACAGCACGAGCGCGATCGCGATCAGCGCGCCGCCGACTTCGTCCATCGAACGGATCGCCGCCTCGCGCGGGCTCAAGCCGCGCTCGATGTTGCGCTCGACATTCTCGACCACGACGATCGCGTCGTCGACCACGATACCGATCGCGAGCACCAGACCAAACAGCGACAGGTTGTTGATGGTGAAACCGAACAGGCTCATCATGAAAAAGGTGCCGACCAGCGAGATCGGAATGGCGACGATGGGAATCACCGCCGCCCGCCAGGTCTGCAGGAACAGCACGATCACCAGAACGACCAGAATGACCGCCTCGAAGATGGTTTCGACCACCGCCTCAACCGACTGGCGAATGAACTGCGTGGGATCGTAGATGATCGTGTATTTCAGGCCTTCCGGAAAATTCTTCGACAGGTCGGCCACTGTCTTGCGGATGCCGTCGCCGGTCGTCAGCGCGTTGGAGCCCGGCCGCTGGAACACGGCGAGCGCGACCGACGGATCACGGTTCAGGTAGGAGGCGGAGGAATAGTCCTGCCCGGTCAGTTCGACGCGGGCGACGTCCTTCAGCCGCACCACGGCATTGGCGGTCTGCTTGACCACGATGTTGGAAAACTCGGCCGGTTCCGAGAGACGCCCCAAGGTACGCACCGCGACCTGGAACGCCAGTTGGTTCGGAGCCGGCGGCTGGTTCAGCACACCGGACGCCACCTGGATGTTCTGTCCCCGCAACGCCGCGGTGACATCCTGCGCCGTCATATTAAGGGATTGCAGGCGATTGGGATCGAGCCAGATCTGCATCGCAAAATCGCGCGCACCGAACACGGTGATCGAGCCCACGCCGTCGAGCCGCGTGAGCACGTCCTTGATCTGCAGGTTGGCGTAATTGGTCAGATAGATGGTGTCGCGCGACTGGTCCGGCGAATAGAGGTTCACCACCATCAGGATGTCGGGCGAGCTCTTGGCGACCGTGACGCCGATCTGCTGCACTGCCTGCGGCAGTCGCGGCGTCGCGGTCGAGACGCGGTTCTGCACCTGCACCTGGGCGATGTCGAGATTGACGCCGAGATCGAAGGTCACCGAGATCGAAAACCGGCCGTCGGCGGTGGAGTTGGAGGAAATGTAGAGCATCCCCTCCACGCCGTTGACCTGCTGCTCGATCGGCGCCGCGACGGTCTCCGCTACGGTTTCGGCGCTGGCGCCGGGATACTGGCCGGTGATGTTGATCACCGGCGGGGCGATCTCCGGATATTGCGCGACCGGCAGGCGCACAAAGGAGACACCGCCCAGGATCACGAACACGATCGAGACGACGGCCGCGAAGATCGGCCGGTCGATGAAGAAATGGGAAATGCGCATGCCCGCGAGATCCTATTTCTTCTCGGGGGTCGCCGGCGTCGCCCCGTTGGTCTGGGGCTGCACCTTGGCACCCGGCCGCGCGCGCGACAGGCCGACGACAATGACACGATCATCCGGCTCGAGACCGGTCTTGATGACGCGGTCGCCCTCGGCCAACTGGCCGAGCGTGACGTACTTTTGCGCGACCGAATTATCCGGGCGCACGACATAGACGAATTTGCGGGCCTGCTCGCTGCCGATGGCGGAGTCGGGAATCAGCAAGGCCTCATAGCGTGGCGATCCCGGAACCTGGACACGCGCAAACATTCCCGGCGTGAAAATGTTGGCCTTGTTGGCAAACACGGCGCGGCCGCGAATGGTTCCGGTCGCCTTGTCGATGACGTTGTCGATGAAATCCATGCGACCAACATGAACGAAATCGTTCTCGTCGATCAGCTTCAGCCGCACCTGCGATGAACCCCCGCGGGTGGCGATATCGTTGCTCTTGGCGGCCATTCGCTCGTAACGGAGATAAGACCCCTCGTCGAACGTGAACTCGAAGCGGATCGGATCGGTGGAGACGATTGTCGCCAGCAAGGTCGTGGTGCCGCCACCGGTGCTTCCAGTCACAAGGTTGCCGGGCGAGACGCGCCTGTCACCGATGCGCCCCGACACCGGGGCGCGCAATTCGGTGAATTCGAGATCGAGTTCGACCTGGCGCACGGCCGCCTCCTGGGCGGCGACCGAGGCTTCAGCCACGCGCTTCACCTGGGTGCGCTGGTCGAATACCTGCTGGGTGATGGTCTTGTCGCGCACGAGCTGGGAGGCGCGCTCCAGATCGTTTTCCGCGAATGCAAGATCCGCGCGGGCACGCTGCAGATTGGCCTTGGCCTGATCAAGTGCGGTCTGGAACGGTCGGCGGTCGATGGTGAAAAGCAGGTCGCCCTCCTTCACCAGTTGCCCGTCGGTGAAATGCACCTTCTCGAGATAGCCGGAGACGCGCGCGCGCACCTCCACTGAATCGATCGCGATGAAACGTCCGACATACTCGTCGTAATCGATGATCTCGCGCTTGATCGGAACGGCGACCGTGACGGCGGGCGGCGGCGGTGCGGCCTGCTTTTGGGAACTGTCGCCGCAGGCGGCCAGCAATAAAAATACAAGCGGGGCCAATAAGCCAGCGCGTGCGGCCTTGAAGTCGTGCATATGAGTTTTCATGGCGGGGGCGAGAAAATTGTCCTGCGTCAGCGTGACATCAAAATAGACTGCGCGGGTGAAGCTGCCCACCCGCGATATTCCCTGCCCTGAGAATTGCCATAACGGCGAACGGCAGATTTGTCCATCTCGCCCAAGGTCTCAGGGCGGACGCCTTGAACCCGGCCCGCGGGCTCCCTACTGACGGAAGCCGCGGAACCAGGGCAACCCAAGCAAGAGCAGGATCAGGGTGGCATAAAGCGCGCCCGCGCCCATCGCCAGCACAGCCAGGGTGGTTTCGTCCCGCAGCGCCGGCATGTGCGCAAACAGGCCCGCCACTGGCCCGGCCGCCAGCAAAATTGCGAGGCCAAGAATACAGCCTGCGATAGCCAGCCGGATCAGCGAGCGCTTGAGCCGCTCATCCCACCCGATCAAATTCTCGCGCGCCGCCAGCCAGATAACGAGGCCAAGATTGACCCAGGCCCCGATCGCGGTCGCGAGCGCCAGACCCACCTGGGCCAGGTGCCCCATCAACAGAATCTTGAACACGATATTCACCGCCGCTGCCGTAAGCGACGCTTTCACCGGCGTCGCCGTATCGCCGCGCGCGAAGAAGGTCGCCGTCAGGCTGCGAATCAGCACGAAGGGAAAAAGCCCGAGCGCATAGGCCGCCAAGGTCGCGGCGGCGGCGGACGCATCATTCGCCGTGAACGCTCCCCGCAAAAACAGGGCGCGCATGATCAATTCGGGAACGATCAGAAATGCGATCACACAGGGAATCGAGAGCAGCAGCGTCAATTCGATCGCGCGATTCTGTGCGTGCCGTGCCCCGGTCTCGTCGCTGAGCGCAATGCGGCGCGCCATTTCCGGCAGCAGCACCGTGCCGACAGCAATTCCGATGACGCCGATCGGCAACTGGTTCAGCCGGTCGGCGTAATAGAGCGCCGACACAGCGCCGGTGACCAGAAAGCTCGCGATCACCGTGTCAGCGAACAGGGCCAGCTGCACGCCGGCCGACCCCACGGTGGCGGGCCCAAGCGCGCGAAAGAATTTCCGGATATCGTTATCGAGGCGTGGGCGCCGGAAGGTTGCGAGTACGTTTGCGCGCCCGGCAGCCCCCATCAGCAGCAAGGCTTCCAGAACGCCTGCCGCCAGCACCCCCCAAGCGGCGGCATGTCCGGCAGTCGGGAAGAACGTCGCCAAAGCCAACGCCGTGATCATCGACAGATTGAGCAGGATCGGTGCCGCAGCTGCGGCGGCAAACCGATGAATGGCGTTGAGAATGCCGCCATAAAGCGTCACCAGCGTGATCAACAGCAAGTATGGAAAGGTGATGCGCGTGAAGTCGACCGCGAGCGCATAACGTTGCGGGTCTTCGTTGAAACCGGGCGCGAGCAGCGACACAACCTGTGGCATAAACATCAGCGCGACCGCGAGCAGCACGACCTGGGTCACGAACAGCATGGTGAAGACCTGGTCGGCGAAGACCTTGGCCGAATCCGCGCCGCCCTGCTCGCGAATGCGGGCATAAGCGGGCACGAAGGCGGCGTTGAACGCGCCTTCGGCGAAAATCGCACGAAAATGATTTGGCAGCCGGAGCGCCACGAAAAAAGCATCCGCCACCGGACCGGCACCGAGCACGGCCGCCAGCACGACATCACGGGCAAAGCCGGTGATGCGCGACAGAAGCGTGAAGCCGCCAACGGTGAAGATACGTCCGATCACGTGCGATCCATCGCCCAGGTTCTCGTGGAACGCAGACTAGAGGCTTGGGGCCGGACTTGTCCCGCCCTTCCCGGCTTGCGCCCTTGCTTTATCCCAAGACGCGAATGCCCGACACAGGGCCGGGCATTCGAGACAGACAGAAATCCGGTCAGGCCGTCATTTCCCGAGCGCGCAGCGCACGGCATCAATGATGCGATCCTGCGTCGGTTCGTCGATATAAGCATGCATGGGCAGGCTGATGACCTCGTCGGCCAGTTTGTCGGTGACCGGCAGGCCGCCCTCCGCCACCGGATAATGGCTGTAGGCCGTCTGGCGGTGCAGCGGCTTGGGATAATAGATTGCGGTCGGGATGCCCTCGGCCGACAGCGTCTTGGCAAGATCATCGCGCCGGCCGGGTTTCAGCCGCAGCGTGTATTGCGCCCAGACCGACAGATAATCCTTCGCCACCACCGGCACGATTGCGACATCCGCCAGCGCCTTGGAATAGCGTTTTGCGATACGATTGCGGGCTTCGATCTCGTCCGGGAAAATGTTGAGTTTCTCGATCAGCACCGCCGCCTGGATGGTGTCGAGGCGCGCGGTCAGGCCGATGCGCACGTTGTCGTATTTGTCGGTACCGCTGCCGTGAACGCGCACGCTCTTGAGCACGGCGAGCAGCTCATCGTCGTCGGTCAGGATCGCACCACCATCGCCATAGCAGCCCAGCGGCTTGGCCGGAAAGAAACTGGTCGCGGTCGCATGCCCGAGTGTACCGATCTTGCGGCCCCTGTAGAGACCGCCAAAGCCCTGCGCCGCGTCGTCGAGAATGAAGAGATTTTCTGTCCTGGCGATGTCGGCGATGGGATCGTGATCTGCCGGCAGCCCGAACAGATCGACCGGGATGACAGCTTTGGGCTTCAGGCCCTTCGCCTTGGCAGTTGCAATCGCCTTTTTTAGGCTGGCGGCGTCCATGTTGAAACTGTCGGCATGCACGTCGACGAAGACCGGCGTGGCGCCCAGCAGGGCGGCGGCTTCCGCCGTCGCGCAGAACGTGAAAGCCGGACAGAACACGGCGTCACCGGGCCCGAAACCTTTCGCAAGCAGCACCATGACCAGTGCGTCGGTGCCGCTGGCGCAGGAAACCGCATGCCGGGCGCCACAGAACGCCGCCAGCCGTTGCTCGAATTCGATGACCTCCGGCCCCATCAGGAACTGGCAGTGCGACAGCACACGGCCGACGGCGACGTCGATCGCGTTGCCAAGCCGCCGGCGCTGCGCGCCAACATCGATGAATGGGATGGGTTGCGTGTTGATACGGGCGTGCTGGTTCATCGGGTCCACGAAACAGAAGATGGAAAAAATCAGCCGGCGACGCGGAGCGGTCGCGGCGGCGCAACGGTGGACGGCTGACGGCCTTCGAGGCAGCGCATCGCGACGCTGAGACTGGCAACACCCTGCTCGCCGGTGACCGGCGGCGCCTTGCCGTCCCTGATTGCGTTTACGAAAGCCATGAGTTCAGCGCGCAACGGCTCGTCATGCCCGACGGACAGATGCCGCATCGAATAGCTGCCGTCGGCCTGGAAACCGAAACATTCGGTCACCTGCCGGGTCAGCAGGTCCCCCATCAGATACTTCTTGCGCGTCGCGACATGCACGGTGCGCGCCTTGAACGGCGTCAGCCAGTTGGTGTTGATATGCGCCAGCACGCCGGAGGCGGTGCGGAATTGCAGCAACGCAATGTCCTCACGTTCGGCAACCGCGCTCGAAACCTGCGGCTGCACATCGACGATTTCCGAGTCGGTGAACCACTGGATCAGGTCGATATCGTGTACGGCGAGATCGATCACAACGCCGACATTCGACATGCGCGGCGGAAACGGACCGACGCGGGTGATGGCAACAGAAAGAATGTCTTCGTTCTGCAGCGCGTCCTTGATCGCCTTGACGGCGGGATTGAATCGCTCGACATGGCCGACCATCAGCGTCACGCCGGCCTTGCGGGCGGCCGCGATGATGTCGCGGCCTTCCTCGACATTGGACGCGATCGGCTTCTCCACCAGCACATGCAGGCCGCGTGCGATGCATTTCTGCGCCATCTCGTGATGCAGATGGGTCGGCGCGGCGATGGTGACGGCATCGATATCGAGCGCCAGCAATTCTTCCGGGGTCTCTACCGCGGGCGTGCCAAGGACGCGGGTCACGAGGTCGCGCTGCGCCTGGCTGGGATCGGCCACGGCAACAAGTTGCACCTCCGGCAGGCTCGCAAAGACACGGGCGTGGTTGGCACCCATGATGCCCACGCCGATAACGCCGACCCGCAGCGGCTGTCCCGCGCTGCCTTTCACGCTTGAAGAAGTCATGTCTGACGCAACCCCCACGGCCCCTGACCGAGGCTGTTCCCTAGCATGGCGAACCCGCGCTGGCGACTTGCCCCGCGGATGGTCCGGACACGTTTTGATTCAAAGCGTTACAGCAGATTCCGGCGCAAAAACCCGCACTTAGCGCCCATTTGGAAGGCTTCCAGCCTATTCCGCCGCCCGCACCGTCCCGGGCAAAGCAAGGCTCAATCCCGCGGCTATGGCGTCCTCGCGAAAGGCCTTCACCGCCTCGGCGGACAGCTGGGCACCCGTCCTGGTGCCCAGGACCTGCAGCTTTTTGAGGATGTCAGCCGGCGCCGTAATGATGTGGCAGTCCATCTCATGCGCCTCCACCACGTTAAAAACCTCTCGGGTCGAGGCCCAGATCACCTCAACATTCGGGGTCCGGCGGGCACGCGCCACCGCATCGGCGATCAACGGCCGGTAATCGATGCCGAAATCCGCGAGCCGTCCTGCAAAGACCGAGACGCAGCCCGCCGCTCCGCCTGCCAGCGAGTCCACGGCGCGGGCGATCTGATCGGCGGTGAAAATCGCGGTCAGGTTGATCTTCACGCCGTCCTGAGACAGCCCGCGCACCGCGTCGAACAGCGGCTCCTGGCGCGTGGTGATGACCGGCAACTTGACGAAGACATTGGGACCCCAGGTCGTGATCACCCGCGCCTGCGCCACCATTTCCGGAATGTCGTCGGAAAAAACCTCGAAGGAGATGTGCCGGTCGGGCACTGCGGCGACGACATCGCGGGCGAACGCCTCATAATCCTTCACGCCCGCTTTCTTGAGCAGGGAGGGATTGGTGGTGAAGCCCGCAATCCATGTGCTCTTCGCCATCTCGACGATCTGCGCCTTGTCGGCGCCGTCGGTGAAGAGCTTGACTTTAAGGTCGTGAAGCGTGGCCGTCATTGATGGAAATCCTGCATGCAAGCGGTCCGTTTCTAGCATGGATCACGTGAAGCCTGCTAGATTGTCCAATTCAAGGCGCCCCCTCTTCAGCGTCACAACGCCTCCGAGCCAGCATCCATGCGACATTTCTTGGTTTTCTTCATTAAATTTATCGTCTCGATATCGCTTCTTTATCTCTCCGTCAGATGGGTAGATCTCGGTCAGGTCCTGGAACGATTTCAAGAGATAGATCTGATCTGGATCGGGCTCGTAGGGTTGCTTCTCACAGGACAGGTTTTCGCCCTCGCCTATCGATGGCGGCACGTAATCCGGGCCGCAGGGGCTGACATCCCGCTCCCGGCGGTCATTCGCTTCAGTTTCATCGGAGCCTTCTTCAACCAGACCCTTCCCTCAACGATCGGCGGAGACGCCGCCCGCATGTGGCTTCTCGCTCGCGACGGCGCCGGATGGAAGATCGGCAGCTATTCCGTGCTGATCGACCGCGGGATCGGCCTCGTTGCGCTTTGCGTTTTGGTGCTGATCTGTCTTCCCTGGACGCTGGAGCTGATTTCAGACCCCGTGGCGCGCACAACCTTGCTCACAATCGGATTGGGCGGCGTTCTCGGCGGACTCGCATTCATCGCGCTGCCAAAGGCTCGCGGATTGTTACCGGAGCGGTGGTGGCCGGCACGGCATCTGTTGGCTATCGCCGAAACCACGCTGCGTCTTGGCCGATCACCTCGAACGCTTCTTGCCGTGGCAAGTTCCTCCCTGCTCATTCATTTCCTCAGTATCGCCGCGATCTGGGCTGCGGCCATGTCATTTGGCGCTCGATTTGACTTTCATTTGGCTGTTTATCTTGTCCCGCCGGTGATGCTGATCGCGAGCATTCCGATATCGGTCGCGGGATGGGGATTGCGTGAAAGCGCAATGATCGCCGGTTTCGGCTATCTCGGCTTGACGCAGGGCGATGGCCTGGTCGTTTCCATCATCATGGGCCTGGTTGCCTTGCTGATCGGCGCAGGCGGCGGAATCCTCTGGATTCTGAGCAAGGAGCGCATGGGCGCCATACTGATCGAGGCTCAAGAGCGCCGGTAATCATCCTCGATGCGGATGATGTCGTCCTCGCCCAGATAGCTGCCGGTCTGCACCTCGATCAGTTCGAGGTCGATCTTGCCGGGATTCTCCAGCCGATGCGGCGTTCCGAGCGGAATGTAAATCGATTCATTCTCGTGGAGCGTCTTGATCTGGTCGCCGATGGTGACCTTGGCGGTACCACGCACGATCACCCAGTGTTCGGCGCGGTGATTGTGATATTGCAGCGAAAGCCGTCCGCCGGTCTTCACGACAATACGCTTGACCTGATAACGGCTGCCATTGTCGAGCGACTGGTAATTGCCCCACGGGCGATGCACCCGGATGTGATCGACGGTGACGGCGGGGGCGACTTCCTTCAGCTTCGTGACCAGCCGCTTCATCTCGGCCGTGTGTTCGCGACCGGCGATCAGGACCGCATCCTCGCTCGCCACCACGACCAGATTCTCGACACCGAAGAGCGCGACCAGTGGCTTTTCCGACGAAACGTATGAATTTTTGCTGTCGACAAAAACCGCCTGCCCTTGCGCAGAATTTCCGGCGGAATCCTTCTGCGACAGCTCCCACACCGCATGCCAGGAGCCGACATCGGACCAGCCGTAAGAGACAGGCACCACGGCGGTGCGCTTGGTCTTTTCCATCACGGCATAATCGATGGAGATCGCCTTGGCGCGGCCGAACGCATCGGGATTCAAGGTGACAAATCCCAGATCGGCGCCCGCCTCCTTCACGGCAGCTTCGGCGGCGGCGACTGAATCAGCGTCGAACTGGCGATACTCATCGAGCAATATGCTGGCGCGGAAAACGAAATTGCCCGAATTCCAGAGATAGCCCTGCTTGATATAGCTCTCCGCTGTTGCGGCATCCGGCTTTTCGACGAATGTCTCGACGGCGAAGACGTCATCCGCGATCAAGGCCCCCGGACGGATATAGCCGTATTCGGTCGCCGGACGATCGGGACGCACGCCGAAGGTCACGATCCGTCCGGTCGCGGCAGCTCCCGCAGCTTTCCGGCATGCGGCAACAAAAGCCGCGGCATTCCTCACAACATGATCGGCTGCCAGCGCCACCACCACAGGATCGCCGCCGCGCTTCAGCGCGAAGGCGGCGCCGGCCACGATAGCCGGCCCGGAATCGCGGCGTGCAGGCTCCAACAGAATATCGGCCTCGATGCCGATTTCAGCGAGCTGCTCTGCGACAATGAAACGATATTGGCCGTTGGTGATCACTATGGGTCGCCCGAACACGGCAGGGTCGGCGACCCGCTTCATCGTTTCCTGGAAGGTCGACTGCGATCCCAAAAGGGGCAGGAATTGCTTCGGCCGCCCCTCGCGCGAGGACGGCCACAGCCGCGTGCCGGCGCCGCCGCACATGATCAGCGGGGTGATGAGATCAGACATACTGCAGTCTTAACCTTTTGGAAAGCACATCGTCTGGCCAGACACTGACAGGAAATCGCAAAAATCTTAATTGTGGGTTCGCGCGAGAGATCGGCGTGCGCAATCAGACGCGGTGATAAGCGCGGAACCAGTCAACAAAACGCTTCACACCTTCGGTAATAGGAGTTTTTGGCCGGAACCCGACCGCACATTCGAGCGCCGAAACATCTGCAAAGGTGTCGGGCACATCGCCTGGCTGCATGGGCAGCATGTCGCGTTGCGCCGTCTTGCCAAGCGCTTGCTCGATCAGGTGGACAACATCCAGCAGTTCAATCGACTGGCTATTGCCGACATTGAATACCCGCCAAGGTGCGGCGCTTGTCGCCGGATCCGGCCTGTCACCGGACCATTCCGGATTACCGGTGGCAGGCTTGCCGATCAGACGCACCACCGATTCCACGACGTCATCCACAAACGTGAAATCGCGCCGCATGTTGCCGTGATTGAACAGCTTGATCGGTCGACCTTCCAGTATAGCCGACGTGAACAGCCACATCGCCATGTCCGGCCGGCCCCATGGGCCATATACTGTAAAGAAACGCAGACCGGTCGTCGGCAGTCCGAATAAATGCGCGTAGGAATGCGCCATTAATTCATTCGCCTTCTTGGTGGCGGCATAGAGACTTACCGGATGATCAACATTGTCGGTCGTACTGAAGGGCAACTTGGTGTTCGCGCCATAAACCGAAGATGTCGAGGCATAGAGCAAATGCTTGCAGCCGTTATGCCGACAACCTTCCAGTACATTCATGAAGCCTTGAATATTGGCATCGACATATGCGTGCGGGTCGATCAGCGAATAACGTACCCCCGCCTGCGCGGCGAGATTTACGACATGAGGAAATCGATGGCGCTCGAAAAGGCCTTTCATTTCCCCGCGCTCTGCTAGATCAAGCTTGGCAAAAGTGAAATTTGGAAACTTGGCGAGTTCAGCGCGACGCGCTTCTTTCAGCGCCGGATCGTAATAGGCGCTCATGTTATCGAGGCCGACCACCATGTGACCGTCGGACAGCAAACGGCGCGCGACATGGAAGCCAATAAATCCGGCGGCGCCTGTGACGAGAATGGGCTCTGCGATCATGCGATCCTACAGGCGCCAGAGTTCGATGTCGGCCGGCTGTTGCGCACGGTCGAGCATGCCTTTGACATCCAGCACAATTCCTTGCTTGTTCTTGAGCAACCCGCTCACCAGCGGCCAGGCTCCTGTGACGTAATCCCGATGCGAGACTGCGACGATCACCGCATCGGCAGGCTGAAGCTCATCATATGATATAAGTTTCACACCATATTCATGCTCGGCCTCGTCCGGCAGCGCCATCGGGTCATGCACCTGGACATCGAGTCCGAAGGACCTCAGCTCCCGTATGATATCAATGACTTTTGAATTGCGAGTGTCCGGCACGTCTTCCTTGAAGGTCAGGCCCAGTATGGTGACGGTCGCTTTGGCCTGATTGCGACGAACGAGACGCCGCACGCATTCCTGTGCGACGCGCTGGCCGACATTGTCGTTAATGCGGCGGCCCGCCAGGATCACCTGCGGGTGATACCCGGCTTTCTCGGCGCGGAATGTCAGATAATAGGGGTCGACACCGATGCAGTGCCCCCCGACCAGCCCCGGGCGGAAATTCTGGAAATTCCATTTGGTTGCGGCCGCGGCCAGCACGTCGCCGGTATCAATATCAAGCTGCTGGAAGATCGCCGAAAGCTCATTCATGAAGGCGATGTTGAGATCGCGCTGGGTATTCTCGATCACCTTGGCGGCCTCGGCAACCTTGATCGAGGGCGCGCGATGAATGCCGGCGGTCACGACTGACCCATAGACATTGGCGACGATGTCAAGTGTCTCCAAATCCTGTGCTGACACGACCTTGGTGATGGTCTCGAAGCGATGCACCGTATCGCCGGGATTGATCCGTTCCGGGGAGTAGCCGACCTTGAAATCCGAGCCGGCCTTGAGCCCCGAGGCCTTCTCCAAGACCGGGATGCAATCCTCTTCCACTGCGCCCGGATACACTGTCGATTCATAGACCACGATATCGCCGCGCTTCAGGACGCCCCCCACCGCACGCGAGGCCGACAGCATGGCACCGAGATCCGGCCGGTTCGCCCCGTCGATCGGGGTCGGCACAGTCACGATGTAAAAATCGGAGCTCGCAAGCCTGATAGGGTCGCTTTCATAGGCCAAGGTTGGTTGGGACAGATGTGCAGGTTCAACCTCGCGCGTCCGATCCTTTCCGCCACGCAGTTCCTCGATACGGCCGCGGTCGATATCAAATCCGACAACTGGCGCGCCGGAACGGGCAAATGCGACCGCGACAGGCAGGCCGACATAGCCCAACCCGATCACAGCAATCTTGCGTCCATGCGTCACGATTGAGAGCCCTCTGCCTACTAACGTGGCCGCCTGTTTAGCCACGCCACCAGTGAGCGGCAACAACTATGTTGAAAATGCTCAGGATTTTGAGCTTCGGCATAATAATTGATCGTATAAAGCCACCGTGGCCTCGCCGATTTTCTCGCTTGAGAACTCGGCTTCCACCATGCGTCGACCAGATTCCCCATAACGCCGTCTTAAGTCGGCGTCACCCGCCAGCCTGCTGATTGCACCTGCCAAAGCGCATGGATTGTCGACCGGCACAAGAATGGCATTTACATCCTGCCGCGCAATTTCTCGGCAACCCGGCACGTCGGTCGCCACGATTGGACGGCCAAAGGCCGCCGCCTCCAGCAGGCTTTTCGGCAAACCTTCGCGGCGCGACGGCAGGACCGCGATATGCGCCTGGCGCCAGACGGCGCTCACATCCTTTACGTGACCGAGAACTTCAACGCCCGGCGTGCGCTTCCAGCGTTTAACTTCCGCCGACGGAATCGAGGCCGGATTGGCAGGATCCCCATCGCCCGTGATCAAAAGACGGATCGGCACCCCTTGCGCCGTCATCAGATCGTGAGCGGCTATCAGGGTGCGAACCCCCTTATCATCGAGCAACCGCCCGACGAATGCAGCGGTGAGCGGCCCCTCGGGTTCGGACAGCACCTTCAGTTTTTCGGTGTCGACGCCTGAGCCGGGGATGAGAAATGTTCGATCCCGCGAAATACCGAGTGCCTCTATGGCCGCCGCGTCGTCGGGATTCTGCACCAGCACGGCTGCGCGCGGGTTCTTCAAGATCCAGCGTAGCAACCATGTCAGCATCGGCCGGAGCAGCTTCGCCTTGAGCGAGTGTGACGTGAAACCGAAACCAAGCCCCGCCAAGGCGTTGAGCCGCATAACCGGGAGCCCGATCGCAGCCAACGATCCAATAATAGAAGGCTGCAATGCAACGTGATGCACGAGATCTGGTGACAGCTGGCTATAAAGCGCACGCACCTGCCGGATAATCGACAGAACATCGAGTGGATTGACACTGCCACGCCGCCATGACAACCGGTGCACCGTGAAGCCGTAGCTCTCGATTTCGGCGCCGCCGCTGTTCACTTGCGTCGCGACATGTACTGCATAACCAGCGCGCTGCGCCGCGCAGGCCATCGGCAAGCGGTGCGAAAGAAAATACCAATCCTCCGTAACCAGATAGACAAGAACAGGCTTTGTCATAACGGCTTGAATCGTTGCCAGAACAACAACCTGATTGTGATCACGCCGTGCCTGATCGATCGCCATCGATCAGATCCTGTACCGGCACAGCATCATACGACTGCCACCCCCGGTACAGATTAAAATAACGGCGGACGCAATCCTCGATCGAAAATTCAGACACTGTCCGCGTCCGCGCAGCAACACCAAGCCGTTGCCGCAAGACAGGATCCTCGTACAAACGAAGCAATGCCTCGGCGAGTGCCTGCGGATTTCGGGCGGGCACCAGCAATCCGGTTGCTTCGTGCGAGATGGCTTCGACATTTCCGCCGACGGCGGTCGCGATCACCGGCAAGCCGCGCGCCATGGCCTCGATCAGGCTGTTGGAAAACCCCTCCTCATGCGAAGGCAGCACCGACACGTCAGCTGCGTTGAGTAAATCCTGCGCGTCTGTGCGCTCCCCCAGCAACAGAATGTTATCCGCAAATCCCGCCCCTTCTGCAGACTTTTGCAACTCCGCTCCAAGGCCCTGGTCGCGCCCGATCAGCATCAACCGCCATGGCTTTTGCAGCTTATCTGCGATCAGAGCGAAGGCCGCGAAGAGGTCACGATGACCCTTATAAGGAATAAGGTTGGCGACTACGGCGAACACGAAAGTATCTTGCGACAATTGCAGCTGACTGCGGGCAGCTTTGCGGCTTTCCTCGCTCACCGGATCGCGGATTTCGATGCCATTGCGGATCAACCCGACCTTGTTGCGCGTGCCGGCTTCCGCCAGCAGGTCGGAGACCACAGCTAAAGAATTTCCAAGCAGAACAGACGTCCTTTGATGCAGGCGACGCTCAATTGCCGCGAGCACGCGATGCTTCTCCTGATAATGATTGAGAGATCGCCGGCTCATGAGGTGACGCCCCGGTAAACCTGAGGCAGCGAAAGAGCCAATCAGATAAGGCTCGCTCAAAAAGAAATGCACGAGATCTGGCTTTTGCTGTCGCAAATGACGCCTCAGCTCCCATCCAGCCAGCAGCGCATGCAAATGCCGAGGGAGAAACCGAATCGGGCCGGCAACCGCAACATCCGCCTCCACCATCGCACCCTCAAGCGTGCCGCCTCGCTCCAGAACAAAGATCGAGACGTCAAGGCCCTGGCGACGCAGAGAAGGGAGAACGCGGGCAAGATGCCGCTCGGTACCGCCGATATCAAGCCGTGCGGTCACGACCAGAACGCGCGGCAAACGGCTTTCGAGAGGCGCGCTCATGATCAATGGGAAGACCGATCGCTCAATTCAGACTAGCCGCCCAGCGGCGGCGCCACAACTCAAACATGAGCACATTCCAGAGAGCGTAGGCCCAGTTACGTCGGCCCGACAGGTGCTCGGCCCACAGCATTCGGACACTGTGGACATTGAAAAATTTCGGGCTAAGACTGCGCTCGTCGAGCAAATCCTCCGCCCAGTGACGCAAGGGTCCGCGTAACCAGTCCGCCAGCGGCACACCGAACCCCATTTTCGGACGCTCGATCAGCTCGCGCGGCACATAGCGATCGAGTACACGCCGCAAGAGCCATTTTGTCTCACCTTGGCGGATATGGAAGCGCTCAGGCAATTGCCAGGCCAATTCGACTACCCGATGGTCGAGCAAGGGTGGGCGCGCCTCCAGCGCCACCGCCATAGACGCGCGATCCACCTTCTGCAGGATGTCGTCGGGCAGATAGGTCAGGCTGTCGTGCAACTGCATCTGCTTCAGCAAACTGGCTTTACTGGGAAGGGCATCGTTTTTGCTGAATTGAAAAGGATGCTCGACGAGGCCGGGCGTGAGTTCTGCCGGATGGGCATATTGGCTGACCAGACGCAGATAGATGCCGTTCGCATCTGACGGCAGGATCTCTGCGAATTTCCTGGCCTTGTCAGCCAACTGGCCCGGCAGCACCCCGCGCGGCGCAGCACGCGCGATCACATCAAAAATGCTATCCGGAACCGCCTTGATCGCCGCGGCCGCGCAGCGGCGCATCGCAGATGGTATGAGGGAAAGCCGGCCCCAGAGTATCTGCGCCAGCAGATAACGGTTATAGCCGCCGAACAATTCATCCCCGCCGTCGCCCGAGAGCGCCACCGTCACATGGGCACGCGTGAGCTTGGAGACGAGATGGGTCGGGATCTGCGAAGAATCTCCAAAAGGTTCGTCGTACATCTCGGCGAGCTTGGGCACCACATCAAGCGCATCCCGGCCATGGATCACAAGTTCAGTATGTTTGGTGCCCAGATGTTTCGCCACGGCCGCGGCATGCACGGATTCATCGAAGCCAAAATCCGGAAACCCGATCGAAAAAGTCCGCACCGGAATGACTGACGAATCGACGCCACCCGAGAGAAAGGCGCCGAGCGGCACATCCGAGATCATCTGATGCGAGACCGCATCTGCCAAAAGATCGTGCAGTCGCGCTTCGGCCTCTGCATCCGACAGATCGAGTTGATGGGCCACGCCGTTGGCCGCGACCTCGACCAGCGACCAATACCGGCGCTGCGTCTTGTTGCCTTGAGCGTCGAAGGAGACAACCTCCCCCGGCATCAATTTGGCGACGCCGCGCAGGATCGACCATGGTGCCGGCACATAGCCAAACCGTAGGAAGCTCGCGACTGACGACGGATCGATCTCGTAGCGTTGATCATCGAGTGCAAAGAAGCTTTTGAGCTCGGACGCAAACAATATAGTCTTGCCTTGCGCCTTATAGAACAGCGGCTTGATGCCCAAACGGTCTCGCACCAAGTGGAGCGTTCGCGTCTGCCGATCCCATAGCGCCATTGCGAACATGCCATTCATGTCGGCGAGCGTGCGATCAAGGCCGCGCCGCGCCACTGATTCCAAAATGACGTCCGTGTCCGACGTTCCACGCCAGGAGACATCCGCAAGCTCCGGCGCACGCTGCATTTCGGCGGCGTTGTAAATCTCCCCGTTATAGGAGATCACCCAGCGCCCGTTGGCGGAGATCATCGGCTGCGCTCCCGCGGGCGTGAGATCGATGATGGCCAGCCGCCGATGCGCCAGCGCGAGACCCGCGGCCGGATCGCTCCACACGCCAGACCCGTCTGGACCACGATGCGCGATGGCGTCGGACATGGCGCGCGCCTCCGCCTCCAGCGCCTGCCGTGCATCGGCCAGGGCTGGGTCAAGAAGGCCGGCGATGCCGCACATGAAAAGCAGTCCGGATGGAGGTCAATGGCTCAGTCAGTCGTGCACGCAACGCAGAAATCCGCCGGGGCAAACCGACAAATGCAGCTTGTCGTCATAGCTGCGATCAATCTCGAATCTGGCGTTCTCTTTCAGGAACACGTCAATAGCGCTTTTGGGATTGTTTCCCGGTCCCCACGGCCGATCGCCCAGAGCATTTTCTGGCAAATGCTCGATCACCGTGTCGAACACCACGATGTAGGAAGCCTTCTTCACGAACCGCTCATAGGCCCGCAACTCCGCCAGCACATGATCGTGATCATGATGGGAATCGAGCACCACAAGAACGGGAGCATTGCTGCCTACAATCGCCTTGACTTTCGCGATCGTCTCAACGGCAATGGAGCTTCCATCCACCAGCTTGATACGATGACTGAGAGGATGCGACATGATGGCTTTTCTGTTCTCGTCTCCGAGCGCCAGCTCGACACCGATCACATGTCCGCCGGAGCCGGTCATTTCCAGCATCGAGGCGTAGAAGGCCAGTGACCCGCCGCGGGCTATGCCCGTCTCGATGACAGTGTGCGGCTTGATCTGCCAGATCAGTTCCTGCATCGCGATGATATCGGCCGGATATTGGATGATCGGTAATCCCATCCAACGGAAGTTGTACGAATAGCGGTGACGGAACGACTCCGTGAACCAGGCGCGGCCAAGCGCGCAGAACTCCTTGTCCGCGGCCATTGCCGCGATGTCCCGCTGCTTGCGCGTCTCAAATTCTGCGTCGTTTTCGAACATCACCGGTTTCCTGTTCAAACAGTGCCGCCGGCAACCACGCCGGGCACAGATTTCTGCCGCGTCCAGTATTCAAATGACGAGTCGATGGTTTCGTCGATTGAATAGCGCGGCGCGAAGCCGACGTCGTCACGCAGCCGCGCAACGTCTGCAACCAGATACTGCGGTTCGCCGGTCCGCGCCGGGATGGCGCCGAATTGCAGCAGATCTGCGCGACCGCGGCTGTTCGCTGCCAACCGCGCGACATCTGCCAAAGCAATGCCGCGGCCCGAGCCGATATTGACGGCCCCGCGGACCTCACTGGCGGCCAGCCCGGCTAGCGCCGCACCCGCGTCGCGCACATCTATCACGTCGCGGATTTGCCGGCCCGAGCCGAGGCGCGCCGGCCTATCCGAGAGCAAGGCATTCACGACGGTTGGAAGAAAACGTTGAGGGCTCTCCCCCCATCCCATCGGGAAGAAAATGCGACCCGCGGCAAAAGTCGCTCCGCTATCTTGGGCAAGCGCACCGATGGCCTCCGAGGCCTCACGCTTGGCGCGTCCGTAGAGCGTTTGCGGCGTATCCAGAACCATCGATTCAGAAATTGGCTTTTTACCCAAAGCCGGATCGGACCAGTTATATTCTGCACACGATCCTGCCAGAACGATGCGCCGGCCTCCTGCGGTGAGGAAGCACTTCGCTGCGGCGACAACCGACGCGACCCAGCGCGCGTTGGCCGGATCGGTCCAGAACACGCCATGGTCGGTTGACCACGCGCATAAAAGGAGATGACTTGGCTGCACCCTATCGATCAAGGCAGCAGACGAGATTGCGTCGTGCAGATCCACATGATGCAGCGTCGCGGAAGATGACACGCCGCGGACCCGCGAGGTGCCGTGAACCTCAAATCCTCGCTCAATCAGCGCCTTCACCGCCCAGCGGCCGACAAACCCGGTTGCGCCGGTGACGAGGATCACAGGCATCTTAAATGGCTCTCTTTGCGGCCCGCCATCCAGCGCGAAACGCGGCCACTCACGTAATACGGCAGGTATCTGGCATACTTCTCAAGAATGAATGCCACCCCAAGAAAGCCCGCCAGAGGTTTTCCGGACTGGACCAATGTGGCTCCTGTGCCGACCAGCAAAGCGGCCAGTCCGTGCAAGCTTGATATGTGCTTGCGGTAATCCTGATAGGCAGCGCGCTCGGCATCGGTCTTGACGACCTCGAAATAATTGAACCGCGGCCCGCGGACATGCTTGAAAATGCCATCAGCGGCTGCGGCGAGCATGATCGGCATGTCCGGCCACCAATAGGTCGGATGATAACGGATTGAGCGAAGCGCGCTGAGACGCCACAGACCGTAAATGTGATAACATTGCATATGTGCGGTCATCCGAAGACGACGCCACCTCGGCAGCCCTTCATTTTCAAAGTCATAGTCGGAGCGCAGCAGCGGCTCTCTCACGCCATCCCAAACATAGAGATCGCCAAACGCAAGCACGGCTTGCGGATCGGCAAATGCCGGCAAAAGCATTGAGACGAAGTCTTTTGAACGGGTGTCGTCATGCGCACACCAAGCGAAGAACTGGCCTTTCGCCTGCCGCATCACGAACAGAAAATTGTCGAAAGCCCCCAGCGCTTTCTCCTGCCGGATCACCCGCATATTTGGATGCCGCGCGGCATATTCTGCGAGAATCTCCGGCGTCGCGTCGTCGGAGGCATTGTCGGAGACGATGATCTCGATATTGGGATAATCCTGCGCCACGATGGAATCGAGCGCGGCGCGCAACATGGCCGCACCATTGCGCACCGGCACGCCCAGAGTCACCAGCGGCAGCGTGTCGCTCACGCAAAGGTCTCCGCCGCGGAGAGCCGCGGCCGCGCGCGATCGGCCTCGGAGACGATCGCCTCGGGCAAGGGCCATGCGATTCCGATGTCCGGATCGTCGAAGGCCACGCCCCGCCCCGCTCCGGGCACATAGGCCGGGGTGATTTCGTAAGAAATCTCGGTCTTGTCCGCGAGCGTCTGGAAGCCGTGTGCGCAGCCCTCCGGAATATAGAGCGCGGCGCGGTTATCCGCGCTGATGATCTCGCCGTGCCAGCGGCCGAATGTAAGCGACGACCGGCGCAGATCGACCAGCACGTCGAAAGCCGCACCGGCCAGGCAGCGCACCACCTTGGTCTCGGCGTGCGGCGCCGCCTGGTAATGCAAGCCGCGCAGCGTGCCCTTCACGGCGCTGTACGACACGCTGCGCTGGACGAAATCGGTGACAAGGCCGTGCGTCGCGAATTCGTCGGCGCAGAAGGTGCGGGCAAAAAAACCGCGGGCGTCCGCGATGGGCTCGATCTCGATGCGGAAGGCGCCCGCGATCGGCAAGGCGGTAAACCGCATCGGCTAGACCACCCGCACCTGCGGCACCGGCAAGATGAAGCGGCCGCCGGCATCGCGATAGGCCTGCTGCTGCGCCAGGATTTCGTCGGCGAAATTCCAGGTCAGCAAGAGAACATAATCCGGCTTGCGCGCCGCCAGCTGATCGGGCGCGACGATCGGCAGATGCGAGCCGGGTGTGAATTTGCCCTGCTTCACGGTCGAGCGGTCCGCGACGAAATCGAGCAGACGGCCGTCGATGCCGAAGTAATTGAGCAGCGTCGCGCCCTTCGCGGAGGCGCCATAGGCCGCAAGTGTCCGCCCTTCCGCCTTCAGCTTGCGCAGCAGCGCCAGCAAGTCGTCACGAAGCTGCGACACGCGCGCGGCGAAATCGGCATAATAGGCGGGCCGGGTCATGCCCAGCGTCATTTCCTCCGCGAGCAAATCCTTCACCGCCCGCGATTGCGGCGTTCCGGCATGCGCGGCAAAAATCCTGAGCGAGCCGCCATGGATCGGAATGCGCTCGACATCCGCCAGCACCAGACCATGCCGCTCCAGCAGGCGCTCCACCGCCGTCGCAGAGAAGTAGCAAAGGTGCTCGTGATAGATGGTGTCGAATTCCACCTTCTCGATCAGGTCGCGCAGATACGGAAACTCGATCGAGGCGATGCCGCCGGGCTTCAGGATCATCTTGATGCCGGCGACAAAACCGTTCAGGTCGGCGACATGCGCCAGGACGTTGTTGGCGTGAAACACGTCACACCGCCCGTCCGCCGCGATCTTCTGCGCCTCCTCGCGGCCGAAAAAGGCGCAGCGCGTCGGGACGCCGCGCTTGTTGGCTTCGGCGGCGATATTGGCAGCCGGTTCGATACCGAGCACCGGAATTCCGAGCGCCTGATAATGCTGCAGCAAATAGCCGTCATTCGACGCCGCTTCCATCACCAGCGACGACGCCTTCAGGCCGCGCTCGCGCGCCAGCCGCTCCGTGAGCGCCTTCGCCGATGTCACCGCCGTCTCGGAAAAGGAGGAGAAGTAGACGTAATCCGAAAACAGCACGTCCGGCGGCACGGTCTCGGTGATCTGCACGAGACTGCAGTCCTCGCATATCACCGTATTGAGCGGATAACGCGGTTCGGACTTGTCCAGCATTTCGGCGCCGAGCAAGGCGTTGGCGAGCGGCGTCTCGCCCAGATCGATGACCGGGCTGAAGCGCGTGCCCGCGCAGGAACGGCAGGCAAACGTCACGTGCGGTCTTCCAGGAAATTGCGATACCAGGCGATGGTGCGCGCGAGACCTTCCTTCAGCCCGAAACGGGCCTCCCAGCCGAGCTGTTCCCGCGCCTTGCCGGAATCGAGATGCTGGGCGCGGATTTCGTTCGACACCTCGTTCAGAACCACGGGCTCGAGATCCGATTGCATCATGGCGCGGATCGCGTCCACCATCTCCAGAACATCGAGTGGCTTTCCGGTCGAGAAATTGAACGCTTCACCGGCGAATTTGCTCTCCTTGCGCAAAGCTTGCGCGAGGTGGAGATAGGAATCCACCGCATCCTCGACATAGATATAGTCGCGGACAAAATGCCCGTCGGAGCGGATGACCGGACGCTCGCCGCGCAGGATCGAGCGGATGGTTCCGGGAACGACGCGATTCCAGTTCAGATCGCCGCCGCCGAAGAAATTGCCGCAGCGCGTGATCGCCACCGGCACCTGCCATGTCTTCGCGTAGCAGGCCGCAATCAGGTCGGCGCAAGACTTCGACACATCGTAGGGATGCTCGCCACGCAGCGGCGTCGTCTCGACATAAGGCAGGACATCGCAGGAGCCGTAGGCCTTGTCCGAGGACGCGATAACGACGGCCTTCACCGTTGGCGAGCGGCGGGCGGCTTCCAGCAAGGCCCAGGTGCCAGCGATGTTGGTCTCGAAGGTCGACACCGGATTGCGGTTGGCGATGCCGACGATGGTCTGCGCCGCGAGATGCAGAACGGTGTCGACCTCGTATTCGCCGAGCACGCGCTCGAGCAAGGCCTGATCGCGCACGTCGCCGCGAACCACATTGACGCGGCTCTCAAGGTCGAGCTCGACAAAGCGCGCGCCCGGCACCCAGTCGCGTACCAGCGCCACCACATCGGCGCCGAGACCGGCCAGCCGCTCCACCAGCCAGCCGCCGACCAGGCCCGTGCCGCCGGTGACGAAGACGCGCCGATCGCGCCAGAAGGCGGTTTGCGGATCAGTCATGCCAGGTCCTCCACGGCGCGCGGCCCTGATCCCACAATGTCTGCAGCAGCCGCAATTCGCGCAGCGTGTCCATGCACTGCCAGAAACCTTCGTGGCGATAGGCGGCGAGCTGGCCGTCGCGCGCCAGGCGCTCCAGCAGCATCACCTCCAGGCTCGCCGAATCGTCGGTGAGATAGTCGAAAATGCCGGGCTCGAAGACGAGGAAGCCGCCATTGATCCAGCCTTCCCCGATCTGCGGCTTCTCGATGAATTCCTTGATCATGTCGCCTTCGAAGACGAGACCGCCGAAGCGTGCCGGCGGACGCACGGCGGTGACCGTGCCGAGCTTGCCATGGTTCTTGTGGAAGGCGAGCAATTTGTCGAGCGGCACGTCGGAGACGCCGTCGCCATAGGTGACCATGAAGGTGGCGTCGCGCAGATAGTTCGCCAGCCGGCGTACGCGCCCGCCGGTATTGGTCTCAAGCCCGGTCTCGCACAGATGCACGGTCCAGTCCTCGGGCCGCGCACCCCGCGGCTTCACAGCATCAGCGCCGGTGCTGACGGTGAGATCGCCAGCCAATTGTACCTCGTCGACGAAGTAGCGCTTGATCAGATGGCCCTTGTAGCCGAGCGCCACATAGAACTCGTTGAAGCCATACGTCGTGTAGTGCTTCATGATGTGCCAGAGGATCGGGCGGTCCCCGATCTCCACCATCGGCTTGGGCTTGACATCGGTTTCTTCCGCAAGGCGCGTTCCGCGACCGCCGGCGAGAAGAACGATTTTGGGTGGCGATGACATGCGTTATTGAACTCCCGGATACGCTTTCGACATGCCGTTACGCGGCTTGGCGCAGGATATTTTCCGCAACAAAATGCTCGATCAGGAAATCGACGAGATGAGCAGCTTCGTCCGGCCGCGGGAAATGAGGCGTCAATCCCATGAGGTAAGACAGCATGAACTTGCGGATCAGATCCTGCCGATCGGGTCGCTGCGTGTAATCGTCATCGATCAGGATGCGCCGAAGAATGGCAGGGAGTTCCTCCACCGACTGCGTCCTGTACAGAACACCGGCATAATCGAAAAACGATCGGCCGAGCATGATAACCGGCCGGTCGAGCGCCATGGCCTCGACACCGATCGTCCCGGTGATCGTGATGGTCGTAAGAGTCTTCCTTGCAATTTCTTTGGACGGGGCGTCGCTGAACATAACATTCGGAAACGACGCCAAATGCCGATACTGCCAGGCCGGACGCACGCCGCGTCCCGCCGGGTGTTCCTTCAGCACCAGCATGTAACCGAGGGGTAGTGACTTCGATATGTTCTCAATCAATCCGACCTGATTGGCGTAGTAGATTCCGCCAACCAACGTCGATTGCTCCGGCTGGAAATGCAGTGGGAAGAAAACCGATTTCTCGGGAATAAAGGTGTCCGTCGTGCCGACCAGCTTGCGCATCTGCCACTTGCGCCAAACCCGCAGTAGATTCGCCCGGGCTTTCGCGAGTGGATCGATTCTGGTGTAGTCAAGATTCTTGTTCTTGCTAAAATTCTCCATCAGATACGCCGGCAATTTCCTGATATTGGGCGACAGCGCACTGCGTCCGAAATTGCGCTTGGTGACCGCGTAAAACGCCTTGTTTCCGTCGAATTCGACAATGCTTTTTCTCAAGCGCTCCGCCCTGTCGATCTCCTGCTCGGACAGGGGCCGCTTCAGCAATGCTTCATAGGCCTGTTTCATGCGGTCGCAGCGCAGATACTCGTCATTCGTGAAGAAGCTACCCGGCTTGCCGTTCTCCTGCAGCCAGGCTGGCGAAATTGCGAAAATCCGCACTCCATGGTGATGCGCTACCTTGAACAGCACATGGGTGAAGAAGCTGTCAGCGGTCTGGCAAACAAGCACGTCGTAGTGAGCGGAAAACACCCTCTCGAAAAACCTGACAACATTGACGAGGAGCTGCAGCACGTAGTCTTCGGTCTCGATCCTGTGTCCGGCGCCACCCAGAAGGAAGGAAGAATCCGTGAAACTTCTTTCGCTGGCTATGACCGCAGACCAGTTCACCTCGGAATAGTCAGCCGCCAGACGCTCGACTTCGGAGCGCCACTCCTGCGGCGCTTTCGCGAGATAATCCTCGAAAGCATGCACATCGCCGCAGGTCGGCGCCAACCTCCGCGCGACATCCGCCTCTGCACGCTTCCAGACAATGAAATCACAACTGGCCAATGGCAATTTGGCAGCGAGTGCTGTCGCGAGCGCGCCGTTCAGTTCGACGACCGGCAGCCCGCCCTGGTTTGCAGCGAACAAGACCTTCATACTGGTTAGTCCGGCTTTTTCTTGGCGATTGCGCCGATATCGAGCCGCGCCAGTTCGCCAGCGATTCTGACCCCGGCGTCACCCGTTCCAAAGATGGGCGCCGACACGTATCGTCCATGATCGATCTGAGCGGAAATGCGGGCGGCAAGCTCGTTTTCGTCATAATTGGCGTAGGTGACGTTCGGCCCGTGCTCCCGACCTTCCTGGCGGTCGCCAACGACCACTGCAGGCACACCGAGAAACGCGCCTTCGCGCAAAAAGGACGAAGAGTTTCCGACACAACACAGCGCATTGTTGAGAACGCGTGCGTAGTCCTCGGGTGCGAAATTCTTGAAATAGTAGATTGGCGCGTCCATGTGAAATTCACGGAAGTGGCGGATGCCCTTGGACACATCGTCGGAACCAGCATCGATGTTGGGCCACAAAACGACCTTCTGAATGTCCCTGAAGCGATTCACCGCATTGAGGGTCTTGGTGATCTGCTCAAGGCCTTGTCCGTAGGACGTCGTGACCGGATGCTGCACCACCAGGATATAGGGCTTGCTCCAGTCGAGTGGCCGCCCCACCCCGAGATAGCGTTGCATGATGGTGTTTGAAATCGAAAGGTCATCGTTCAGCAGAACATCGATCGAGGGGCAGCCGTAGTTGAACACATAGCGCGGATCCTCCCCCATCGCGATGACGCGACGCTGCGATTCTTCGCTGGAGACAAAATGCAAATCGGCCAGCTTGGTCACAGCGTGACGAACGCGATCATCGATGTTTCCGGAGACCTCGCCCCCCTGCAAATGCACCAGCTTGATGTTCAGATAGGTCGCCGCAATGGCTGTCGCCATCGTCTCGAAGCGATCCGCGACCGTCACGACGTAGTCGGGCTCCAGATCCTGAAAAGCCGTCGACAATTCAACGATCCCCAAGCCGGTCGATTTCGCTTGCGTGGTCAGCGTCTCACCCTCGACCACGTAGAAAATCGACCGAAGCGGCTTAAAGCCGTCCTTGCGGATGACGTCGATGGCCGGTCCGAACCGTTCAAGCAAGGTCGATGCGCCCACAACAAGCTGCAATTCGAGGCCGGGATGCGCTTGTATGGCCTTGAGCAGATGCTTGACGCGACCGTAATTCGCCCGGCTCGCAACGACAACGCAGACTTTTTTCATTTCAGATCTTCGTCTCTGAGAAAGTCCCACTTGGCCTTGGCGCGGACCAGACCGCGGCCGATCACTTTGTCGAGGTCTCGCGGCGGGAGCCCCTGCCCCGCCGGTTTTTTTCCTTCCAGATCCTCGAAGGCAAGCACATGCCCCGCTGGCAAGTCCCGATTGAGCGCCAGCGAGC
>LNFM01001253.1_pt1 | contig 70213 bp, 60 predicted proteins | sample 596031 | NCBI WGS metagenome assembly LNFM01 (sample SAMN04254537, study PRJNA301005) | activated carbon metagenome | isolation source: dual media filters at the Ann Arbor, Michigan drinking water treatment plant | place: USA: Ann Arbor
GCAGCGTCGCGGCAAGAAGCGTCTTCTTGAAGTTCATCGTCATTCCTCGCGTCCAACTGACGCACCGACCGCGCCGGTGCAGATGGCTCCCCCCGAGAGGGGCTCGGCGATCAGATAACCACATTCCTTCGCGCCTGACCCAGCCTCCGGTGGCGCCAATCCGATATCTGCGACGTACTGTGGCGATCGCGCCACACCTCTGTGGCCTCGCCACGAGGTGCCGGAATCCAAGGGATGCCCGCGCTTTCTTGCACCACGCCGGCGCGGCGGCGCTAGTCTCCCGGGTGGCGGCCCCCCGCCGGGGCCGCCGTCCACCACGGCCGGTCCACGGCCGGGAGACCCGAGGGAGGTCCGCCACCATGACCGATTCCGCGTCAAGACAAGCCGGCGGGGCCATGCCCCGCGCCATTGCCCTGGTCGGCCCGCAGGGCAGCGGCAAGTCCACGCTGTTCGATGCCCTGCTGACCGCAGCCGGCAGCCCGCCGCAACGCCGCGCCGCGGATGCCCGCGCGCGCGCCATGGGCACCGCCATGCGCATCGGCCATTGCAGCTTCATGGGCGACCCCTGGGCGCTGCTGGACTGCCCGGGCTCGGTGGAGTTCGCGCAGGACGTCGCCGCCGCGCTGGCCGTGGCCGACCTGGCGCTGGTGGTCTGTGAACCAAACCCCGCGCGTGCCGCGGCACTCGCCCCTGTGTTCCGCGCCATCGAGCGCGCCGGGCTGCCCGCCATGGTCTTCGTCAACAAGGCCGATATGCTGGGCGACCATCGCATCCGCGACACGCTGGCCGCGCTGCAGGCGCATTCGCGTCGCCCGCTGGTACTCCGCCAGGTGCCCATCCGCAGCCATGGCGCGGTCACCGGCTATGTCGACCTGGTCAGCGAGCGTGCCTATCGCTGGCGCCGCGGCGAGGCCTCCGAGATTATCCGCATGCCCGACGATGTCGCGGCGCGCGAGGCCGAGGCGCGCGCCGCCCTGGCCGAGACCCTGGCCGACCACGACGACGCCCTGCTCGAAAAGGTCGTCGAGGATGCCATCCCCACGCCCGACGACCTTTATCGCCCCCTGCATGCCGACATTGCCGCCGGTGCGCTCGATGCCGTGCTGCTCGGCGCGGCGGAGAAGCAGCACGGCGTGCTGCGGCTGTGGAAGGCGTTGCGCCACGACGTGCCCGGGCCGGCGGTGACTGCCGCGCGCCTCGGCATCGTGCCGGACGGCGAACCCGTCGCGCAGGTCTTCCGTTCCGTCCATGCCGGGCATGGCGGCAAGCTCTCCTGCGTGCGGATCTGGCGCGGCGCGCTGAAGGACGGCGCCAGCGTCAACGGCGCGCGGATCGGCGGCATCACGCGATACCCGGGCGGCGAGCCGACCAAGGCAACCGAGGCGGCGCAGGGCGACGTCGTGGCGCTCGGACGGCTCGATGCGGCGGGCACGGGGGACACGCTCGCGCCGTCCGGCACCGCCGCGGCGCTGCCCTTCCCCGCGGCGCCGGCGCCGGTCTATGCGCTGGCGATCGCCACCGAGGACCGCAAGGATGACGTGCGGCTCACCGCGGCGCTGGCGCGCCTGGCGGAAGAAGACCCATCGCTCTCCATCATCCACGATGCCGAAGCGGGGCAGATCCTGCTGGCCGGCCAGGGCGACATTCACCTCCTCCACGCGGTGGCGCGCCTGGCCGAGGCGCATGGGCTGCGCGTGACCACGGCGCGCCCGCGCATCGCCTTCAAGGAGACGATCCGCCACGCCGCGCGCCACCACGCGCGCCACCGCCGCCAGACCGGCGGCCATGGGCAGTTCGCCGACGTGACGCTGGAAGTCGCGCCGCGCCAGCGCGGCGAGGGCTTCGCCTTCGAGGACCGCATCGTCGGCGGTGCCGTGCCGCGCAAATTCATCCCTGCGGTCGGCGAGGCGGCGGAGGAGGCGACCCGCCGCGGCCCGCTCGGCAATCCCGTGGTGGACATCACCGTCACGCTGCATGACGGCGCCTTCCACTCGGTCGATTCCTCCGACATGGCCTTCGCCACCGCCACGCGCATGGCGATGCAGGAGGCACTGTCGAAGGCCGAACCGGTCGTGCTGGAACCGGTCGACCACGTGACCATCCTGGTGCCACAGGATGGCACGGCCGCTGCGCAGCGCCTGCTGAGCGGTCGGCGCGGACAGATCCTCGGCTACGCCGAGAAGGAGGATTGGCCCGGCTGGGACGAAGTGCAGGCGCTGGTGCCGGAAGCCGAACTGCACGACCTGATCATTGAATTGCGGTCGCTGACCATGGGCCTGGGCACCTACACGCGCCGCTTCGACCACCTGGCGGAGGCGCGTGCCCGGTAGCGGGTCATCCCGGGCCAAGCATCCGCAGCAGCGCGCCCTCGTCGCGCTTGCCGCCGGGCAGCAGCGGGATGGCGCCGATCGCCAGGATCCGCGCGAGGCGCATGTGGGCGGGCAGGGACTGCGCGAGCGCATCGCGCAGCCGCGCCTCGATCCCCGCATGGGCGGAGGCATCCGCCGGCACCACGAAGCCGGCCAGCAGCACGCGGCCGCCGGCCTCGCGCGCCACCACGGCGGCCTGCGCGACTTCCGGCGAGCGCCGCAGCACAGCCTCCACCTCGGCCAGCTCCACCCGCATGCCGTTGACCTTCACCATGCGGTCCCTGCGCCCGAGCACGACGAAGGCGCCATCGGGGGTGAGCCGCGCGAGGTCGCCGGTGCGATGGATGCGCAGCGCGGGGTCGGACGGGTCGGTCTCGATCCGCCCGGGCACCAGGCGGCCATCCTGCCATTCGCCCAGCGCGGCGAAGCGGCTGCGCATCCACAATTCGCCGACCTCGCCGGGCGGACAGGGCGCGCCGTGCTCGTCGACGATCTTCGCCTCGGTGCCGGGGTCGAGGATGCCGGCGGCGACGCGCACCGGATCCTGTGCATCGCCCGGATGCACGAACCAACCGGTGCCCGAGAGTTCCGTCGCGCCGTAGGCGTTGTTGATCAGGCAGCCGGGCGGCAGGGCCGGGCGGATCGCCTCGACATCGGCGTTGAGCAGCGGCTCGCCGGTGCTGCGCAGAATGCGCAAGCCGGCCAGCATCTGCTTTGCATCGGGCAGGCGCGCGACGATGCGCATGAGCGACGGGCCGGCACGCAGCACCGTGACGGGGCGGCCGCGCAGCGCATCGCCCAGCGCCTGCACGCCGCCCTTGTCCATCGCAACCAGGTGCAGCGCCGATCCGCAGACCACGGTCAGCAGCGTGAACAGCCCCGCCGTGGTGGCCGCCGAGGTCGCGATCAGGAAGCGGTCGCGCGGCGAGAGATGGAATTCGTCGATCAGCCCGGCGACCTGGTGCAGCACCGTACGCTGGCTGTGCACCAGCGCCTTGGGCTGCCCGGTGCTGCCGGAGGTGCAGATGATGTAGGCCGGAGCGTCCTGCGTGAGCCAGGCAGCCTTGGGCGGGAAGGACGCATCGCCGGGCCCGAAGGCCATTGCGACGCCGATGCAGGGCAGGCCGAAGTGCCCGCCGTCGTCCTCGGTGGCCGAGACCAGGAGGCCCGCCTGGACCTGGCGCAGGATCTCGGCGTTCCAGGCCGGCGGCGCCGCGGCTTCGAGCAGCAGGCCGACCCGCCCCGCGGCGAGACAGGCCAGCACCGCCACCGGATACCCGACGGCATTGGACAGCAACAGGCCGACCGGACCCTCGGTCCCGCTGGCGCGGATGGCGGTGGCCAGACGGCCGACCGAGCGCCACAGCGCACGGAAGTCGAGCGCGCGTTCGGCATCCTCGCAGGCCGGGGCGTCCGGCATTGTCGCGACCAGCTCCGCGAGGCTGGCCAGCGCGGGCCGGTCGCGCCCCTCCGCGCCGAAGCGCGTGTAGGGCACCGCGCGCGGGCCGCGGTAGTCCTCCGTGAGCTCGGGTGTTTCAAGCCAGCCGTCGCGCAGCGGCGCGCGGGCCAGCGCATCGGCCATGGCCCGCGTGTGTTCGGGGATCGCCGAATCGGCGTCGTGCATCGGAGGTTCCCTCTCTGCTGCGGGACATATTCGTCCATGCGCGCCGGCGGCGAAACAGGCGCGATGGGCTTTGCACGCACGACAGGCGTGCCACACTGGCGGCAAGCACCCGAGGAACGCCCGACCATGAACAGCCCGTACACCGTCGCCGACCTGGTCGCCGATTTCCTGCCGCAGGTCGGCGTGCGCACGGTCTTCGGCATCGTCTCGGTGCACAACATCCCGATGCTCGACGCGATCGGCCAGCGCAACGCGCTGCGCTACGTGATGGCGCGTGGCGAGATGGGCGGCGCGCACATGGCCGATGCCTATGCGCGCGTCACCGGCCACCTGGGCGTACTGTTCACCTCGACCGGGCCGGGCATGGCGAATGCGATCCCGGGCCTGGTGGAGGCGCGCTTCGCGGGTTCACCGGTGCTGCACATCACCGGCCAGACGGCGACGAAGCACATCGACCGCGATGCCGGCACGGTGCACGACGTGCCAGGCCAGACCGCGATGCTGACGGCGGCCTGCAAGGCGGCGTACCGCGTGCGCAGCGCGAACGAGGCCTTCGGCGTGCTGGTGCGCGCGGCGGCGGAGGCGCTGTCCGCGCCGCGCGGGCCGGTCAGCGTGGAAATCCCGATCGACCTGCAGCGCGCGGTGATCGCGCGGCCGGCGGGGCTCGATGCACTGGCGTTGCCGATTGCCGCACCATTGCCGCCGAGTGCCGGAGAACTGGATGCGGCAGCGGACATCCTGGCGTCGGCCAAGCGGCCCATGCTGTGGCTCGGCAATGGCGCCAAGCAGGCGCGTGCGGCAGCGCTGCGGCTGATGAGTCTGGGCTTTGGCGCGGTGACGTCCTGGAACGGGCGCGGCGTGGTGCCCGACGACCACCCGATGACGCTGGGCGGGATGCACGGCAACGGGTCGCCGCGCGTACAGGATTTCTACGGCAGCGTGGATGCGATGCTGGTGGTCGGGTCGCGGCTGCGCGGGCACGAGACCGGCGATTTCTCGTTGAAACTGCCGCGCACGCTGATCCACGCGGATTGCGACGCCACGGCCAATGGCCGCACCTATGCGAACAACCTGTTCGTGCATGGCGACGCGGCGCTGGTGATGGACGGCATTGCCGACCGGCTGGCCGGGCGCGCCTCGGTCGAACCCGGCTTCGCCGCTGATGTCGCGGCGCTGAAGGCACGCGCCCGGCAGGAGTATCTCGCCACGCTCGGCCCCTATGCCGGCTTCCCCGATGCCATCCGCGCGGCGCTGCCGCGCGACGGGGTCTGGGTGCGCGACATCACCATCGCGAATTCCACCTGGGGCAATCGCGTCTTCCCGATCTATGACCCGCTGACGGCGGTGCATCCGGTAGGCGCCGCCATCGGGCCCGGCCTGGCGCTGGGCATCGGCGCGTCCATCGCCGCCGAGGGCCGCAAGACCATCGCCATGTGCGGCGATGGCGGGTTCTCCCTGGGCCTGTGCGAATTGTGGACGGTCGCGCAGGAGAAGCCCGACCTGGTCACGATGGTGATGAATGATGGCGGCTATGGCGTGATTCGCCACATCCAGGACGCGGTCGCGGATGGCCGGCAATTTGGCCACGACCTGCTGACGCCGGATTTCGGTGCGCTGGCCGCGCTGGCGGGGCTGCCCTTCTTCAAGGTGACCAGCGCGGACAGCATCGGTGCCGTGGTGGCGCAGGCGCTGGCCGTGCAGGGGCCGGCGCTGGTCGAGGTGGACATGCGCGCGATCGGCGCGGTGCCGCCCTATGCGCCCTATGCCACGATGGGCAAGCATGCGGAGCGCGCGCGGCAATAGGGTCAGCGCACCAGCACCCGCCGCGCGCCCCAGCCCGCCACGCCGCAGACGGCGACGACGCCTGCCATCGGCAGCGCCGTGCCGTCCTGCAGCACGCCCAGCACGCCGCCCACAGCGGCGCCGATCCCGAACTGCAGCGTGCCCATCAGCGCCGAGGCGTTCCCCGCCATCTTCCCATGCGGCCCCATGCCCAGCGCGACCGTCAGCGGCATCACCGCGCCGATCATCGCCACGTAGCAGAACAGCGTCGCGACGATGCCGGCGAAGCCGAACAGGCCGGTCACGACCACCAGCAGCAGCGCCAGGCCGGACGCCGCCGAGACGGCCAGCACCACCGGCAGCAGGCGCGCCGGTTCCACCTTCTGCGCCAGGCGCGACACCACCTGCCCCACCACCATGATGCCGATGGCATTCGCCCCGAAATAGAAGCCGTACTGCCCCGGCGGCACGCCGTGCAGTTCCATCAGCACGAAGGGCGAACCCATGATGTAGGCGAACATCCCGCCGATGATGAAGCCACCGGCCAACGCGAATCCCATGAAGCGCGCATCGCGCAGCAACCCGCCCCAGATGCGCAGCGTCGCCAGCAGCCCGTCGCGGCGGCGGCGTTCCACCGGCAGCGTCTCGGGCAGGAACAGCAGGATCAGCGCCACCATCGCCGCGCCATACAGCGCCAGGATCACGAAGATGCCGCGCCAGCCGAAGACCGGCAGCAGCGCCCCGCCCACCACCGGCGCGATGACCGGCGCCACGCCCATGACCAGCATCAGCGAGGCCATGAGTCGCACCGCGCCGCGTTCATCCGTCACGTCGCGCACCACGGCGCGCGCGATCACCATGCCCGCGCAGCCCCCCAGCGCCTGCAACAGCCGCGCGCCCGTCAGCCAGCCGATATCCGGCGCCAGCGCGCACAGCAGCGACGCCACGGTGAACAGACCGAGCCCGACGAACAGAGGCCCGCGCCGCCCGAAGCGGTCCGTAACCGGCCCGTAGAACACCTGGCCCAGAGCCATGCCGAGGAAATACACCGCGAGCGTCGCCTGCACCGCGCCCGGAGTCGCCCCCAGCGAGGCGCCCAGCGCCGGGAAGGCCGGCAGGTACATGTCGACCGAGAACGGCCCCATGCCCGCCAACGCGCCGAGGATGAGCGCGAGCGTACGGTGGCTCGGCGCGGTCATGGCACGGGCAACGCAGGTGGGGCGAACGACAACGCAGGGCGAGGCTTCATGAAGGCAACGTAGCAGGCGGATCGCGGCGGCGTGGAGGGTGTCGGCATCGCGACCGCCGCTTGCGCCACGCACCGGCCGCCGGTCGCGATGCGGACGCCGCGCCCTATCCTATCCGCACCCGCGACAGCGCATCCAGCATGCGGATATGGCTGTCGATGCCGCGTTCGAAGCAGGATACATCGAATTTCTCGTTCGGGCTGTGCACCTGGTCGTCCTCCAGGCCGAAGCCGACCAGCAGGCTGTCCATGCCGAGGATGGCCTTCATGCTCGACACCACCGGGATCGACCCGCCGCAGCCCATCAGCACCGGCGCGCGGCCGAACACGGCTTCCAGCGCCGGTGCCGCGGCGGCGACCCAGGCGCTGTCGGCCGGCACCTCGATCCCCTCGCTCATGGAGAAGACCTGGATCTTCACCTGCGCGTCGTCGGGCAGGCGCGCCACGATGAAGTCGCGGAAGCCCGCCAGCACCTTCGCCGGCGACTGCCCCGGGACCAGGCGGAAACTGACCTTCGCATGGGCCTGGGACGGAATGACGGTCTTGGATCCCTCGCCCGCATAGCCGCCCCAGATGCCGTTCACATCCGCGGTCGGCCGCGCCCAGAGCCGTTCCAGCGCGGAGCGGCCGATCTCGCCCGCCGGCACCGACAGGCCGACGCCCGCGAGAAACGCCGCCTCGTCGAAGTTCAGCGATTCCCACTGCCGGCGCAGCGTGTCGGGCAGTTCGGGGACATCGTCGTAGAAGCCGGGGATCAGGATCTCGCCGGCCTCGTCGCGCAGGTCGCCCAGGATGCGCGTGAGCAGGTTGATCGGGTTCAGCGCCGACCCGCCGAACAGCCCCGAATGCAGGTCCCTGTTCGCCGCGGTGATGTCCACCTGCGTGTAGAGCATGCCGCGCAGCCGCGTGCTGATGGCGGGTGTCGCCACGTCCCACATGTTGGTGTCGCTGACCACGGCGACGTCCGCGCGCAGTTCGTCGGCATGCGCCTCGAGGAAGTCGGGCAGGTTGCGCGAGCCGATCTCCTCCTCGCCCTCCACCAGCACGGACACCCGGCAGGGCGGGCCGCCGGCAGCCTGGTGCCAGAAGCGCAGCGCCTCGAGCCAGGTCATGGTCTGGCCCTTGTCGTCCACCGCGCCGCGCGCGACCACGCGCGGGCCGTTCGGGCCGTCCGTCACCACCGGTTCGAAGGGCGGGCTGGTCCACAAATCCAGCGGTTCGGGTGGCTGCACGTCGTAGTGGCCGTAGAACAGCAGATGCGGCCCCGTGCCGGTCGGCCCCGGATGATGCGCGACCACCACGGGATGGCCCGCCGTCTCGCGGACCTGCGCGGTGAAGCCGATCTCGGCGAGCTGCGCGCGCACCCATTCCGCGGCGCGCCGGCAATCGGGTGCATGCGGCGGCTGGGCGGAAACCGACGGGATGCGCAGCAATTCGAACCAGCGCGTCCGGCTGGCCTCGCGCTGCGCCGCGGCCAGGGCCAGCACGGCATTCACGTCACTCATTCGCCCCTCGCCTGGCTGCGCAGCACGTGCTTCTGGATCTTGCCCGTCGATGTCTTCGGCAGGTCCGCGAAGACCACGTGGCGCGGCACCTTGAACCCGGCCAGGCGTTGCTTCGCGAAGGCGATCAGTTCCTCCGCGGTGGCGGATGCGCCCGGCTTCAGCTCGACGAAGGCGCAGGGCGTCTCGCCCCATTTCTCGTCCGGCCGCGCCACCACCGCCACCACGGCAACTGCGGGGTGCTTGTACAGCGCGTCCTCCACCTCGATGGAACTGATGTTCTCGCCGCCCGAGATGATGATGTCCTTCGACCGGTCCTTCAGCTGGATGTAGCCATCCGGATGCTTCACCGCGAGGTCGCCGGTGTGGAACCAGCCGCCGGCGAAGGCGGCGTCGGTCGCCTTCGCATCCTTCAGATAGCCCTTCATCACGACATTGCCGCGCATCATCACCTCGCCCAGCGTCGCGCCATCGGCGGGCACCGGCACCATCGTCGCGGGGTCCATGACGTTGAGCCCTTCGAGCGCGAGATACCGCACACCCTGGCGCGCCATCAGCGCGGCCTGGTCGGGCGCGGGCCTGGCGTTCCAGTCCAGATGCCACTCATTCACCACCGACGGCCCGTAGCATTCCGTCAGGCCATAGACATGGCAGACGGCAAAGCCCGCTTCCTTCATCGCCGCCAGCACGGCCTCGGGCGGCGGCGCGCCAGCCACCACGAACTGCACCTGCGCGGGCAACGCGCGCTTCTCGGCCTCCGGCGTCGCCAGCAGCGTCGCCATCACGATCGGCGCGCCGCACATGTGCGTCACACCCTCGTCGTCCATCAGCCGCCACATGTCGGTGCCGCGCACCGCACGCAGGCACACATGCACGCCCGCCTGCGCGGTGACCGTCCACGGGAAGCACCAGCCATTGCAGTGGAACATCGGCAGCGTCCAGAGATAGACCGGGTGCTTGCCCATCCCCGCCGACAGCACGTTGCCCACCGCCAGAAGCTGCGCGCCGCGATGATGATACACCACGCCCTTCGGCTTGCCCGTCGTGCCCGACGTGTAGTTCAGCGTGATCGCATCCCACTCGTCGCCCGGCATCGGCCAGGCGAAGGACGCATCGCCTTCCGCCAGCAGCGCCTCATACCCGATGCCGCCCAGTGTTTCGCCCTGCACAGCCGCCGGCGCCAGCGGATCGGCCACTTCCACGACCAGCGGCGCCGCCTTGCACTGCGTCAGCGCCAGCCGCAGCACCGGCATGAACTCGCGGTCCACCACCACCACCTTCGCCTCCCCATGATCGAGGATATAGGCGATGGTCGCGGCATCGAGCCGCGTGTTGATGGTGTTCAGCACCGCGCCCGCCATCGGCACGCCGTAGTGGCATTCCAGCATCTCGGGAATGTTCGGCAACAGCGCCGCCACCGTGTCGCCGCGCCGGATGCCGCGCTGCGCCAGCGCATGTGCAAGCCGCACGCAGCGGTCGCGCAATTCCCGATAGCGCCGCCGCGTCGCGCCATGCACCACCGCCAGGTGGTCCGGGAACACCTGCGCCGCGCGCTCCATGAACAGCAGCGGCGTCAATGGCTGGTGGTTGGCCGCGCCGCGCGCCAGGCCGGTGTCGTAGTCGGCCATGTCAGCGGTCTTCCCAAACGGGCTTGCGCTTGCCCACGAAGGCGCCGATGCCTTCCGCCGCGTCACGCGCCATCAGGTTGTCGGCCATGACGCAGGCCGCCTCGCGATAGGCTTCCGCCAATGGCAGGTCGACCTGGCGGTAGAAGGCGCGCTTGCCCATCCGGACGGTCAACGCCGACCGCGCCGCGATGCTGCGCGCGAGGCCCATCGCGGTGTCCATCACCTGCTCCGCCGGCACCACGCGGTTCACCAGGCCGATGCGCAGCGCCTCGGTGGCCGGCACCATCTCGCCCAGCAGCAGCATCTCCATCGCCGCCTTGCGCGGCACCGCGCGCGCCAGCGCCACCGCCGGCGTCGAGCAGAACAGCCCGATATCCACCCCCGGCGTCGCGAAGCGCGCATGATCGGACGCCACCGCCAGGTCACAGGTCGCGACCAGCTGGCAGCCCGCCGCCGTCGCCACCCCCTGCACCGCCGCCACCACCGGCTGCGGCAGCGCCACGATTGCTTGCATTACCCGCGCGCAGGTCTCCATCGCACGATCGTAGAAGCCCCGCCCGCCATCGGCATCGGCGCGATGCGCGGTGATCTCCTTCAGGTCGTGGCCCGCGCTGAACACCGGCCCTCTCGCCGCCAGCACGACGGCGCGCACGCGCTGGTCCTCGCCGATGGCCGCCAGCGCGTTCTCCAGCGTCTCGAGCATCTGCAACGACAGGCTGTTGCGCGCCGCCGGGCGATTGAGCGTCAGTACCGCGATCCCCTCGGCGGTATCGTCCCGCAGCAACAGTGGTTCGTCCGCCACGTCCTTCGCTGCGCTCATGTCACATTCCTCCTGCGCCGGGGGCGGACCATAGCGCGCTGGTGCGGGCACGCGAAAGCCGCCCCCTTGCCGTGCCGCCCCGCGCCGCTAGCCTGATGCCGGGAACGCCACGAGACACCACGCCATGCGCCACGCCTCGGCCGCGCGCCTCGCGGCGACCACGCCCGCTGCCTCGACCCGCATTTCGCGAAGGATGTCTCGCCATGGCCTGGACCGCACACACCATCATTCAGAACGGACGCGCCATTCCGTTCGAGGATGCACGCATACACCCCCTCTCGGTCGGCCTCGCCTATGGCGCCGCCGTGTTCGAGGGCATCCGTGCCTACATGAACCCCTCGACCGGCCGGCTCTCGGTGTTCCGGCTCGAGGAACACCTCGTGCGGCTCGACCAGGGCATCAAGTTCATGCGCTTCGACGACCCGCCCTCGCGCGACGTGCTGCGCCAGGGGGTGATGGACTCGATCAAGGCGAACGCACCGGATGACGACTGCTATATCCGCCTGCAGGTCCACATCGAAAGCCGCGGGACCATGGCCACCACCGGGACAGTCGGCTGGGTCTGCGCCGCCATCCCGCGCGAACGTTCGACCAAGCGCGACTCCGGCCTCGCCGCCGGCGTCTCCTCCTGGACGCGCATCGCCGACAACACCATGCCGGCACGCATCAAGGCGACGGCCAACTACCATGCCGGGCGCATCGCCACGCAGCAGGCCAAGGCCGATGGCTACGACACGCCCATCCTGCTGACCCGCGACGGCAAGGTCAGCGAGACCGCCGGCGCCTGCCTGTTCATGGTGCGCGACGGCGTGGTCGTCACTCCCGCGCGCGACAGCGACATCCTGGAGAGCGTGACGCGCGAGACCGTGCTGGAACTGGCGCGCGAGAACGGCCTCGTTACCCAGGAACGCCGCGCCGACCGCACGGAGCTCTATGTCGCGGACGAAGTCTTCGTCTGCGGCACCGGCCAGGAATTGCTGCCGGTGACCAGCATCGACCGGCTGACGGTCGGCGACGGCAAGCCCGGCGAAATCACGCTGCGCCTGCAGGCCGCGTATGAATCCGTGGTGCGCGGCACGACCGATGCCCACGCCGCCTGGCGCACGCCGGTAGTCTGACAAGAAGCGGCGCAGGCCGGCGGGGGAGCCGACCTGCGCCAGTGTGGGGCGCGCCAACCAAAGGGGGAAGCATGGTTGGCGCCGCTCCCGCACGGTCACCCGGAGGCCAGGGGGTGGTCGGCCTCCGGGCGCCGGTCCTCAGGCCGCGCGCAGCGGGATCGCCACGAAGCGGCGGGCGCCGTCACGCTCCACCTGCAACGCGATCGCCGGGCGCCCGGCGCTGCGTGCCGCGCTGACCGCCTCGGTCACATCGCGCGGCTGCGCGGCCTCGCGCCCATCGGCGCGCACCACCACGTCGCCCTCGCGCAAGCCGCGCTCGGCGGCCACGCTGCCGGGCTCGACGCGGGTGATCGCGACACCGCCCTGCGGCCGCGGCGCCAGGCCGAGGCCCAGCGAAGGCTGCGCCGGCTGGCCTGGCTTGCCCGCGGCCACATTGGCTGGGTTGGCGCCGATCTCGACACGCTGTTCCATCGCCGCGCCATCACGCAGCACCGCCAGCGTCGCCGTGCGGCCGGGCATCACGTCCGCCACGCCGGTCGCCAGGTCGCGCGGGGTCTCCACGCGGCGGCCGTCGATGCCGGTGATGACGTCGCCGGCGCGCAACCCCGCCGTCGCGGCCGGGCTGTTGGGCTCGACGCTGTTCACCACCACACCCTTGGCATCGCCCACGCGCAGCGCCGCCGCCAGGTCGCGGTCGAGCGGCTGCATGCTCACGCCCAGCCAGCCGCGGCTCACCGTGCCATGGTCGCGCAGCTGCGCCACCACCGACTGCACCATCTTCGACGGCACCGCGAAGCCGATGCCGATATTCCCGCCCGACGGCGAGAAGATCGCGGTGTTCACGCCCACCACCTCGCCGGCCGCGTTGAACAGCGGGCCACCGGAATTGCCCGGATTGATCGACGCATCGGTCTGGATGAAGTCGTCATAGGGCCCCGCGCCGATCTGCCGGCCGCGCGCCGAGACGATGCCCGCCGTGACGGTGCCGCCCAGGCCGAACGGGTTGCCCATGGCCATCACCCATTCGCCCACGCGCGTCCGGTCGCTGTCGCCGAAGCTCAGCGCCGCCAGAGGCGCGCCGGCCTCGACCTTCAGCAGCGCGATGTCGGTGGCGGTGTCGCGGCCGACCACCCGGGCGGCCATCTCGCGGCCATCGGCCAGTTCGACCTTCACCTCGGTATTGTCGCCGACCACATGCGCGTTGGTCACGATGAAGCCGTCGGCATGGATGACGAAGCCGGAGCCCTGCCCCGCGCGGCGCTGGCCCTGCTCGGGCGCAGGCCGGCCGAAGCGGCGCATCATCTCCTCCTGCGGGGCGGTACGCTCGCGCGCCGGGGTGGCACGCTCGCTGGTCATCACCCGCACCACGGACGGCCCGACGCGCGCGGCCATGTCGGCGAAGTCCGGCCCGGCGGCGCGCGCCAGCGCCACGCCGGCGACCGGCGGCGTCGGCTGCGCCGTGCCGGGAATCGCGGTCAGGGCGGTGGTGCCCAGCGCCAGCGCCAGCACGCCGGCCATGATCGCGGGACGGCGACGGTTGAAGAAGGACGGCATATCGGATCTCTCCCAGTCAGGATCACGGGACCCCACAGGGTCGGCGGGGCGTGGGAGGCAGAAGGCGCCTTCGCCCATCCACACCCCCTGTCGCCCGCCTTACCGATCCGTATGCTGGCGACCGTTCGGGACTGCGCCAAAAGGTTCATTCCGAACCCGGGACCGAATGCGCCCGACTGTCTCACCGGAGGCCCGCTTGCGTATCCTGGTCGTCGAGGATGATGCCGAGACCGCCGCCTATATCGTGCGCGGGCTGGAGGAAGCCGGCCATGTCGTGGATCGCGCCGCGGACGGCCAGGACGGGCTGTTCCACGCCACCGGCGGCGGGCATGACGTGATGGTGGTGGATCGCATGCTGCCCAAGCTCGATGGCCTGTCGATGGTGCGCGCCGTGCGCGCCGCGGGCATCGCCACGCCGGCCATCTTCCTGACCGCACGCGCCGGCGTCGGCGACAGGGTCGAGGGGCTGGAAGCCGGTGGCGACGACTACCTCGCCAAGCCCTTCGCCTTCGCGGAGCTTCTGGCGCGCATCAACGCGCTCGCGCGCCGCCCGCCCTTGCAACAGGAAGTCACGCTGCTGCGCGTGGGTGACCTCGAGATGGACCTGATCCGCCGCAGCGTCATCCGCGCCGGGCAGCGCATCGACCTCCAGCCGCGCGAATTCCGCCTGCTCGAATACCTGATGCGCCGCGAGGGCCAGGTGGTGACGCGCACCATGCTGCTGGAAGGCGTGTGGGATTTTCACTTCGACCCCAAGACCAGCGTGGTGGAAACCCACATCAGCCGCCTGCGCGCCAAGGTGGACCGCGGCTTCGACCGCGAGCTGATCCACACCATCCGCGGCGCCGGCTACGTCATCCGCGCCGATGGCTGATACGCGCTGGGCCTTCGCGCGCACCACGGCGTTCCGCGTCACGCTGCTGCACCTGCTGCTGACGCTGGCCGGCACCATCCTGGTCGGCTGCGGCGCCTGGTGGGCGACGGTCGGCTTCGGCGCGCGCCAGGCGGTGGCCGAGATCGAACGCGGCATGGGCGTGCTGCTGCAATCGGGCGCGCTGTCGGGGCCGCGCGGCGTCGCGCTGTCCATCGAAGCCCGCATGGCCGCCGACCGCAGCGGCGCGGAATTCTACCTGCTCGCCGGGCCGGACGGGCAGCGCATCGCCGGCAACCTCTCGGGCGTGCCGCGCGATCCAGGCTGGCGCGAGGGCACCATCCGCCTGCCGCAAGGCGGCGAGGCACCGGTGCTGATGCTCGCCGCACCCCTGCCCGGCGGCGGCGCGCTGGTGGTGGGGCGCGACCTGTCGGCGGTGCGCGCGCTGGAACAGCAACTGCTGTCCGTCGCCGGCTGGGTCGGCGCGGCCGTGCTGCTGCTCGGCCTCGGCGGCGGGCTGCTGATCGGCCGCGGTGTCGCGCGCCGCGCCGCGGCGATGGACAGCGCGCTGGCCGCCGTTCAGGGCGGCGACCTCGCCCGCCGCCTCGCGGTCGGGCGCGGCGGCGATGAGTTCGACCGTCTCGCCGCGCGTATCAACGCGACGCTCGACCGGCTGCAGTCGCTCATGGTCGCGCTGCGCGGCGTGACGGACGACATTGCCCACGACCTGCGCACGCCGCTGACGCGCCTGCGCCAGCGGCTCGATGCCGCCGCCACGTTGCCCACCGCCGAAGCGATCGCGGCGGCGCAGCAGGAGGCCGACGCGCTGCTCGACATCTTCGCGGCACTCCTGCGCATCGCGCAGGTCGAATCCGGCACGCAGCGCGCAGGCTTCACGCGGGTCGACCTGTCCGCCATCGCGCAATCGGTCGCCGAGGTCTATGCGCCGGCGGCCGAGGAACGCGGCCAGGGCCTGGTGACAGACATCGCGCCCGGCATCGCCATCACCGGCGACCCGGCGCTGCTCACGCAGATGCTCGCGAACCTGGTGGAGAATGCGGTGCGCCACGGGCGCGCCGGCGGCCGCGTCGTGCTGGCGCTCGGTGCCGCAGGCATCACCATCGTCGATGACGGCCCGGGCATCCCGGCCACCGAGCGCGAGCGCGTCTTCGGGCGGTTCCAGCGGCTCGACTCGGCGCGTTCCACCCCCGGCAGCGGCCTCGGCCTCGCGCTGGCGCGGGCGGTCGCGGACCTGCACGGCATGGCGATCAGCCTGGAGGATGCGGCACCGGGGCTGCGGGTGCGCATCGGATTGCCGGCAGGCTGAAGGCCCGCGAATGCAGCCGAAGCTCCAGTGCGGCGCTACGTCTTCCTAAAACCGCGGTGCCTGATTGCCTGGTGCGCGGCGAAACGGGAGGGCGCTGCCCTCCCGGACCCTCCCGCCAGGTGGCAGTGCCACCTGGACCGCCGGAACGTCAGCGGACGCCCGCGGCATCCGGCCAGAAGCGGACGCCCTCGCGCGCAAGCCCGCCACCGACGCCGACCGCGGTGCCATCGGCGCGCCAGCAGGCGGCACCCTCCATTGCACCATCCGCGCCGAACCCGATCGCGCACATGCCGCCACCGATATGCGGCATGCGCGCCAGCACATGGCCGCGCGCGGCCAGCGATGCCCGCACGGCCTCGTCGAAGGCCGGCTCGATCTCCACGGCATCGCCTTGCGTCCACAGGCGCGGCGCCTCCACCGCCTCCTGCAGGCTCATGCCGTGGTCCACCAGGTTCAGCATCCCCTGCATCACGCAGCCAAAGATGCGCAACCCACCAGGCATCCCCAGCGCATAGGCCGGCTTGCCACCCCGCAGCACGATCATCGGCGCCATCGATGTCGTCACCCGTTTGCCCGCCGCGATCGACAAGGCCCGCCCGGGCCGTGGGTCGAAGGTTGCCAGGTAGTTGTTCGGGATCATCCCCGTGCCATGCACGATGAAGCGCGCACCGAAGGTGGAATTGATCGTCTGCGTCATGCAGGCGATGCCGCCCTCGCCATCCGCCACCGTGATGTGCGTGGTGTGCGGGCTCTCGGCGGAGGCGATCCCCGCCGCCCAATCCTGGGCCCGCGCCATGTCGATGCGCGCCCGCCGCTCCGCGCCGTACGTCGCCGAAACCAGCCGCTCCACTGGCACATCCACGAAGGCCGGATCGCCCGACGCCGCCGCACGATCCGCAAAGGCGATCTTGAGCGCCTCGGCCAGCAGATGCAGCGTGTCGGCGGACCCGAAGCCGAGCGCGCGCAGATCCCACCCCGACAGGATGTTCAGCATCTGCAGCACATGCACGCCGGACGACGCCGGCGGCGGCGGCAACACCACCTCCACGTCGCGGTATGGCCCACGCAGCGGCACGCGCTCGATGGTGCGGTAGTCGATCATGTCCGCGGCGGTGACGATGCCGCCGGCACGCGCGATGCCCTCGGCCACCGCCGCGCCCAGCGCGCCGCCGATCGCCGCCGCGCCCTGCTGCGCGATGGTCTTCAACGTCTGCGCATAATCGCCCTGCACCACGCGATGCCCGGGCTTCAGCGGCGACCCGCCGGGCAGGTAGATCGCCGCGATGGCGGGGTCCTTGGCCAGGTCCGGCGCTGCCTCGGCCGCGCATTCCGCCAGGTATGGCGTGGCGCGATAGCCACGCTCGGCATGCCGGATCGCCGGCGCCATCACATCCGCCAGCGGCATGCTGCCGAAGCGCTCAAGTATCTCGCACCACGCCTTGAGGTTGCCCGGCGTCGCCACCGACAACCCGCCCACCGCGTTCACGCGGCCCACCGCCTCCAGGTTGCGCGGGTTCTCCGCCTGCGCGGGAGTGAACATGTCCGGCCGTGCGGCGGCGGCGCAGCGCGCCATGCCGTCGATCACGGTATGCGTGCCGTCGGCCAGACGCAGATGTGCCGTGCCGCCGCCCAGCAGCCCGACCATCATCGGTTCGACCACCGTGAGCGTGAACAGCGCCGCGATCGCGCCGTCGAAGGCATTGCCGCCGGCCGCCAGCATCTCGGCGCCCGCGGCCGAGGCCAGCGGATGGTTGGTCACCACCATGCCGCGCGTGCCCATGGCCGGGCGCTTCTGGGTCGTGAAGCGCGTACCCGCGCGGGCGGTCCAGTCGCCGGTCATGGCATTCCCTTCAATTGGCAGATGGGGTCAGGCGGATCATGCGTTGGGGCTGGCACAGATCCTCCCGCACGCGCTGCTCGATGCGGCCATCGGCCCAGCGGATGCGCAGGTCGTTGAGGCATGGCGTGCCAGGGGGCGGCGTCATGTGCAGCGCGTTGCCCGGCGGCAATTCGACCCGGCCGATCATCGAGTCGCCGAATCGGGCCTGGCCGCTCGGCGACACCTCCACGGCGACCACCGCGGCGGCCCCGCCATTCATCAGCGTGAAGGTGCGTGGCCGCTGGTCCTGCGCCAAGGCCGGTACGGCGAGCAGGCTCAGCGCGGCGAGGGTCCACCGGCGCCCTTGCTTCCCTCGAAACGCAGATCGGGTGCGGCGCAAAGGTCAACTCCCGGACGATCCTCGGTCCTGCCGCCAACATAGACGACGCGGATGTTGAACAGGCAACCCTGCCCGGCGGGCGGGCGCAGGAGTACCGTATTGCCCGGCGTGATCTGCGCCTGGCCCAGCCAGTCCTCGTGCCCGACCCCGTCGTCGACCCGCGCGACGAACAACTGGGCGATGGTGGTGGTCGCGCCATTCATCACGCGCGCCGCCCGTGCGGGCGCGGGCATCGGGCGCGGCGGCGGCGCCTGCGTCATGCTGCGCGGCGGCGATGCCGGCTGGGCGGCGATGAAGGGCGAGGGGGCGGAGGGCACCGGCGGCGTCGGAGCGCCAAGCCCCGCGGGAGGAGGCGCGGCGGCGCCGGACGCTGCGACAAGGTGCGCCGCCGGCGGTGCGGCAGGCGTGTCCGCCGGCGACGCGGCTGTCGCGCCCAACAGCCCCTTCAGCCGGGGCTCATAGAACCAGGCAACCGCGACTGCCGCGCACAGCAGTACGAGCCCGCCGATCGCCACCGCGATGCCGAGCCCGCGCCGTGGCGTCGGCAGGTGCGGCGCTGGCGTGCCGTCCGCGCGCTTCGCTGGCGCCGTCCCGGACGGGTCGCGCCGTGCCGGGGGCTGCGCAGTCGGGGCCGCCTTGTGTTCGGGTCGCACCGCCCCCGGGTCCACGGGCCGCTCGGGATGGGCCCGCTGGCGCGCCGCCGCCACCGCCCCGGCCCGGTCCGCGCCGGCAGCGGCACTGGCCCGCGCCGCGGCCACCATCGCCGCCGCCTGGGCGCGTGGAATCTCGATGGTCGCATCCGCCGCCAGCGCCAGGCGGACCCCGCCGGCCAGCGCATCGGCATGCTGGTCGATCGGCGCGGGATACACGTTCAGCCAATGCGACCCCGCAAGGTGCAGGCGCAGCGCGCCGCCCGGCTGGCAATCCTCGATGCGCACGGGCACCAGGGCCAGGGATTGCGAGACCGCGGTCACAACCTCGTTCCTGACATGCACGGAGGCCGCGGTGTGGCGCGACAGCACCAGCACCATGGCATGCGCGCGGCCGATCGCGGTCAGGATCGCCTCGCCCCAGTCGGCGCCGGCCGGCACGTCGCGCGGGGCGACCCAGCAGCGGATGCCGCGCGTCTCCAGCGCCGCGCAAACCGCATCCGCTGCGGCGCGGTCGGCGGACGCATAGCTGAGGAATACGTCGTGCGGCATGGCGTCTTCCGGAACGATTGCGTTCTCGCACAGGCTGCGCGGGCGCGCCATGCGGCACGATGAGAGAGCGGTCCCGGCCCGGCCCGCCACAGCATATCCTCATAAGCGGCCGGGTGGGCGAGCCGGCCGGTGCCGATCCCGCAAACACGCACACGTTGCCGGCCCGGCATGTCCCCCCTAGGATCGCGTTCCACCCCCGCGGCCGAGGCCCGATGTCCGACCCGCTTGCGGAGGTCCTGGCGCTGGAGGCCGAGGGCCTCCTGTTTTCCGCCCATGACAGGGCCATGGCCGCGCTGGTCGAGCATCCCGAGGATGCCGCGCTGCGCTATCGCGCCACGCTGACCATCGCGCGCGCCGGCGCCACGGCCATGGCGCTCGACCTGTTCAACCGGCTGCGGCTGGATGCCGAAACCGATCCCGAGATCGGCATGCTCGGCGCGCGCCTCATCAAGGACCGCGCCTTCGAGCAGCCGGCGGCGGTGCGCGGACCGCTCCTGGCCGAAGCGACGCAGCGCTACGCGGCGCTGTGGCGCATCCACGATTCCGGCTGGCACGGCGTGAACGCCGCCGCGCTGCGGCTGCTCAGCGGGGACCCGCACAGCGCCGCGATGATCGCCCGCCAGGTCCTGGCGAACCATCGCGACACCGGCAACTACTGGTCGGCCGCAACCGAGGCCGAGGCCCTGCTGCTCGCCGGCCGGCTGGAGGAATGCCGCCGCGCGCTGGAGGAAGCCGAATTGCGCGCCGGCGCCGACATCTCGGCGCGCGCCACCACCCGCCGGCAGATGCGGCGCGAGGCCGTCGCGCTCGGCCTTTCGCCGGATTTCGTCGATGTGCTGCGCGTGCCCGCGGTGCTGCACTATACCGGCCACATGCCCAAGCCCGGGCAGGACGACGAGGCGCTCGAGGTCGGCATCGCCGCCGCGCTCGACGCCCGCATCGCCGCCGAGCATGTCGGCGCGGCCTTCGGCGGGCTCGCCGCCGGCTTCGACATCCTGGCGGTCGAGGCACTTTTGCGCGCCGGCATCGCGCCCACCGCCGTGCTGCCCTGCGACCCCGACACCTACGAGGCCGATTCGGTGGCGCCGGCCGGCGAGCGCTGGGTGGCGCGCTTCCGCGCCCTGCTGCCGCACCTGCGCATCATCCAGCTGGATGAGCGGCCCTTCCCCGACGACGACCTGCACCTGGCCCTGGCGGGCCGCCGCGCCATGGGCCTGGCGCGGCTGCATGCGCGCCACCGCGACGGGCCGGCGGTGCAGGTGGCCTCGTGGGATGGCCAGCCGGCGCGCGGCGCGGCGGGCACCGGGGCCGATGTGGCATCCTGGACCGGTGCCGGCGGGCGGTCGCTGCAGATTCCCTGGCCCTGGCCGCGCGATAGCAGCGGCAACGGCCTGCCGCCGGCGCGGCGGCGGCCCATGGCGGTGCTGTTCGGCGACCTGCCGCGCTTCAGCGCGCTGGACGATGCCGGCCTCGCCACCTTCTACGAAGGCCCGTTGGCGGCGATGGGCGCGGCGCTCGACCGCCATCCGGCGACCTACCGCAACGCCTGGGGCGACGCCGTGCAGATCACCTTCGACGAGGTCGCCGCCGCCGCCGCCTGCGCCTTCGACATGCGCGCCGCGCTGGCCGAGCAGGACCCGCCGATCCACCCCCGCTTCGCGATCGATTTCGGCCCGCTTCTGCCGGTGCACGACGCCGTGCAGCACGCCGACAAGTTCTCCGGCCGGGCGATGACGCGCGCCGCGCGGATCGAGCCCGTGACGCCGCCCGGGCGCATCTTCGCGACCGAAGCCTTCGCCTGCGAGGTCGCGCTGCTGCCCCGTGGGTCCGGCCTCGCCTGCGACTATGCCGGCCGCATCCCGACGGCGAAGGGCTTCGGGTCCCTGCCCTTGTACGCGCTGCGCCGGTCGGGCGCCGAGGAGGAGATGGAATGAGCGATCCGCGCCTGGCCGAGGAGCTCGGCCGCATCGCGCTGTTCCGGGACCTGCCGCCGCCCGCCCTCGCGCGCCTGGCCGAGGGCGCGCGCCGTGTCGCACCCGCCGATGGCGCCCCGCTGTTCTCCCAGGGCGACGCGCCGGATGCCGTCTATGCCGTGCTCGAGGGCCGTGGGCGGGTGCGCGTGGGCGCCCCGGACAACGCCGCCAAGCGCCTGATGGTGGAAGTATTCCGCGCCGGCGACGTGTTCGGCGAGATCGGCGTGCTGGATGGCGCCACGCGCAGCGCCGACGCGGTGGTGATCGGCGAGGTGAAGCTGGCGCGCATCCCCGCCACCGCCTTCCTCGAGACCGCGCAGAGCGAGCCCGCGCTGGGCCTGGCGCTGGCGCGGCTGCTGTCGATGCGGCTGCGGCGAACCTTCGGCCTGCTGCAGGACGCCACCTTCGCGCCACTCGAAGTGCGGCTGGCGCGGCAGGTGATGTACTTGCTCAAGGCGGACAGCGTGAAGACCGACAAGGGCACGCGGCTCGCCGCGCGGTTCCGGCAGGGGGACCTCGCCGACCTGCTGGGCGCGACGACGCGCAGCATCATCTCCATCCTGAATGCCTGGCGGGCCTCGAACCTGGTGTCCTACGACACCGAGAAGGCCTTCCTGTTCGTGCTGGACGAAGCCGGCCTGGCGGCGGTGGCGGCGGGGCCACGGGACGGGCAGTGACGCCCGGTGCGGCGTCGCCACGACCTGCCAGCGCCGCGCGGCGCTGGCAGGTGATCGCAGCAATGCTGCTGGCGGCCGCGCCGGCCGTGGCGCAGCCGGCGCCCGGCAAGCCGCCGCCCGAGCCCCCGCTCCAGCACCGCATGCCGCAAGTGATCTCGCCCCTGGATCCGCCGGCGCAGGGGCGAGGCCTGCCGCGGGTGATTTCACCCACCGACGAACCAGCCCCGGCGCCCCTGTCTCTCCCGCGGATCCTCTCGCCGGTGCAGCCCTCCGCGCCGCCTGGCGCGGCGCTGCCGAACGCGACGGCCGCCCCCTGCAACACGCAGCAGGTCACTGTCGTCAACACCGCGCTGGTCGAAGCCGGGGCCCGCATCGCCGCCGCCATCCGCCTGCTGCACGACCGGCCCGACCATCCGCATGTCCGCCTGTGGTTCGGCACCGCGCCGCCCGGGCTGGTGCTGGTTGTGCTGCAGCGCACCGGCACGCGGCTGGCCAGCACCGCCGGCGTCGAATTCCACTGCAACGACCCGGCGCGCTGCACCGGCCAGGTCACCGCCTATGCGCGGACCATGTCGCGCACGCTGTTCGACGCGCAGGGCCGCCCCGCCGCCAGCTATCGGCTGGACGAAGGGCAGGTGCTGGGCGTCTGCCCGCCCTTCTTCCGCGCCGGCATGACGGGCACCGGCACGCGTTGGGGCATCCTGGTGCATGAGGCGACGCATTTCGCCGCCGAGACCAGGGACCACGCCTATGGCCGCGTCGCGGCCCTGGCCCTGGCCCGGGAGAACGGGGCCCGCGCGGCGGAGAATGCGGACAACTTCATGCTCTTCGTCGAAACCCTGCCGGGGCGGTGACCAGCCGTCGCGCGCAAGTCTGGCGCGGCGCTGGACAGCGTGCTTGGTTCGGCGCGTGATCCAGTGCGCCATGCCGACCCTTCGACGCCGCCGCCGGTGGCCCATCGCGGCCACCCTGTGGCTGCTCGCCCTGCCGGCGATGGGCCAGGGAGCGGACGCGCCATCGCCGCCCAGCGATGGCGCGGCGCCCGTCACGGAATTGCCGACCGCCAAGCCACCGCCGCTGGAGCCCAATCGCCAGGTGCTGGTGGTCGAGGCACCGCGCGACAAGCCGCCGCCGCTCGAACTCGGCCCCGCCGACATCCCCGGCCCCGCCTGCACGGCCGAACACCACCAGCCGGTGATCGACGAAGCCCTGGCCATGGCGCGCACCCGCATCCGCGAGGCGGTCCGCCTGGTGCGCGACGAGCCCGACCACCCGCATGTCCGCCGCTGGTTCGGCAATGCACCGCGCAAGACCATCCGCATGACGCTGGAACTGACCGCCGCGCGCCTGGACGACATGGCGGGCGTGGCCATTCGCTGCAACGATCCGCCGGGCTGCCCGGGCGGGCGCTTCGCCTATGCGCGCGAACGCGACATGGTGCTGGGGCTGTGCCCGCCCTTCTTCCGCGCGCGCATGGACGGCACCGACAGCCGCTGGGGCATCCTGATCCACGAAGCGTCGCATCTGGCCGCCAATACGCGCGACCATGCCTATCGCCCCACCGGCGCGCTGACGCTGGCCAAGGAGAATGCGGCGCGCGCCGCCGAGAACGCCGACAACTACGAGTATTTTGTCGAGACACTGCCGCGGTAGCGCATTGTCCGACCGGCGGGCACCGGCCGGCCCCTGAAACGATCCTTCAGCGCGAGGGCAGCCGCAGCAGGAACAGCGCCGCCAACGCCACCGCGCCCAGCCCCGCCGTCAGCCACAACGCCTGCGCCCCCACGGCATCCACCAGCAGCCCGAAGCCGAAGGGTGCCAGCGCCTGCGCGGCGCGCGCCGGCGCGGTGATGAAGCCCTGCCGCTGCCCGTAGCCGACGGGGCCGAACACCGCGAGCGGCAGCGTGCCGCGCGTGATGGTCAGCATGCCGTTCCCCGCGCCATGGATCAGCACGAAGATCGCCGCCATCGGCGCGCCGCCGGCCAGCAGCACCACCACCGCGACCGGATGCAGCGACGCGGCGATGCGCGCCGAGACCAGCGGGGAGACCTTGCGCAGGAAGGTGAATTCCAGGATGCGCGCGCCGACCTGCGCCGGGCCGAGCAACGCGCCGGCCGCCACCGCCGCCACCGCCGTCGCGCCCGCCGCCTGCAGCAGCCCCGGCAGGTGGGCGCCCAGCGCGGCCGCGCTGAACCCCGCTGTCGCCAGCACGAAGGCGATCAGCGCCATGTCGCGCCCGCGCGGCGGCGGCCCGGCATCACCGGCCGCGGCGGCGGCCTTTTCAGGCGGCGGCGCGCGCGGCACCAGCAGCCGGTTCAGCGGCAGACCCAGCACGATGTGCAGCGCCGCCCAGCCGAAACACGCACCGCGCCAGCCCCATTCGGCTTCCATCAGCGCGGTGGCCGGCCAGCCCACCGTGCTGGCGAAGCCGGCGATCAGCGTGATGCCGGTGATGCTGGCGCGCGCCTCCTTGCCATAGAGCCCGGCCAGCGTCGCGAAGGCGGCGTCGTACAGGCCCATCGCCATCGCCACGCCCATCACGGCCCAGGCCAGGCAGAACACCACCGGCCCCGGGGACAGCCCCATCAGAAGCAGCCCGATGGCGAAGACGATGTTCGACACCGCCAGCACGTCGCGCCCGCCGCGCGTGTCGATGGCACGGCCCGCCATCGGCCCGAGGAAGGCGGTCAGCAGCAGCGCGCCGGAGAACACGCCGAAGATGGTGGCGCGGGAGACACCGAATTCGGCGGCGATCGGCGCCGCCAGGATGGCCGGGATGTAGTAGGACGACGCCCAGGACAGGGTCTGCGTCGTGCCCAGCACGGCGACGGTCAACGGGCGGGAGGGGGTCATCGCCGCCATCCTCCCGCGCCCGTGCCGCCGCGCCAAGCCGGATCAGGTCACGCGTGGTCCGTGATGTCGCGCCCCAGCGCGGCGCGGTAGCGTTCGGCAACGCGGGCCTTGACCTCGGGGTTGATGATGCGCGGCGGGAAACGGCCGGCGGCGAAGGCCGAAAAGGCTTCCGCCGCGATCCGCGTGATCATCGAACGGCTTTCATGCGTGACGCCCGCGGTGTGCTGGGTGCAGATCACGGCCGGGTGCGACAGCAGCGGATGGTCCGCCGGCGGCGGTTCCTGTTCCCACACGTCGAGGCCCGCGGCGGCGATGTGGCCGGACTTCAGCGCCGACAGCAGCGCGCCCTCGTCATGGATCGACCCGCGCGCGGTGGTCACCAGCACCGAGCCCGGCTTCATGGCGGCAAAGGAATTCGCCGCCATCATCGCCCGGCTCTCGGGCGTGAGCGGGCAGTGGATGGAGACGATGTCGCACTGCGCCAGCATGGCCGCGAGGTCGTCGCATTTCTCGGCGCCCCGGTCGGCGACGGTCGCGGCATCCACATAGGGATCGTAGGCCAGCACGCGGCACTGGAAGGCGGCGTGCAGGATCGCGGCGGTGCGCGTGCCGACATTGCCGATGCCGATCAGCCCCACCGTCTTGCCGAGCAGGTTGCGGCCCATGAATTCCTCGCGCCGCTGGGCGCGGCCCTCGCGCATCGCCGCGTGGCATTCCGGGAAGCGCTTGAGCAGCGCGAGCATCATGCCGACGGCGTGTTCGGCCACCGCCTCGGCATTGCCACCGGCCTGGTTCACCAGCAGCACGCCGGCACGGGTGCAGGCGGCGGGTTCGATGGTGTCGTAGCCGGCACCCTGCGACGCGGCCATCAGCAAATTCGGCAGCCGCCCCAGGAGCGCGTCGTTGACATGGAAGGGCTTGGGCAATTCGTCGCGCGAGGCGCGCACGTAGTAGCCCCGGCACGTGGCGAGGATGTTCAGCGCCGCGTCCTCGCCATCGTCCAGCGTCAGGCGCACCAGCTCGAGCGCCGGGTCCTTCGCCGCCGTTTCCAGGAACGACGGATGCGGCACCTTGATCAGGTAGCCGATGCGGAAGCGATCATTGGACACGCGCATTTCCCCCACGGATGTTCCGCTTTGGGTAGCGCGGGACGCGGAGGGGCGCCAGACCGCGCGATCAGCGCCGCAGCGACAGCAGGTATGCGACCACGTCGTCGAGTTGCTCGCGCGTCAGCCGGTAGTCCGGCATGCCGGCATGCGGCGTCTGGAGGAAGACGCGCAGCGACATCGAGGTGGTCGAGGGCATGGCGGCGATGCTGGCGAAGGATGCCGCCGCGTCGGTCGCCGGCCCTGGCCCGCCGGGGGCGATGCGATGGCAATTGGCGCACCAGTTCGCGGCCAGGCCGCGGCCGGCCTGGGCATCGCCAGGCTCGAGCTGCGCCAGCGCCGGGGTGGCCAGGGTTGCCAGCAGGCCGAACAGGGTCAGGAGTCGCATCGCCACCTCCATCGTGAACATCGCAGTCTGCCACAGCCGACCGGGTCGCGCCTTGCGTCAGGCCAAATAGACGCCGCCGTTGATGTGGTAGACTTGGCCGGTGATCCACTCCGCGGCGTCGGACGCCAGGTAGGTCATCAGCCCGGCGATCTCCTCGGGCCGTCCCATGCGGCCGAGCGGCAGCGTCCTGGCGATCTCGGCCAGTTCCGCATCGGTGTTGCCGTAACGCGGCTGCGCCGTATCGGTCAGTCCGGGCGCGATGGCGTTGACGCGGATACCATGCGGCGCCAGCGCCAGCGCCATCGACCGCGTGATGCCGATGACCCCTGTCTTGGTCGCCGAATAATGCACGCCGAGCACCGCCCCGCGCACCGAGGAGGAGGAGAGGTTCAGGATCACCCCCCTGATCCCGGCCGCCACCATGTGCCGCGCGGCGGCCTGCGCGCAGAAGGCGCTGCCCTTGAGGTTCACGTCCAGCACGCGGTCCCAGTCCGCCTCGGTCATCGACAGGAAGTCGACGCGCGGGAAGATGCCGGCATTGTTCACCAGCACGTCGATGCGCCCGAGACCATCCAGCGCCGCCTGCACCAGCGCGGCGCACTCCGTCGCCGTGCCGACGCTGCCCTGCACCAGCACGGCGCGTCGCCCGGCGGCGCGGATATCGGCAGCGACCGCCTCGGCCGCGTCCTTGTCGTCAAGCCAGTTCACCGCCACGTCGTAGCCGGCCGCGGCGAAGGCACGAGCCGCGGCAGCGCCGATCCCCTGCTGCGCGCCGGTCACCAGCGCGGTCCTGACGGTCATGCTGTCTCTCCTGTGCCGGGGGGCAGCATCGCGGGGCTTGCGGGCCGGCGCAACGGGTGGCACGCCTGCCGGCGGGAGAGTGACGCATGGACATCGCCGCGCTGTTCTCGCTGGAAGGCCGCCGGGCGCTGGTGACGGGCGCCTCGGGCGTGCTGGGCGCGCATTTCGCGCGCGTCCTGCATGGGGCGGGGGCGCAGGTGGCGTTGGCGGCGCGCCGCGTCGAGGCGACATCCGCGCTGGCCGCGGAACTGGGCGCGCGCGCCGCCGCCGTGCCGCTCGACGTCACCGATCCCGCCACCATCCCCGCCGCCTTCGATGCTGCCGAGGCGGCGCTCGGCGGTCCCTGCGACATCCTGGTGAACAATGCCGGCATCGCGGTGACGAAGCCGCTGCTGCAACAGGGCATCAATGACTGGGACAGCGTCATGGCCGTGAACCTGCGCGGCTGCTTCCTGGTGGGGCAGGAGGCGGCGAAGCGCCTGGCGGCGGCGAAGCAACCAGGGTCCATCATCAACATCGCCTCCGTACTGGGGCAGCGCACCATCCCGGGCGTGGCGGGCTACACCGCCGCCAAGGCCGGGCTGCTGCACCTGACGCGCCAGATGGCGGTGGAACTGGCGCGGTTTTCCATCCGCGTGAACGCCATCGCGCCAGGCTATGTCGCGACCGACATCAACCGCGACTACTTCGCCTCGGAGCCTGGCCAGGCGATGGTCAAGCGCATCCCGCAGCGGCGGCTGGGGTCGCCGGATGATCTCACCGGTCCGCTGCTGCTCCTCGCCTCCGCCGCCGGTGCGCACATGACGGGTGCCACGGTCACGGTGGATGGCGGGCATTCGGTCAACCCGCTCTAGGAACGCTGCGCCATGGATTTCGTGCTGCCCGTCGAGATCGAGGATGTCCGCATCCGCATCCGCCGCTTCGTCGATGACCGCCTGATCCCGCTGGAATCCGACCGCGCCAACTACGACGAGCACGACAACATCGCGCCGCATGTGCTGGTCGAGATGCGCCGCGCGGCGAAGGCCGAGGGGCTGTGGGCGTTGCAGATGCCCAGGCGCCTGGGCGGCATGGAACTGCCGCGCATCGGCATGGCCGCCTGCTACGAGGAGATGAACCGCTCCATCTTCGGTCCCGTCGTGTTCAACTCCGCCGCGCCCGACGACGGCAACATGATGATCCTCGACGAGGTGCTGCCGGAGGCGATGAAGCCGCGCTGGCTGCAGCCGATCGTCGATGGCGCGGCGCAGTCGGCCTTCGCGATGACCGAACCGGATGGCTGCGGGTCCGACCCCGGCCTGACCTACACGAAGGCCGAGATGATCGGCAACGACCGCTGGCGCATCACCGGGCGCAAGCACTACATCACCGGGGCTGGCAACGCGAAGATCTTCATCATCATCGCGCGCACCTCGGAGGACGAACGCAAGGGCCTGACCGCCTTCCTGTTCGATGCCGATACGCCGGGCTGGAGCATCGTGCGCCGCATCCCCATCATGGGCCCGGAGGAACATGGCGGGCATTGCGAACTGGCCTTCGACGGGCTGGAGATTCCCGACGACCAGCGCCTGCTGAATGTCGGCGACGGGCTGAAGCTCACGCAATGGCGCCTGGGCGTGGCCCGGCTGACGCATTGCATGCGCTGGACGGGGCTGGCACGGCGGTCGCTCGAGATCGCGATGGAGCGCATCAAGCAGCGCGATTCCTTCGGCATGAAGCTGGTCGACCGCGAAAGCGTGCAGGGCCTGGTGGGACAGGCCGCGATGGAGATCGAGATCGGCCGGCTGCTGACCATGCGCGCCGCCTGGGCGCTCGACCAGGGGTCCTTCGCGCGCAAGGAGGTGTCGATGGCGAAGATCGTCGTCGCCGATGCGCTGCAGAAATCCGTCGACACGGCGCTGCAACTGCTCGGTGCGCGCGGCTATTCCAAGGACACGGTGATCGAATGGATCTACCGCTACGCCCGCCAGGCGCGGCTGGTGGATGGTGCGTCGGAAGTCCACCGCATGGTGCTGGCGAACATCCTGCGCGCGGAGGGCGACGGCTTCTTCCGCTGGGGCCAGGCCGGGCATGGATGAAGCGCGCCGCGCCCGGCTGACCGCCTGGCTGCGCGGCGCGACCGGCGACGCGTCGCTGGTGATCGAGAGCGCCGCGCTGCTGTCGGGCGGCGCCATCCAGCAGAACTGGGCGCTGGATATCTCGGGCGGGCGTGCCTGGGTGCTGCGCACCGACAACGCGGCAACGCTCGCCGTCAGCCACGGGCGGGCGGAGGAATATGCGCTGCTGCACGCGGCCTTCAGCGCCGGCGTGACGGTGCCGCAGCCGCTGTTCCTGTGCGAGGACGCCCGCGTGCTCGGCGCACCCTTTTTCGTGATGAAGCGCGTCGCCGGCACCGCGGCCGGCCATCGCGTGGTGCGCAGCGAAACCCTGGGCGGCGGGCGCGCTGCCTGCGCGCGCGCGCTGGGGCGGGAGATGGCGCGCATCCACTCCATCACGCCGCCGCGCGCGGACCTGGCCTTCCTCGGCACGCCGCCGGACGACCCCTGCCGCGCCTTCATCATCGACCAGCACGCCGCGCTCGACCGCCAGCGCACGCCGCGCCCTGTCCTGGAATGGGGGCTGCGGCACCTCGAGCGCACCGCACCGCCGCCGATGCCCGCCGTGCTGGTCCACAACGACTTCCGCACCGGCAACATCATGCTGGACGAGCATGGCGTCACCGCCGTGCTGGATTGGGAATTCTCGCTCTGGAGCGACCCGCACGCCGACCTCGGCTGGCTCTGTGCGAAGTGCTGGCGCTTCGGCAACGACGCGCAGGAGGCCGGGGGGATCGGCCCGCGCGCCGCGCTGTACGAAGGCTACGGTGCGGTCGACGATTCCCGCGTGCGCTGGTGGGAAGTGGCCGCGCATATCCGCTGGGCCTCGATCGCGGTGGACCAGGCGGAACGCCACATCTCCGGCGTCGAGCGCAGCCTGGAACTGGCACTGACCGGCCACATGGTCCCCGCCCTCGAATGGGAGATCCTGCGCATGGTGGAGACCCGCGATGCTGCGTGAGGAACCAGGTGCCGAGGACCTGCTGGCCACCGCGCGGGACGTGCTGCTGAACGAATTGCTGCCCGCGCTGCCGGCCGAACTGCGCCACGTCGCGCAGATGGCAGCGACTGCCTTGATTATCGCCGCCCCGGACGGGGCGCAGAATCGCGACATGCGCACGCCGCGCGAAACCCTGCTGAACGACCTGCTTCCCCAGCTTCCGCCCTCGAAGGTCTTTGCCGCGCGCATGGTGGCGAACGCCATCGCGATCGCCGAGCGCGAAGCGGCGCAGAGCCCCGCCTGGCAAAGCGCCGTGCTGGCCGGCATGGGCGGCGACCCGCGCGCCTACGCCGCGACGATCCGGGCCGGGGGCTTCGACCGCGGCACGCCAGGCCATGCGCACGCCGCCGCACTGCTCGACGCGCTGACACGCGCGCGCTGCGCCGTCAGCGCCCCGCGCGCGCTGGCCAAGGGCTGACGGCGATGGACGACGACCTGCCGAAATCGGCGGCGAACCACGTCGCGCTCTCGCCGGTATCGTTCCTGGCGCGCGCGGCGCGCGTGTGGCCCGGCCGTACCGCCATCATCCATGGCGCGCGGCGCGTGACCTACGCGCAGTACCTGGACCGCAGCCGGCGCCTCGCCTCCGCGCTGCGACGCGCCGGCGTGGCGCCCGGCGATGTGGTCGCCGCGCTGTTGCCGAACACCCCGGAGATGCTCGAGGCGCACATGGCGGTGCCCATGGCGCATGCCGTGCTGTGCCCGGTGAACACGCGCCTCGATGCGCCGACGGTGCGCTTCATCCTCGACCATTCCGGCGCGCGGGTGCTGCTGCTGGATCGCGAATTCGCCGCGCTGGTGGCTGCCGCGCTGGACGGCGTCGCGAACGCCCCCCGCCTCGTGGTCGTGGACGATCCGGAAGGCCCGGGCGGCGCGGCGATCGACGCCACAGCCTATGAGGCCTTCCTCGCGACCGGCGACCCTGGCTTCCCCGTGCAGCCGCCGCCGGATGAATGGGCGGCGATCTCGTTGTCCTACACCTCCGGCACCACGGGCGATCCGAAGGGTGTCGTGGTGCACCATCGCGGCGCCTACCTGAACGCCTGCGGCAATGCGCTGGCCTTCGGGCTCAACGCGCAGAGCGTCTATCTCTGGACGCTGCCGATGTTCCACTGCAATGGCTGGACCTATACCTGGGCGGTCACCCTGCAGGGCGGCACGCATGTCTGCCTGCGTCGGGTCGAACCGGCGCGCATCTTCGCCCTGGTCGCCGAACACAGCGTCACGCACCTGTGCGCCGCCCCGGTCGTGTTGACCATGTTGATCCACGCGCCCGAGGACCAGCGGCGAAGCTTTTCCCACCGTGTCGGCATCGCCACCGGCGGCGCCGCGCCGCCCTCGCCGGTGATCGCGGCGATGGAGCGCCTGGGCTTCGAGGTCACGCACCTGTACGGCCTGACGGAGTGCTACGGGCCTTCGCTGCTGTGTGCCTGGCAGCCGGAACTCGCGTCTCTCGACCTGGCCGGCAGGGCCGCCTTCATGGCGCGCCAGGGCGTGCCGCTACCCACGCTCGAGGACGCCACGGTGGTCGACCAGGAGACCGGCGCGCGCGTGCCACCCGATGGCGCGACGCTCGGCGAGATCGCACTGCGCGGCAATACGGTGATGAAGGGCTACCTGCGCAATCCGCGCGCGAACGCCGCCGCCTTCGTGGACGGGTGGTTCCGCACCGGCGATCTCGGCGTGCTGCACCCCGACGGCTACATCGAGGTCAAGGACCGCGCCAAGGACATCGTCATCTCCGGCGGCGAGAACATTTCCTCCCTCGAAGTCGAGGAGGCGCTGTACCGCCACCCCGACGTGATGGAAGCCGCCGTCGTCGCGCAGCCGGACGCGAAATGGGGCGAGGTGCCGCACGCCTTCGTGACGCTGAAGCCAGGCGCCAACACCGCGGCGGCCGACATCATCGCGCATTGCCGCACGCACCTGGCGCATTTCAAGGCGCCACGCCACGTCACCTTCGGCCCGCTGCCCAAGACCGCGACCGGCAAGATCCAGAAATTCGAGCTGCGCCGCGGCATCGCCGCACCGGACTGACTGCACGCGGCGTTGAGCACCGCCCCCGGATCATGCTGCTCTCCGGCTTGGTGGTACGATGGAAGCGGAACCACCAGGACCAGCGCCGGCGGAAGGGACGCGCGGGTCAACCCGCGCGCGGCGCCGGCGCGGGGGGCGCGCGGCGGCGCAGTTCGGCCCGCACCTCCTCCATCGTCTCCTGCAGGCAGTCGACCGGAACGCGGCCGGGCGCGCGGCCGCAGCCCTCGCGCTCGGCCAGGTAGCGGGTCAGCAGCGCCTCGATCTCGCTCAGCGCGGCGGGCTGACTGGCGAAGCGGGCGCGCGCCGCCACGGCATCGCGCACCACCGCGGCATCCAGTTCCCGCATGCCCGGCGTGGTGCAGATCCGCAGCGCCGCCCAGCCCGTCGTGGCTGGGCAGTTCACCGCGCCCAGCGCGGCGGCCGGCGCTACGGCGGCGGGCGGCGGCTTGGCGGGCTCGGCCGGCGCGCCCGAGCTGCTGGTCCCGGAACCGCCCCCCGCCACCGCGGCCTCCAGGTCACGCGCACGGGCACGCATGGCGCGGCGGACGCAGGATTGCGCCTCGCGCGCCGCGGGGCCTTCGCAGGCGCGGCGCTCCGCCAGCCAGGCGCGCTGTTCGCTCTGCAGCCTCGCGCGCTGCTCCGGGGTCGCGCGTTCCGTTGCGGCGCGCCACGCGGCGGCGATGCGGCGGTCCAGCTCCGCCAAATCGGCCTGGGCGCAGATCACGCGTTCGTCCCAGGCGCGGGCGCGGGCGCAGTCGAAGGACGGTTGCGCCAGGGCGGGCAACGGCAGCAGCACCAGGGCCGCGAGCAGGATGCGTTTCATGACGGCAACGGCAGCACGGAAGATACCATGGCGTCCACCGCCGCGGCGCTGTCCTGGGCGTGCTACCTGTCCGCGGCGTTTGCACGACGCCAGCAAACCCCTCCCCCGTCCCGCCGGGCTTTCCCCACCGCCCGTCCTGCGCCACCCTGGGCCCCGTTGAGGAATCGGAGGATGCATGGCCGGGGCGCTGGATGGCCTGCGCGTGGTGGACCTGACGCGGGTCGTGGCGGGGCCGCTCTGCGCGCAGATGCTGGGCGACCTCGGCGCCGACATCGCCAAGGTGGAACGCCATGGCGACGGCGACGACCTGCGCGCGCTGGGCCCGCCCTTCGTGCCGGGCAGCGACGACAGCACCTATTTCGTCGCGCTGAACCGCAACAAGCGGTCCGTGTCGGTGGATTTCGCGAAGCCGGAGGGTGCTGCGATCCTGAAGCGCATGGCCGGGCGCGCCGATGTGCTGATCGAGAATTTCCGCACCGGGACGCTGGCGCGCTACGGCCTGTCCCATACCGACCTGCGCGCCGTTAACCCCCGCCTGATCTACTGCTCCATCACCGGCTTCGGCCAGGACGGGCCCTATGCCGGTCGCTCGGGCTACGATTTCGTGGCGCAGGCCATGGCGGGGCTGATGGAAGTGACCGGCGAGGCCGACGGCACGCCGGGCGGTGGGCCGCAGCGCGTCGGCGTGCCGGTGGCCGACATGTTCACCGGCTTCGCCGCCACCGTCGCCATCCTGGCCGCGCTGCGCCATCGCGACGCGACCGGCGAGGGCCAGGCGATCGAGGTCTCGTTGCTCGAGACCATGATGTCGCTGATGCAGGCGCCGATGTCGTCCTGGCTGAATGCCGGGCACATCTTTCCGCGCAGCGGCAACGACAGCCCGGTCGCGGTGCCCTACGGGGTCTTCGACGGGTCGGATTCGAAATTCGTCATCGGCGTGCTGAACGACCGGGAATTCATCCGCCTGGCCGATGCGCTCGGCCACCCGGAATGGGCGGAAGACCCGCGCTTCAAGCGCGCGCGGGACCGGTCCGAACATCGCGCGGCGCTGCTCGACCGCATGCGCACCCTGCTGCGCACGCGCCCGCGCGCCGAATGGCTCGCGCGGCTGGAGGCGGCGAAGATCACCAGCGGCCCCATCAACACGGCACGCGACGTCGAGGCCGACCCACATGTGCAGGCGCGCGGCATGATCGTGGAAGTGCCGCATCACGCCGGCGGCACGGTGCGCGTGCCGGGGTCTCCGCTGCGGATGGGCGCGACACCGGTGAGCTATCGGCACGGCATTCCCGCGCCGGGCGGGGATACCGATGCGGTGCTGGCGGAATTCGCGGGGATGGATGCGGCGGAGATCGCGGCGGCACGGGCGGCGGGCGTTGTCTGACAGCGGTAACCCCCTCCTGTTTCTGGCCGTTGGGCATTGACCGCCAAGGGAGCATCGACAGGCATGACCGGATTGCGATTTGACCTCAGGGATCCGCCGCCCGGTGCCGCCGCGTTGCGCGCGGAGGTGCGTGCCTTCATCGCGGAGCACGACCATCGCTGGACGCCCGAAATACGCGCCCGGTCCTGGATGGGTTTCGACCGCGACTTCACCCGCGCAGTGGGCGCCCGCGGCTGGATCGGCATGTGCTGGCCGAAGCAATACGGCGGGGCCGAACGCAGCTTCCTCGACCGTAACATCGTGCTGGAGGAGATGCTCGCCGCCGGCGCGCCGGTCGGCGCGCACTGGATCGGCGACCGGCAGTCCGGCCCGCTGATCCTGCGCCTGGGCACGCAGGCGCAGCGCGAACGATTCCTGCCGGGCATCGCACGCGGCGACCTCGCCTTCTGCATCGGATTGTCGGAACCGGATTCCGGATCCGACCTCGCCTCCCTGCGCACGCGCGCCGACCGCATCGAGGGCGGCTGGCTGCTCAACGGACGCAAGATCTGGACGACCTTCGGTCACCTGTGTGACTGGATGATCGCGCTGGTGCGCACATCCCCCGCGCCGGAAGGCGGATCGAAGCACCAGGGCCTGTCGCAGGTGCTGGTGGATCTGCGCGCGCCGGGCGTGACCATCCGCCCGATCCGCGACCTGGTCGGCGAGCAGGGCTTCAACGAAATCACCTTCGACGACGTCCGCCTGCCCGAGGACGCGCTGGTCGGCCAGGAAGGCGCGGGCTGGGCGCAGGCCACGTCGGAACTCGCCTTCGAGCGCAGCGGGCCGGACCGCTACATGTCGTCCCATCCGCTGCTGGAATCGTCGCTGGACGCGCTGCGCGACGACGCCGTGGCGGCACCCGCGCTGGGGCGCGAGGTGGCGCGGTTGTGGACCCTGCGCGCCATGTCCACCGCCATTGCCGGCATGCTGCAGGATGGCGCCGACCCGGTGCGCCAGGCCGCCCTGGTGAAGGACCTCGGCAACGACTTCGAACAGGCGCTGCCGGGCGCGATGCGCGCGCTGCGCGACGTGGACACCATGCCCGAGCCGATGCGCCGCATGCACGACTACCTGACGCAGATCACACCGACCTTCTCGCTGCGCGGCGGCACGCGGGAGATCATGCGTGGCATCATCGCGCGCGAATTGGGGCTGCGCTGATGGACACGTCGATCGCCGCGGAACTCGCGGACCAGGCCACGCGCGCGCTGGCGGATGCGGCGGATGTGGCGACCTTGCGTGCGCTCGAAGCCGGAGAATTCCCGCGCGCGGCGTGGGACGCGCTCGATGCGCTCGGCCTTGGCGGTGCGCTGGTGCCGGAGGCGCGCGGTGGCGCCGGGCTCGGCCTGCCGGATGTCATGCCGCTGCTGGAAGCCCTGGGCCGCGCCGGCGCACCGGTGCCGCTGGCGGAAGGGATCGGTGCGGCGGCGCTCTTGGCCGCCGCCGGCATCGACGCCCCGCCGGGCCTGCTGAGCTTCGCGGCCGCAGGCGCGCCCGTCCCGTGGGGGCGTCACGCCGCGCATGTCGTGATCGTGGATGGCGCGCGCGTCGCGCTGCACGCCGCCGCGGCGCAGCACTGGACGCAGGGCAGCAATATCGCGCGCGAACCCCGCGACACGCTGGCCGGCACCAGCGCGCCGATCGCCGAGGGAACGCTGCCCAACGCCTGGGGCAACGACGCCGCGCGCGCGCTGACCGCGCTGCTGCGCTCCGCGCAGATCGCCGGCGCGATGCAGGGCGCGCTGGCGCTGGCGGTGGACCACGCGAACACGCGCAAACAGTTCGGCCGCCCGATCGGGCGCTTCCAGGCGCTGCAGCAGCAGCTCGCGGTCTTCGCGGCGGAAACCTCGGCGGTCTCCGTCGCCGCCGCGGCCGCCGCGCGCGCCGCCGAGGCGCGCGGCATCGCCGACGCCGCCTTCGAGATCGGCTGCGCCAAGGTCACGGCAGGCGAGGCCGCCGCGAAGGGTGCCGCCATCGCGCACCAGGTCCTTGCGGCCATGGGCATCACCGAGGAACACGCGCTGCATCACCTGACGCGCCGGCTGTGGTCCTGGCGCGAGGAAGGCGGCTCCGAACGCTTCTGGTCCGCCCGCATCGGCGCGCTTGTCCAATCGGCACCCGGCCCGCTCTGGACCTTCCTCACCTCCCGCGACCAGGACCCTTCCGCATGACCGACTTCCTGAAGACCGAGCGCGACGGCCACATCGTCACCCTCACGCTGAACCGACCGGAGAAGCGCAACGCGATCTCGAACGCGGCGGAATGCGCCGAGGTGGCGGATGCCTGCCGCGCGCTGAACCGCGACCCGGATGTGCGCGTGGTGATCGTGACCGGCGCCGGTTCGTCCTTCTGCGCCGGCGGCGACCTCAAGGGCATGCGCGACAAGACCGGCATCACGCGCGGGGAGACGGGTGCCGAGGTCCGCGAATCCTATCGCTTCGGCATCCAGATGATCCCGTTGGCACTGTACGAGATGGACGTGCCGACCATCGCCGCGATCAACGGCCCGGCGATCGGCGCGGGGCTCGACCTCGCCTGCATGTGCGACATCCGCATCGCCTCCGAGACCGCGCGCTTCGCGGAATCCTTCGTGAAGGTCGGCATCGTGCCCGGCGATGGCGGCGCCTACCTGCTGCCGAAGGTGGTGGGGATGTCGAAGGCGCTGGAGATGTCGCTGACCGGCGATGCCATCACGCCGGCGGAGGCGCTGGCCTGCGGCCTGGTGTCGAAGGTGGTCGCACCCGACGCGCTGATGGCCGCCGCGCGGGAGATGGCGGCGCGCATCGCGGTCAACCCGCCGCAGGCGGTGCGCCTGACCAAGCGGCTGCTGCGCGAAAGCCAGCACATGCGCCTGTCGACGCTGCTTGAGATGTCCGCCGCCTACCAGGCGCTGGCGCACGGCACGCGCGACCATCGCGAGGCGGTGGATTCCATGCTGGAGAAGCGCGCGCCGTCCTTCGAGGGGCGCTGATCCGCACCATCACGAGGCGCGCAGGCCCCGCCGCCAGCGTCAGGCGGGATCCAGCCGCAGCACCGCACCCTGTGGCGAATCCGTCAGGAGATACACGCGCCCATCGGGGCCGACCACCACGTTGCGCAGCCGCGCCTGGCCCCAGAGCAGCCGCTCCTCCCCGGTCACGCGGTCGCCCTCCGTCGTCAGCCGCACCAGCCCGGGCGTGTTCAGCGCGGCGACGAACAGGCTGCGCTGCCAGCCCGGAAACGCCGCGCCGTCGTAGAAAGCGATGCCGGACGGGCTGACGGACGGCACCCACACATGCGCCGGCTCGGCGATGTTCGGTGCCGCGGTATCGCGCGAAATCCGCGGCCCCCAATACTCACGCCCGTGGCTGACCACGGGCCAGCCGAAATTGGCGCCACGCTGGATCACGTTGATCTCATCGCCGCCGCGTGGGCCGAACTCGGCCTCCCACAGGCTGCCGGTCCACGGATTCACCGCGAGCCCCTGCGGATGACGATGGCCGTAGGACCAGATCTCCGGCCGCACGCCCTGCTGCCCGACGAAGGGATTGTCCGCCGGCACGCGGCCATCGCGCGTCAGGCGGATCACCTTGCCGGCCAGGTCGTCCATGCGTTGCGCGCGCGCCCGTTCGTTGCGCTCGCCCGTCGAGAGATACAGATGCCCGTCGCGCCCGAAGGCGATGCGGCAGCCATAGTGCAGCCGGCCGAAGGACTGCGCCGGCGTCGCATCCAGTATCCGGCGCAGGCCCGTCAGCGCATCACCGGCGGGTGACAACCGCGCAGTCACCAGCCGCGTCAACGCACCGCCCTCCACCGAAGCGGCCTGGCACAGGAAGATCTCCCGCGTGCGGGCGAAATCCGGCGCCAGCGCCACGTCCAGCAGCCCGCCCTGGCCGCCGGCCTCGACCTGCGGCACGCCGGCCAATGGCGGCGAGACCCGCCCATCCGTGCCGATCCGCCGCAGCCGGCCGGGCCGTTCGGTGACCAGCATCGACCCGTCCGGCAGGAAGGCCGCGCCCCAGGGGTGCTCAAGCCCCTGCGCGACGGTGGTCACGCGGAACGTCGCGCGTTCCGAGGCGATGGGCGCCTGCTGCGCCGCGGCCGGCGCGGCGAGGAGCGTGAGGGCAAGAAGGGTGCGGCGGATCATGGCCCGGAGGTGGTCCCGCTTCGCGCCGCGCGCAACCGTCCCTGGCTTCCTAACCCCGCCAACCCGGTGCAGGCTGGCGGCATCGGAGGGAACGACACATGCAGGACAACACGCGTTTCGATGGTCGCGTCGCCATCGTCACCGGCGCCGGGTCGCGCGACCCCGGCACCGGCACCACCACCATCGGCAACGGGCGCGCCATCGCGGCGCTGCTGGCCCGTCGCGGCGCGCGCGTGCTGCTGCTGGATGTCGAGCTCGGCTGGCTGAAGGGCACCGAGGAGATGATCCGTGCCGAGGGCGGCACCTGCGCCAGCGCGGTCTGTGACGTCTCGAAATCCGCCGATTGCGCCGCCGCGGTCGCCGAGGCGGTGCGCCTGTGGGGCCGCGTGGACATCCTGGTCAACAATGTCGGCATCAGCGGCCCGCCCGGCGACGCGACCGCCGTGGACGAGACCGCCTGGGACCACGCGATGCAGGTGAACGTGAAGTCGGTGATGCTGATGGCGAAGTTCGCCGTGCCGGAAATGCGCAGGCAGGGCGCCGGCGCGATCGTGAACCTGGCGTCGATCGCCGGGCTGCAGGGCGGGCATCCGGGACTGCTCTATGCCACCACCAAGGGTGCCATCGTGCAGATGACGCGTGCCATGGCGGCGCATCATGGCGGAGACCTGGTGCGCGTGAATGCCGTCGCGCCCGGCTATGTCTACACGCCCATGGTGGCGTCGCGCGGCATGTCGGACGAATTGCGCGAGCAGCGGGCGAATGCGGGGCTGCTGAAGATCGAAGGCTCCGCCTGGGATGTGGCGGAGGCGGCGTGCTTCCTGGCATCGCCGGCGGCGCGCTGGATCACGGGCGTGACCCTGCCGGTCGATGCGGGACGCTCCGCCGGGAATGTCGGCGCCACGCCGAAGCCGAGCGGCCTGGTGCGCTGAGCAGACCGGCCGGCCGCACGGCACGACCGGCGGTGCGGCCGGCCGGCTGCCCTTGACCAGCGCGCGAACGAAGCGCGAACATGACGGCATGGAAGCGCCCGCCCGCACCCTTGCCGTCACGCGCGCCGCGGCGCGCTTCTGCATCCTGCAAGGCTGGGCGCCGGTCGAGCAGGTGCCGCTGCCCGATGGCCGCCGTGCCGACATCCTGGCCCTGCTGCCGTCGGGCGACTTCGCCATCCTGGAGGTGAAGTCCTGCGCGCGGGACTACCTGTGCGATGCGAAGTGGCAGGACTACCGGGCCTGGTGCGACCGGCTGTATTTCGCGGTGGATCTCGATTTCCCGCAGGGCCTGCTGCCCGCGGAGGTCGGGCTGCTGGTGGCCGAGGACCGCGAGGCCGCGCTGCTGCGCGACGCGCCGGAGCATCGCCTGGCGCCGGCGCGGCGGCGGGCGCTGCTGCATCGCATCGCGCTGCTGGCGGCCGGGAGGCTGGCGATGCTGTCGGACCCGGCCGGCGCGGCGGAACTGCGCGCCGCGCTGCGCCTGGAATAGCGCAGCATCCGTGCTCCTGGGCGGGTTCCGGGCGCTGTTTCGACTGCACGCAATCCGAGCATAGCGTGCGGGTGCGCGATCAGCGTAGCGGCAGGACGATCGGCACCAGCAGCACGCAGACCAGCATCACAACGATCGACAACGGCACACCCACCTTCAGGAAGTCGCCGAAGGTGTAGTTGCCCGGCCCCACCACCAATGTGTTCACCGGCGAGGAGACCGGCGTCATGAAGGCGGTGGACGCCGCCAGCGCTACGATCATCGCGAAGGGATAGGGCGAGGCGCCGATCTCGGCCGCGACGGCCAGCGACACGGGCGCCATGAGCACCGCCGTCGCGGTGTTGGAGATGAACAGGCCAAGCATGGCGGTGATGATGAAGATCACCCCCAGCAGCACGCGCGGCGCGGCTTCGCCGGCCAGCGCCACCACCGCATCCGCCGCCAGGTCCACGCCGCCCGTGCGCTGCAGCGCGATCGAGAAGGGCAACATGCCCACGATCAGCACGAGGCTTTTCCACGAGATCGACCGGTACGCGCTGTTCAGGTCGATGCAGCGGAACAGCCCCATCAGCAGGCAGCCGATCAGCGCCGCGTGCACATTGGGCACCAGGCCGCTCACCATCAGCCCGACGGTGAGTGCCAGGATCGCCACCGCCTGCGGCGCGCGGCCGGCGGCCGGCAGCAGCTCGGCGTGTTCGGCCGGCAGGTTAAGCACCAGCAGGTCGTGGCCATCGGCCTGCAGGTGGCTGATGTCCGACCAGAAGCCGGTCAGCAGCAGCGTGTCGCCCGCGCTCAGCTTGGTCTCGAGCAGTTCGGGGCCGACCACGTCCTGGCGGTGGCGCAGGCCGATCACGGTCAGGCGGTATTCCGCCCGCACCCGCGCCTCCAGCACCGTGCTGCCGATCAGCGCCGAGTCGGGCGGGATGATCGCCTCGATCATGCCGATGTCCTGCGACCGGTCGAGGAAATAGTCGCCCTCCTCGAACGGCAGCGTCTCGATGCGGTATTCCTCCTTCCAGGCGGCCCTGCGCTCGGCGGAGGCGCGGATGTCGAGCAGTACGATGTCGCCGACCGCAAGTTCGGTCGATCCGTTCGGACGGATCACCTCCGTCGCGAAGCTGCGCTTCCGCTCGATGGCGAGGATGTTCACGCCCTCCTTGCGCAGCGCCAGCTGCTCCAGCCGCCGGCCGACCAGCGGTGAACCACCGGCGATCCGCACGCGGAAGGCCCGTCCGGCGAGCCCGTAGGTGGTCACCCAGTCGCGCAGGCTCGGCGCACGCCGCCGGTCGGTCCCGGGCGGGCGGCGGTCGGGCAAAAGGCGGCGGGCCACCAGCATGTAGCCGATGCCCAGCACCAGGATGGGCACGCCGAAGGGCGCAAAGGCGAAGAACGAGAATCCGGCATGGCCCTGGCGCACCAGCTCGGCACTGACCACCAGGTTCGGCGCGGTAGCGACCAGCGTCATCATGCCGCTGATCAACGCCGCGACGGACAGCGGCATCATCAGCTGGCTGGGCGATGCACCGGTATTCTGGCAGATGCGCAGCACGATCGGGATGAAGATCGCGACCACCGCGGTGGACGACATGAAGGCGCCGAGGCCGGCGCCGGCGACCATCAGCAGGACCAGCAGCCGCGTCTCGTTGCCGCCGGACTTCGCGTTCAGGAAATCGCCGATCTGCTGCGCGGTGCCGGTGCGCACCAACGCCTCCCCGATCACGAACAACGCCGCGATCAGGATGATGGACGGGTCGGCGAAGCCGGCCAGCGCCTCGTTCACCGTGAGCACCCCGGTGAAGGGCAGCAGCACGATCATCAGCAGCCCCACCGCATCCATGCGGGGCTTGTTCGCGATGAACATGGCGATGGCAGCGCCGAGCAGCGCCAGGACGATGAGGAGGTCGGTGTTCATGCTTTCACCCGGCGCGTACAGCGATCAGCGGCCGCAGCGCATCGGTCACGCCGGTCAGGATGATCTGCACGCCGATGCACAGCAGCAGGAAGGCGGTGAGCTTGGTCGCCACCAGCGTGCCCTGCGGGCCGATCCGCCGCGCGATCGACTCGGAATAGGCATAGGACAGCCAGATGCAGACGGCGACCGAGGCCGCGACCAGCAGCGAGGAAATGGCGCTCACCAGCAGCACGCCCTCGGACGAGGTGGTGCGCTCGGCGCCCAGCGCGATGGAGGCGGCGATCGACCCGGGCCCGGTGGTCAGCGGCAGGGTCAGCGGGAAGAAGGCCATGCGTTCGACCGGCGCGGTGTCCATGGCGGATGGCGCCTTCGATTCCTCCGGCGGGGCGCGCAGCATCACCCAGCCGCTGGCCGCGACCGCGAGCCCGCCGCCGATCCGCAACGCCTCCAGCGAGATGCCGAAGAAGGACAGCACGCGCGAACCGAGGAACAGCGCGACCACCAGCACGATGAAGGAGTTGATGGCGATCTGCCGCGCCAGGCGCGAGCGTTCCCGCGCCGTCAGCCAGCGCGTCATGTCGTGGAAGACGAACGCCACGCCGAAGGGGTTGATGATGCTGAGCAGCGTCGAGAAGCCGAACAGCCAGAAGGACAGCGCCTTGGCGATGAGGAAGCCGTCGATCATCGCGCGTCCGCCGTGCTGCGGGACGCGCACTTCGCCGGTGCCGGACGCCCGGTCATACGCCGCCGAGAGTCCGACGAAAGCCAAGCAACCGGGGGCGTTCCGCCCGGCGTCTGGGGGCAGCAAAAAACCCCGCTCAGCGCAATTCGATGGTCACGCCCGCCTCGTTGAAGCGCCACTGCCCGCCGGCGCGTTCGGTACGCAGGCGCAGCTCCACGCCGGCCTGGTTGCGCAGGAAGCGCGTCTCGGGCCCGCCCGGCGCACCCGAAGGGCGCGCCACCACGCGTTCCGTGTAGCGGCCGGCGAAATCCTCGAGCCGCCGCAGGTTGAACACTTCGCCGCGCGCCGAGAGCGAGGACACACCCACGCTGCCGAATTCGATGCCCCGCACCGAGAAGCGATGTTCCTCGCCGCGGAAGCGCAGCCGCCCGCCGCCGATCGAGGTGCCGACCGCCAGCACGCCGACGCGCACCTGCTCGATCTCGACCGCGCCGTCGGGGTTCGGGTCGGCCCGGCCGCGCTGCTGCGCATGCGCCACCGGCGGCGCGGCGAGGACCGCGAAAAAGGCCGACACGACGAGGCGGCGCGCAACGATCAAGGACAGCCTCCGGGACCGGGAACGGGCGGTCCTTATGACTCATCGCGCCGCGACACGCCATCACAGACCCCAGGGCAGGCCGAGCAGGTACCAGCCCGCCAGGAAGACAGTCCAGACCAGGGATATCCAGATCACGTATGGCAGCATCAGCGCGATCACCGTGCCGACGCCGGCCTCCTTCTGGTACTTGATGGCGAAGGTGACGATCATCGCGAAATAGGCATTGAGCGGCGTGATCGCGTTCATCGGGCTGTCGCCCACGCGATACGCCGCCAGCACCACCTCGGGCTCCACGCCCAGCTGCATCAGCAGCGGCACGAACACGGGCGCGAAAATCGCCCATTTCGCGATGGCGGCGGTGATGATCAGGTCGAGCCCGAACACCGCCACCACGAAGCCGATGATCAGCGCGATCGACGGCAGGTTCAGCGCCTCGAGGATCCGCGCAGCCGAGACCGCCGCCAGCGTCGCCATGTTGGTGTAGTTGAAGAAGGCGATGAACTGGCTGATCACCAGCAGCAGCAGGATCAGCCCGGCCAGGCCGCCGATCGACTTCTGGATGGCGGCGATGATCTCCCCCGAATTTTTCATCGTGCCCGCGCCGCGCCCAAAGGCCGCGCCGGTCACGCCGAAGATCAGGGCGATGGTCACGATCAGGCTGTTCATGAAGGGCGAGTTGCTGATCATAGCGCCGGTCGTCGGGTTGCGCAGCGGCGCGCCGGGCGGCAGCAGCAGCAGCGCCACGAAGCCCAGCACGGCCAGCAGCGCGTAGCCGGCATAGCGCAGGCCGCGGTACTCCGCCTCGCTCAGCACGTTCTCGCCCGGCACCTGGTAGTCGCCGGTATAGGTACCCAGCCGCGGCTCGATCACGCGTTCGGTGATGACGACGATCAGGACGGTGAGCAGCAGCGTCGAGCCGATCGAGAACCAGACATTCGCCGCGAGGTCGATGGTCCGGGTCGGATCGACCAGGCGGATCGCGTCGTTGGTGATCTCGGTCAGGATGCCGTCCACCGGCACGATCAGGATGTTGACCAGGAAGGCCGCCGCCACCGAGGCGAAGCCCACCGCCAGGCCAGCCAGCGGATGCCGCCCGACCGACACGAAGGCCGCCGCCGCCAGCGGGATCAGCACCAGGTATCCCGCATCCGCCGCGACCGAGGACAGGATGCCCACGAAGGTCAGGATCCAGGTCAGCGCCCAGCGGGGTGCGACGATCACCAGCTTGCGGATCAGCACCTTCACCAGGCCGGACTCCTCCGCCACGCCGACGCCGACCATCGCGATGATGATCACGCCCACCGCGGTGAAGCTCATGAAGTTCGCCACCACGCCGGTGTACATGAAGCGGATGCCTTCGATGGTCAGAAGGCTGCGCGCCTCGGTGAAGGCGGGTTCGATGTTGCCGGTGGCAGGGTTGTAGGCCTGGTAGTTCACCTGCGCGCCGAACACCGACAGAAGCGTGGACAGCACGATGATGATGCCGATCAGGTAGACGAAGATCATCACCGGATGCGGCACGCGGTTGCCCACGCGCTCGACCGTGTCGAGCATCCTCTGCATCGCGGTCTTCGGTGCGTCGGAGGTCGTGCTCATGGTCAGGATGCCAATGCGTGCAGGATGCGCGCCCAGGAGCGGATGCCCTTCTGGAAGCTCACCAGGTTGTATTTCTCGTTCGGGCTGTGGATGCGGTCGTCGTCCAGGCCGAAGCCGGCCAGCACCACATCCATCCCCAGCGATGTCTTGAGCATCTGCGTCACGGGAATGGACCCGCCACCGCCGATGAACACCGCCGGCTTGCCCCATTCGGCGGTCAGCGCCTCACGCGCCTTGCCGAAGGCCGGGTTGTCCACAGGGAAGGCGATGGCGCGGCCCGACCCGTGCTCCTTGAATTCGGCGCGGCAATCGGCCGGCAGGCGGGCCGCCACATGCGCGCGAAAGGCGTCGCGCACCTGGTGGGGGTCCTGGTCGAACACCAGCCGGAAGCTGATCTTTGCCGAGGCCACCGCGGGGATCACGGTCTTGAAGCCCTCGCCCTGGTAGCCGCCGCCCATGCCGTTGATCTCGCAGGTCGGGCGCGACCAGGTCTGTTCCAACGCGCTGCGGCCCTTTTCCCCCGCGGGCACGGAAAGGCCCACGGCCCCCAGGAACGCCTGGTCGTCGAAACCCAGCGTCGCCCACTGCGCGACGATCTCCGCCGGCGGCTCCGGCACGCCGTCGTAGAAGCCCGCCAGCGTGACGCGGCCCTCGTCGTCATGCAGGTCCGACAGGATGCGCGCCAGCACGCGGTTCGGGTTGGCCGCGGCGGAACCGTAGAAACCCGAATGCAGGTCGCGGTCCGCGGCGTGGATCGTCACCTCCTCGCCGCACAGCCCGCGCAGCATCGTCACGATCGCAGGTGTCTGCGCATCCCACATGCTGGTGTCGCAGATCAGTCCGATATCGGCGCGCAGCTCGGCCTCGTTCGCGGCCAGGAAGGCGGGCAGGCTGGCGCCACCGGATTCCTCCTCGCCCTCCAGCAGGATCGTCACCGGAATCGGCAGGCTGCCGGTCACCGCCTTCCAGGCGCGGCAGGCCTCGACGAAGGCCATCAGCTGGCCCTTGTCGTCGGCCGACCCGCGGCCGGTGATGATCTTCGTCCCGTCCGGCAGAGTCTGGATGGTCGGCTCGAACGGGTCGCGGTCCCACAGTTCCAGCGGATCGACCGGCTGCACGTCGTAATGGCCATAGAACAGCGCGGATCGGCCGGGCGTGCTGCGGTCATGCGCCACCACGATGGGATGCCCGGGGGTCGTGCGCGCCGTGGCCTCGAAACCGATGCCGCGGAGGTCCGCCGCGTGCCATTCGGCATTGCGTCGGCATTCCTCGGCGTAGGCGGGGTCGGTCGAGATCGACTTGATCCGCAGCACCGCGAACAGCCGCTCCAGCGCCGCATCGGCATCGGCGTCGATCCGGGCGAGGACGGCCGCGAGCTGATCCATGGACATCCCTTGGCGCTTTCGTGATTCGTCTCGCGACGATATCCGGTTTCCTCGCCGACGGGCTATTCCCCTCGTTCCAGCGTTTGGCCCTGCGTCCGTCGCGGCCTATCGCGGCGCGGTGGTGTCGATCGACCCGATCGGGCGCAGTGCCTCGATCCACCGCCCGCCCTGGCGCCCCTGCGCTTCGGCATAGGCGAACAGCGCGCGCATGAAGTTCGTCTCGAAGGGCTGGTCGCGCGTCTCGGTGAAATCCGCGCCGATATAGGCCAGGCGAAAGCGCACCCCGTCGCGCTGCGATGTCAGGTAGACCCGCACGATGTCGTTGACCGCGCTGAAATGCAGCAGCGTCGTCGCGGCGCGCCCGGCGATCGACAGGATCGACCGGTTGGTGCTCGACCATTCCGTGTCGAGCCGCCCGTTGCGCACCACCCAGGCCGTGCGCTCCCGCGGCTGGGGCCGCCCCGGCGCGGCGCGCAGGTCGAGCCGCGGCGGATACAGGAACAGCTGCAGCGCCGCCCCGCCATCGACATGCATTTCCTGATAGGCGCGGCCGTTGCTCTCGACATCGACCAGCACGGGCGGAAAGGCGCCGGGAATGGACGCCGAGGCGAGCAGGATCCGACGCACCAGCTCCAGCGCCTCCGGCCGGCCGCTGGCCGCGATGGCGCCGATGTTCCAGAACACCGGCCGCCCGAGGTCGAGGTTGGTGGTGCCGATCAGCAGCAGCCGGCCGCGCCCGTATTCGCGCGCGATGCCGGCCATCAGGTCGGCGTTCACGTGGCGCTCGATCAGCCGGTACAGCGGCGAGGTATCGGCCAGCGCCTCGCCGAACAGCACCGCGCGCAGCCGGTTGCCGAAAATCAGCACGTCGGTCGGTGCGACCTGCGTGAACACTTCGCGCAGCTGCGGGTCGTAGTCCGGGCCTAGGAAGGCGAAGGGCGCGATCAGCGCGCCGGCCGATACCCCCGTCACCAGGTCGAAGGACGGGCGCTGGCCGGACGCCGTCCAGCCGACCATCAGCCCGGCGCCGAAGGCACCATTGTCGCCGCCGCCGGACAGCGCCAGGAAATTGGCGGGTGGCAGCACGCCGCGGCGCGCGGGGGGCAGCGCCGCGACCTGGCGGTCCTGCATGGCCAGCCATTCGCGCGTCAGCGGCGCGGTGTCGCCATCCAGCCAGAACCGCGCATTGGGCAGGCCGAGGAAAGGCACCGATTCCGTGGCGCGCAGCGGCGGCGGATCCAGCCGCGCGATGTTGCCGCACCCTGCGAGCGCCAGCAGGGCGAGCGGCAGCAGCCACAGGCATCGCATCGCGGGGAGGATCATGGGGCGCAGCGCTCCGGCCGGGAGGTTCCGCACCCGGCCTCGCTGGCGCAGGACGCGACCCGGCACCTTAGGTCGCGGCCACCGCCGCCGGGAAGGCTTCGCTTCAAGACGATTTCGCGATGCCGGCGCAGCCTGCCGCAGGATCCACCCCCTCTGATCATGCGGCAACCTTCGTCGACCCGCCGATCACGGCGGCGCCGTCGCGGACCATGCGCTAGAACCGTGCGATCGCCGCGAACAGCACGCGGTTGGCGATGCCATGCCCGAAGCCTGCCGGCCCGCCCGCCTGCGCGCCGCCGAACAGGTCGCGCCGGGTGAACAGGTACTCCACCCCGAGGTCGAGCCACCCGCTGCTGAACACGCCGTTGCGCACCGTCCCGAAGGGGCTCCAGATCAGGTTCGCGAAGACCTGCTGGTATTCGCGGTTGAGCGACGTCGCCGCCGCCGACCCCGGCGTGAAGCCCATGGCGTAGCCGGGGAAGTCGCTGCGCGCATAGGCATAGGTGACGTTGCTGCGCAGCTGGTCCGTCCAGAACCGCCGATAGGCGATGGTCGCGCCATAGGTCGGGATGGGGTCGAGCCCCGCCTGCAACACGCCCGGCAGCCCCAGGTTGGTCAGCGCGTCCTGCCCTGAATTCTGCCCGGCGAAATACCGCCCGATGCCCTCGCCATAGAAGGCCATGCCGACGATCTCGTCCGGCCCGAAGGAGTCCGAGAGCCAGCGCATCGGCAGCCGCACCAGGCCCGAGACACCCCAGGCCAGCGCCGTGTCGGACACCGGCGCCACGCCCGCCGCCGCCGTGCCGTCGGTGCGCAGTTCCAGCTGCCGCACCAGCGCGCGCCCCATCACCTCCGCCCCGTCATGCCGCCAGGACACGCGTGCCAGCAGGTCGGGCGCGGAATTGAAGGCCGGGCTGGCGCCGCCATCGAGGCTGCCGCCCGGCGTGAAGGCCCCGGCGGCCGAGGTGTAGGACGTCTCGGGCGCCTCGATCGACAGCATCCCCGTGACGCCCTCCGCCAGCCGACCGGTGACGCGGATCTGCGCCTGGCGGATGAAGGACTGGTTCAGGTTGGTGGCGTCGATGATGGTCTCGAAGACGCCTTCGTTCCACAGGCTGTTGGCTTGGCCGATCAGCACGCGCAGCCGTTCGTCGCCCAGTTCCGCCCAGGCCTGGCGCAGCCGGAACACCGCATTGGTCGAAGTGGGGGCGCCGCCGCCGAAATCGCCTTCCAGCCGTGTCTCCAGCGTGCCCCAGCCGGTCAGGGTGCGGGTGTCGAAGCCGAAGCGGCTGAACCGCGCCGTCATGCCGAAATCGCCGCCCTGCTGGTCAGCCTGGCTGCCAGCCAGCGGGATGCCCTGCGGCGGCGGCGCGTCGGTCTGGTTGCGCCCGCCGACATCGTAGTAGCCGGTCAACTTGGCGAAGCCGTAGAGCCGCACCTGCGTGTCGGTGCCCGGAACGCGGAAGGCGATGCCCGGCAGGTCGGACCGTAGCGCGTCGCCGGTCGCGGTCTGGCTGCCGACAGCGGGCGGCTGCAGGCCCTCGACATTCGGCGCGAAGGGCGATGGTGCCGCGGCCAGCGCCGCCTGCGCCGCGCGGGCTTCCGCCGCGGCGGCACGGGCTTCGGCGGCGGCGGCCTGGGCCTCGGCCTGGGCGGTGCCGCGCCGCGCCGGGGGTGCCGCCACCACCGCCGGCGCACGCGGCGCGCGGGTGGCCGGCGCGGGTGCGGGCGTGCTGCGTGCCTCCAGCTGCTCCAGTCGCCGGCGCATCTCGTCCAGCTGGCGGCGCAGTTCGGCGATGACGGCGGCGTCGCTGCCCTGGGCGCGCGCGATGCCGGGCGACAGGGCGAGCAGCCCGGCCAGGACCACGGCGCCGGATCGCGAGGCTGTCTTGCGCTTCATGCCGCTTCTCCCCGGCGGCACCCGCCGCATGTCGCCAGCGTGACCGAGCGGCCCGCCCGACTGGAACAGGCTAGCATATGCCCCGCATGCCCTCCCTGTGCGCGTCGTCCCCGCCTTGCCGCGCGCTTCCCTCCCGCCGGCCAAACGGTCTAGTGTCCGGCCGGTTTTGTGCAGTGCACAAATGATTGGGCGCGCTGCCGTCCCAGGAGACGCGAAGACATGGCCAGGAAGCCCGCCCGCCCCGCCACGGGCCGCGACACGCTGCTGATCGACCTGGCCCTGCAGGGCGGCGGCAGCCACGGCGCCTTCACCTGGGGCGTGCTCGACCGCCTGCTCGAGGAGGAGTGGATCGAGATCGAGGCCGTCTCCGGAACCTCGGCCGGCGCGATGAACGCGGCGGTGCTGGCGCATGGCCTGCTGGCCGGTGGCGCCGATGGCGCGCGCGAAGCCCTCGCGCTGTTCTGGAAGAAGGTCTCGGACGCCGCGGCAATGAGCCCGCTCAAGCGCGGCCCGCTCGACGTGCTGCTCGGGCGCTGGACGCTCGACACCTCGCCCGCCTATCTCGCGATGGACATCGCGACGCGCATCTTCTCCCCCTACGACCTCGATTTCGGCATGCCCAACCCGCTGGCGGCGATCCTGGCGGATTCGGTGGATTTCGAGCGCCTGGCCCAGTCGCCGGTCAAGCTGTTCATCACCGCCACCAACGTGCACACCGGCCGCCCGCGGGTGTTCCGCAACCATGATGTCTCGCCGGCCGCGCTGATGGCCTCGGCCTGCCTGCCGATGATGTTCCAGGCGGTCGAGATCGACGGCCACGCCTATTGGGATGGCGGCTATTCCGGCAACCCGACGATGACGCCGCTGATCGACGAATGCGCCTCGGACGACACCATCATCATCGGCATCAACCCGGTGCAGCGCCCCGGTACGCCCAAGACCGCGCGCGAGATCCTCAACCGGCTCAACGAGGTCGCCTTCAACGCCGTGCTGCTGAAGGAACTGCAGATGATGGCGCTGCTGCGGTCGGTGGCCGACGCCGGCAACGAGAAGACCGCGCATTGGGCGCGCATGCGCGTCCACCTGGTGCAGAGCGCGATGCTCGCGGAACTCGGCGCATCGTCGAAGCTCAACGCCGAATGGGAGTTCCTGACGATGCTGCGCGACGAGGGCCGGCGCGCGGCGGATGCGTTCCTGGCGCAGCATCGCGATGCGCTCGGCAAGCGGTCCACGCTGCCGATCGAATACCTGCTGGAGAAGGTCTGACGCCATGGGGCTGCTCGGCATCCTGGTCGGCCTCGCGATCCTCGTCGCGCTGGCCTATCGCGGCTGGTCGGTGCTGCTGCTGGCCCCCGCGGCGGCGCTGATCGCCGCGGTCTTCGCCGGCGAGCCGCTGCTGGCGCACTGGACCGAGACCTTCATGAACAGCGCGGCGCGCTTCATCGCGCAGTTCTTTCCGCTGTTCCTGCTGGGCGCGCTGTTCGGCAAGCTGATGGAGGATTCCGGCGCGGTCGGCACCATCGCGCGCTGGATGACCGTCACGCTCGGCCCGAAGCGCGCGATCCTGTCGGTGGCGCTGGCGGGTGCCGCGGTCACCTATGGCGGCGTGTCGCTGTTCGTCGCGATCTTCGTGCTCGCGCCCATGGCGACCGCGCTGTTCCGCGAGGCCGGCATCCCGCGCCGCCTGATGCCCGGCGCGATCGCGGTCGGCGCCTTCACCTTCACCATGTCCGCCATGCCGGGCACGCCCGCCATCCCGAACGCCATTCCCATGCCGTTCTTCGGCACCACGGCCTTCGCCGCGCCGGGGCTCGGCATCATCGCCTCCGCCGTCATGCTGGGCTTCGGGCTGTGGTGGATGCAGCGCCAGGAAGCGCGCGCGCGCGCCGCCGGGGAGGGCTTCGGCGATGGCGCGTCGCCGTCGGTCGATGCCGTCGCCGATGACCCGCTGATCCGCGAGCGCGCCTCGGTGGCGCGCGAATTCGACCCGGCCGAGATGCATCGCAGCGAAGCCACGCAGAAGGAATTGCCGGTCATCCTGGCCGCGCTGCCGCTGGTGGTGGTGGTCGCGGTCAACCTGGTGATGTCGCTGGTCGTGCTGCCGAACATGGATGCCGCCTTCCTGGCGGAACCGCGCTGGGGCGGCACGACGCTCGGCGCCGTCGCCGGCGTGTGGTCGGTGGCGGTGGCGCTGTTCGTCGCCATCCTGGTGCTGCTGGCCATCAGCGGCTGGCGGCTGCCATCCCTGCGCGCGACCATGGATGCCGGCGCGAACGCCTCCGTGCTGCCGATCTTCTCGGTGGCCTCGCTGGTCGGCTTCGGCGCGGTGGTGGCGGCGATGCCGGCCTTCGAGGTGGTGCGCGACTGGGTGCTGGGCATCGGCGGCGGGCCGCTGGTGTCGCTCGCCTCCGCGGTGACCATCCTGGCGGCGCTGACCGGCTCGGCCTCGGGCGGTCTGACCATCGCGCTCGATGCGCTGGGGCCGACCTACATGGCGCTGGCGGCTGAGATCGGGCTCGATCCGGGGCTGATGCACCGCGTGGCCGTGATCGCCGCCGGCACGCTGGATGCGCTGCCGCACAATGGCGCGGTGGTGACGCTGTTCGCCGTGTGCGGGTCGAACCACCGCGACAGCTACCTCGACATCGTGATGACCACGATCGTCGGCGCGATGCTGGCGCTGGTGGTGGTGATCGTGCTGGGCAGCCTTCTGGGATCGTTCTGACGCTCAGGGCGCCCACGCGATGTCCGGATCGAGCGGCCAGATCGGCCGCGGCACGGCGCGCCAGGGCACGCGGTCCAGCATCACGGTGGTCAGGCCGGGCACGTCCACTTCCAGGATGCGGTCGGATGTGAAGTGCTCGTCGAAGCCGGCGCGGAAATGCCCGCGCGACTTCACTACCAGGCTGCGCGCCGCGGCGATGTCCAGGCCCAGGGCCTCCAGCATCGCGGGCTCGCACAATTGCCGGCGCTGCGTCGCCACCGCCACGCGCAGGCCGCCGATGCGCAGCAGCGCCATCGGCCCCATCTCGACCTCGCGCCCCGCATAGATCCCGCGCCGGCCGATGATGCGCCCGTCATGGAGCGCCGCCACCTCCGCCTCGGCCACGAAGGCATGCGAGAAGTGGCTGGTCTCGACACGGTTGAAATGCGCCGTGAAGCGCGCGCCGGGACCGAGCAGATGCGCCTCCGCCGTGAGTTCCGGATCGTTGAACACGCCCAGCACCGCGCCCTGCACATCGGCGGCATGGAAGGCTTCCAGGATCCAGACCGTGTTGCCGCGCCCGCCGCCGCCGGGATTGTCGGCCACGTCGGCCAGCAGCAGGGCCGGCGCGCCCGGATCGTCGCCGGCCTGCCTGGCGCGGCGCACCGCCTCGGCCAGCGGCACCAGCCGCGCCGTCCAGCGCCCGCGCGAGGACCAGATGAAGCGCGCGACCTCCTCCGCCACCGCCTGTGCGCGCGCCGCGTCGGTACGCGTGGTCACCACCACCGACAGCCCGTTCTTGGGCGTATCCCCCAGCGAAAAGCCGGAGGAGATCGACACGTTCATCACCTCGTGGTCGAGGAAGCCGCGCCCGAAGGCGATGGCATCGGCATAGGGTCCCGCATCGGTGTTCTGGCTGGTGGCGGGCGGGATCATCGGCAGCTTCACGAAGCCGCTGCGCGGGCGCATCCCGCCCAGCATGGCGCGCATCGCGGCTGCCGCCTCGGCCCCGCGTTCGGCCATGTCCACATGCGGGTTGGTGACGAAGGCGACCAGCACATCGGCGTTCTCGACCATGGCGTGCGAGACATTCGCATGCAGGTCGAGCGTCGCGATCACCGGCACATCCGGCCCGACAACGGCGCGCAGGCGCGCCAGCAGCACGCCGTCGGGATCGACCTCGACCGTGGCGGATGCCGCACCGTGCAGCGACAGGAACACGCCATCGACCGGCATCGCCGCGCGCAGCCGATCCTCCATCGTGTGCAGCAGGTGGTCGAACGCCTCCTGCTCCATCGGGCCGGAGGCGCCGGCGGCGGCGGCCACCAGCGGCACCGGCACGAAGGGCCGCCCGGCCTGCATGGCGCGGATGAAGCCGGTCAGCGCCGTGGGCGCGCGGGGCGCGGGGCGCGCCAGGTCGGCGGCCAGCGCCGCGCCCTCCAGCCAGCAGGCAGCCTCGAATTCGGCGCGCGTCGCCGGCGGCGCGTGGCCGTTGCTCTCGAGCATGAACGCGGCCAGCGCGATGCGCGGCGGGCGCGTCATTCCTCCACCGCGCGCGCCGGTGCCGCCGGATGCGGCGCGGCCTGCTCCATCACCAGTTTCTGGTGCGGGTACGGGATCTCGATGCCGAGTTCGTCGAAGCGGCGCTTGACGCGGCGGTTCAACTCGCGCGCCACCGCCCAGCGCTGCGACGGCTCGGTCTTGAAGCGCACCCGGATGATGACGCCGGAATCGCCCAGGCGCTCGACGCCCATCACATCCAGGTCGTCGCGGATGGCCGGGCGCCACTTCGCGTCCTCGCGCATCTCGGTGGCGACGGTGCGCAGCACGTCGGTCACCCGGTCGGTGTCCTCGCCGTAGCCGACATTCACGTCCATCACCGCGAAGGCAAAGTCGCGCGTCATGTTGGTCACGGTGGTCACCGCGCTGAACGGGATGATGTGCAGGCTGCCATCGAGCGCGCGCAGCTTGATCGACCGGATGGACAATTGCTCCACCACGCCCGACAGCCCGCCCACCTGCACCACGTCGCCCACCGCCAGCGCGTCCTCGAACAACAGGAAGATGCCGGTGATGACGTCGCGCACCAATGTCTGCGAGCCGAAGCCGATGGCGATGCCGACCACGCCGGCACCGGCGATCAGCGGTGCCACGTTCACGCCGATCTCGGTCAGGATGATGAAGGCCACGATGATGACGATGGTCACCATCAGCGCCGTGCGCAGCATGGGCAGCAGCGTGCGCACGCGCGCGCTGCGCGATGCCTTGGCATCGCGCGACAGGCTGACCAGGTGGCGCTGGATCGCGGCATTCGCCGCCTCCCACGCCGCCATGGCCGCCAGCAGCGTGAAGCCCATCGACGCCAGCGACCCCACCAGCCGGTTGCCCAGCTTGCCCTGGCCGAACCAGGCGAAGGCGTCGAGGCCCCAGACCTCGAGCAGCAGCAGGATCGCGAGGCCGCCGATGACGGTCGACAAGGTGCCCTTCAGGATCGGCAGGTAGCGGTTGGCCCGCGTCTCCAGGCCCGGGTAGCGGCGCGCGAGGTCGGGCGTGATGCGGAAGGCGCGGGCCAGCATCCGGCGCATGGCCACATCGACCAGCTTCGCCACGCCCAGCACCAGCAGCGTCAGCAGCGACACGCGCGAAAGCCGCCAGAAACCGCCCTGCACCTCGAGCGCCCACACACCCCAGGCGGCAATCAGCCAGGCGATGGCGACGATGTGCCAGATGTCCGCGAGCCGGTCGCGCAGCGCGCGGAGCATCCGCCGCGGGGTCTCCGCCGGTCCGCCCTCCGCCAAATCGGGCGCGCGCAGCGCATCCGATACCGCGCCGCGGTTCTGCAGGATGACGATGATGAGGAACAGCGTCACGAGCAGGAGGCAGACGCGCAGGATGGAATCATACGCGCTCCAGGGCAGGCCGAATTGCAGGCCGGCCTCGGCCGTGGCGTAGCCGACCACCAGCACGAAGGTGATGCGGCGCAGCCAGACCGTGATGTAGGCCGCGGTCTCGTCGGCCACCGGCAGCAGCCGCAGCATCGGCGATGCCGGGGAGAGCAGCATGCGCGACGCCACCATCACCGCGCGCGACGCCATGTAGGCGTTGTTGACCGTGAGCATGACCAGCTCGGTGGTGGGCAGCGGCCCGACCAGCCCGATTCCGCCATAGGAGACGATGGCGAAGGCGGCGATCGGCAGCAGGTCCAGGCACAGCCGCGCGATCACCAGCGGCACGCGGCGCAGCCAGCCGAACATCTCGCCTTCCGCCGGCGCGCGGGAATCGAGCGCGTCGCGCGCGCGGCGCAGCAGCCGCACCGCCAGCCATTCCGCCGCCAGGCCCAGGCCAAGCACCAGCGCCAGCTTCCACAACGCATCGATCACCCGGAACTGGGTGACCGGGTCGCGCGCCATGGAGGACAGCCAGGACACCATGGCGGGCAGGTCCGCGATGGTCTGCACGGTGGCGACCAGTTGCTCCGACAGCGCGGACAGCCGCTGCGAGGCGCCCTGCAGCAGCTGCGCGCCCAGCGTGTTGGGCGCCAGGATGGCGGGTTCCTCGGGCGCGGGCGGCGGGGCGGGCGCGGGTGCGGCCACGGGCGCCGGCGGCGGGGCGGGCGCGGGTGCAGCGCCCGGCGCCGGGGCCGTGGCGCTACCGGCCGCGGTCAGTCCTTGCAGGGTGCGGATCAGCTCGGCCCGCCGCGCGTCATCCTGGAGCAGCCGCAGCAGGCGTTCGGCCTCGGCGCCTGGCACCGCCGGCTCGGGCGTGGCGGCGGGTTGCGCGGCGGCGGGCGGGAGTACGGCCGGCTGCTGCGCGGTCGCGCGCGGGGCCGTGGGCTGGCGGGGGGTCGCGCCTTGGCGCGCGGGGGCGCTCTCGCCCTGGCGCGCGGGCGATGGCGTGCCCTGGCGCTGCGCGGGCGCCTCGCCGGCGGCGCGCGGCGGCGCGGCCTCGGGCGCCGGTCGCGCGGGCGGCGGCGCGGGCACGGCCTCGCCGCCCGGCACCGCGGGCGCGGTCTCCGCCGGCGGCAGCGGTTCGGGTGCTTCCACCGGGACGGTCTGCGCGGCGAGCAGCCCGGCCAACCCCATCAGCAGAAGGCACGAAAGCGTGAAGACTTGGCGTCGGAACCCGATCATGCCGGCAGGGACCCCATCCACCCGGCCCGGGTCAAGCCGCCATCCCCGGTTTACGGATCGGCCGGACCGGCGCAGCATTGCAGTGCAGCATGATGAAAGCACCTTCCGTCTGGACCGTGATGCTCGCCCTGCTCGGGACGCATCTCGCGGGCATGGGGGTATTCCTGGCGGTGCCCGTGCTCGCACCTGCGATAGCGGCCGAAGTGGGCATTCCTGCGGCACTGGCGGGGGTGCATACGGCGCTGGTCTATGGCGGGGCGCTGGTCTCGGGGCCGCTGGCGGGGGCCTTCATCCGCCGCTATGGCGGCATCAGGGTGCTGCAGGCGGGGCTGGTCGTGTGCGGGGCGGCGGTGGCGGTGGCCGCGCTGGGGCATCCGGTGGCGCTGGCGCTCTCGGCGGTGCTGGGCGGCCTCGGGCATGGGCCGGTCACGCCGGCGGGCAGCCATCTGCTGGCGCAGAAGGCGCCGCCCAACCGCCGCGCGCTGATCTTCAGCCTGAAGCAATGCGGCGTGCCGGCGGGTGCGATGCTGATCGCGGCCGCCACGCCCGCCATCGCGGCGGTGTGGGGCTGGCGGGCGGGGGTGCTGGCGGTGGCGGTGTTCCTGGCGGCCTCGGCGCTGGTGTTGCAGCCGCTGCGCGGCGCGCTGGATGCGGAACGCGACCGCAGCGCGCGGCTGGGCAGCCTGGGGGCGGCCTGGGCGGCGGCGCTGGGCAGCCTCAGCATCCTGCGCGACGTGCCGGTGCTGCGCCGCATGACCGGGATGTCGGCGCTCTATGGCATTTCGCAGTTCTGCTTCTCCTCCTTTTTCGTGGTGTTCCAGGTCGAGGCGCTGGGCGTGCCGCTGACCGAGGCCGGGCTGCGCCTGGCCTTCGCCCAGGCGGCCGGGGTGGCCGGGCGCGTGTTATGGGGGCTGGTGGCGGACCGTGTCGGCGCGGCGCCGGTGCTGGCCGCGCTGGGGCTGGGGGCGGCGGCCTCCGGCGCGGCGCTGCTGCTGGCCGGGCCGGACTGGCCGGGTTTCCTGCTGACCCTGGCGGGCATGGGCATGGGGGCCACGGCGATCGGCTGGAATGGCGTGTTCCTGGCCGAGACGGCCCGCCTGGCGCCCAACGGCCAGGTCGGCGCAGCCACGGCGGCAACGGGCTTCGTGTTCGGCGCCTGCATGCTGGTGGGGCCGCCGGCCTTCACGGCCATGGTCCAGGCCACCGGCGGGTATGCGCTGGGCTTCGGCTTCTGCGTCGCGACCGCGCTGCTGGGCGCAGCCCTGATCCGCGGCGGCGGGGGTGTTGCCAAACGATGAATCCGGGTTAGGTCACGTCCCATGACGACGGTTCTCACGGTCCTGGTCGGCATCGCCATGCTGGCGACGGTCGGCGTGTTGCTCGCGGGCCTCCTCGGGATGGCCGGTGGCAGCGGCAATTCCGCGCGGTCGCAGAAGCTGATGCGCTGGCGCATCGGCTTGCAGTTCGTGGCACTGGCGCTTTTCGCCCTGCTGCTGCTGACCATGAAGCGCTAGACGGCCGAACCTTGCCCTGCCCGGGCGCCGCCCGTATTTTCCGCCCGCGTTTCCTCTACCCCCTGCGCGGCATCGCCCCGCGCCAAAGCCCCGGAAGGCACACGGTCGCGCCATGAAGGTCCTGGTCCCCGTCAAGCGGGTGGTCGACTACAACGTCAAGGTCCGCGTGAAGTCGGATGGCACCGGCGTCGAGACGGCGAACGTCAAGATGTCGATGAATCCCTTCGACGAGATCGCGGTCGAGGAAGCCGTGCGCCTCAAGGAAAAGGGCGTGGTGACCGAGATTATCGCGGTCTCCGCCGGCCCCACGGCCTGCCAGGAGCAGATCCGCACCGCGCTCGCCATGGGCGCCGACCGCGGCGTGCTGATCGAGCATGACGGCGTGCTGGAACCCCTCGCCGTCGCCAAGCTGCTGAAGGCGATCGTGGCCAAGGAAGACCCCACGCTGGTCATCCTGGGCAAGCAGGCGATCGACGACGACATGAACGCCACCGGGCAGATGCTGGCCGCGCTGCTCGGCTGGGGCCAGGGCACCTTCGCCTCCAAGATCGAGAAGGATGGCGAGGCCCTGAAGGTGACCCGCGAGGTCGATGGCGGGCTCGAGACCGTCTCGCTGAAGCTGCCGGCGATCGTCACCACCGACCTGCGCCTGAACGAACCGCGCTATGCCTCGCTGCCGAACATCATGAAGGCGCGCAAGAAGCCGATCGAGACGGTGAAGCCGGCCGACCTCGGCGTCGATGTCACGCCGCGGCTGACCGTGCTGAAGGTCGAGGAACCGGCGAAGCGCCAGGCCGGCCGCAAGGTGGGCTCGGTCGAGGAACTGGTGGCCGTGCTGATCTGACCATGGCGGTTCTGGTTCTGGCCGACCACAAGGACGGCGCGGTGTCGCAGCCCACGCGCAGCACGGTCGCCGCGGCGAAGCTGCTGGGCGATGTGCATGTGCTGGTCACCGGCGATGGTGCCGCCGCCGGCGCCGCGGCCGCGGCGAAGCTGCCGGGCGTGGCCAAGGTGCTGACCGGCGCGGAAGGCCCCGTGCTGGCGGAACCGCTGGCGGCACTGCTGGTGGCGATGGCGCCGGGCTATTCGCACCTGCTGGCGCCGGCTTCCGCCGCGGGCAAGAACGTGATGCCGCGCGTCGCCGCGCTGCTGGATGTGCAGATCCTGTCGGACATCGCCGGCGTGGTCGATGCCGACACCTTCGTGCGGCCGATCTACGCCGGCAACGCGATGGCGACGGTGAAGTCGTCCGACGGGACGAAGGTGATCACCGTGCGCGCGGCGTCCTTCGATCCGGTCGCGGCCGATGGCGGGTCCGCGCCGGTCGAGGCCGCGCCCACCGCCGCCGACCCCGGTCTGTCCAGCTTCCTGGGCTCGGAGATCGTGAAGTCCGAGCGCCCGGAACTGACCGCCGCGCGCATCGTCGTCTCCGGCGGCCGTGCGATGGCATCCGCCGAGAACTTCGCCATCATCGAGAAGGTGGCGGACAAGCTGGGTGCCGCCGTCGGCGCCTCGCGTGCCGCGGTCGATGCGGGCTATGCGCCAAACGACATGCAGGTCGGCCAGACAGGCAAGATCGTCGCGCCGGACCTCTACATCGCCATCGGCATCTCGGGTGCCATCCAGCACTTGGCGGGGATGAAGGACAGCAAGGTCATCGTCGCCATCAACAAGGACGAGGAAGCGCCGATCTTTCAGGTCGCCGACTACGGCCTGGTGGCGGATTTGTTCAAGGCGGTGCCGGAACTCGAAGCGGAACTGGCCAAGGGCTGATGCCCCGGGGCGCCCGAAAGGGCGCCATTCGTTTTTCATCACCACTCCACGGCGGTGCCGGCGCGTCCGGGCTATGCTGCCGCGCGGACACCGGACGGAGGCAGGGACATGGCCGAAATCAAGACGCTGGGCGTCATCGGCGCCGGTCTGATGGGCAATGGCATCGCGCATGTCGCGGCGCAGTCGGGCCTGTCGGTCGTGCTGATGGACGTGCAGCAGGCGGCGCTCGACAAGGCGCTGGCCACCATGTCCGGCAACATGGACCGGCAGGTGAAGAAGGGGCTGCTGAGCGCCGAGGACAAGGCCGCCGCGCTGGGCCGCATCGCCACCGCCACCAGCAACGACGCCTTCGCCGATTGCGACATGGTGATCGAGGCGGCGACCGAGAACGAGGCGATCAAGGTCAAGATCTTCGCCGCGCTTTGCCCGATCCTGAAGCCCGACGCGATCCTGGCGTCGAACACATCGTCCATCCCGATCACGCGCCTGGCCGCCGCGACCGATCGGCCGGCACGCTTCATCGGCATGCACTTCTTCAACCCCGTGCCGATGATGAAGCTGGTCGAGATCATCCGCGGCCTGGCCACCGACGACGCGACCGCCGCCGCGGTGAAGGCGCTGGCCGAACGCATGGGCAAGGTCGCGGTGCCGGCCGGCGACTGGCCGGGCTTCGTGGTCAACCGCATCCTGTGCCCGATGATCAACGAGGCGATCCAGGCGCTGATGGAAGGCGTGGGCGACGTGCGCGCCATCGATGACGGGCTGAAGCTCGGCGCCAACCACCCGATGGGGCCGCTGGAACTGGCTGATTTCGTGGGCCTGGATACGCTGCTGAGCGTGATGAAGGTGCTCCACGAAGGGCTCGGCGACCCGAAGTACCGGCCCTCCCCGCTGCTGGCGAAATACGTCGAGGCCGGCTGGCTCGGCCGCAAGGCCGGGCGCGGCTTCTACGATTATTCGACGACGCCGCCGACGCCCACGCGCTGAGCGCGGGCGCCGGCGCGCGCGATCAGTTCGGCGCGGCGGTCAGCACCAGCTCGCCGACGCCCAGCGCGATGTTCAGGCCGGTATTGCCCTCGACGCTCACGGGCTGGAGCGCGACGCCGCGGTCGCTGCCGCCCACCAGCACGTTCGCACCAACGCCCACGCCGGCGGTGGCAGCCGCCGAGACACCGGCATAGGTGCCAGCCAGGGCGCCCGGGCGCGTGTCGCCCGACGTCGCCAGCACGCCCCACAGCATCACGGCCGCGCCGGTGAAGCCGATATCCACGCCGAAGCGGCGGATTTCGCCGGTATAGCGCTCGGTGTTGCCGCGCACGGGGGAGAACACGCAGGTCACCTGCCGCGTCGAGCCGAAGATGAAGCTGGTGCCGGCGGCGACGTCGCAGCGCAGCGAGCCGATGCCGACGCGCCCGGTCTGCTGCGCGGCCTGGCCGCCGGTCGGGCTCGGGGTGACGGGGGCCGGCGTCTGCGCCATGGCGGGGGTCACGGCCAGGGCGCCGGCGAGGATCGCGGCGAGGCGGAGACGGTTCTGGAGCATGGGGGAGGTTCCTTTCGCTGGACAGCCGAAAGGCTGCCTGCCTTGGCGCAACGCGATGGGCGCGCCAAGGTTTCGCTGACACGAAAGCGCCGAGGACCCTGGCCATGACCCCGATCACGCCGCCCGCCCGCATCGCCTTCATCGGCATGGGAGTGATGGGCGCCGCCATGGCGGCCAACATCATGAAGGCCGGCTTCGCCCTGACGGTCGCGACGCGCAGCCGCGCCAAGGCCGAACCACTGGTCGCCGCCGGCGCGGCGTGGGCCGCCAGCGCGGCCGATGCCGCCGAGGGTGCCGCCTGCGTGTGCCTCTGCGTGCCCGACACGCCCGATGTCGAGGCGGTGCTGTTCGGGGATGGCGGCGTGGCCGAGGGCGCCGCCCCCGGCACCGTGGTGATCGACTTCTCGACCATCGGAGCCGCCGCCTCGGCGGCCTTCGCCGCGCGCCTGGCCGAACGCGGCATCCCGCTGCTGGACAGCCCGGTCTCGGGCGGGCCACAGGGGGCGATCGACGGCACGCTCACCTGCATGGTGGGCGGCGCCGACGCGGCGTTCAGCGCCGCGCGCGCGGTGTTCGACGCGGTGGGGAAAACCATCACGCTGCTTGGCCCGGCAGGGTCGGGACAGGTGTGCAAATCGGCCAACCAGTTGATGATCGTGAGCGCGATGCAGGCGGTGGCCGAGGCGCTGGCGATGGGCCGCAAGGCCGGGCTCGACCCGATGCTGATGCGCCAGGCGCTGCTCGGCGGGTCGGCGCGGTCCTTCGTGCTGGAGAACCACGCGAAGCGCATGCTCGATCGCAACTTCAAGCCCGGCTTCCGGGCGGAGCTCATGCGCAAGGACATGCGCCTCGCCCTCGGTGCGGTGCGCGACAACGGCGTGTTCGCCCCGGCCACGGCGCTGGCCGCGCAGATGATGGAGGCGCTGGTGAATTCCGGCCATGGCGGCGATGACTGCGCATCCCTCGGCGCGCTGGTCGCCGAGCTCTCCGGCCTGAAGGACTGACCGATGCAGCAGGCGGCGACCCTGCGCGACCGGCTGCACCACCTGTACTACGGCACGGCGGGCGATGCCTGCCGCTTCCGCTACGGCGTGCTGGCGTTCGATGCCGCCACGATCCTGTTCGTCGTGGTCACGTCGTTCCTGCCGCGCTCCCTGCTGGTCGAGGTGATCGACGTGCTGATCGGCCTGGTGCTGGTGGCGGAATTCGCCGCCCGGGTATCGGCCAGCCGACTACCCTGGCGGGAGGCGCTGCGCCCAGCCTCGATCGCCGACATCGTCGCCATCGCGTCCTTCCTGGCCCCGCTGGCCGGCGAGGGTGCGGGGTTCCTGCGCGTGATGCGCACCCTACGGCTGGTGCATTCCTACCGCATGCTGGGCACGCTGCGGCGCGACTTCCCCTTCTTCCGCCGGCACGAGGAAGCCTTCCTGGCGGCGCTGCACCTGTCGGTGTTCGTCTTCGTGATGACCGCGGTGGTGTACGAGACGCAGCACGCGTCGAACCCGCATATCGGCAACTACGCCGACGCGCTGTATTTCACCGTCACCGCGCTGACCACGACGGGGTTCGGCGACATCACGCTGCCCGGCACCACGGGGCGGATGATCTCGGTCATCATCATGCTGGCCGGCGTCACGCTGTTCCTGCGCCTGGCGCAGGCGCTGTTCCGCCCATCCAAGGTGCGCTTCGCCTGCCCGTCCTGCGGCTTGTCGCGCCACGAACCGGATGCGGTGCACTGCAAGGCCTGCGGCACCCGGCTGAACATCCCCGACGAAGGACACTTCTGATCAGGCGGCGGCCATCGCGCGCAGCGCAGCCGCGGTCTCGCCATCGGCGGGGAAGAAGGTCTCGAGCGAGAGTTCCGACAGCATCACATCGGTCGCCGTGCCGAACACCGTCATGGTGCCGATCAGCGCCAGCTCGCCTCCGGGGATGCGCAGGCGCAGCGGTGTCGCGATCAGCGCGCGCTCGCGCTCGGCCACGCCGGGTGGCGGCTCCTGCCCGGCGGGGTAGCGCGCCAGCTCCTCCATCAGCGTCAGAAGCGCCGGATCGCCGGACGCATCCGCATCGCGGCGCAGCCGGTCGAGGACATGCGTCTTCCAGGCGCGCAGGTTCACGATGCGCGGCGCCAGCCCATCGGGATGCAGGCTGAGCCGCAGCACATTGACCGGCGGCGTCGCCAGCACCGGCGCCACGCCATCCATCAGCCGCAGCGCCACGCGGTTCGCCGCCACCAGCGTCCAGTGCCGGTCCACCGCCAGCGCCGGATAGGGTTCGTGGCCATCCAGGATCAGGCGCATGGCCTCCATCGCCGGGCGCAAGGCCGGGTCGTCGATGGCGCGCTCGGCGTATTCGGGCGCGTGGCCGGCGGCGACCAGCAGCGCGTTGCGTGCGCGCAGCGGCACCGCCAGGTGCTCCGACAGGCGCAGCACCATCTCGCGGCTCGGTCGCGCGCGGCCGGATTCGACGAAGGACAGATGCCGCTGCGACACCTCCGCCTCCAGCGCCAGGTCGAGCTGGCTGCGCCGCCGGCGGGTTCGCCATTCGCGCAGCAGGGGTCCGAATTCGCTCATGTGGTCGCATCCTGGCACGGCGCGCGGCGTGGCGCCGATGACCTGCAAGGTAATCGCTTCGCCGCCCGCGCGCCGGCATGTCGTCGCTGTCCACACGCGAAGGAGACACCGCGATGACCACCGTCCCCACCTCCGGCCTGCTGCGCACCGCGCTCACCCTCGATGCCGCGATGAGCGGCGCGATGGGCGTCGTGCTGGTCGCCGCCGCGGCGCCGGTGGCGCAGGCCACCGCGCTGCCGGCGCCGTTGCTCGTCGCCTGCGGCCTGTTCTTGATGCCCTATGCCGCCGTGCTGGCCTGGTGCGCGTCGCGCGCGGCGCTGCCGCGCTGGCTGGTCTGGGCGCTGGCCGGCGGCAACCTGCTCTGGGCGGTCGAATGCGCCGCCCTGCCGCTGCTGGGGCTGGTGGCGCCCAATGGCTGGGGCATTGCCTTCCTGGCGGTGCAGGCGGCGGCGGTGGCGATCTTCGCGGAGCTGTACGTCATCGCCCTGCGCCGCGCCGCGCGCCTCGCCTGAGCGTCAGAAGCGCGGCATCAGCAGCCCGCCATCGACCGGGAAGGAATGCCCGGTCGAGAACGGCATCGCGCCCGCCGCGAGCGTCGCGATGGCGCGGCCGATATCCTCCGGCTCGCCCCAGCGGCGGATCGGCGTGAGGCCGCCTTCGATGTGGGCGGCGTAGCTGTCCCACACCTCGCGCGTCATGTCGGTGCGGATCATGCCGGGCTGGATGTCGTAGGTGTTGATGCCCTCGTGCGCGAGGCGCAGCGCGAACAGCTTCGCCACCATCGTCACGCCGGCCTTGGAGACGCAGTATTCCGCCCGGTTCAACGACGCCATCACGGAATTCACCGAGGAGACGAAGCACAGCGACCGGTGCCCGCGCTTCGGCGCATCCGGCGCGATCATGCGCCTGGCCAGCACCTGGGACAGGAAGAACACGCCGCGCGTGTTGATGTCGAGCAGCCGGTCCCACGAGTCCGGCGTGGTCTCCAGCATGTCCTGGCGCTTGAGCACCTGCACGCCGGCGATGTTCGCCAGGCATTCGAGCCCGCCGAAGGCCGACCACGCGGCATCGAGCAGCGCGCCATGCGCCGCAACGTCGCCGACATCGGCCTGCACGAACACGAAGCTGCCGCCGGCGGCCAGCACCGCCGCGCGCGTCTGCTCCACGCCGTCCTCGCTGATGTCGGCGCCGACCACGTCGAAGCCCTTCTCGGCCAGGGCCACGCAGGTGGCGCGCCCGATCCCGCGCCGCGCGCCGGTGACGAGTGCAGCAGGCTTCATTGGATGGTTTCCCCCTCGCCGTGATCGGTATCGGGACCAGGGTGCCGCCTTCGGCGAGCGGCGGGAAGGGATCGCGGCGCATCGCAGGCCGCCCCAAAACACAAGGCCCGCTCCTTCTTCCGAGGGAGCGGGCCTGTCGCCGTTGATCGGCGCCGTTTTTCCTGGACGTTGCCTCGAACTGGGCCCCGTGTTGTGACGCTTTGTGGCACGCCGGGTCAACGGGGTAGGTGTGCGCTGCAACATGGCAAGGGTCGGGCAATGCGAATCCTGGTGGTCAATTCCAACACCACGCCGGCGGTGACCGAACGCATCGGCGCGGCGGCGCGCGCCATCGCGGCGCCGGGCACCGAGATCACCGCGGTCAGCGCGCCCTTCGGCCTGCCGCTGATCGTCACGCGCGCGGATTGGCTGGTGGCGGGGCCGGCCACCCTCGCCGCGCTGGCGCAGCATCGCGGGACGTACGACGCCGCGGTGATCGCCTGCTTCGGCGACCCGGGCCTGGATGCCGCGAAGGAATTGCTGGACGTGCCGGTGCTCGGCATCAGCGAGGCCGCCTTCCACGCGGCCGCGATGCTCGGCCGGCGCTTCGGGGTGGTGTCCTTCACCGCCGCGCTGCGCCCGATGTTCGAGGAATGCCTGGCGCATCACGGCCTGGCGTCGCGCTGCGCCGGATTCCGCATGGGCCCGGCCTTCAGCGGCGACCCCGGGCGGGTGGCGGAGGAACGGCTCGACCTGCTGGCCGCACTGTGTGCCGAAAGCGTGGAGCAGGACGGCGCGGAGTGCGTGATCCTGGCCGGCGGGCCGCTGGCTGGGATCGCACCGCTGCTGCAGCCGCGCATCGGCGTGCCGCTGGTCGATGGCACGCAGGCCGCGGTGCGGCTGGCGGAGGCGATGGCCGGGCTGATGCCACGCAACCCGCGCCCACGCCGCGCCCGGGTGCTCAGTGGCTTCGCGCCGGAGGTGGCCGGGCTGTTCGGCGCGCCATGACGCGCGTCCGGCATGGACGCGCCTGCGCCCGATTTTCGCTGACGCCGACCACCGCCGCCCCCTAGCCTCTCCCGAACGACACGGGAGACGGACCATGCGCAGCATCCTCACGGCCCTCGCCATGTGCATCCCGCTCGCGGCCGCCGCCCAGGCGCCGCGGGAGGTGACGATCGCGCTCGGCGCGCCGCCGGCCAGCTTCGACCCGCATTTCTTCGCGCACTCGCCATCCTTCATGGTGCAGCAGCACGTCTTCGAACCGCTGGTCTGGCGCGACGAGAACAGCCGCACCATCGCAGCACTCGCCGAACGCTGGGAGATGCTGCCCGACGGCACCGGCTGGGATTTCCATCTGCACCCGGAAGCGCGGTTCTCCGACGGCACGCCGGTCACCGCCGCCGATGTCGCCGCCACCATCGCGCGCCTGCCCAACGTGCCGAACAGCCCGGGGCGGCTGACCATCTACACCAACCGCGTGCGCGCCGTGGAAGCCGCCGGCCCGCGCACCGTGCGGCTGCTCACCCACGGCCCCGCGCCACTGCTGCCCGAGGACATCCCGCCGCTGATGATCGTGCCGGAACGCATCGCGCGCGAGGCGACGACGCAGGACTTCAACGCCGGCCGCGCCGCCATCGGGTCGGGCCGCTATCGCCTGGTGCAATACGTCCAGGGCGAACGCGTGGTGCTGGAACGCAACCCGGCCTGGCGCGGGCCGGCCTCGCCGTTTTCGCGAATCACCTTCCGCGTCATCGCCAACGACAGTTCGCGCGTGGCGGCGTTGCGCGCCGGCGATGTGCAGCTGATCGAGATCGTGCCGCCGCGCGACGTCGCCATGCTGGAGCGCGACCCGAACGTCGCGGTGTGGCGCAGCCCGGGGACGCGCCTGATCTACATCGCGCTCGATGTGTCGCGCGACGTCTCGCCGGGTGTCTTCGATGTCGACGGACGGCCGATGGACCGAAACCCGCTGCGCGATCCCCGGGTGCGCCGCGCGCTGTCGGTCGCGATCGATCGCGAGGCGATCCGCAGCCAGATCATGGAGGGCCAGTCGGTGCCGGCCGGCCAGATGCAGGCGATCGGCCTGGGTGTCGCCGACCCCGAGCTGAAGCCCGACTCCTTCGACCCGGCCCGCGCCCGCGCGCTGCTCGCCGAGGCCGGCTGGGCGCAGGGCTTCACGCTGGTGTTTGCCGGCCCGAACGACCGCTATGTGAACGACGAGCGCATCCTGCAGGCGGTCGCCGGCTTCTGGCAGCGCATCGGCATCCGCGTGCGGGTCGAGGCGGTGCCGTCGAACATCTTCTTCCCCCGCTCCTCGCAGCGGGCCTATTCGGCGGCGATGACCGGCTGGCAATCCAGCGCCTACGAACCCAACAACATCTTCGCGCCGGTCCTGCTGACCGAGGACCGCACGCGCGGCTGGGGCACCGTGAACCGGCACGGGTATTCCAACACGGCGGTGGACCGGCTTTATGAACGCGCGGTGGTCGCGATGGATCAGCAGGACCGCGTGCGACTGTGGCGCGAGGCGATGCGCATCGCGATGGAGGACGCGCCGGTGCTGCCGGTCCATCACCAGGTGAATATCTGGGCGACGCGTCGCGGGCTGGCCTATGCGCCAAGGTCGGACGAATACACGCTGGCATCGTCACTCACGGTGGTGCCGTGACGATGAGTGGCTGACGGTGGCGCATGACGCGGGTCGCGTGAAAAGCGTGGGGCCTGGTGTGCGGTGGGTGGCGCGGTCGTCAGGCGGCGGGGCGGTGCCTTCGCCCATGGCGGCGGCGATCGGCGCGAGGCGCTGGCGCGGCAGGCCCGACGCCGTGCCACTGCTGCGCTGCTGATTTCGCGACAAGCCCCAGGCAGGCGCACGTGAAGCCGCCGCTCGCGACCTTCTCGGCTTGAGGCGCGGTGCCGCTATCCCTCACCCGGCCCCGCCATCGACACCCGCGTGATCGCCCACTGCACCGACGCCTCGCCCTCGTCCGCCACCAGCACAACCTGCGACGACCGGCGCGGCTCCCCGCCGATGTAGACACTCTCCTCCAGCGCCACCCGTGCACTCTTCGCCCGCAGCTTCCACCCGATGCCCGATGGCAGGCGCAGCAGCGCCGCGCTCTCGTCCTGCAGCAAGGACGCCACGACGCCGGGATGCAGATGGAAGCGCAGCGTGAAGGACGGCACCACGCCGTCGCCGCCGACCTCGATCATGTCCTCGCCGCGCAGATCGTCGCCGGATTCCGCCAGGTACAGCCGGCGGCGATGCACCGCGCCGAAGGCGCGCCGCCAGCCGTCATGGCTCGCTTCCAGCCATTGCGCGCCGGCCGATTCATGGCGCGCCGTCTCGACCTGTTCGGGGCGACGACCCAGCCCCTCGGGGCGCAGCTCCGCCGAATTGGTGTCGGACAGGATCAGCGTGGAATGCGCCGCGGTGGCGCGCAACGCGTCGCGCCAGGCTTCCTCGGCGGCCGGCGCGGCGCCGCAATTCACGACCAGCCGGTCGCGCCCGACCGACATCTCGAAGGCCAGCGTGCCGGCATGGGCGAAGCGATCCGCCCCCGCCGGCAACCCGCCATCGGCGCCCGCCGCCGTGCGCCCGGTCGGCGGCGCGCCGGTATCGGCGATGATCAGCGTCCGCCCCGCCTGCAGGCGCTGGAACCCGCTTTCGGGCAGATCGAGCGGCGCGCGCCCGCGCGCCTGCCCCTGCGTCAGCACCAGGTCGATCAACGCCGAGGACTCATCCCGCGTCCCGTTGAACAGCGCCAACCCGCCATCGCCGTGGCGGAACAGCCGCAGTGCCGGCGCGGCGCGATCGAGCAGCGCGGCCAGATGCGGCGGCGGCTCCACGCCCGCGCCGTGCATCAGGTTGCGGATCTCGATCAGATCCTGCAACGCCACCAGCTGCATGGCCGGCGAGCGCTCCACATGCCCGCCATCGGGGTGAAACTGGCGCTCGATCTCGGCCGGCAGGAAGCGCGCGGCGCGTTGCAGATAGGCGTCCTCCTCCAGCGCGATCGCCGCCGCCATGGCACCCTTCAGCGCGGCCAGCGCGCCGCGGTGCTCGGCCTCGGCCGGCAGGGCGTTGGACAGGTCGCGGGCATCCTGCGCCATGCGCGTCATCACCGCGCGACGGAACTGGTCCTCGGCGGTGGCGGCGAAGAAATCCCAGTGGCCGAGCCAGGCGGACAGGCGCGAGCCCATCACCTCAGGCGCATCCGCCACCGCTTCCTCGGCGCCACGGGCGAGCCAATCGGCGGTCAGGGCCCGCGCATGCAGCCTGGCCGCATCGGTGCCGAGCGCACGCAGGTCGCGCATCCAGGCGAAGCCATGCGCCGCGGCGCGCCAGGTGACCGAACCCGACGGCGCATCCCAGCCCTCGGCGCCGGCCAGGCCGATGCGCAGCGGCCGGGCGGTGCCCGCGGTCTCGAACTCGCCGCGCAGCAGCCGCGCCCCGCGCGCGGCATCGCCGGGCCACAGGTCGCGAAACGCCCGCGCCGGTGCATCGGGCACCCGCACCGGGCGCAGCCGCGCCAGTTTCTGCCGCGCGCCGCGCAGGATGTTGATCATGCCGCCGCCCGCCGGGTGCCGCGCAGCCCGGCCATGGCGGCGGCGTAATCCGCCTGCCCGAACACCGCGGTGCCGGCCACCAGCACATCGGCGCCGGCGGCCAGGCATTGCGGCGCCGTCTGCGCCGTCACGCCGCCATCCACCTGCAGGCGGATGTCGCAGCCCGATGCATCGATCATCCGCCGGAGTTCGGCGATCTTGACCAGTTGGGAATGCAGGAAGGACTGCCCGCCGAAGCCCGGGTTCACCGCCATCACCAGGATCAGGTCGGTGATGTCGAGCACATGCGCCACGCAATCGACCGGCGTGGCCGGATTCAGCACCACCCCCGCCTTCTTGCCCAGCGCGCGGATGGTCTGGAGCGAGCGGTGCAGATGCGGCCCGGCCTCGGGGTGCAGGCTGATCCAGTCGGCGCCGGCCTCGGCGAAGGCCGCGAGATACGGGTCGGCCGGCGCGATCATCAGGTGCACGTCGAAGGGGATGGCGGCACGCTTGCGCAGCGCCTTCACCACGACCGGCCCGAAGGAGATATTGGGCACGAAATGCCCGTCCATGATGTCGAGGTGCAGCCAATCGGCGCCGGCAGCGGCGACGGCTTCGACCTCCTCGCCCAGGCGGGCGAAGTCGGCGGCGAGCAGCGAGGGGGCGATCAGCGGCGCGGGCACGCGGGTGTTGTAGCGGTTTGTGACGGGGGGGGACAACCG
>LNFM01000928.1_pt1 | contig 70194 bp, 74 predicted proteins | sample 596031 | NCBI WGS metagenome assembly LNFM01 (sample SAMN04254537, study PRJNA301005) | activated carbon metagenome | isolation source: dual media filters at the Ann Arbor, Michigan drinking water treatment plant | place: USA: Ann Arbor
CGTTCGTCGATCGCGTGCATGGTCTGGCCGACCAGGCCGAATTCGACCACCGGGCAGAAATGCGTGATGAAGCGCGCGTCCGAGGTGCCGCCGGTGGTCGACAGCTCCGGCGTCCGGCCGGTGACCTGCGCGACGGCGGTCGACACCAGATCCGTGAACGGCCCGGGCTTGGTGACGAACACGCCGGCGTTCGACGGCTCCCATTTGAAGGCGTGGCGGATCTTGCCACCGGCGGCTTTCGCCGCGCGCTGTTCGATCAGCGCCTTCAGCGACTCCAGCGTATGGCGGTCGTTGAAGCGGATGTTGAACCGCGCCCGCGCCTCGCTGGGAATGAGGTTCACGGTCTTGTTGCCGACGTCGATGGTGGTGAATTCGAGGTTCGACGGCTGGAAGGTGTCGCTGCCGTCGTCGAGCGGCTCGGACTGCAGCGCGGCGATCAGCGTGGCGATGCCGCGCACCGGGTTGTCGGCGCGGTGCGGATAGGCGACGTGGCCGGACGTGCCGGTGACGATCAGATGGCCGTTGAGCGAACCGCGGCGGCCGATCTTGATGGTGTCGCCCATGGCGTCCTGGTTGCTCGGCTCGCCCAGAATGCAGTGATCGAATTTCTCGCCGCGCTCGGCCGCCCAGGCCAGCAGCTTCGGCGTGCCGTTGACGGCAATGCTTTCCTCATCGCCGGTGATCAGAAACGAGATCGAGCCTTTTGGCTTGCCGCCATTGGCGGCGAGATGATCGAGCGCGGCAGCGACCGCGCAGGCGATGCCGCCTTTCATGTCGACGGCGCCGCGGCCGTACAGCAATCCGTTGTCGACCGCGCCGGCGAACGGCGGATGGGTCCAGGCGGCCTCGTCACCCGGCGGCACCACGTCGGTGTGCCCGGCGAACATCAGGTGCGGGCCTTCTGTGCCGATGCGGGCATAGAGGTTCTCGACATCCTCGGCGCCGGGTTCGTGGAAGGTCATGCGGTGCACGGTGAAGCCCGCCGCCGTCAGCACCTTTTCCAGGAACGCGAGGGCGCCGCCTTCGGCCGGCGTCACCGACGGGCAGCGCAGCAGGTCGCGGGCGATTTCGATCGGGTCGGCGGGTGTCGTCATGTCTTTCCCTGAAGCGGATCCGGACCGTATTGATTGGGCCCGCTGACGCCGGGACGAAATCCCAGTTCGACCAGGATGAACAGCCCAACGGCGAGCAGCGGCAACAGCACGATCCAGTACAAGGTGTTCGGTTCGCCGGCGGCGTCTTCCAGCCCGACGCCGAACAGACCGAGGCCGCTGACGAGCACGCTCAGCACGAAATAGCAGAGCACGATCCAGCTCGGCATTTCGCGGTCATTGGCGCGCTTCACGATGACCGCCAGTTCCGGATACAGAAAGGCCAGTTCGACCAGCGCGACAGCCCGCACGCCGCCGACCGAGGCGGCCATCATGGCGGCGCCGAGAGTCGCCGGCACCAGCACGCAGAACGCCAGCCAGTAAGGCTGGCGGCTGATGCGGCCGTCGAAACTGAAGAAGAGGTAGGACAGATTCATCGTAAGGCTCGTCCGGCGTGACCTGAATAAATTCGATTGCACCATCGCAGGCATAGCGCCGGGTCAGAACTGCTTCGGAAGACCGGCTTGCTTTAGCACATCATTGGCTGTGTGCCGCGACTTGGTGGTGCGGGGAACGGTGACAGGCCGCTGGGTGATCGGACTGAACCAGATCTCGTGGCTGCCCTTGCCGCTTCGGATCAAGCTGCAACCGGCTTCGCGCAGGATTGCCACGAGTTCGCGGTAGAAATCGGCCATCAGGTCCCGGCGAGATCAAGATGCTCTTCCGCCTTGAAGGTCAGCGACAGGTTTTCCTGGCCCCGACCGGCCACTTCCAAAAGCTCTGGAAGGACGAGCCGAACTTCCTCGATCATCGACGCCCAGGTATCGGCTTCGACAACCAGACCCGGCACGTCGGTGCTGGTGGCGATCCAGACGCTGGCGTCGCCATCCCATCGGGCCTGAATTTCGATTTCACGGCTCATGGGGCGCAGAATCCGACGGTTCGGGTGCCCGGTCAATCCCGGAGCAGCTCGTTGATGCTGGTCTTGGAGCGCGTGCGCTCGTCGACGCGCTTGACGATCACCGCGCAATACAGGCCCGGGCCGCCGTCCTTGCCAGGCAGCGTGCCGGGCACCACGACGGAGTAGGGCGGCACCTCGCCCTGCGTGACGTTGCCGCTGGCGCGGTCGACGATCTTGGTCGAGGCGCCGAGGAACACGCCCATCGACAGCACCGCGCCTTCGCGCAGGATGACGCCTTCGGCGACTTCCGAGCGGGCGCCGACAAAGCAATTGTCCTCGATGATCACCGGGCCTGCCTGCAACGGCTCCAGCACGCCGCCGATGCCGACACCGCCGGAGATGTGACAGTTCTTGCCGATTTGCGCGCAGCTGCCGACGGTGGCCCAGGTGTCGATCATGGTGCCGCTGTCGACATAGGCGCCGAGGTTGACGAAGGACGGCATCAGCACCACGCCCGGCGCGATGAAGGCGGAGCGGCGCACGACCGAGCCCGGCACGGCGCGGAAGCCGGCCTTGCGGAATTTGGGGGCGGTCCAGCCCTTGAACTTGGAGTCGACCTTGTCCCACCACGCCGCCTTGCCCGGGCCGCCGGCGATCACGCTCATGTCGTTGAGCCGGAACGACAGCAGCACGGCCTTCTTCAGCCACTGATTGACCTGCCACATCCCGTCGCTCTGGCGCTCGGCGACGCGGGCCTCGCCACTGTCGAGCAGGCCGAGCGCGGTATCGACCGCCTTGCGCACCGCGCCTTTGGTCTTCGCGCTGACGGCATCGCGGTTGTCGAAGGCGTCGTCGATGGTCTTGGCGAGCGTGGCGAGGTTGTTCTTCGACATGTCAAAATCCGTTTATGCGAGCCGCTGCGGCGTCGGTCAGCCTTGTCGGGTCAAAGCCGGGAGCCTGTCAAGCGGGCGCGCCCGCGGCCCGTTGGCCGGCCCAACGCACGGACGGCTTTCGCGTCCGTGGCCGGCTGGGCTAAGCTGACGGCGGTACGAAGAAGCCGGGGGACATGCCGTGAACAGAGTTCTGTCAATCGCGCTCGTATCGGCGTCCGTTATCGCGGCCGGACCCGCGCTGGCGCATCACCCGATGGGCGGCGTCACACCCGCCACATTCGGCGACGGCCTGTTGTCGGGTCTCGGTCATCCGATCATCGGCCTCGATCATTTCGCCGCGGTGGTGGCGGTCGGCTGTCTCGCCGCCGCGCACCGCGCCGCGACCGGTCTCGTCCTCGGCTTCGTGCTGGCGATGATGGCCGGTGTCGCCTTGCACCTGTACGGCCCGCCGGTGCCGGGCGCCGAGATCGTAGTCGCGCTGTCCGTCCTCGGGCTCGGCGTTTTGGTGCTAATGCGGCGGGCGATGACGGCGGCTGCGGCGCTGATCGTCTTCGCCGCGGCCGGACTGTTGCACGGCTATGTGCTGGGTGAAGCGATCTATGGCGCGGAAGCGACGCCGCTGGCGGCCTATCTGCTGGGGCTGGCGGTCGTCCAGGGCGCCATCGCGCTTGGCGCCATGCAGCTGGCGCGGCTGGTGACGCTACGCGGGTCCGACCGGGTCGCGCTGCGTCTGGCCGGCGCGGGCATTGCCGGCATCGGCTTTGTTCTCGTCGTGCAGCAGATCGGCGGCGCCTGACGCCTACAGGGCACTGGCGGCGGCGATCAGCAGGCCGCCGACAATGGCGCCATTGCTCAGGCAGGTGCTGAGGGCGGACTGGCGCGCCGGACCTTCCATGTCCCAGAAGTTCAGCAGCATGACCGATGCGGCTACGGTGAAGATAATCAGCCCGAAGGCAGCGGGAACGACCCACAGGCCGAGCATCAGCAGCAGCCCGGCGGCGATCTGGAAGACCGATCCGGCGTAGAGCACCAACTTCGGCTTCGGCAGGCCGCGCGCCGCGATCATCGGCGTGATGATGTCGACGATGAAGAAATGGCGCACGCCGCCAACCACGAACAGGCCGCCCAGCAACACGCGGCCCAGCGCCAGCAAAATACCGGCAAGCTCGCCCGGCATCGCTTAGACTCCGCTGACGCCGCTGCGCTCGGCCATGATGCGCTCCAGAAATCCGGTCAGGTTGTCGGTGACATGATCGACATGCGGGTCGTCACGGCCTTCGACTTCCCAATGCTCGCGCACCACCGGCTTGGTGCCATCGGGCACCACCAGCACCGTGACCATGCCGAGCGCATGCGGCGCCGCGAGATTGCGCGACAGGTCCTCGAACATCGCGGCCCTGGCCGGATCGACGCCGTGCAGCGCGAGAAAACGGTCGTAGGTCCTGGCCGACGGCTTCGGCTCCAGTTCGGCGGCGATGATGTCGAACACGTCCTCGAAATGCTCGTGCACGTTCAGCCGGCGCATCACCGCGTTGGCGTGCTTGCGGGTGCCATTGGTGAGGATGAGCTTGCGGCCCGGCAGTCTTTCCAGCGCCGCGCCGAGCGCCGGATTGGGCTCCAGCGGCGAGTGGTCGATCTCGTGGACGAACTCAAGGTAGTCGTCGGAATTGACGCCGTGCTCGGTCATCAATCCGCGCATCGTGGTGCCGTAACGCTTGTAATAGTCCTTCTGAATGCGGAACGCCTCGTCCGGCGGCACCTTCAGGAAATCGACGATGAAGGCGCGGATGCGGTCGTCGATGAACTGCCACAGCAGATGATGCGGGTAGAGGGTGTTGTCGAGGTCGAAGACCCAGGAGTCGATATGCCCGAAATCGCGCGGGGTCTTACGGGATAAATTCGGCACAGACTAGGGTTCCCTGAAGCGGACGGTGGTGGCGGGCTGCGTGCCGATATCGATGAGGGCAAAACCCGCCGAATTCAAGCCGCGCGCCGCGCAGTCCTTGTGATCGCTCAGTTCAAACCGCCCGTCGCGCGTGCAGAGCGGCACATCGCCGCCCCAGGACAGCACCGTTTCGCCGCGTTTGATGGCCCGCGCATTGGCGTCTACCGCCTCGGCGTAGCTGTAGATCCGGCGCGGATCGCCGCGCAGGTCCGGCCGCACGCACTTGCCCGGCGCCACCCGGTACCAGCCGCGCGTCACGGTCGCGCTGCCCTCGACAATGCCCAGCGTTGCCATCACGGGATGGCGCGTGTCGTTGCACCAGGCAAAGCCGGTGCCTTCCGGGCTATTGGCGGCGTTGAGCAGCACGTCGAAGAAATCCGCCGCCGACGCGGCGTCGCCTGTGAGCTTGCGGTCTGCGATGAACTTCGCCAGCGCGCCTTGCGTTTTGCCGCCCTGCAGCCCGTCGATCGGGTTGGCATCGTAACCGGCGATCACCAGCAGGCGCTGGATACCGGCGAGCCGGGCCTGCGCGTCGTCGTAGTCGGCTTCCTCGGCCAGGTAGATTTCCGGGCCGCGGCCGCTGTCGGTCGGTCGGGCGGCGGTGAATTGCACCTGCTGGCTGACCGGGCAGCCGCGCGCGTCGGAGAACTGGAAATTGGCGTCGCGCACGCAGAACGCGGCATGCCCGGCCTGCGGCAGGGGCGCGCTGCCGTATTCCGGCGCAATGCGGGCGTGGACATAGGCCATGTCGATGTCGAGCGGTCCGTCGACGACCTGTCGGCACTGGCCGGGATCGACCCGAAACCAGCCGCGGGTCGAGACGATGGCGCGCCTCTCCAGCCCGACCGCCGCATCCATCACGTAGCTGGTGCGGTTGCAGAGCGAGAGTTCGGCCTGCGCCGGGGAGGCTGCCAGCATGCCCAGCGCGAGGCCCAGTCCGGTCATGATGCCATGCGGGGTTCGAATCATGCGGGGATCGTAGCCCAACGGGGCTGCGTCGCCATCGAAAGGTCAGCGCTCGCCGATCCACGGCCGGCGCGACGTATGCCGGATGTGCAGGATTCTCACGCTTTCCTCATGCACGCGGTAGAAGATCTTGTAGGGATACCGGATCAAGGGAACAACGTGAATGCCGGGCCTGTCGATGACGCCCTGCGCCGCCCTTGGATGTTCGGCGATACGCCGTACGATGGCTACAATGCGTGCTTCAAGCCGCGATGGCCACGGCCTCGCCAAACTCGCGGCTATCGGCCGCCGCTCTGCGCAGGTCGATCAGCGCGCGATTGGAATACTCGACCTTCATGCACGACGAAAGGACCGGAAGGCGGCTTTGACGTCGTCGTCGGACGCCACGCTACTTGCGTCGGCCTCATCGATGGCCCGCAATTCGTCAGCGGTGGCGTGGTAGTCCCCGCCGCGGAATCCGGCCTCGATTTCGAGCGCGACCTCGGCCAGTTCCTGCTGAGCCTCGTCCGGCCAGGTCCCGACCCGGTCCAGCACGTCCTTGAGCTTGCTCATCATGATGCCACTCTATCACAAATCGCCCGCCCGCGTCCTCCGCCCTACCGGTGCATCAGCGTGCCGACGCCATGGTCGGTCATCAGCTCCAGCAGCACCGCGTGCGGCACCTTGCCGTCCATGATGACGACGCCCTCGACGCCCTGGTCGAGTGCATAGATGCAGGTCTCGACCTTGGGGATCATGCCGCCGGAAATGGTGCCGTCGGCAATCAGCCGCCGCGCATCGGCGATCGACAGTTCGGGGATCAGCTTCTTCGACTTGTCCAGCACGCCCGGCACGTCGGTGAGCAGCAGCAGCCGTTTGGCCTTCAGCGCGCCGGCAATGGCGCCGGCAAAGGTGTCGGCGTTGACGTTGAAGGTGCCGCCGTCGGCCGACGTCGCCACCGGCGCCAGCACCGGGATCATCTCCTTGCCGAGCACGGCGTTGAGCACGAACAGGTCGACCTTGTCCGGTTCGCCGACAAAGCCGAGATCGACCACCTTCTCGATCATCGAATCCGGATCGACCACGGTGCGGCTGGCCTTGCGCGCCGTCACCATGTTGCCGTCCTTGCCGCAGAGGCCGATGGCCTTGCCGCCGGCGGCGTTGATGTAGCCGACGATCTGCTTGTTGATCGAACCGGCCAGCACCATCTCGACGATCTCGACGGTGGCCGCATCGGTGATGCGCAGCCCGGCGGCGAATTCCGACTTGATGCCGAGCTTCTTTAGCATCGCCGCGATCTGCGGCCCGCCGCCATGCACCACGACCGGATTGATCGCGGCCTGCTCCAGCAGCACGATGTCACGGGCGAAATCGCGCGCGGCCGCTTCGTCGCCCATGGCATGACCGCCATATTTCACGACGACGATTTCCTCGTCATAGCGCTGCATGTGCGGCAGCGCCTCGGACAGAATGCGGGCTTGTTCCTGAGGATCGGTCATGAACGGGTCTCGCGAAGGACGGGCGGGTCCTTGTACCGGCGGTCGCCGCCGGACGGAAGGGGTGTCAGCTTACGCGCGCATCGCCGCCAGCGCCGCCACGGCCAGCGTCACCCAACTGAGGATCATGATGACGCCGCCGGCCGGCGCGGCCATCGGAAACAGCCGGGTGCCGAGCCAGGCGCGGGCGGCCACATCGGCGGCGAACAGCCCGGCGCCGAGGACAAAGCCGGCCAGCGCAACGGTCGCGAGCGGGCGCTGGACCAGCCCGGCGGCGGCAACAACGGCGACGATGGCCACCGCGTGGATCAGCAGCAGATAGCCGGCGCTGTCGAGCCCTGCGCCGGGTTTGCCGTGGGCGCCGGCGGCGGCCAGCACGACGCCGAAGGCGCCCATCAGTCCGGCCAAGGCAATCAGAACCTGGTTCATCGGTGCGATCCTTGGGTTAGCGGCGCCGCTCGGCCAGCAGCCGGGCGATCGACGCGCGCAGCTCCGGAATGCCTTTGCCGTCATGCGCCGAGGTGGCCAGAACCTGCGGAAATGCGGCCGGCAGCTTGATCAGCGCCGTCTCGACCTCGGCAACGCGCGCGGCCAGCTCGGCCGCGGAAATGGCGTCGGCCTTGGTCAGGATGAGCTGGAAGCTCACGGCGGCGCGGCGCAGCGCCTCGAAGGTCGGCGCGTCGGTATCCTTGATGCCATGACGGGCGTCGATCAGCACATAGACGCGGGCCAGGTTGGAGCGGCCGCGCAGGAACGCGTCGATCAGCGCCGTCCAGGCGGCGATCTTGGATTTGGCGGCGGCGGCGTAGCCGTAGCCCGGCATGTCGACGATGTTGAGGTTGCCGCCGCCGGTGAAGAAAATCAGTTCCTGGGTGCGGCCGGGGGTGCGCGAGGTGCGCGCCAGCGCCTTGCGGCCGGTCAGCGCGTTGATCAGGCTCGACTTGCCGACATTGGAGCGGCCGGCAAAGGCGATCTCGACGCCGCGCATCGGCGGCAGCGAGACCTCGGTATTGGCCGCGGCCACGAATTGCCAGTCGGCGGCAAACATCAGCCGTCCGGCCTCGATCTCGCCGCGCTTGAATTCGGTCGGCTTGTCCATCGTGTGTCGTATCCGGCTGGTCCCGTGCGCCCGATCAGGGCCGCGCGCGGGCAAGTTTAAACGAAATCGCCGGGACAGGCCCGGCGATGACGGCGTCGCGGTCGGCTGCAGGCTTATTCCTGCGGCTTCTTGCGGACGAACAGCGCCTTGATGTTGTCGATCAGTTCGATCTTGGCGCCGTGCTTGCGCATGATGACGCTCTGCTGCAGCACCGACAGCGAGTTGTTCCAGGCCCAGTAGATCACCAGACCGGCCGGGAAGGTGGCCAGCATGAAGGTGAAGATGACCGGCATCCAGTTGAAGATCATGGCCTGGGTCGGATCGGGCGGCGTCGGGTTGAGCTTCATCTGCGCCCACATCGTCACGCCCATGATCAGCGGCCAGACGCCGAGATGCAGGAACGGACCGATCGCCGGGATCAGCGTCGGGTCGAACGGCAGCAGGCCGAACAGGTTGAACAGATTGGTCGGATCCGGCGCCGACAGATCGTGAATCCAGCCGAAGAACGGCGCGTGCCGCATTTCGATGGTGACGAACAGAACCTTGTACAGCGCGAAGAACACCGGGATCTGCACCAAAATCGGCAGACAGCCGGCCAGCGGATTGATCTTCTCGGTTTTGTACAATTCCATCAGCGCTTGCTGCTGCTTGGCCTTGTCGTCCTTGTAGCGTTCGCGCAGCGCCGTCATCTGCGGCTGCACCGCCTTCATCTTCGCCATCGAGGCGTAAGACTTGTTGGCGAGCGGGAAGAACACGATCTTGATCAGCACCGTGACCAGCAGAATGGCGACGCCGAAATTGCCGAACAGGTGGAAGAAGTAGTCGATCACCCAGAACATCGGCTTGGTGATGAAATAGAACCAGCCCCAGTCGATCAGCAGTTCGAAGCGGTTGAGCGAGAACTGCTTCTCGTAGTCGGTAATGACACGGGTTTCCTTGGCGCCGGCGAACAGCTTGGCATTGGCCGAACCGGTGGCGCCCGGCGCGATGGTCTGCACGTCGAGCAGGTAGTCGGTCTGGTAGGTCTTGGTGGTGCCCAAGAGGCCGGACGAGAATCGCGCCTTCAGATGCGCGGTGCTGTCGGGCAGCAGCGTCGCCGCCCAGTATTTGTCGGTGATGCCGAACCAGGCATTGGTCACGTCGAAGTTGATGACCTTCTTTTCTTCGACGGTGGAGTAGGTGACTTCCTGCAGGCCCTGTTCGCCGAGCACGCCGATGAAGCCTTCGTGCAAAATGTAATAGCCTTCGGTCTTCGGCGTGCCGTGACGCGAAATCAGCGCATAAGGATACAGCGAGATCGGGGTCGCGCCCTTGTTCACCACGTCGTCCTTGATGGTGAACAGGTATTTGTCGTCGACCGTGATGGTGCGGCGGAATTCGATGCCTTCGCCATTGTCCCAGGTCAGCGTTGCCGGGCTGCCGACCGCGAGGGTGCCGGTGCCGGCCTGCGTCCACACGGTTTCGGCGGTCGGCACCTTGACGGTGCCGCCGGCGGCATTGGTCCAGCCGAATTCGGCATAGAACGGCTGCGGGCTGCCCGAGGGCGACAGCAGGATGATCGGCGGCGATTTCGGATCGACGCGTTCGCGGAACTTGAGCAGCGCCAGGTCGTCGATGCGGCCGCCCTTGAGCGCGATCGAGCCCTGAAGGCTTTCGGTGGCGATCGGAATGCGCGGGCCGGCGGCAATCGTGGCGGCGCGGGTGACCGTGGCGGACGGCTGGATGGTCTGGCCGGGCGGCAGCGGTGCGCCGGGTTGCGCCGGGGCCGGCACGGGTTGACCCGGCTGCGCCGGCTGGCCGGGCTGCGCGGCCGGCGTTTGCGGCGCGGCGGCGCGCTGCGCCGCCTGCTGGGTCGCCAGTTGCTCCTGCCGCGCCTTTTCCTGCGGAATGGCGAAGAAGTATTGCCAGCCGATCAGCACGATCGCCGACAGCACGATGGCGAGGAGAGTATTCTTGTTGTCCGTCATCGGGATCCCGTCTTGCCGTTACGCGCCGCATGGATACGCCGCAACGCCCCATCAACGTCCGCGGCAATGCGTTCGAAAGGCAGCGAAAGTGCTGCACCCCGGCCGATCAGCACGTAATCGTGTCCGGTCAGCATACGCTTGAACCCCGAAAGCCGAACGATTTCACGCAAGCGCCGCCGTACCCGGTTGCGCTGCACCGCATTGCCAACTTTTTTCGAGACGGTAAAGCCGCATCGCGCGGGGCCATCGTCGGCTCGCTTGCGCGCCTGGAGCACCACCGCCGGGGCCGGAACTTTGGTCCCGGACGCCGCGGCCAGAAAGTCCGCCCGTTGCCTCAATCTTTCCATGGAAGCAATGCGAGCGGCGTCAAACGACCGCTATTAGAGACGGCGCAAGAGTTTTCCGGGAAAGCGGTTGCCACTTTCCGGGATCATGCGCTTAAGCGGAAAGCCGCTTGCGGCCGCGGGCGCGCCGGGCGTTCAGCACCTTGCGGCCGCCGACGGTCTCCATGCGCGCGCGAAAACCGTGACGGCGCTTGCGCACGAGCTTGCTCGGTTGATAGGTCCGCTTCACGATGACGTACTCCGAAGATCGCGCCGTATGGCGGCGAGGGTGCCAAATGCCGCTCCCCCAAACCGGCCAGAAAGGCGCAGATTTGTTCGAAACAGCTGAATATTTCCGCGGCTTATAAGGGAGGGGGCTTGGCCCGTCAATGCGACTGGCGGCCCCATACGGGCCGCCCATCCGCGGTCACGGTGCGTCACAAGGTGGTGACAGGGCACGGATCGGCGCCGGGCTCGTGTATACAGCCCGGATGGCCGAAAGTCCCCCCTCCGCCGAGCCGCATCCCGGCCTGATCCGCCGATTCTGGCCGGTGATCGGCCTTATCGTGCTCGCAGGGGGCATTTATGCGGCTCTCGGCCGGAACGGCATTTCCCTGGAGGCGCTGATCGACCATCGCCTGGCCATCGACGAACTGGTCAGAAACCATCGGGTCGCTGCCGTGCTGGCCTTTTTGGCCCTTTATATCGCCGTGGTGGTGGCCTCGGTGCCGGGGGCGACGGTCCTCACACTGACCGGCGGCTTTCTGTTCGGGCTGGTGACCGGCGGGCTGGCGGCCGTGGTCGGCGCCACCATCGGCGCCACGCTGATCTTTCTGGTGGCGCGCAGCGCCGTCGGCGAATCCTTGCTGCGCAAGGCCGGCCCGCGCGCCGCCAAACTGGCGCAGGGCTTCCGCGACGACGCATTCAGTTACTTGCTGTTTTTGCGGCTGGTGCCGGCCTTTCCGTTTTTCCTGGTCAATCTGGTGCCGGCCTTTGCCGGTGTCCGCCTGGGGCCGTTCGTGGCCGCGACCGCGATCGGCATCATCCCGGCCTCGTTCGTCTACGCGTTCGCCGGCACCGGCCTCGACAGCATCATTTCCAGCCAGAACGCGACCTTTCGCGAATGCCGTGCCGCAGGCCGTGCTGATTGTGCCGTGACCTTCAACGCATGGGACGTGCTGACGCCGCACTTGCTCCTTGCGATGCTGGCGCTCGGGCTGCTGGCGTTGCTCCCGGTGGTTGTGAAGCGGTTGCGCGCGCGACCGCGCGCATCGTCGTGACGAATCCGTTAGTGTTGCCGCATGGTTGAAAAGCTCACACCCGATATCTGCGTGATCGGCGGCGGCTCCGGCGGATTGTCGGTGGCGGCGGCCGCGGCGGCCTTCGGCGTGCCGGTGGTGCTGATTGAGCGGCACAAGATGGGCGGCGACTGTCTCAACACCGGTTGCGTGCCGTCAAAGGCGTTGCTGGCGGCGGCGAAGCGCGCCGACACCGCGCGGCACTCCGGCGCTTTCGGCGTCACGGCGCAAAACGTCACCATCGATTTCCGTGCGGTGCACGACCATGTGCATGAGGTCATCGGCGCCATAGCACCGATCGATTCCACGGAGCGGTTCACCGGCCTTGGCGTCCGCGTCGTCAACGGTGACGCAAAGTTCAAGGATCGCCGCACCGTCACAGTCGGTGACCAGTTCGAAATCCGCGCGCGACGCTTCGTGATTGCGACCGGATCGACGCCGGCGGCGCCGCCGATCGAAGGCCTCGACCAGGGGCCGTATTTCACCAACGAGTCCATTTTCAATCTGACCCAGCGGCCGAAACATCTGCTCATCATCGGCGGCGGGCCGATCGGGCTGGAGATGGCGCAGGCGTTCCGCCGTCTCGGCAGCGAGGTAACGGTGCTGGAGGCGGCCGCGCCGCTCGCCAAGGACGATCCGGAATGCGCCGCGATTGTTCTGGCGCAGCTCGAGCGCGACGGCATTGTGGTGCGCAGGGGGGTGAAAGTGACCAAGGTCACGACCACCGCCGCCACCGCGTCGGCGACCATCGAAGGCGCCGGTGGCGACGAAACCATCGACGCCACGCATCTGCTGGTCGCCACCGGGCGCAAAGCGACGGTCGAGGGGCTTGGTTTGGAAGCGGCGGGCATCAAGTACGACCGCAGCGGCATTGGCGTGAACCGCAAGCTCAAGACCAGCAATAGCCGCGTCTACGCCATCGGCGATGTCGCGGCGGGACAGCCGCAGTTCACCCACGCCGCCAATTATCACGCCGGCCTGGTGATCCGGAATGCGCTGTTCCGGCTGCCGGTTCGCGTCAACAAGGATGTCATCCCGTGGGTCACCTATACCGAGCCTGAACTGGCGCAGACCGGGCTGACCGAAGCGGAAGCGCGCAAACGCCGGATCAAGATTCGCATTTTGCGCTGGCCGTATCACGACAACGACCGCGCCCAGACCGAACGCGAGACGCACGGACACATCAAGGTCATCGTCAAGCACAACGGCAAGATTCTGGGCGCCACCATCGTCGGCGCGCAGGCCGGCGAACTGATCACGGCGTGGACGCTGGCGATCGCCCAGGGTCTGAACATCCGCGCCTTTACAGGCATCGTGCTGCCCTATCCGACGCTATCGGAGATTGGCAAACGTGCAGCGATCGACTTTTTCACGCCCCGTTTGACGCGCCCCTTGCTGCGGCGCATCATCGGTTGGCTTCGAATATTCGGTTGAGATGGCATTGGAACCCGAAACCGGGCTGACAAGCGAACGACCAGCGCCGCGCAGGACCAAGGCATTGCGCTTTGGGCTGTCCAGCAAGCTGCTGCTTCTGACCGTCCTGTTCGTGATGCTGGCGGAAATTCTGATCTATGTGCCGTCGATCGCCAATTTCCGGCTGAACTGGCTCAATGATCGGGTGGCGGCTGCCCGCACGGCGGCGCTGGTGCTGGACGCGGCGCCGAGCGGCATGGTGCCGGAAAGCCTGGCCAAGCAGGTTCTGCAAAGCATCGGCGCGCGGGCGGTGGCCGTGAAGATGGGCACGCAGCGCCGGTTGCTCGCTGCCGCCGAAGTGCCGTCGGAGATCAATCAGGACATCGATATGCGCAGCGTGCCGTGGTGGCGCGCCGTCGCCGATGCCTTCGATACGCTGTTGTTCTCCAAGCCGGGCAACGTCATCCGCGTCGTCGGGGCGGCGCCGATGGAAGGCGACTTCCTCGAAATCGTTATCGATGAGGCGCCGTTGCACCGGGCCATGCTGGTCTTCTCGGTCAACATCTTGCTGCTGTCGTTGGTGATTTCCGCCGTGACAGCCATGTTGGTGTTTTTCGCGCTGCATTATCTGCTGGTGCGTCCAATGGGCCGGATCACCGACAATATGGTGGCCTTCCGCGCCGATCCCGAGAATCCGGATCGCATTATTGGCGCTTCGGGCCGTCACGATGAAGTTGGTACCGCAGAAGAGGAACTCGGTGCGATGCAGCGCGAGCTGGCCTCCATGCTGCATCAGAAGAGCCGGCTGGCTGCGCTGGGGCTGGCGGTATCGAAGATCAACCACGACTTGCGCAATCTGCTGGCCTCGGCGCAGCTGTTTTCCGATCAGCTGTCGACCTTGCCGGATCCGAAGGTTCAGCGCTTCGCGCCGAAGCTGGTGCGCGCGCTGGAGCGCGCCATCGCTTTCTGTCAATCGACGTTGTCCTATGGCGCCGCGCAGGAGGCGCCGCCGGAACGCAAGACCATCGAGGTCGAGCCGTTGATCGAGGAAGTCTACGAGGCGCTCGGCCTGAGCCTTGAAGTTCCGATCCGGTGGATCGTGTCGGTCGAACGCGGTCTGACCGTGGAGGCCGACCACGACCAGTTGTTCCGCGTGCTGGTCAACCTGGCGCGCAATGCAATGCAGGCGCTGGAGGCGCGCGGCGACGGCGATCCGGCGCGCGACCAGATCCGCATCACCGGCCGCCGCGAAGGCGGCGTGGTGGTGATCGAGGTGTCGGATACCGGCCCCGGCCTGTCCGAGAAGGCTCGCTCTCACCTGTTCCAGGCCTTCCAGGGATCGACCCGCTCCGGCGGCGCCGGACTGGGTCTGGTCATCGCCGCCGAACTGGTGCGCGCGCATGGCGGCGAGATGCGGCTGGTGGCGGGCACCATCGGCGCCACGTTCAGCATCACCATTCCGGACCGCGCCGTCGATCTCGGCCAGCGACGCGATGCCAAAGCCCGCGCCTGAGCCATGCCGGACTTTTGATTTTTTCGTGACACAACAACGCCGTGTTGCCGGCCTTCGCTGGCGATGACGGCTACAAGCTCGGAAGGCTCGCATGCAATCGACGATCGCGGTGCTGATGGCGATGCTGTTCTCCGGCCCAGCGCTCGCGCAGGGCCCGAGCGAGCGCGGCCGTGCCCTGCTCGAGGAGTTCTGTGCGCGTTGCCATGCTCTCGGCAAGACCGGAGCCAGTCCGCATGAAACCGCGCCACCCTTTCGTCGGCTTGGCCGCAGTTTCGATCTCGATGAATTCGCGGTGAAGCTGCAGCAGGGGGTCTTGGCCGGCCATCCCGACATGCCGGAGTTCAAATTCAAGGAAGACGACGCCCGTGCCATCGGTGCCTATCTTCGCTCGGTGCAGGAGTAGTCAGCGGTCGATGGTGATCTCATCGCCGCGGGCCCGCGACACGCAGATCATGATGTTGTCGCCGCGCTCGGCCTCGGTCAGTACCAGGTCGCGGTGATCGGCCTCACCCGCCAGCATTCTGGTACGGCAGGTGCCGCAGGTGCCGGTCTCGCATGAGCTCGGCACCTCGAGGCCGTGGTCGCGCATCACCTCGAGAATTGTTTTGGTCACCGGCACATCCACCACAGCGCCGGAGCGCGCCAGCCTGACCTTGAAGGGCCGGTCGGTCGGCTTGTGGGTTTCGGCGTCGCTGAACGCCTCAAAATGCACCGCCGTCGGCGACCAGTGCGCCGTCATCTCACGCACCGCTTCCATCAGCGGCCGCGGCCCGCAGCAGTAAAGGTGTTCGCGGTTCTTGCGCTCGGCCAGGACCGGGCGGAGGTCGAATGAGCGGGCGGGGTCGCCCTGGTCGAAATGGATCGTCACGCGATCCTTGAACTCCGGCGCACTCAGTTCGTCGACAAAGGCTGATGTCTCGGCCGATCGCGACAGGTAGTAGAGCCGGAAGCGTTTGTTTTCCGCCTGCAACTGCCAGATCATCGCCCGCATCGGCGTGATGCCGATGCCGCCGGCGATGAACAGGAAATCCTGCGCCCGCGGCGGCAGGCCAAAGTCGTTGACCGGCGCGGTCACGAGCAGCTCGTCGCCCGGTTTCACGGTATCGATCAGGTTGATCGAACCGCCGCGGCCGTTGATCTCGCGTTTGACCGCGACCAGATAGCGGTCGCGCTCAGCCGGGTCGTTGCACAGGGAGTATTTACGCAGCGCGCCGTTCGGCACGCGGATGCCGATATGCGCGCCAGCGGTGAAGGCGGGCAGGGGGCTGCCGGCACGGTCGCGGAATTCGAACAGGTGGATACCGTCGGCGATGCGCTCGTTGCGCATCACGTGTAACGGCAGGGTCTGGGGCGAGGCGCTGTCGGTCATTGCGCCCGGGTGCTGGCTCGTTCGATCCGCGGGCGTGGCACGGGCGCGGCGATCGGCACGCCGTCCGCGGTGACCGCTGCATAGGCATCGGCCAGCCCGGCACCGAACAAGGTGTCGATTCCCTTGGGTCCGAGATCACGCGCCGTCGCGCGCAGAATGCTGCGGACAGCGTCGGCGGTCAGCTTGCCGTTGCGCTCAAGCATCAGCGCAACAATGCCGCTGACGCCAGCCGCCGACAGCGACGTCCCCGAAGAGATTTCGTAACCGCCATCGGGGATCGCCACCAGCAGGGCGGCGCCCGGCGCGGCCACCTCGATGTGGCGGCCGCGATTGGATGCTTCGAACAACCTGTCGTCGGCGTCGGTGGCCGTGACGGCTATGACGTTGGGATCGGCGGCCGGAAACAGCGGCGGCGACTTCGCGCCGGCATTGCCGGCCGCGGCCACCAGCACGATGTTCAGTTTGCGGGCGGCCGCCAGGCTGCGTCTGATGGCCGGATCGGATGGGCCGGCAAAGCTCATATTGATGACCCGCGCACCATTGGCTGCGGCCCAGTCGAGGCCTTTGAGAATATTGAACGTGGTTCCTTCGGCTGTCGGGCCGGACGGATCGAAGGCGCGGATCGCCAGAATTTTGGCGGCCGGTGCTGCGCCCATCAGCTTGCCGCGCGCCGCGATCAGGCCGGCGATGCCGGTGCCATGCTTGTGCGGCGTCGTCGGGCTCGACAGCGTGTCATAGGACTTTGCCACCGCGCCGGCGAGATCGGGGTGTGTCGTATCGATGCCCGAATCGATGACAGCCACCAGGACATCTGTGCCTCGGGCAAGTACATGGGCTTGCGGTAGTTGCAGCTTGGCGAGTTCGTATTGCGCGGCATCCCCCGAGCCGCCGTTCTGTTGCAGGCTGTACAGATAGTTCGGCTGTGCCGAGGCGACCACGCCATCGGCTTCGAGTTGGCGGATGACAGCCGACACCGAACGGCGGTCGGGAATGCGCCAGCGGTAAAGCGTCGTGCCCGACAATTGCATGGTCTGCGATTCCAGCCGGGTCAGCCGGTGGCGGCGTTGCAAGGCATCGATCTGTTGCGGGCGCACCGAGTTGGCAAGCTCGATTACCACCTCGTCCGGTACAAGCCGGCGTTCGCCCGCCGGCGGTGCGCCGCTCGGGCTGCGCCGCACCGTGCGCTGTTGCGGCGGCCGGCTGGGCCGGCGCGGCTCGTCATAAAACGGCTCCTCGACGATGCGGCCGTGACTCGGCCGCGGCAAGGTCAGCATGATGCCCGGTACCACCATGCCGAAGCCGGGGTGAGGGCGATAGCCACCGTGCGACGGGCCGGTCGGCATCGGCGCGGTTGGCATCGGTGTTTTCGGCATCGACGCCGAAGGCATTGTCGGAGCGGTCGTGATGATGCCCTGCGCCGGGGAACTCTCGGGCAGTATCAGCGCCAGCGTTGCCAGCCCGGCGAAGCCGAGCAGGGCCGTTGATCGAACGCGCATGCTCTTGCCCTCCTGTTGACCGCCGGTCCTGCTCACTCGGTGGTGGCGATGAAATCGACGACTTTGTCGGATTGAAGCTTTTTCACCAGCGCGGCGAGATCGGCCTTCGGCATGCCGGTGAGCGCAACGCGAACCCGGTACAGGCCGCCGTTCATCGGTCCGGCCGCGACCGACAATTTATTGGCGGCCAGAAATTTAGTGACATCGTCTTGCGTCGCCTGCGGCGCGAAACGGATCAGTGTGAATGCGCCGACACCCGGATCGGTCGTTGGCGCTGAAGCTGTCTGGTACCCCGTGCCGGCGTCGTCCTTGAGCAGGACGCCAGCAATCAGCCCGGCCTGCAGCAGGATGGCTATCGCCGCGGCGCCGGCGGAAAAGGCCAACGTGCGCGGCGTCAGACGGGCGAAAAAGTCTGTGACGCGCGCACCGAGATTCAGCGAGGGTACTGGCACGCGTCTGGGTTCGGCGTCGATCTTGGCAAACAAGGTCTCCATGGCTCGCGCCGACGGCGCGCCCAGCGTTTCGTTCAGGTGAATGGTCTCGCTGAACTCCTCGCGCACCATGGCATAGCGGCGGGCAAGTTCGGGGTCGTGCGCCAGAGCGTCCTCGACGCGCCGGGCGTCGCTGCGGCTCAGCGTGCCGGAGGCATGCCACGGCAGCAGGGCTTCGATCTCGCTTTGCTCTGAGCCGTCTTTGCTTATCGTGTTCATGGCCAGCCTCGATCTATTCCCTGCTCCCGGAGGAGCTCTGATAATTTCTTTCGCGCGTAAAACATGCGCGTCTTCACGGTCGCCTCCGGGATACCGACGATCCCGGCCACTTCCTCCACCGACTTCTCGTGATAGTAGACGAGGTCGATGATCTCCCGATGCTCGGCTGACAGGTTACTCAAGGCCTGCCGCAGCACCGCGCCTTTGTCCTTCTTCGCCAGCGTCACCTCGGGATCGTCTGATTGATCCTCGATCTGTTCGGCCATCTCGTCGTCCAGTTCCGCCTCGGACCGCCGGCGCAAGGACGAAAGCGCCTTGAAACGAGCGATGCTCAACATCCAGGTCGACACCGCCGAGCGCCCTTCGAACTTCCCGGCTTGCCGCCAGACATCGAGGAATACCTCGCTGATCAAATCCTCTGCCGTGGCTTCATTCCGAACAAGACGCAGGACGAAGCGGTAAACCCGGACATGGTGCCGTGCGAACAACACCTGCATCGCAAGCCGGTCCCCACCTGCGATCCTCGCAATCAGCACTTCGTCCGAGGTCGTTTGCATCGGCTGGTCTATCGGCTCTTCGGTGTGTCGCGGCGAGGCGCGGCCAGGTTCAGACAAAATCGAAGAAAATTCGCCTGACCGGCCTGGCGTTCGAGACATTCGGCCGGAGTTTCCCCTGTTCCTGCCCCCCAGGGCAAGCAAAAGGGCGGATAAAGGCGCGACGAGCGATGGTGTGCGACGTCGGACCGGCAACAACGGCGGGCGCCCTTTTTGGCGCCGTCGCGGTTTTGAACCTTTTCCGGCAGGCCGGCGACCCATTGGCAGGATGTGACAGGCACATCCCCCCAACAGGAGACACCGCCATGATCCGCAAGCTCACCATTGCTCTTGCCGCTATCGCCGCCGTTGCCGTCACCGCTCTCGCCCCGACGTCCGCCGAGGCAGGGCCCAGCTGGAAAGGCCATGGACACCACAAGCATGGCCATCACCGCTGGCACCGCGGTTACGGTTTCTACGGCCCGGCTTTCTTCGCCGGAGGCTACTGCTACACCGTCCGGCGCGTCGTCCCGACCCGTCATGGCCCGCGTCTGCGCCGCGTCACGGTCTGCGATTAGCGGCCAGCCCCATGGGCGGTAAACAACCCCGGCTTCGCAGATGCGAAGTCGGGGTTTTCACGTTTGGGATACCGGGTGGGACAATTCGCGTCAGGCGCGCAATCCCCTCCCGCACCCGCGGAATTTTGTTATGCTGAGGCACAACAGACCGCCGGGTGTCCTTCATTGAAGCGCCACGGCGGCTTACCAGGGAGGCTGTCATGGATCTCTTATTGCGCGCCGGCGCTGTTGCCGGCGCTGTCGCGCTGATGCTGAGCCCGGTCCACGCGGCGCCGCCGGCGCCCTCGACCGTTACGCCGGAGTTGATCGCGGCTGCGACCAAGGAAGGCAAGGTCGTATTCTATTCAGCGATCGATCTTAAGGTGACTCAGGGCCTCGCACGGCTGTTCGAGAAGAAATATCCCGGCATCAAAGTTCAGGTGGAGCGTTCGGGAAGCGAGCGCATCTTTCAACGCGTGTCGCAGGAGCGTGCCAACAACATCTTCGCCGTCGATGTGATCGATGGGTCGGATCAGGCGCTGTTCGTGACCTGGAAAAAGCAGGGCGTTCTGGAGCCGTATCTTCCTGCCGAACTGCTGAAATGGCCGGCCGATCAGCGCGATCCCGACGGCATGTATGCCAGTGTGCGTTACACGCTGATGCCGATCGGGGTGAACTCCAAGCTGGTCAAGCCGGAAGACATGCCGAAGAGCTGGGCCGACCTGCTCGATCCGAAATGGTCGGGCAAGATGGTGAAGGCGCATCCGGGCTACAGCGGCGGCATCGTCACCTCGACATTCCAGCTCTCGAACGCACTCGGCTGGGAATATTTCGAGAAGCTGGGCAAGCAGAAGGTGCTGCAGGTACAGTCGGCCACCGAGCCGCCGAAGAAGCTGTCGCTCGGCGAGCGCGCGGTGTCGGCCGACGGGCTCGAATACGTGCACTTGCTGATGAAGGAAGAGGGCGCGCCGATTACGCTGGTCTATCCGACCGAAGGCACGCCGTTCATCCCCGGCAGCCAGGGGATCGCCACCAAGGCGCCGAACCCGAACGCCGCGAAGCTTTTCATGAGCTTCATGGTGTCGCAAGAGACGCAGCAGTATCTGGCCGACGCCGCCGGCTTGCGCTCGTTCCACCCCGACGTGAAACTCAAGGCCGACCGCGTTCCGCTGAACGCGATCAAGCTGTTGCCGTCGGACCCTGAAAAACAGGAAGCGGCGACCGAGGAGATCAAGAAGAAGTACTCGCAGTATTTCGGTATCTAGGTCGACCGCCTGACAGACGAAGCGCTATGCCCGGCCTCGCGCCGGGCATATGCGTTCGGGACTAGCGCCAAGGCAAAAGGGCCCGTCCATGCTCGAAGGTTTTACACGCAGCGAAATCAGGACCACCGGGGCGCGCATCGTCACCGTCACCGGCGGCAGCGGTCCGCCATTGCTGCTGATGCACGGCAACCCGTTCACGCATCTCAACTGGGCGAAGGTGGCGCCGGCGCTGGCGCGTGATTTCACGGTGGTGGCGACCGATCTGCGCGGTTACGGCGATTCGGAGAAGCCGCCGGGCGGCGATGACCATGCCGGCTATTCGTTCCGCGCCATGGCCCAGGACCAGGTCGAGGTCATGGCTGCGCTCGGCCATCAAAGCTTCTTCGCCGCCGGCCATGACCGCGGCGCCCGCGTGTTGCACCGGATGTGCCTCGACCATCCGGCCAAAGTGAAGCGCGCGGCGATCCTTGACATCATTCCGCAGCATCATCTGTTCAACAACATCACGCAGCCATGGGCGACATTTTCCTGGCACTGGTTCTTCAACATCCAGCCGGAACCGATGCCGGAAAAAATGATGGGCGCCGACCCCGACTGGTTCATTGAAAAGAAGCTGGCCAAGACCCAACAGGGCCTGAGCTTCTTCGATCCGGCGGCCCTCGCCGAATACAAGCGCTGCTTCCGCAATCCGGCAACAATTCACGCCATCTGCGAGGATTATCGCGCCACCGCCGGTGTCGACCTGGCCATGGATACCGAAGACTTCGCAGCCGGCCGCAAGATCGAATGTCCGGTGCTGCTGTTGTGGGGCGCGACCGGCGGGGTCGGGCGCAATACCAATCCCGGGCCGGACGAAATCTGGCGGCGCTACGCCGCCAATATTGTCGCCGCGAGGGCGCTGCCCTGCGGTCACTATCTGTCCGAAGAAGCACCGCGGCAGACTGCCGCTGCGCTGCACGAATTTTTTGCCGACGCCTGAGGCGCCAGGTTAACGTTCGGCGAATGAAACTTATATTCGGAAGTGCCGTTCGCCCTCGCGCGAACGGTTGGGTTCTGCTAGTTGATCGTCGGCGCGCTATCCGGAAGCGCGCCGCGGCGGGCGGTCCCCCCACCCACCGACCCCGGAGGACCGATGCTGAAGGCGTTGCGCGCGGTGGCGCGATTTTTCCAGGTTACAATCGGCTGGAACAGAATTGGCGTCGTGATCAGCCTCGCCATCATTGGCGTGGCGCTCTACGTGCTGGCCCATATGCTGCGCGACATCGACGTCGCCGAGGTCATCCGTGCGGTCAAGGCGACCCAGTGGAGCCACATCGCGGCCTCTGCCGGATTTGTAGCCTGTGCCTATTTCACGCTCACGTTTTACGACTGGTTTGCGTTGCGCACGATCGGCCGCCCCAAAGTGCCCTACAGGGTCGCGGCGCTGGCCGGGTTCAGCAGCTATTCGGTGGGCCATAATGTCGGCGCCACGGTTTTCACCGGCGGCGCGGTGCGTTATCGCATCTATTCGCATTACGGGCTGAGTGCGGTTGAAGTCGCCAAGATCTGCTTCATCGCCGGGCTGACCTTCTGGCTCGGCAACATTGCCATCCTCGGCCTTGGCATCACCCTCGATCCCTATGCCGCCGGCCTGATTACGCATTTGCCCGAATTGCCAAACAGGCTCATCGGCATCGGCCTGCTGGTCGCACTGGTCTGCTACGTCAGCTGGATCTGGCTGGCGCCGCGCCAGATCGGCCGCGGCGGCTGGAACGTGCAACTGCCGAACGGTCCGACCACGCTGTTGCAGATATTCATCGGCATCGCCGATCTCTCATTCTGCGCGCTGGCCATGTACATGCTGATGCCTGATGAGCCGCACTATGGGCTGCTAACCATCGGGGTGGTGTTCATCACCGCGACGCTGCTCGGGTTTGCCAGCCATTCGCCGGGCGGACTGGGCGTTTTCGATGCCGCCATGCTGGTCGCCCTGCATCTGTACGACCGGGAGGAACTGCTGGCCGGTCTGCTGCTGTTCCGGCTGTTGTATTATCTCACGCCGTTCTCGCTCGCCCTGATCCTGTTGGGAACCCGCGAACTGCTGCTTTATCTGAAGGGCATGCGCACCAAGCCGGAGCTTGGGGCGGTGACCACGGTCACCGCCCCAATCCGGACCGAACTTGAGCGCAAGACGACCGACAACGGTTGACCCGATGGTGCACACTGACGATCTCCGGGAGAAAAATCAGGATGCTCCCGGCGCCGTCGGCTGGCGGAGCCGCTTGCGCCAGGCATGGCGCACGTTGCGCGGCGACGCGGCTCCGGTCGCCGACGGCGCGTTGCCATTGTCAGGCGGGGCTGCCACGCCATCGCAGTTGCAGGTCATCGAGTCGTTGATCAGTGGATTGCCCGGGCCGGCCATTGTTCTCGATGGCGATGGCCGGGTCCTTGCCTACAACGACGCCGCGACCTCCATCGCGCCGGCGCTGCGCCGCGGTGAGCCGGCCCTGATTTCGCTGCGCATGCCGGATCTCGTCGACGCCATTCGCCGCGCCGGCAAACGCCACGAGCGGCAGCGGGTGGAATTTTTCGAACGCGTGCCGCTCGACCGCTGGTTCGAGGCTTTCGTATCCCCGGTCCGGCTGGGTCAAAGGGGTGACCTCACCGACATCCTGTTGCTGACTTTCAACGATCTGACCCCGCTGCGGCGTGTCGAGGAAATGCGCGCCGATTTCGTCGCCAATGCCAGCCACGAACTGCGTACCCCGCTGGCCGCATTGCTCGGCTTCATTGAAACCCTGCAGGGCAGCGCCAAGGACGATGTCGTCGCCCGCGGCAAGTTCCTCGCCATCATGCAGGGCCAGGCGACCCGCATGGCGCGGCTGATCGACGATTTGCTGTCGCTGTCGCGCATCGAACTGAACGCGCATTTGCGCCCGAGCACGGCGCTGGAACTGGCGCCGGTGGTGCGGCAGGTGGTCGATGGCCTGCAGATGCTGGCGCGCGACCGGGGCGTCGAGATCAAGGTGACGGTGCCGTCGGAACCGCTGACGGTGCTGGGTGATCGCGATGAGCTGGTCCGCGCGCTCGAGAACCTGGTCGAGAATGCGCTCAAATATGGCGCCGCCGGAAAGCGCATCGATATCACGCTGAGTCCGGCCCAGACCCGGGCGGGCACGCCGGAGGCGCGGCTGAACATCCGCGACTACGGTCCGGGCATTGCACCGGAGCACTTGCCGCGACTGACCGAACGGTTCTATCGCGTCGATGTGGCCGACAGCCGGGCGCAAGGCGGTACCGGGCTGGGGCTGGCCCTGGTCAAGCATGTGCTCAACCGGCACGGCGGCCGGCTGTCCATCGACAGCACGCTCGGCGCCGGCGCTGCCTTCACCATCCATGTGCCCCTGTACACCGGCGATTCCGGGTCTGCTACAGAAACATTATAAAAAACATAGACTTAAACTGTCATGTGACTGTCACCTAACGTTTATAGAACGGTGACATGCAACGCCTAAGGCTGCTCACGACTTCGGAACGGCTCGATCCAAACCAGACAAACGGCCCCGTCCGAAGCGCAGACTTGGAGCGCGTTTTTAAAGCCAACAGCGGCCGCCTGAAGGTCAGGCGCAACGGCGAACGTACGCGGGTCGAATGGCCCGCGACGGCGCTTGGCCGCAAACAAGGAGAGTTATCTTGAAACACTGGACCGCTTTTGCAGCCGCGGGTTTTATTGCCGCCGCTGCCTATCTGCCGGCCAATGCCGCCGACATCTCGGGTGCCGGCGCTACTTTCCCTTATCCGATCTACGCCAAGTGGGCCGACACCTATAAGAAGGAAACCGGCATCGGGCTGAACTATCAGTCGATCGGCTCCGGCGGCGGCATCAAGCAGATTCAGAACAAGACCGTCACCTTCGGCGCCACCGACGCGCCGCTGAAGGGCGCTGACCTGGAGAAGTGGGGCCTGGCGCAGTTTCCGGCCGTGATGGGCGGCATCGTGCCGGTCGTCAATCTCGAGGGCATCAAGCCGGGCGAACTGACGCTCGACGGTCCGACGCTGGCGAAGATTTTCCTTGGCGAAATCAAGACCTGGAACGACGCGGCGATCCAGAAGCTGAACCCGAGCGCCAAGCTGCCCAATCAGGCGATCGCCATCGTGCACCGTTCGGACGGGTCGGGCACCACTTTCAACTTCGTGTACTACCTCTCGGAGATCAGCCCCGACTTCAAGTCCAAGGTCGGCGTCAACACCTCCGTGCAATGGCCGGCCGGCATCGGCGCCAAGGGTAACGAAGGCGTCGCCAACAACGTTGCCATCACCAGAGGCGCGATCGGCTACGTGGAATATGCCTACGCGCTGCAGAACAAGCTGACCCATACCAAGATGATCAACAAGGCCGGCAAGACGGTCGAACCGACCATGGAAGCCTTCCAGGCGGCCGCAGCCAATGCCGACTGGAAGTCGCAGCCGGGCTACGGCGTCATTCTCGCCAACCAGCCGGGCGACATGTCCTGGCCGATGACGGCCGCGACCTGGATCCTCGTCTACAAGACGCCGGTCGACGCAGCCGCGACGGCTTCGGCCCTGAAGTTCTTCGACTGGGCCTACCGCAACGGCGGCAAGATGGCCGAGGAACTGCACTACGTCCCGATGCCGGCTTCCGTGGTCAAGGACATCGAGTCGTACTGGCAGAACGAGGTCAAGGACGCGAACGGCAAGCCCGTCTTCGCCGCGATGTAAACCGGATGGAGGAAGGGCGCTTCGGCGCCCTTCCTTTTCCACCGCCGCCGGTGGCGGTGGCTTGTTTTGCGGCTGCAACGCCGCTTGAGTGGCTCCCTGTACGGCCGGAAGCCGATGGAGAGCCAAATGCAGTCCCCTGGGAGACGACCCGTGGCCGATATCGCGTATGAAGGCGGTGCCCTGTCGGCCACCGAGACTGTCGACCGGGCCAAGGTGCTGCGGCGGCTGCGATTGGGCGATTCAGCTTTCCGGCATATCACGCGGGTTGCCGCGATCTCGGTTCTGATCATCCTCAGCGGAATCATTCTCTCGCTGGTGTATGGCGCCTGGCCGGCGATGCAGACCTTCGGGATCAGCTTCCTGTTCGACGAATCCTGGAATCCTGTCACCGAACGCTTCGGCGCCATCGCGCCGATCTACGGCACGGTGCTGACGTCGCTCATCGCCATGCTGATTGCGGTGCCGATCGGCCTCTTCATCGCCCTGTTTCTCACCGAGTTATGTCCGATGTGGCTGCGCCGCCCGATCGGTGTGGCGATCGAGCTTCTCGCCGGCATTCCCTCGATCATCTATGGCATCTGGGGCCTGTTCGTGTTCGCGCCGTTTCTCCAGCAGCATGTGCAGCCGTTCCTGATCGATCTGTTCGGGCCGATTCCGATCCTGAACAACCTTTTCGCCGGTCCGCCTTATGGCATCGGCATCCTGACCGCGGGCCTGATCCTGGCCATCATGGTGCTGCCCTTCATCACCTCGATTTCGCGCGACGTATTCGAGGCAGTGCCCCCGGTGTTGAAGGAAGCGGCCTATGGCCTGGGCTGCACGACCTGGGAAGTGGCGCGTTATGTCGTGCTGCCCTATACCCGGGTCGGCGTGATCGGCGGTGTCATGCTCGGCCTCGGCCGCGCCCTCGGCGAAACAATGGCCGTCACCTTCGTGATCGGAAATGCGCATCGCATCTCCGGATCGATCCTGGCGCCCGGCACCACAATTTCGGCGACGATCGCCAATGAATTCACCGAGGCGGTTGGCGATATCTATACGTCGTCCTTGATCATGCTCGGTCTGATCCTGTTCTGCATTACGTTCATCGTGCTGGCCTTCGCGCGTCTGATGCTGATGCGCCTTAACGCGCGGGTAGGAGCCTGACATGGCTTTGATTTCAGGCGCCAACTCGCCTCTGTACGCCAAGCGCCGCCGCAAGAACGTCATCACCATGGCCTTGGCCTTTGCGGCAACGGCCTTGGGTCTGACCTGGCTGGTGCTGGTGCTCGCCGTGCTGCTGTGGAACGGCGTCGGTGGTCTGTCGCTGGCGGTCTTCACCGAAATGACCCCGCCGCCCGGTGCCGCCGGCGGCTTGCTGAACCCGATCGTCGGCAGCCTCATGATGACCGTTGTCGCGGTCGTGATCGGGACGCCGCTCGGTATTCTTGCCGGGACCTACCTGGCCGAATACGGCCGCTACGACAAACTGTCGTCGGTGGTGCGCTTTATCAACGACATCCTGCTCAGCGCGCCGTCGATCGTTATCGGCCTGTTCGTCTACGAGGTCATGGTCGCCTCGCTCGGACATTTCTCCGGCTGGGCAGGCGCAGTGGCGCTGGCCGTGATTGTCGTTCCCGTCGTCGTGCGCACCACCGAGGACATGCTGACGCTGGTGCCGGACACGTTGCGCGAGGCCGCCGCCTCGATCGGCTTGCCGCGTTCGCTGATGATCCGGCACGTTGCTTACAAGGCCGCGCGCGCCGGGATGATTACCGGCGTGCTGCTGGCGATCGCCCGCATCAGCGGCGAGACCGCGCCGCTGCTTTTTACCGCGCTGAACAACCAGTTCTGGAGCCTCGACATGGCCGCGCCGATGGCGAGCCTGCCGGTGGTTATTTTTCAGTTCGCGCTCAGTCCCTATAAGGACTGGCAGGAACTGGCATGGACCGGAGCATTGATCATTACCCTGGCGGTGCTTGCCCTTAGCATCGTCGCCCGCTTCCTTGGGGCACAGAGCAAAACGTCATGAACAGCGTCGCCAGTTTCACGGTACCCTCCGTCACGCATGCCGCCGTCAATGCCGGCGATCTCACCGACAAGGTGACGATCCGGAATCTCGATTTCTTCTACGGCGATAACCGTGCGTTGAAGGACATCAATGTCTCGCTCTACAACGGCAAGGTCACGGCCTTCATCGGCCCGTCCGGCTGCGGCAAGTCGACCCTGTTGCGCGTGTTGAACCGGATGTACGACCTTTATCCGAACCAGCGCGCCACCGGCGACGTGTCGCTCGACAATGAGAACATTCTCGACCCGGCGCAGGATCTCAATCTGCTTCGCGCCAAGGTCGGCATGGTGTTTCAGAAGCCGACGCCGTTTCCAATGACGATCTACGAAAATATCGCATTCGGCATCCGCCTTTATGAAAAGCTGCCGAAGTCGGAACTGGATGGCCGTGTGCAGCGTGCGCTTGAACGCGCCGCGCTGTGGAACGAGGTCAAGGACAAGCTCGGTGCCAACGGGCAGTCGCTGTCCGGTGGCCAGCAGCAGCGACTGTGCATCGCGCGCACCGTGGCGGTTCGGCCGGAGGTCATTCTGCTCGATGAGCCGTGTTCGGCCCTCGACCCGATCTCCACGGCCAAGATCGAAGAGCTGATTGACGAATTGAAGGAAGACTACACGCTGGTGATCGTCACCCACAACATGCAGCAGGCGGCGCGCGTCTCCGACTATACCGCCTTCATGTATCTCGGCGAACTGGTCGAATTCGGCGAAACGGCAAAGATATTCACCAAGCCCGACGATCGCCGGACGCAGGATTACATCACCGGCCGCTTCGGCTGATCTTCACGCACGGACTCTTGCGCGCCGGAATTCAAAGGACCGAGACCATGAACGATCAGCATACTGCGAAGGCATTCGACAGCGACCTGCAGGACCTCTCGCGCATGGTCGCCGAAATGGGCGGCCTGGCCGAGAAGCTGATCGCCGACTCGGTCGACGCGCTGGCCAAGCGCGACACCGCGCTGGCGCAGCGGGTCACGGCCGCCGACGCCAGCATCGATGAACTGCAGGGCGAGATCGAGGAAAAGTCGGTGCTGACCATCGCCAAGCGCCAGCCGATGGCGGTCGATCTGCGCGACATCGTCGGCGCGCTGCGGCTTGCCAACGACCTGGAGCGCATCGGCGACCTGGCCAAGAACATCGCCAAGCGGGTGATCGCGCTGAATGCCGAGTTCCCGCCGCCGAAGCTGATCCGTGGCGTCGAGCACATGACCGACCTGGTCCTCGAGCAACTCAAGCTGGTGCTCGATGCTTACGCGCGTCGCGACGTCACCAAGGCGATGGAGGTGTGGCGCGGCGACGAAGAGATCGACTCGATGTGCACTTCGGTGTTTCGCGAGCTGCTGACCTACATGATGGAAGACCCGCGCAATATCACCTTCTGCATCCATCTGATGTTCTGCGCCAAGAACATCGAGCGAATGGGCGACCACGCCACCAACATCGCCGAGACGGTGCATTACATCATCGAAGGCCGGCCGATCGCCGACCAGCGGCCGAAGGGCGACACGACCACCATCCCGTCCTTGCGCGCCGCCGAGCTAGGGTAAACGATACCGCATGAGCGCACGCATCCTGATCGTCGAGGACGAAGAGCCGCTCACCATGCTGCTCCGCTACAATCTTGAGGCGGAGGGCTACGATGTCGATACCGCCGCTCGCGGCGACGACGCCGATACCAGGCTGAAGGAAAGCACGCCCGATCTGGTCGTGCTGGACTGGATGCTGCCCGGCCTGTCCGGCATCGAGCTGTGCCGGCGGTTGCGGGCCCGGCCGGAAACCCGGCAGTTGCCGATCATCATGCTCACCGCGCGCGGCGAGGAGAGCGAGAAGGTGCGCGGGCTGGCGACCGGCGCCGACGACTACATCGTCAAGCCGTTCTCGGTGCCCGAACTGCTGGCGCGGGTGCGGGCGCTGCTGCGCCGCGCCAATCCGGAGCGGGTCGCCACCGTTCTGAGCATTGGCGGCATCGAACTCGACCGCGACAAGAAGCGCGTTTCGCGCGGCGGTCGCGCCATCGAACTGGGGCCGACCGAGTACCGGTTGCTGGAGTTCCTGATGGAGCGGCCGGGCCGGGTGTTCTCGCGCGAGCAGTTGCTCGACGGCGTCTGGGGCTCGGAGATTTACATCGACGAGCGAACCGTCGACGTCCATGTCGGCCGGCTGCGCAAGGCGATCAACCGCGGTCAGGAAGTCGATCCGATCCGCACCGTGCGCGGCGCCGGCTATGCGCTGGACGACCGCTTCGGCCGCGAAGCGTAAGAATTCTGACTCTGCTGTCATCGCCGGGCTTGACCCGGCGATCCATGAGGCGGCGCGTCATCGGCAGCCTTACACCAGGCTTTGCCGTGCATCGGCTCATCATGGATGCCCGGGTCAAGCCCGGGCATGACGCAGAATGGGGGGCGGCGCTTGTGCGTCACCAGCGGAGAGATTGGAGGGCCGGGGGCCAATGTCACGGCCAAGCCGGCTGAAGGCCGGACGCGGGTGCCCGGCCATGACAGCGGAGAGCTTAGCTCCGGAACTGCGGCCGCTGCTTGTCACGGCGGCGATCCGACATCGGCTGGTAGGCGAGGCGGGAGTGGAAGGTGCAATAGGTCTGCTCGTTGGCCTCGCCGCCGCAGAAGAAGAACTCGGTGCTGCCCGGATCGCCGACCGGCCAGCGGCAGGTCTTCTCGGTCAGTTGCAGCAGGGTCTTGCGCTGCTCGATCGGAATCTCGACCAGGTCGGGCTCAACCGCTTCTTCGTAATCGTAGGCCAACGCGGTGTTGCCGCGCATCGCCGGCCGCGACACGCGCATTATGTGACCGGAAGAGCGCGTTTTGCGCGGCCGCGGGCTGGCCGAAGATGGGCTTTTGGCGCGTCCGGACAGGCCGAGGCGGTGCACCTTGCCGATAACGGCGTTCCTGGTGATGCCGCCGAGCTCCGCCGCAATCTGGCTGGCGGACAAGCCGTCTGCCCAGAGTTTTTTCAGGAGCTCGACCCTTTCGTCCGTCCAGCTCATCGGATTTTCTCCTCAGGCCTCAAGGCCTTGGGTTGAATCCATCCCCGCCGGCGGGCGCAATCAAGCACCAGCCGCCTCAGCGTCAGGGATGAACCAGGGTCAGTGGCAACACGAGATGTCGTACCGCCTGACGGAAAACCTACACTATGGGTTGACTCGCCCGCAAGCATTTGCAAGCAGCAAAAACCGATCTACCAACAGGTTTTCCTTTAGAATCCGCAGTTGCGGCAAAACTGAGTCGCGAATCAGCCGGGCGCCGGTTCCCGTGCACCGGTTGACAGGGCAGGGTCGGGCAATAGAATGCTTAAAGTGCCGCCCGGTGAGGCGGCACATTTCATTTCGGGCTCCTGAACCCGAAAAAAGCCCGCCGGACGTTTATCCGGCGTGCCGTCGCTTTCGATAAGATCATGCACAGGCATGACGTTTCGGTGGGATAACCAGCCGTGAGCTCGCATGTATTGCCGACTTATGCCCGCGTCGACCTCGCTTTTGAGCGGGGCGAAGGTGTCTGGCTGATCACGGCCTCCGGCGAACGCTATATGGACTTCACCTCGGGCGTGGCGGTCAACGCGCTCGGCCACTGCCATCCGCACATGGTCAAGGCGGTCACCGAGCAGGCCGCCAAACTCTGGCACGTCTCGAATTTGTATCGCATTCCGGAAGCCGAGCGGCTGGCCGACCGGCTGTGCGCCGCCTCCTTTGCCGACTTCGCGTTCTTCTGCAATTCCGGCACCGAGGCGATGGAAGCCTCGATCAAGATGGCGCGGAAATACCAGGCGGCCTCCGGCAAGCCCGAGCGCTACCGCATCGTCACCTTCGAAGGTGCGTTCCACGGCCGGACGCTGGCGTCGCTGTCCGCCACCGGCAACAAGAAATATCTTGATGGCTTCGGGCCGCCGGTCGATGGCTTCGATCAGGTGCCGTTCGCCGACCTCGAGGCCACCAAGAAAGCCATCGGCCCCGCCACCGCCGCGATCCTGATCGAGCCGGTGATGGGCGAGGGCGGCGTGCGGGTCGTGCCGCATGATTTTTTGCGCGCGCTCCGCAAGCTGTGCGACGACAACAGCCTGCTGCTGATGTTCGACGAAGTGCAGACCGGCGTCGGCCGCACCGGCGACCTGTTCGCCTACCAGCACACCGGCGTCACGCCCGATATCATGGCGCTGGCCAAGGCGCTCGGCGGCGGTTTCCCGATCGGCGCCTGTCTGGCGACGGCGGAAGCGGCCAAGGGCATGACGGCCGGCACCCATGGGTCGACCTTCGGCGGCAATCCGCTGGCCATGGCGGCTGGCAATGCCGTGATCGATGTGGTGACCGGGGAGGGTTTCCTCGACCGGGTCAAGCACAGCGGCCTCTTGTTCAAGCAAAAGCTGGCCGCGCTGAAGGACAGGCATGCGTCGGTGCTTGCCCAGGTGCGCGGCGAAGGCCTGCTGATGGGCCTGCGCATGGTGCCGCCGGTCGGCGAAATGGTCGATGCCTTGCGCGCCGAGAACATGATCACGGTCGCCGCCGGCGACAACGTCGTTCGGTTGCTGCCGCCACTGATCATCAACGATCAGGAGATCGACGAGGCGGTCGCGCGCGTCGATCGCGCTTGTGCCCGGCTTGAGCAGATCCAAGCGGCGGCCAAGCCGGGGGTGGCGTCATGACCGGCAACGGCGTGCGGCATTTCCTCGACCTGATCGACATTCCGAAGACGGTGCTGGCCGGGCTGATCGACACCAGCCGCGCCATGAAGGCCGAGCGTGCCAAAGGCGTCCGCCATTCGCCGCTGGCCGGCAAGACGCTGGCGATGATCTTCGACAAGCCGTCGACCCGGACCCGGGTGTCGTTCGACGTCGCCATGCGCCAGCTCGGCGGCGAGGCGATCATGCTGACGGCGCAGGAAATGCAGCTCGGCCGCGGCGAGACCCTGGCCGACACCGCCCGCGTGCTGTCGCGCTTTGTCGACGCCATCATGATCCGCACGCTCGACCACGAGGCGGTGGCCGAGATCGCGCGCTATGCCACCGTGCCGATCATCAACGGGCTGACGCGGCGCTCGCACCCCTGCCAGGTGCTGGCCGACGTGATGACCTTCGAGGAAAAGCTCGGCTCGATCCGGGGCCGCACCGTGGCCTGGACCGGCGACGCCAATAATGTCTTGGCGTCGTGGATGCATGCCGCCGAGCGGTTCGATTTCCGGCTTCGGGTGGCGACGCCGTCCGAACTCAAGCCGAAGAAATGGCTGATGGACTGGGTGAAGTCGGCCGGCGCCCAGATCGACATCGGCGACGACCCGGAAGCCGCGGTCAAGGATGCCGACTGTGTCGTCACCGACACATGGGTGTCGATGGGCGACCGCGATGGCAAGCATCGGCACAACATTCTCAAGCGCTATCAGGTCAATGCCGGGCTGATGGCCAAGGCCAGCCCGCACGCGGTGTTCATGCATTGCCTGCCGGCCCACCGCGGCGAGGAGGTCACCGACGAGGTAATCGACGGACCGCAGTCGGTGGTGTTCGACGAGGCGGAAAACCGCCTGCACGCGCAGAAGGGCCTGCTGGCCTGGTGCCTGCACGCCGACGGTCGGTAGTTTCCCGTCATGCCGGGACGGCGCGCTGGCCCCCGTTTACGGGGCTCGAAATTCCGCCGTCGCGCTCTACATAAGGCCCATGACCGGAACCATGACCCAGCCTGACATCTCAATTCCATCCCGTGCGCCGGCGGCCGTGGCCAACGACGACACCGTGATGCCGTTCGAAGTGGCAACGCTCGACCTGCGCGGCCGCGTGGTCCGGCTTGGCCCGGTGGTCGACGACATCCTGTCGCAGCACGACTACCCGCCCCCGGTCGCCAAACTGGTGGGCGAGGCGGTGGTGCTGGCCGTCATGCTCGGCTCGGCGCTCAAGATCGACGGCCGCTTCATCCTGCAAACCCAGACCGACGGCCCGGTCGGCCTGCTGGTGGTGGATTACACCACCCCCGGCCAGGTCCGCGCCTGCGCGCGCTTCGGCAAGGACGGCGTTGCCGCTCTGGTTGCGGCGGGCAAGGCCGATGCCGGCGCGCTGCTCGGCAAAGGCCATCTGGCGATGACCATCGACCAGGGTCCCGACACCAGCCGCTATCAGGGCATGGTGGCGCTGGATGGCGGCACGCTCGAAGACGCCGCACACGAGTATTTCCTGCGCTCCGAGCAGATCCCGACGCGGGTCCGGCTCGCGGTGGCCGAGGAACTGCGCCCGGAGAACGGCGGCGCTCGCCATCGCTGGCGCGCCGGCGGCATCATGCTGCAGTTCCTGCCGCAGTCGTCGGAGCGCGCCCGCGTTGCCGATCTCGACCCGGGCGACGCCCCCGAGGGCATGGAAGTGCAGACCGCGGTGGAAGACGACGCCTGGGTGCAGGGCCGTATGCTGCTTGAAACCGTGGAAGCCGTCGAACTGATCGATCCGGCGATTTCCAGCGAGCGGCTGGTCTACCGGCTGTTTCACGAACCGGGTGTGCGCGTGTTCGGCACCGCCGACGTCAAGGCGCAATGCTCGTGCTCGCGGGACACCGTCGAGGCCATGCTGAAGAGCTTTTCGCAGGACGACCGCGACCACATGGTCGAGGACGGCAAGATTTCCGTGACCTGCGAATTCTGCAGCGCGAATTATGTGTTCGCACCCGGCGAGGTCGATGCCAAGGCAAGCTGAGATGCTATGATCGCGCTCGATGCGGTCGATTCTCCTTGCCCTTCTCTTGACCTCGCCGGCGACGGCTTTCGCGCAAAGCTGTCCCGAGCCGCTCGCGTCGGCCCAGCGTCTGGTGCTGGTCACCGCCGCGACGTTTTCCAGCAGCACGGCCAGCCTGCAACGCTTCACGCGCGCGACACCGGCTGCGCCCTGGCAGGCGGACGGCGGAGCGGTGAGCGCCCTGATCGGCCGCAAGGGCGTGGCCTGGGCGCCGGCGTTTCGCGACCACGGCCGCCGCGGCGAACCGGTGAAGGTCGAAGGCGACAAGCGCGTGCCGGCCGGGTTCTACAAGATCGGCCGCAGCTTCGGCTTCGCGCCGTCAACGCGGCCCGGCTATCTGCGCGTCAGCGAGGGCACGGTCTGCGTCGATGATCCGGCCTCGCCGGCCTACAACCGCATCACCACGCGCGCCAAGGTCGGTTGGCAGGTCTCCGGTGAGAACATGTGGCGGATCTCATATTATCGCCGCGGTCTCGCGGTTGATTATCCGACCGATGCGGCCGGCCGCGCCGGCTCCTGCATTTTCATTCACGTGCGCAACCCGGATGCCACCGGCACCTCCGGCTGCGTGGCGGTGGCCGAGCCCGACGTAATAGCCTTGCAGGATTTTTCGCAAAGCGGGGCTGTTCTGGCCGTGCTGCCGCGTCCGGCGCTCGATCGCTTCAAGGGCTGTCTGCCCGCGCCGTGAACGGTCGCTTCAGTTGATGGTCCGCGCCGCCAGCGACGAATCAAGTGAAAAGGCCGGGATCTCGATGTCGAAGGGCTCGCCCTCGATGGTGATGAACCCGTAGCTGCCGCTCATGAAGCCGGACGGCGTTGGCAGCGGAACCCCGCTGGTATACTCGAACGACTCGCCCGGCTTCAGCGTCGGCTCTTCGCCGACGACGCCAGGTCCCTTGACCTCCTGCAGCCGTCCGAGCGCATCGGTGATGCGCCAGTGCCGTGTTTTGAGCTGCACGGTCTCGGTCCCGCGATTGGCGATGTCGATGGTATAGGACCAGAAATAATAGCCGTTGTCCGGTGACGAACGCTCGGACACATAGCGCGGCGTCACCATTACCTCGATCTTACGGGTCACGGCGCGGTACATCTATATCCTTGCGGTAATCGAGCTTATGATAAGTTTCGTTCCGTTCGATTATGGACGAAACGCGCGACGAAAGAAAAGCCATTCATGGCAACTTCCCTGCCGCAGCCCCTGACGGAACGCGATCTGCGGCTGGACCTGTTTCGCGGCATCGCGCTCTGGCTGATTTTTCTTGGTCATATACCCTCGAATACCGTGAGCTGGATCACCATCCGCAATTACGGCTTCAGCGACGCCACCGAAATTTTTGTTTTCATCTCCGGCTATTCGGCGGCTTTCGTGTACGGCCGCGCCATGCAAAGCGCGGGTTTCGTCATCGCCGCCGCCCGCGTGCTCAAGCGCGCATGGCAGATTTATGTGGCGCATGTGTTTCTGTTCGCGATCTATCTTGCCGAGATCGCCTATGTCGCGAAGAATTTCGACAACCCACTCTATACCGAAGAAATGGGTGTGCTCGATTTCATGAAGAATCCCGATGTCACCATCCTTCAGGCGCTGATGTTGAAGTTCAAGCCTGTGAACATGGATGTGCTGCCGCTTTATATTGTGCTGCTGATCTGGTTCGCACCGATTCTTTGGCTGCTGCTGCGCTCGCCAACGCTGGCATTGCTGGTGTCTGCGGCCATTTACGCGGTGATGTGGATGTTCAACCTCAACCTGCCGGGCTATCCAAGTGGCGGCTGGGTGTTCAATCCGTTTGCGTGGCAATTGCTGTTCGTGCTGGGGGCCTGGTGCGCGCTCGGCGGTGCCCAGAGGCTCGGGCGCTGGCTTAACTCTCCGGTGCTGATCGGATGCGCCGTACTGTATTTGGTGTTCGCATTCTTGATCGCCTTGACCTGGTATATCCCGCGCCTGGCGGTTTATGTGCCGGCTTTTGTCGGCGAGGCGATCTACCCGATCGACAAGACCAATCTCGACGTGCTGCGCATCCTGCACTTCCTGTCGCTGGCGGTGATCACGGTCTACTTCGTGCCGCGGAACTGGCCGCGCCTGAAGCATCCAGTGTTCTGGCCGGCGATCGTGTGCGGCCAGCATTCGCTGGAAATTTTCTGCCTCGGGGTCTTCCTGTCCTTTGCCGGGCATTTCGTCTTCACCGAGGTGTCGAACCGGGTGCTGACCCATTTCGTCGTCAGTCTGGCCGGTATCGTCATCATGGTTGGCGCAGCGGCCCTGCTTTCATGGTATAAGCGGGTCGAACGACAACCGCGTCCGCCCTCCAAACAGCCGGGCTTCGCGGAGGGCGACGTAAGATGAGGCGGATACAACTTCTGGTGGCGCTGATCGTGCTGGCCGGGGCAGAAGGGGCCTTGCCCGCCGTGGCCAAGCCCGTGCAATGCCGCGTGCCCGGTTTCGAGGCAGAGCGGATTTTTCCGCTGCCGCGGGTCGCCCGGGCGATCGAAGCAAAGCGCCTCAGCATCCTCGTGATCGGCAACGGCTCATCCCTGCTGCCGGGGCCGACCGGCAAGGATGTGTCCTATCCGGTCCGCCTGCAGGCCGCTCTGTCGAAGCTGCTGCCCGGCGTCGTAGTGACGGTGGCCACCGATGTGGTGCCCCGGCGCATTGCCATCGACGCGGCCAAGGCAATGCCCAAGGCGCTGGCGGCGACCAAGCCGGCCTTGGTGGTGTGGCAGACCGGTACGGTGGATGCCATGCAGTCCACCGATCCGGATCAGTTCAGCCGGGCGCTCGAAAAGGGGATTAACATCATCCGTGCCGCCGGCGCCGATGTGATTTTCATCAACGCCCAATACAGCCCGCGAACGGAATCGATGATCGCGCTCGGAATCTATGCGGAAAACATGCGCTGGATTGCGATGCAGCATGAGGTTCCCCTGTTCGACCGGTTCAGGCTGATGCAACTTTGGTCCGATGTCGGGACCTTCGACCTTTATTCCGCCACGAAAAAACTTGACATGGCGGAGGGGGTTCATGATTGCATCGGGCAGTTGCTGGCCGACCTGGTGCTTGAGGCGGCCCGGATGCCCGGCAACAAGTAGTGTAGAGTTCAGGCACGCGTGCGGTCTAAGAGTTTGGACGCGGTTTTCGACCAGGATCATGCGCAAGCAATTCTTATGGGCGGAGCGACTGCTGTGCATGTGACGAAGACCGCCTCCGGGGCGATGATGGTTATTGCCGTCGCCGCGCTGCTTGCAGGATCGATGCTCCCGGCGGCCGCCGAAGAAGCGCAGCCCGCCTGCGACTGCCCCCTGGAGATTGTCCGCCTTGCCAATCCGCTGACGCGCGTGTCCCAGCGCATGGCGGCGGGCCTGCCGGTTACGATCGTCGCCATCGGTTCGTCGTCAACGGCCGGCGCTGGCGCCAGCACCCCGGCCCGCAGCTATCCGAGCCGGTTGGCGGAAGAGCTCAGGAAGACCTTTCCGACCCAGGCCTTCAACGTGATCAATCGCGGCGTGAACGGCGAAGAAGTACCGGACATGCTGAAGCGTTTCGACAGCAACGTGATCGCGGAAAAGCCCGATCTGGTGCTATGGCAACTCGGCACCAATTCGCTGATCCGCGATAAAGAGATGGACAGCAAGGACGCCACCATCCGTTCGGGCCTCGACAAGCTGCGCGCCATCGGCGCCGATGTGGTGCTGATCGATCCGCAGTTTGCGCCGAAGGTGATCGCCAAGCCCGAACATCTGAAGATGGTGGCGCTCATCGCCGATACCGCGAAGCGCGAGAAGGTTCAGGTGTTCCGGCGCTTCGCGGTGATGAAGCGCTGGAGCGAGGTCAACCGGCTGCCGTTCGAGACGTTTGTGTCGTCCGACGGCCTGCACCAGAACGACTGGAGCTATGCCTGCATGGCCAAAGGTCTCGGCATCGCGATCGCCGAGGCCTCGCAGCGGCCGGTTCTGTCGGCCACGGCGCTGCCGCCGCGCTGACGCGTCAAGCCTTGCTCACACCCGGTCGAGCGCGGTCAGCAGATCGTCGATGATGTCGTCGGGATGCTCCAGTCCCGCCGAGAAACGCACCAGCCCGTCGCCGATGCCGAGTTCTGCTCGCTGCTCGGGCGTCAGCCGCTGATGCGTGGTGGTGGTCGGATGCGTGATCAGGCTTTTGGCGTCGCCGAGATTGTTGGTGATGCCGAGCAGTTGCAGTCCGTTGAGGAAACGGAAAGCGCCTTCCTTGCCGCCCGTTACTTCAAACGCCACCAGGGTCGATCCGGCGGTCATCTGCTTCTTGATGATGTCGGCCTGCGGGTGATCGGCGCGGCCCGGATAGATCAGCCGGGTGATTTTTTTGTGACCCGCAAGTGCCTCGGAAACGGCGCCTGCGGTTTCGGTTTGCCGGGTAACACGCACCGACAATGTCTCAAGTCCCTTCAGCAGCACCCAGGCATTGAACGGTGACAGCGACGGTCCGGTCTGGCGCAGCAGTTGCTGGTAGCTGTCGGTGATCAGCTTCTCGGCGCCGAGGATACAGCCGCCAAGGACGCGGCCCTGGCCGTCGATATGCTTGGTGGCCGAGTAGACGACGACATCGGCGCCGAGCGTCAGAGGACTCTGGAACAGAGGTGTGGCAAATACATTGTCGACCACCAGTTTGGCGCCGTTGGCGTGGGCGATGTCGGCAACCGCCTGGATGTCATAGACCTCGAGTGTCGGATTGGTCGGCGTCTCCATGAAGTAGACGGCCGTGTTCTTCTGGGTTGCCTTCTTCCATTGCGCGATGTCGGCGCCATCGACCAGCGTCGAGGTGACGCCGAACCGCGGCAGCCATTCTTCGATCACCCAGCGGCAGGACCCGAACAGCGCCTTGGCGGCGACGACATGATCTCCGGCGCGCACCAGACCCATCAGCGCGGTGGTGACGGCCGCCATGCCGGTTGCGGTCGAGCGCGCGGCTTCGGCGCCTTCGAGCGCGGCCATGCGCTGCTCGAACATGCTCATGGTCGGATTGGTGTAGCGAGAATAGACGTAGCCGGGGATCTTGCCGGAGAAGCGCTCCTCGCAGTCCTCGGCACTGTCGTATTTGTAGCCCTGCGTCAGGAAGATCGCTTCCGACATCTCGTTGAATTGCGAGCGCAGGGTGCCGGCATGAACCAGGCGGGTTTCGGCGCGGTAGGACTTTGCCTTGGACTCGGACACGCGGGCCTCCTTCGGCCAACAAAAAACCGGCCGGGAAAAATCCTCGGCCGGGCACACGTGTCCCCGGCCTTTTAGCGATTTATTTAACGTGGCTGCAAGCCGGCCGGCTCAAATGACCACGGGATAAGCCATATGTAGCGGGCCCTGTGGCTTCCCGTCAAGGCGCCCGTCGGGTTAGATCGCGGGATCATTGGCCGTCTTATCCTTCGAGTGCTTCTGGATGACGGGGAGGGGTACCGCGTGCCGCTGAATTTCGCCGTCGACGACAAGGGTATTTTGCCCGACCGGATGATTGCGGCGCTGGCCGCGGCCGGCGGCATTCTGCCCGCGACCGAATTCGTGCCCGACCAGATCCAGCCGGCGAGTCTCGATTTGCGGCTCGGCGACATTGCCTACCGCGTGCGCGCGAGTTTCCTGCCCGGCTCGACCACGGTGGCGCAGCGCATCGACGAACTCAAGCTGCACGAGTTCTCGCTGACCGAAGGCGCGGTGCTGGAAACCGGCTGCGTCTACATCGTGCCGCTGCTCGAGAGCCTGGCGCTGCCGGACGACATTTCCGCCGCCGCCAATCCGAAAAGCTCGACCGGCCGCCTTGACGTCTTCACCCGCGTCATCGCCGACGAGCTGCGCGGCTTCGACCGCATCGAGGCCGGTTATCACGGCCCGCTTTATGCGGAGATCAGCCCGCGCACTTTTCCGGTGCTGGTGCGCGAGGGCTCGCGGCTGTCGCAGATCCGCTTCCGCCACGGCTCGGCGTTGCTCGGCGGCGACGCCTTGCGCGAACTGCACGCGCGCGAGCGGCTGGTCGATGCGGATGACGCCGATGTCAGCGAAGGCGTGGCGGTCGGCGTCGATCTGTCGGGGCTTGGGCCCGGCGGTCTGGTCGGCTACCGCGCCAAGCGCCACACCGGCCTGATCGATGTCGAGCGGCGCGCCGGTTATTCGGTTCTCGACTTCTGGGAGCCGATGCAGGCGCGGCCCGACAAGAGCCTGATCCTCGATCCCAACGAATTCTACATTCTCGCCTCCAAGGAGGCGGTGCAGGTGCCGCCCGACTACGCCGCCGAGATGGTGCCGTTCGATCCGCTGGTCGGCGAATTTCGCGTTCACTATGCCGGCTTCTTCGATCCGGGTTTCGGCTATGCCGGCGCCGGCGGCACCGGCGCGCGCGCCGTGCTCGAAGTGCGCTCGCGCGAAGTGCCGTTCATTCTGGAGCACGGGCAGATCGTCGGCCGGCTCGTCTACGAGAAAATGCTGGCCAAACCCGACCGGCTGTACGGTCAGGGCATCGGCTCCAACTACCAGGCGCAGAGCCTGAAGCTGTCCAAGCACTTCAAGAGCTGAGCTAATGTGCGTGCGGGGTGCTGGATCGCGCTCCGCTTTGGCAGTAGGATGCTGCCTACGCGGGCGTAGTTCAATGGTAGAACGGCAGCTTCCCAACCTATATGCCATGAACATGCCCGCACATAGATGCGCGCGACAAAGTCAAATTTGACCAGGGTATGTGTGGGGGTACCGTTTTGGGACGCTAGAAATCCGATAACTGTGGCAGTAGTTTAAGCAAACACTGCGATTCCGCCTCTGGCACCCAGACTATATTCCTATTTTAATCGCCTCGGCACGAAATTCATTTCAAGGTTTTGGGATAATCGTCACGTATAAGAATCAGCCAGACAAATTTCTTGCATCTTCAGCGCCTGATGACGCACGAAGTGGGAGCGCGGCGCTTCTCCCATCCTTCTCGTTGCAGGATTGGGTCTTCGTGCTCTTCTGCGGGATACCCTAAGCAAAAGTAGCCGATCAGGGTCCATGAAGAAGGGACGTCGAGAATCGCGCTCACCCGTGACGGCTCCATGATGGACACCCAACCCAGACCAATTCCCTCCGCTCGAGCAGCCAGCCATAGGGTGTGCACTGCCATTACCGCCGAATACTCGATCGTGGCCGGCATTGTCCGCCGGCCGAGCCCGTGGCCCTGCGTGGTTGAACGGTCCGCAAAAACCGCGAATTGACAAGGCGCGTCGTCCAGCCCCGCAAGCTTCAGTCGCGCATATAAAGAAGCTCTCTCACCGGACTGGTCCTTGAGCGCAATCGCATTGCAGTTCTCGAAGCACGCTCGAATCTCCTGTCGACGTTCCGGGCTCTCTACCACGACGAAGCGCCACGGTTCGCTGAGGCCAACCGACGGGGCGAGGCATGCAAGACCGAGCAAACGGTCTAGCGTTCCCTCCAAAAGTTGTTTGCGCTTGAACTGCCGGACGTCACGACGCCAGAGAAACAGGTCGAGCAATCCATCGCGGAACTCCAACCCAAATTCAGGAACATCGTTGATCAATGAATTCGCCGTCATTTCTCAAGCTTTGGATAAGCAGACAGAGCTGCATTTAATCGTTGCCAAGCGGTTTCATTTGGAGGAAGCCCCCACCGTAGCCATGTCGAGTCTTCGGCGAAGGGCCGGATCAGAATGCCCGAGCGCCCTAGATAATTGAACAACTCTTGTGCTCTGGAAGACCGCGTGAGTCGATAAAGAGCAGTACCGCCGAGAATCTCCAACTCTGAGCCTGCAAGCAACAAGTCGAGTCGCTGAGCGGCATCTGCAAGACACTTAAGTGTTTGGTCCTTCCAAAATGTATCGGCAAGCGCCTTCTCACCGACAAAAATCGCCGGGCCGGAAACCGCCCATGGACCAAGCATTTGATCGAGCCGGTTTGCTAGGCTGGGCGCGGTAATCGCGAAGCCCAGCCTCAGGCCGGCAAGTCCAAAGAACTTTCCGAAGGATCGTAGAACGACGATGTTGCCGCTATCGACGTTACCCGCGAGACTGATGCCGGAAGGTGCGACATCCGCGAAGGCTTCGTCGACAACGAGAATGCCGTCGTGCCGGCGCAAGTCGCGTGCGATGTCCAATATCTCTGCCTTCGGCACGATACGGCCGTCGGGATTGTTCGGATTGACGATAATTGCGAGGTCGGCTGACCTGAGCTGATCGACGTCGCGGACCTCGTTCGCGTGGTGCCCGGCCAGCACAGCTGCTCGCAAGTGCTCGGCGTAGGTCGGGCTCAATATGGCGGCACGTCCTGGTGCGACAAGCATCGCAACTTGTGGAAGCAGCATCTGCGTGCCTGGGGCGAGCACAACGTAATCTTCTGCTGCCGCTCCATACGATCGCGCGGCGATTGCGGCAAGCCGTCCGACCGCTGCTTGATCCGGCAGCCGAGAGAAGCAATCGGGCGGAATTTGGGGCAGCGGATACGAATAAGGATTGATTCCAGTCGACAGATCGATGAAGGGTTCGGGAGCGTCCGGAAACATCACGCGCGCCGCGGCCAGATTGCCGCCATGAGCGAGCGGGGCCAGCGGCTGAAGAACGGTGTGAGTGGCGATGAGCATAGCGATTACTCTAATGGCCCTGCTGATCGAGGCAAGCTTCGGCTACCCGGACCTTTTGGCGCGGATTATAAGCCATCCCGTAATCTGGCTCGGCCGCCTGATCGGCTGGCTTGATCTCACGCTCAACCGCGAAAGCCACAGTAAAGCCAATCGTAAGTTGGCCGGTTTCATCGCCGCTTTGTGCATCGTCGCAGTTCCGGCTGTCATGGCGTTTGGCGTTGAGCGCGGTCTGCTGGCATTTCCGTTTGGGTTCGTGGTCGTGGCCGCGGCCGCAAGTACGCTGCTGGCTCAACGGAGTCTCTATGATCATGTTGCTCGTGTCGCCTCAGCGTTGGAACAAGACGGCATAGATGGTGCCCGAGAAGCAGTATCGCACATTGTCGGACGCGATACCCATGCGCTCGACCAAGCGGGCGTTTCGCGCGCGGCGATCGAGAGCTTGGCTGAAAATTTCTCCGACGGAATCGTTGCGCCGTGTTTCTGGCTGGCGGCTGGCGGCCTAGCCGGCGGCGTGGCCTACAAGGCGGTGAACACCGCCGACAGCATGATCGGCCATCGCACCACGCGCCACAAAGATTTTGGGTTTGCCTCGGCGCGGCTCGACGATCTTCTCAATCTGCCGGCGTCGCGCCTGTCCGCTCTTTTGATAATTGCAGCGGCGGCTGTCAGCAAACCCGCTTCGGCGGGACAGGCCTGGAGGGCCGTGTGCCGCGATGCCCATCGTCATCGATCGCCGAATGCTGGTTATCCGGAAGCGGCCATGGCCGGTGCATTGGGTTTGGCGTTGGCAGGTCCACGCGTCTACGGTGGGGCCATGGTTGAGGACGCGACCATGGGCAACGGCCGCCGCGATGCCGGCGCGACAGATATTCGTGCCGCGTTGGCGCTTTATCGGCGTGCCGACTTTATCTTCATCGTGTTGGTGGCCATTTTCGCGGCGGCCGTCATCGCGCCAATGTAAGCAGCCGGTCGAGATCGATGAACGTGGTGAGATGCCAAGCCAGCCGGTCCAGTGTGCGTTCGACCAGTTCATCGTAAGCGATTGTCGTCGCGCCGCCGCCCAGGCGCGCGAGCCAAGCCGCGCGCTGGTTGTCGTCGGAGAAGATTCCGTGAATATAAGTGCCGACAATCAGGCCATTGGCTGAAATAGCGCCCTCCGGCGTTCCATCCGCGAGATACGCGAACGGCCGCGCACGGTCGGGCCCTTCCGTCACGCCCATGTGCATTTCGTAACCGGAGAAAGGGACACCGTCGCGTGTCGTTCCGCTACTCAGTTCCAGTCTTTTCTCCGGCGACAGAACCGTTTCGACGTCGAGCAAACCCAGTCCCGGCACCGTTCCGGCCGGACCCTCGATACCGCTCGGATCGGTGACGCTTTTGCCCAACATCTGATAGCCGCCGCAAAGCCCGAGCACCATTCCGCCCCGGCGCACATGCGCGGCGATATCGACGTCGAAGCCGCTCTCACGCAGCGCCCTTAGTCCGGCGATGGTCGTTTTCGATCCGGGAAGGATCACTAGGTCTGCATCGCCGGGCAATGCTTGGCCGGGGTGGACGCGGATCAGATTGACGTTGGATTCGTGCTCAAGCGGATCGAGGTCGTCGAAGTTGGCGATCTGCGGCAGAATGGGCACGGCGACAACGAGTTTCGCGTTATCGCGCCGCCGGGTTGGACGATCCAGCGCCAACGAATCTTCCGCCGGAAGATTCCGCGACTCGGAGAAATAGGGAACGAGACCAAGCGAAGGCCAACCGGTGGCGGCGACAATGGCGTGATCGCCGTCGGCGAAAAGGCTCGGGTCGCCGCTGAATTTGTTGACGATGAAACCTTGGACCAGCGCGGCGTCTTCGGGATCGAGAACGGTTTTGGTCCCGATCAGGCTTGCAATCACGCCGCCACGATCGATGTCGCCGATGATCACCACAGGCGTATCGGTTGCACGCGCGAATCCCATGTTTGCGATGTCATATTTTCTTAAGTTGATTTCCGATGCGCTGCCGGCGCCTTCGACCAGGATCAGATCGGCCTCTTGCTTCAAGCGTTCGAAGCTGTCGAGCACATAGGGCATTATTTTGGGTTTCATGCGCATGTATTCGATGCCTTTCGCCGTGCCGTAGACTTTTCCCTGCACGACGATTTGCGCGCCGACTTGACTCTGTGGCTTGAGGAGCACCGGGTTCATGTGAATGCTGGGCGGCACGCCGGCGGCGCGCGCCTGCAGTGCTTGCGCACGGCCGATCTCGCCGCCGTCGGCTGCGACCGCGGCGTTGTTGGACATGTTCTGCGCCTTAAATGGTCGAACCCGCAGTCCGCGTTTGGCGTAGGCGCGCGCGAGGCCGGCGACGATGAGCGATTTGCCCACGTCGGAACCGGTGCCCTGAAACATAATTGCGCGTGCGGTCACGATTAGAACTCGATGCCGGGCTGTGCCTTCACGCCGGCCTTGAAGTGATGTTTGACGAGGGTCATCTCGGTGACCAGATCGGCCGCGGCGATCAGGTCGGGCTTGGCGTTGCGGCCGGTGATGACCACGTGCAGGTCAGGTCGCCTTGCTGCGAGTGTAGCGATGACGGCCTCCAGATCGAGATAATCGTAGCGTAGCGCGATGTTCAGCTCATCGAGAATGAGGAGCGCAAGCGCCGGATCGGCCATCAGTTCGCAGGCTTTGTTCCAGGCGCGCTCGGCGGCGGCGACGTCGCGTTTGAGATCCTGCGTATCCCAGGTGAAGCCTTCGCCCATGGTGTGCCAGACCACCTGATCGCCGAACGTTTCCAGCGCGTCGCGCTCCGCCGAACGCCAGGCGCCCTTGATGAACTGAACGACGCCAACACGCCGCCCGCGCCCAAGGATGCGGAGCGCGAGCCCAAAGGCGGCGGTCGACTTGCCTTTGCCGGTGCCGGTGTGGACGATCAGCAGGCCCTTCTCGACCGTCTTTTCCGCGACCTCGGCGTCTTGCATCGCCTTGCGCTTGGCCATCTTGGCGCGATGACGCTCGGCCTCGGTCTCATCGATGGTCTTGCTCATGGCGTTCCCTTTACAAACATCGGCAGTCCCGCGACGACGAGCACGACGCGGTCGGCACGCGCCGCGACCCGCTGATTGAGCCGCCCTTGTAGGTCGCGAAATCGCCGGGCCTGCGCGTTGTCGGGCACGATGCCAAATCCGACCTCGTTGCTGACCAAAACGACCGGCGCCTTGTGTTTCGCTATTGCCGCTTCGAGGCGCTCGATTTCACCGTCGATATCGCGTTGCTTGAGCATGAGATTTGAGAGCCACAGTGTCAGGCAATCGACCAGGATAGCGTTTGCTGCCGGTGCGGTGGAGATCGCGCAGGCGAGATCGAGCGGTGCTTCGATCGTTTGCCAATCGCGCCCGCGGCGGCCGCGGTGCTCGGCGATCCGCGCCGCCATCTCGTTGTCCAAAGGTTCCGCGGTCGCGACATATATCCAGGGCGGTTGCGACGCCATGACGGCCGATTCCGCATAGCGGCTCTTGCCCGACCGGGCACCGCCGAGAACAAGCGTCAATTGCGGGCCATTGCTTGCCAAGAAACCAACCGCTGTTCAAATCTCGCCCGATTTAGGCGCAGCCAGTTGAAACATATTGCTTCCCCAAAAAGCTAGGGGCCGCACCGTTGTGCCAATTGGTGTGTCCATTGACAAAGCCGCCATATGGCCATTTATAGGTCTGGAACTGACGGTCTCTTCGAATAGAAGAGCGAAAAGGGAATGCGGTGCGGGACGAAGGTCCCAATTCCGTAGCTGCCCCCGCAACTGTAAGCGGCGAGCTCGTGCCACAGTGCCACTGGGACCTTCCCGGGAAGGCGGTGACGGGCGGTGACCCGCAAGCCAGGAGACCTGCCGTCAGTTCCGTCACGTGCCGGGCGGGGTGCCCTGGCACAACCAGTGCTGTGACGGCCTCATCGGGCGGCGTATGCCGTTCGAGCACCCGAGATTGATGCGGACCGCTCCAAGGAGGAGCAGCGCGGGTGACAGTGGCCGATAATTCCAACAACGCGGACATTGAGGCGCGTAACGGCGTGGCGGCGATCATCTATGTCTGCACCACGTGCCGGCAGCCTGATGACCCGGACGATTTGCCGCGTCCCGGTGCGGCGCTTGCCGCCGCAACGGCGCGTGCGGCCGAGAACACCGATATCGCCGTCCAACCGCTGCGCTGTCTTGCCAATTGCAAGCGCGGCTGCAGCGCGGTGATGCGGCGAACCGATGCGTCGGCCCCGGCGTGGACCTACATATTCGGCCATCTCGATCCGGCGGCGGACGCCCAGGCGCTGGTACAAGGTGCGCAACTTCTTGCCCAATCGGCCGACGGCCTGATGCCGTGGCGCGGCCGGCCGGACGCCCTGAAGCGCGGATTGATCGCGCGGGTGCCGCCGTTTGATTTTCAGGAGTCGAGCGAATGACGGATGAGCTTGCGCGCGTGCCATGCACGATCATCACCGGCTTTCTGGGGGCCGGCAAGACGACGCTGATCCGCCACGTGCTGGCCAATGCGAACGGTCGCCGGCTCGCGATTATCGTCAATGAATTCGGCGATGTCGGCATCGATGGCGAAATCTTGAAGGGTTGCGGCGACGATGCCTGCCCCGAGGAAAATATTGTTGAACTCGCGAACGGGTGCCTGTGCTGCACCGTGGCCGACGAGTTTGTCCCGGCGCTCGACGTCATTCTCGCGCTCCGACCCAGGGTCGAACACATCGTGATCGAGACCTCCGGGCTCGCGCTGCCGAAGCCGCTGGTCCAGGCGTTCCACTGGCCGTCGATCAAGAATCGCGTGACCGTGGATGGCGTGGTCGCGGTTGTCGACGGCGCGGCGCTGGCCGACGGCCAAGTGGCGGGCGACATGGCGGCGTTGGCGACGCAGCGTGCGGCGGACAACGCGGTCGACCATGACGATCCGATCGAGGAAGTATTCCAAGACCAGATCGCCTGCGCCGATCTTGTCGTCATGAACAAATGCGATCTTCTTGATCAATCGGGGATCGACAAAGCGTCGGCGTCAATCGCCAAGGCCTTGCCGCGCGCGGTCAAGGTCGTGCAGGTGTCGAACGGCAAGGCCGATGCGCCGACGCTGCTCGGCCTCAATGTCGGCACCGAAGCCGATATCGAAAACCGCCGGACGTTGCATGATGACGAGCTCGACCACGACCATGACGACTTCGACAGCTTCGTCGTGCCGCTGCCTGAGATCGACGATCCGGCCGCGCTGACGGGTCTCGTGGCGGCGACCGCCGAGGCGACCGGCGTGCTGCGGATCAAGGGTTTCGCGGCGGTGCGCGGCAAGCCGATGCGGCTCTTGGTGCAGGCGGTCGGCCCGCGCGTCACGTCGCACTACGATCGCCCCTGGGCCGCGTCGGAAAAGCGCGAGACGCGCCTGGTGGTGATCGGGCTTAAGGGACTAGACCGCGCCGTCATCACGCGCATGCTCAGTGGATGATCGATGCATCTATTGACGACCAGCTCAGCGAGCCTTGACGATATCGTCGAGCCGGTCGATCTCGGTCAGCCGCCCGGCGATATCGCTATTCTTTCGTTTGCCGACAGCGATCTAGGCGGACTTGCCGCAGCCTGGGCCGTCGAGCGCGAGACGTTGCCGAGCGTCCGTCTGGTGCAATTGCGCGATCTCAAACATCCCATGTCGGTCGATCTCTGGATCGATCGCGTTGGCCGCCATGCCAAGGTGATCGTCGTCCGTCTGCTCGGCGGGCTCGATTGGTGGCGATACGGAATCGAGCGGCTCGCCGCGCTCGCACAGGAGCGCGGCATCGCGCTGGCAGTGTTACCCGGCGAGGATCGCGACGATCCGCGGCTTGCCGAGATATCCACGCTGCCGCCCGACGAACTCGCGGCCTTGCTGCGCTACTTCCGTGAGGGCGGCCGCGACAATCTTCGCGCGCTGTTGCGCCGGTTGTCCGGACACGCAGGGGTGGCGTTGAAATATTCCGAACCCAGCCCGCTGCCACGGGCCGGTGGATACACGCCGGCGGAACAAACGATTGATCTCGATCGTCTGCTGAGCACGCTTGCGCACGGGCGGCCGGTGATCCCGATCGTGTTCTATCGATCGATGCTGCTGGCCGCCGACGTCGCGCCGATCGATGCGCTCTATCATGCGCTGGTCGTGCGCGGCTTATCGCCGGCGCCGCTGTTCGTCACCAGCCTGAAGGATGCCGAAGCCGCCTTGTTCCTACGCACGGCACTATCGCGGTTGGCTCCCGCTGTGATCGTCACCACGACGGCGTTTGCCGCCGCCGGAGAACCCGGCGCGCCAACGCCGCTCGATGACGTCGGTGTTCTCGTGCTTCAGGCCGTCGTCGCCACCACCAAGCGTGCGGCCTGGAGCGACAGCCCGCGCGGGTTTGGCGCCGCCGATCTCGCCATGCATGTCGTGCTGCCCGAACTCGATGGCCGCGTGCTCGCCGGCGTGTTGTCATTCAAAAATCCCTCGCAACTATTCGAAGGCTTGGCGTTCACCGGCATCGCCAATGCGCCTGAGCCGGATCGGATCGATGCCGTGGCGAACCAGATTGCGAGCCTGGTGCGATTGCAGACGAAGCCGCGCCACGAACGGCGGATTGCGATCCTGATGCCCGATTATCCCGGGGCCCCGGGTCGCACCGGCTATGCCGTCGGCCTCGATGTGCCGGCCAGCGTTAACGCGCTGCTCGCCGATCTTGCGGATGCGGGCTATGCTGTTTCAAACGCGCCTCAGAGTTCGAAAGCACTGCTTTACGCTGTCGGCAAGCCGGACTCCGACTGTTGCATGTCCATCGCGGCGTATCGCGAACAGCTTGCCAAGCTTCCGTTGAGCGTCGGCGAAAAAACCCGTGCCGCATGGGGCGAGCCGGAGATCGATCCCGATGTGCGCGACGGTGCGTTCCATTTCCGCGCGCGCAGCTTTGGCAACGCGATCGTGGCCTTGCCGCCCGACCGCGGGCGACCGGGCAGCCGGCGGTCGGACTATCACGATCCGTCATTGCCGCCGCGCCATGCGCTGCTGGCCTTCGGGCTATGGATGCAGCATGTCGCAGCCATCGACGCCATCGTCCACATGGGTGCGCACGGCACGCTCGAATGGCTTCCTGGCAAGGCGGTGGCATTGACGCAGGCGTGCTTCCCGGAAGCTGTCGTTGGGTCGCTGCCGGTCATCTATCCCTTCATCGTCAGCAATCCCGGCGAGGCGGCGCAGGCCAAGCGACGGATCGCGGCGCTCACCATCGGCCATCTCCCGCCGCCACTCGTGGGTGCGGACTTGTCCGGCGACGCGCGCGAGCTGGAACGGCTGGTCGATGAATATGCCCAAGCCGATGGCCTCGACCGCCGCCGGCGCGAGCGGCTGGCCGGCCTGATCGTCGAGACCGCGCAGCGCAGCGGCCTTGCCCGCGAGGCCGGCGTCGAGACGCGCGCCAATCCGGAAGAGGCGCTACGCCGCATCGATGCTTGGCTGTGCGATCTCAAGGATCTCGCGGTCAAGGATGGCCAGCACATCTATGGACGCGCGCCTTTGGGTGGTGGGGCGGATCCTGCCTGGACCGCGAGCGCGGACAGCGAACGGCGCAGTCTGATCGACGCGCTCGACGGGCGCCGGGTCGCGCCCGGGCCCTCCGGCTCGCCGCACCGTGAGCGTCGCGATGTGATGCCGACCGGGCGCAATATGTATACCGCCGACCCGCGCACACTGCCGACGCCGACCGCCATGGACCTCGGCCGCCTGGCGGCGGACGAGGTCATCCGCGGCTACATGCAGACCCACGGCGAGATGCCGCGCGCTTTGGTGATCGACCTGTGGGGCAGCGCGACATTGCGAACGGGCGGTGAGGAGATCGCGCAAGGTCTCGCTTTGATGGGTTGCCGGCCGACATGGGATCACGGCACCGGGCGGGTGCTCGGAATTGAGGTGCTGCCGTGCGCGGCGACCGGCCGGCCGCGCGTCGACGTGACCTGGCGCATCTCTGGGCTGTTCCGCGATTTGTTCCCGGCGCAAATCGCGCTGCTCGATGCCGCGGTGAAGGCGGTTGCTGCGCGTGATGAAGTCGACGATGAGAATCCGCTGGCAGCGGTACGCCGGGCGTCGAACGGCGATGCCAGAATTGCGCTTGCGCGCATTTTCGGAACCGCGCCCGGCGCTTACGGCGCAGGCGTTGAATTGCTGAACAACGGGCAGGAGACCGACCGCCAGAGCATCGGCGCGGCCTATCTCGCCGCCGCGTCGCACGTCTATGGCGGGGCGGATGGCGAAGGCGACTACGCGCCCGACGCATTTTCCGCGCGCGTCGCGGCGGCCGATCTTCTGGTGCATGTCAGCGACGATTCATCGCGCGATCTGCTCGAAGGCGCCGAAGACGCATCGTTCGTCGGGGGCTTTGCTGCCGCGGCCGCGACCCTCGGCCGAAGCCCCGATCTTGTCATGTTGGACATGACCGATCCGCGCCGCCCGCGGGCGCGGCCACTTGCCGCGGCCTTGGCGCGGATCGTGCGTTCGCGGGCGATGAACCCGCGCTTCATCGAAGGACAAATGCGGCACGGCCCGCGTGGCGCCGCCGAGCTTGCCGAGACGGTGGACCGGCTGGTCGATTTCGCGACAACGACCGGGGCTGTGCCGAGCGTGCTCATCGATCTCGTGCACGATGCCTATCTCGTCGATGCGCGTGTGCGCGCGTTTCTGCTGACGGAAAATCCAGCCGCCGCGCGCGCCATTGCCGAGCGGCTCGACGCGGCACGCCGGCTCGGCCTATGGCATCCGCGCCGCAACGATATCGACGCGAGTCTGAGTGCGTTGCGAGCGGAGGCCGTGCCATGAACGCGCTTTATCGCCGCGGCGCTTGTCCGGGACTGTCGGCGCCGATGATGACCGGCGACGGTCTGCTGGCGCGATTGACCCCGGCCGGATCGACCATCGGCTTGGATGCGTTTGGTGGTCTGTGCCGCGCCGCACGGACACACGGCAACGGCATTCTGGAAATCACCTCGCGCGGCAGCATTCAAATTCGCGGTCTGAGCGCCGCGTCGGCGCCGATGTTGGCGGCCGATGTGGCTGCGCTGCGCATCGACGGTAGCGAAGGCATCCCAGTCCTGGTGAATCCGCTTAGCGGCCTCGATGCCGACGATACATTTAACGCTGGCGCTCTGGCTGCCGCGTTGCGCGCGAGCTTTGCGTCGGCATCAATTGCTTCAAGTCTGTCGGCCAAGGCTTCAGTGGTCGTCGACGGTGGCGGCATCTTGCATCTCGATGATGTTGCCGCCGATGTCAGACTGCGCGCCATCGATGCTCCGCACGGCGCATCGCTTCACGTTTCGCTTCACGTTTCGCTTGGCGGCGATGCGTCGACAGCAACGCCGATCGGCGCAGTCGCGCCGGAGGGCGCGGTGGCGTGCGTCCTCCGATTGTTGGAATTGCTTGCGGCAAAGGCCCCAAACGCTCGCATGCGGGATGCTGTTCAGGGCGAAGGATTGAGCGCGTTCAAATCGGCGGTGGCCGATCTCCTTATCGACAGGCCGGCTCCTGCGCCCCGTCCGGCTGCCGAGCCGATCGGCATGCATGCGCTGCGTATGGACGAGGCGGCGATCGGCCTTGGCCTGCCCTTTGGGCATTCGGATTCAGAAACGTTGCTCCGCTTGATCGAGGCCGGGCGCCGGGCCGGCGCGGGCGGCCTTCGAACCGCGCCGGGCCGAGCCTTGTTGCTGCTCGGACTTCAGCCGGCTGCCGCGCACGCGTTTGTCGCCGATGCGGGCGCGCTCGGGTTAATTGTCGACGCCGCCGATCCGCGCCGACGGGTGGTCGCATGTGCCGGCGCACCGATTTGCGCGTCGGGCCAAATTCCAGCCCGCGCCATGGCGCCTGCCGTTGTGCGCGCTGTCGGCGCAGCGTCCTGCAAGGACATCATTCACGTGTCTGGCTGTTACAAGGGTTGTGCGCATCCGGCGCCCGTGCCTGTGGCCATTTTCGGCGGCGACGGTGCATGCGATGTGATGTTGGACGGCGTGCTGTCGCGCTCGGTAACGGTCGAGGATTTGCCGGATCAACTGAAGATGCTTTTGGCGTCGCGCGTCGAGTCCAAAGCGGAGCGCGATCATGGCTGACCGCCACGACTATCTGCGCGACGGCATGGCGATCTACCGGAAATCGTTCGCTATCATCCGTGCCGAGACCGATCTTTCGCGCTTCTCGGAGGACGAGGCGGACATTGCGGTGCGCATGGTGCACGCCTGCGGCAACACCGACGCGGCACGCTACATCGAGTTCGGTGGTGACTTTGCCGCGACCGCGCGGTCGGCCATTGCCGGCGGCGCGCCGATCCTGTGCGATTCCGAGATGGTAGCCCATGGCATTACGCGCGCGCGGTTGCCGTCGGCCAACGACGTGCTGTGCACCTTGCGCGATCCGCGCGTGCCGTCGCTCGCCGAGGCGCTGTCGACCACGCGTTCCGCGGCGGCGATCGAACTTTGGGCTGACCGGATGGCGGGTGCCATCGTTGCAATTGGCAACGCGCCGACCGCATTGTTTCATGTGCTGGAATGGCTAGGGCGCGGCGGTCCGAAGCCGGCGGCAATCTTGGGTATTCCGGTCGGTTTCGTCGGCGCCGCCGAATCGAAGGACGCGCTCGCCGCCGATCCTTGCGGTGTTCCCTATCTGATAGTCCGGGGCCGCATGGGCGGCAGCGCAATGACGGCGGCCGCTATCAATGCTTTGGCGAGGGCCGGATTGTGAGCGGGCGTTTGATCGGCGTTGGTGTTGGGCCGGGCGATCCGGAGCTGCTCACGTTGAAGGCGGCGCGCACGCTTGCCGAGGCCGATGTCGTCGCGCACTTCGCCAAGGCCGGCAACGCCAGCAACGCGCGCAAGATCGTCGAAGGTTGTATGCGCGCTGGCGTTATCGAGCTGCCACTGCTCTATCCGGTGACGACCGAATTGCCAGCGGCCGAAGCCGCCTATCGGGATTCCATCTGCAAATTCTATGACGAGTCCGCCGCGGCGGTAGCCCGGCATCTCGACGTTGGCCGTACGGTCGCTGTTATCAGTGAAGGCGATCCGTTGTTTTATGGTTCGTACATGCATCTGCATGCGCGGCTGTCGCAGCGTTACCCGACGGAGATCATCCCCGGCGTGACCGGCATGTCGGGATGCTGGTCGTCGGTCGGGACGCCGATCGCGCAGGGCGACGACGTCTTCGTTGTGCTGCCCGCGACACTGCCGGAGCCAGAACTGGAACGCCGCTTCGCCGATGCCGATGCCGTTGTGGTGATGAAACTCGGCCGCCATCTCGGCAAGGTGCGCCGCGCCCTCGGCCGCGCCGGACGTCTGGCGCGCGCCGTCTATGTCGAACGAGGCACCACCGTCGATGCCGTCACCATGACGCTCGACCAAAAGCTTGATGATGTCGCGCCGTATTTCTCCGTTATCCTGGTGCCGGGTTGGGAGAAGCGATCATGAGCGGCTCTCTCGCGGTCGTTGGCCTCGGACCGGGCGATCCAGAAACGTTGACGCGGGCGGCGGTGACTGCACTGGAAGCCGCCGACGCTCTGTATGGCTACGGTCCCTATCTCGATCGTGTGCCTGAGCGCTCCGGACAGACGCGCCACGCATCGGACAATCGCGAGGAGGGAAGCCGGGCGGCGGCGGCGCTCGACCATGCCGCGCGCGGCGCCAGGGTCGCAATGGTGTCCGGCGGCGATCCCGGCGTGTTCGCGATGGCTGCCGCCGTGTGCGAGCAGATCGAAAGCGGCGATGAAAGTTGGCGCCGGCTCGACGTTTCGATTGTCCCCGGCGTAGCCGCGATGCTCGCGGTCGCGGCGCGTGTGGGCGCCCCGCTCGGTCACGACTTTTGCGCCATCTCGCTGTCGGACAACTTGAAGCCTTGGGATGTCATCGAACGGCGTCTCGACGCGGCGGCAAGCGCGGGGTTCGTGACCGCGCTCTACAATCCGATCTCGCGTGCGCGACCCTGGCAACTCGGAAACGCGTTCGAACGTCTGCGGCGGCATCTCGCGCCATCGACGCCGATTGTGTTCGGACGCGCGGTCGGGCGGCCGGATGAGAACGTCATCGTGACGACGCTCGAAGCCGCCGATCCATCCGTCGCCGACATGGCGACGCTCATCATCATCGGTTCCGCCATGACGCGCGTCATCGAGCGGCCCGGTCTCGCGCCGCTGGTCTATACGCCGCGATCCATTCAGGGCGCCGGCGCATGATCGAGCCAACGCACCGCATCGTCGACCGACTCGATGGACGGCACTGTTGGCAATGCCGGCCGGCGCAGCATGACGACCGTAATTCCAAGCGAGCGCGCCGCGGCGATTTTGCCATAGATCGCGTCGCTGCCGCTGTTCTTCGACACAACAAATTCGGTGCGATGTGCTTTCAGCAGCGCACGTTCGTCGGCCTCGGAGAACGGACCGCGCGCCACAATATAAGTCGCATTCGGTACAGCAAGCGGCGGCTCGATCGGATCGACGCTGCGCACGAGATAGTGGTGCTGAGGAGCGGTAGCGAAGGCTGCGACATCTTTGCGGCCGATGGCGAGAAACACTTGGGCTGGCGGGTCGCCGAGTGCGTGCACCGCGCCCGTAACGTCGTCGACGTCGATCCATCGGTCGCCGGCGACAGGGGTCCAAGACAGCCGCCGCAACGCCAGGATCGGCGTTCCGGTTCGCACGGCGGCTTCGGCCGCATGACGGGAAATAGTGGCGGCATAGGGATGCGTAGCGTCGATCAGCGCATCGATGTGCTGCGCTGTAAGATAGTCGGCGAGGCCGTCGACACCGCCAAATCCTCCGCTCCGCACCGGCACCGGTTGCGCGGCGGGCTGGGCGGTGCGACCCGCAAGCGACAGCGTCACGCCGAGATCGGTACGGTGCGCAAGCCGTCCGGCCAGTTGCCGCGCCTCGACCGTGCCTCCGAGTATGAGAATATGCCGCATGCCGCTCGCTAGTCCGCTCATGCCGCACATTGCCGCAACGGGGCGCTGGCTGTCCATCGTCGGTATCGGTGAGGACGGGGCCAATGGATTGAGTCCGGTTGCGCGCGGTTTGATCGCGGATGCCGAGATCGTATTCGGCGGCAAGCGGCATCTGGAACTGGCGGGCGCGCTGATCCGTGGCGTGGTCCAGCCGTGGCCGAGCCCATTTGACGAGGCGGTGCCGCAAGTCGTTGAGCAACGCGGTCGTTCCGTGTGCGTGCTGGCCTCGGGCGATCCGTTTTTCTACGGCGTGGGCGCGCTGCTCGCGCGCCATGTCGATCCGGCCGAGATGTTGGTCATGCCAGCGCCGTCGTCATTCAGCCTTGCAGCCGCCCGGCTCGGTTGGTCGCTGCCGGAAACTGCATTGGTCTCCTTGCACGGCCGTTCGCTCGATCTGATCCGTCCGCATCTGCAGCCGGGCGCGCGCGTCTTGGCGCTGACCCCCGACGGTGCAGGTCCAAAAGCCTTGGCTGGATTGCTGACGGAAATTGGATTCGGCGCATCGCGATTGACCGTCCTGGAAGCGCTCGGCGGGCCGCGCGAGAGAGTGCGCTCGACGCACGCTGCCGAGTTCAATTTTTCCGACGTGTTGGCGCTCAATATGGTGGCGCTGGAGGTCGATGCGGGCCCCGGCGCACGTGTGTTGGCGCGGGCCGCCGGCTTGCCGGATGCATTATTCGAACACGACGGCCAGATCACCAAGCGCGAGATTCGCGCGGTGACGTTGTCGTCGTTGGCGCCGCGGCGCGGCGAGTTGCTGTGGGATATCGGCGCCGGCGCAGGCTCAGTGGCGATCGAATGGCTGCTCTCCGATCCGTCGCTGGGGGCGATTGCGATCGAGGCGGTGCCGGGTCGCGCGGCGCGCATCCGGCGTAATGCCGCCGCATTCGGCGTGCCTGGCCTGGAGATTATCGAAGGCGTGGCGCCGGCCGCGCTCGATGGCTTGCCGCCGCCGAACGCAATATTCGTCGGCGGCGGCGGCGCCCATCCGGGATTGCTTGACGTGGCGGTGGCCGCGCTCAAACCCGGCGGACGCCTCGTCGTTAACGCGGTGACCTTGGAAACCGAGACTATACTCGCCGCGCGTCATCTCGCCGATGGCGGCGAACTCGTTCGCATTGCGTTGTCGCGAGCCGATCAGGTCGGTGGCAAGATCGGCTGGCGTCCGGCCATGCCGGTAACGCAATGGATACGGAGCAAGCCATGATCGTCGCCGGCGTAGGTTGCCGGACCGGCGCCTCGGCGCGCGATGTCGAAGCCGCGATTGCCGCGGCGCTCGACCGCGCTGGCGTCACGCCGCAGGCGCTGTCGGTGATTGCAACCGCTGTTGCAAAAGCCCGCGAGCCAGGCATTGTGGCCGCGGCTTTCGCGCGTGGCGTGACATTGGTCGTGGTGCCGCAAGCCGATCTCGAGGCAGCCGGTGCCCGTGTTATGACGCGTTCGGAGCGCGTGGCCGCACTGATGGGCGTGCCGTCGGTCGCCGAGGCCGCGGCGCTGGCGGCGGCAGGCTCTGACGCTCAGTTGGTCGGGCCACGCATTGCGCTCGGGCCGGTGACATGCGCGCTTGCTACGACGGGAGACGCGACGTGACCGTGCATTTCATCGGAGCGGGGCCGGGGGCCGCGGACCTCATCACCGTGCGTGGCCGCGATCTGATCGCGCGCTGCCCGGTTTGTCTCTATGCCGGCTCGCTCGTGCCGAAGGAGTTGCTCAGCTATTGCCCTTCCGGTGCGCGCATTGTCGACACCGCGCCGATGTCGCTCGATGAGATCGAAGCGGAATTTGCCGCCGCTCACGCGGCGGGACATGACGTGGCGCGGCTGCATTCCGGCGATCTGTCGATCTACAGTGCCTTGGCCGAGCAACTCCGGCGTCTCGAGCGCTTAGCTATTCCTTATACGGTAACACCCGGCGTTCCGGCTTTTGCGGCAGTCGCCGCGGTGCTGGGGCGCGAACTCACCGTGCCGGAATTGACGCAGAGCGTGGTGCTGACGCGCATGCCCGGCCGCGCGTCCGCCATGCCGGAGGGCGAGCGCCTGGCCGCTTTCGCCGCGACCGGCGCAACACTGGTCATTCATCTGGCGATTCAGTCGATTGACGCGATCGTCGATCAATTGTCGCCACTCTATGGCGTCGACTGTCCGGTCGCGGTGGTGGTGCGTGCAAGCTGGCCGGACGAGCGCATCCTGCGCGGCACTCTCGGCTCAATCAGCGCCCAGGTTGCGGCCGAGCCGATCGAACGCACCGCGCTGGTGCTGGTCGGGCGTGCGCTCGCAGCGCATGATTTCCGGGAAAGCGCTCTCTACGATCCGGACTATCGCCGACGGTTTCGCGGCCAGCAAGGTTGACGTGCCACACATGAATCAGCTCGAAGCCCTCACGACGCTGCGCGGCAAGTTTCCCATTCTTGAACCGGGGCACGTGTGGCTGGTCGGCGCCGGTCCTGGCGATCCCGGCCTGTTGACACTCGACGCGCTCGCTGCGCTCGCGCAGGCCGATGTCATCGTGCATGACGCGCTGATCGATCGCTGCGTGTTGGCGCTTGCCGGTCCGCGGGCGTGCTTGGAATATGCCGGCAAGCGCGGCGGTCGACCATCGACGCAACAAACGGACATATGCAATCGCCTGATCGCGCTGGCGCGCGCCGGTCGCCGGGTGGTGCGACTGAAGGGCGGCGATCCTTGCGTGTTTGGGCGCGGCGGCGAGGAGGCTGCGGCGCTGGCGCGCGCCGCTATTCCCTATCGTATTGTTTCCGGCGTCACCGCCGGCCTTGCCGCACTGACCGCGGCGTCGATTCCGGCAACGATGCGCGGCGTCAATCACGCCATCATCTTTGCGACCGGCAATGCCGGACCGGATGAAGATATCGACTGGGCAGCGCTGGCGCGGACGGGCCAGCCGATCGTGATCTATATGGCGATGCGTTACATACAACACATTGCGGTCGCGCTGTCGCGCGGGGGGCTCGCATCGGACACGCCGGCGGCGGTGATCGTAGCGGCGACCATAGCGCAAGAACGCATTGTCATTTCCAGGCTAGACCGTCTGGCCGACGACGTCGAAGCGATCGGCGTCGATTTGCCCGGCCTGATTGTCGTCGGCGATATCGTGAGTGAACGCGACAAGCTTCTCCAGATTGCCGCTGAAGTCGAGGTCGTGCGGTGAGTGCACGTGGCCTGATCGTCTCGGCGCCGCGTTCCGGTTCGGGCAAGACCACTATCACGCTTGGGCTGTTGGCCGCGCTGGCGCGCAAGGGCGTCGCGGTGCGCGCGGCAAAGTCCGGACCCGACTATATCGATCCGGCGTTCCATGCCGCAGCGACAGGTGCCAAAGGCATGAACCTCGACACCTGGGCCATGCCGCCGTTGCTGATCGAAGCGCTGATCGCGGACACGGCGAGCGATGCCGAGGTGCTGGTGATCGAAGGCGCCATGGGCCTGTTCGACGGCGTGCCGGGCGAGCCCGGCCGTTCCGGTGCCGCCGCGGATTTGGCGGCCCGATTTAACCTGCCGGTGCTGCTGGTGCTCGACGTGTCGGGCCAGTCGCAATCGGCGGCAGCGGTCGCCGCCGGCTTCGCCAATTATAATCCGGCGGTCCGCATTGGCGGTGTCGTGCTCAATCGGTTGGGCAGCGATCGGCATCGCGCACTGATCGCGGATGCGCTCAAGGCGCGAGGCATACCGGTGGTCGGCGCCATTCCGCGTGACGAAACGCTGGTGCTGCCGGAGCGGCATCTCGGCCTGGTGCAGGCGAGCGAGCATGCCGATTTGGCGGCGCGGATCGGGCGTTTCGCCGATATGATGGAGCGCCATCTTGATCTCGACGCCGTCGCTGCGATGGCTGCACCGCTCGTTGCATCACGCGCGCAAGCCCACACGATGCTCGCGCCGCCCGGGCACCGAATTGCGCTGGCATCGGATGAGGCCTTCACCTTTATCTATGCGCATGTGCTCGACGGCTGGCGGCGCTCCGGCGCGGAGATCGTTCCGTTTGCGCCGTTACGCGACGAGTCGCCCCCGGAAGATTGCGACGCCTGCTGGCTGCCGGGCGGATATCCGGAATTGCATGCCGGGCGGCTGGCGGCGGCGCGTAACTTTCTGGACGGGCTCAGACGCTTTGCTCAAAGCCGGCCGGTCCATGGCGAGTGCGGTGGCTATATGGTGCTGGGCGAAAGCATCGAGGACGCCCAGGGCGTGCGCCATGCCATGGCTAGCTTGCTCGGCCATGCCACAAGCTTCGCAAAGCGCAAGCTGCATCTTGGCTATCGTCAGGCGCGGCTGCTGGCCGCCGGTCCGCTCGGGGCTGCCGGAGACCTGATCCGCGGTCATGAATACCACCATGCTTCGATCACAACGATGGGCGAAGGCGACGAGCGGCTGGTCGACGCGACGGACGCGCAAGGCCGGCCGGTCGCGGAGACTGGCAGCCGGCGCGACCGCGTCTCCGGCACATTCTTCCACGCCATCGCGCGGGAAAGCTGACCGGTTAGTGCGGCTTGCCCGCAACGCTCGCTTCGGCAAACGTGGCCATCCCGGTATGACAGGCGAGCGCCGCGCGCAGCATCGGCACAGCCAGCGCCGCGCCGGAGCCTTCGCCCAACCGCATGCCAAGGTCGAGCAGCGGTGCCAGCTTGAGTTCGTCGAGCAACGCGCGGTGACCGGCCTCGGCCGACACATGGGCAGCCTGAGTATGATCGAGCGCGTCGGCGCGTAATCTAGCCAGCGGCGCCGCCGCCGCGGTGCAGACGAAACCATCAAGCAGTATGGGGATGCCGCGATGCCGCGCGGCAAGCGTGGCGCCGAGGATCGCGGCAAGTTCGCGGCCGCCAAATGTGGCTGCGATCGTCAGCGGATCGCCGAGCACGGCCATATGCCGGGCGAGCGCGGTGTCGATCGCCGCCCGCTTACGCTCCATTCCACGATCGTCGAGGCCGGTGCCGCGGCCGGCCCAACGCGCGCCGCCGCCGCCGTATAGCGCCGCGGCGATGGCCGCGGCCGCCGTGGTATTGCCGATCCCCATCTCGCCCAGGCAGACAAGGTCGGTACCGGCCCGCACGGCGTTGTAGCCTTCGGCCACGGCTTTCAGGAAGGCCGCTTCGTTCATCGCCGGTTCAAGCGTAAAATCGGCGGTGGGCTGGTTGAGGTCGAGCGCGATGACCCGTAGGGTTGCCGATGAAGCCTGCGCCAGTTGATTGATTGCCGCGCCGCCGTGGCTGAAATTGACCACCATCTGCGCGGTGACGGCGGCGGGATAGGGTGACACACCTTGCGCCGTGACGCCATGATTGCCGGCGAAGATCAGCACATCGACCCGATCGAGCCGCCGGCCGGCACCGCCCCATTTAGCCAGCCACGTGGCGATCTCCTCAAGCCGGCCAAGACTGCCGGGCGGCTTGGTCAGTGTCGCTTGCCGGGCGAGAGCTTCAGTCGCCGCCGCTTCGTTGCCGGCGGGCAGAGCGAGGCAGGCCGCGCGCAGATCGGCCATTGTCGCGAAGCTGGTCGCTTGCTCTGTGTCGCCTGTCGTAGAAGATGGATCGCCGACGATATTCGTCATTGTGTTTCCCGCTATCGCTTTGCGTTCGAAGGAGTCACGTCGCAGACGGCTTTTCTGCTAGAGAGTTGATCGAGCAACGTTCCGGGGCCGTCGTGCCGTAAAGAGAGATCATGTTCGCCGTCGATTGGATGCGTCAGCGCTGCGCCGAGCTTGAAATCGCCGTCATCTTCCTGACGCGCCTGCCGTTGTCGCGATCGGCGCCGATCGATCGCGGCGACATTGCGCGCGCGCTCTGGTCGGCGCCAATTGTCGGCGGTGCCATCGGCGCGCTGGGCGGCGCGGTCTATGCGCTGTGCAGCCTGCTGCATCTGCCAGCCTGGCCCGCAGCGGCGTTGGCCGTCGCCGCGACGGCGGGCATTACCGGCTGTCTGCACGAAGACGGATTGGCCGACGTTGCCGACGGGTTCGGCGGTGGCGCAACGCGTGAGCGCAAGCTTGAGATCATGCGCGACAGCCGCATCGGCACCTATGGCGTTTGTGCACTCGTACTCTCGTTCGTGCTGCGCATCAGTGTGCTTGCAAGTCTGCGCGAACCGGCGCTGGTGTTCGCAGCATTGATCGTCGCGCACGCGGCGGCGCGCGCTGGGTTGCCTGCCTTCATGCGCTGGGTGCCGCCGGCTCGCACCGACGGGTTGAGCGCCCGCGCCGGCATACCCCCAGGAACGAGCGTGAGCGCCGCCGTCGCATTCGGCATCATTGCGCTCGGCGGCGGCTTTGGCTTCGCAGCCGGTCTGATCGCGCTGGTCGCGCTCGTCTGCCTGCATGGGGCGATGGCCTGGCTGTGCCGGCGGCAAATCCAGGGCCAAACCGGCGACGTGCTCGGCGCTTTGGAACAGATCGGCGAAATCGCTGTTCTGTTGGTCGCGGCGGCGGCGGTCGCGCAGTCGTAGTCCTATCTGGTAACCGACCGGGCTCACGACGCGACGGTCTTTCTCAGTAAATAAGTGTCCATGATCCAGCCGTGCCGCGCTCGCGCGTCGATCTTGATCTTTTGTATCTCGTCCTTGCATTCGCGCAGCGGGCCCGACGCGAGAATTTCGTCGGCGGTGCCGAGATACGCGCCCCAGAAGATCTCAACACCCTCGTCCTCAACCGCTGTAAATGCGCAGCCGCCGTCGAGCATCACCACGGCATCGTGTAGCTGCCGCTCGGCGAGCTTGCGGCCGGTCGTGATAAGCATAGGTTCACCGATGCGGTTGATTGGAATCTTGTGCCGTGCCGCCAGCGCCTGGATGCTGGTGATGCCGGGAATCACCTCGACCTCGAACGCAACCGTGTCCATGGCGGCGACCTGGTCGACGATGCGCAAGGTGCTGTCATAGAGGCAGGGGTCTCCCCAGACCAGGAAGGCGCCGCGCTCACCTTCGGCCAGCTCCTCGCGGATCATGCGCTCATAAATAGCCGCACGCTTTGCATGCCATGCGGCGACTTCCGTCTCGTAGTGCGCGGGCGCGCGGTTGCGTTCGGGGTCGACCGCCTCCACCACGCGGTAGGCCTTGTTGTTGATGTAGCGCGCGCAGATCTCCGTGCGCAGCTTGGCTAGTGCGGCTTTCTCGCGACCCTTATCGATTAGGAAGACGACGTCGAGCCCGCTTAGCGCCTTGATCGCCTGCGCGGTGAGATAATCGGGATTGCCGGCGCCGATTCCGATGATGAACAGTTTTCTCATGTTGGGTCGGCCTCCATCGGAGCCGCCATGACGAGCAAGACCGAGAACGGCATCCACTTTGCCGATGCCGTCCACGACTGGCGCCGGTCAGCGCCCGATTGGCCGTGCCGCGATGGGTTGGCCGAACCGCGCGGCCATGCTGCGTTCGGTCAAAGCGCCGAAGAGAAGGCCGATGGTGGTCCACAGCACGGCGTGGATCCCAAGCGAAGCAGTGCGGAAACGCCACAGCACGTCGGCGGAAAACTGGTTCGGCACTTCATCGACGGACGGCAGTGCGTACTGCACAATGGCAATGAATACAGCGAAGGTCACGCCGGCCACGATCGCCGCATTCCAAGTACCCAGTCGAGCACGAAGGCGTTGGGCCAACGCAACCGCCAAGGTCAACGCCGCCACCGCGACCACAATCATGAGAAAGAAAAGCTCGGTTCGCGAGCCAAGGGTATTCGGATTTCCGACTGCGGGAGGATTGGCTGGATATTTGATGTTGGGCACAAGCACAATGGCGACATACGCGCCCAATGCAAGCAGTGCTGCGGTTGCGCGTGCTCCGAGTTGCCCGACGCGGCCATAGGCAAAGGCAAAAACCAGTGCGAACAGGCCGCCGATCGCTGCGCCGTAGACAACGACACCGGTCAGTAGGCCGAGGCCGGCTTGGGTGACGCGGCTGACGAGTTCCGCTTCCGAGGCCTCGCCGTGCGTATGCATGCCGCCTGCGCCGTGGCTATGCGGCACGGCGTGGGCCGGCGTATCCGTCTTGGTCATCAGCTCTTCGAAAGCGATCGCGCTATCAATCTCCGGCTCGCCGAAGACGCGCGCAAATCCGAATGCCAATAGACCGGCAATGACGCCTACGAGCATGCCCCGCAGAAGAAGATTTCCAACCATGTCCCCACCCTCTTAATGACAGGGAAAACCAAGAAGGTGTCGGCCGTCGTGGAGGAACTCATGGACATACATGCCCGGGATCAGCGACGTGGCTCCCTGCTCGGCGCCGACGAAATAGATCGCGACCAGGAGGAGAAGGCTGCCGAAGACGGCCCAGGGCATGATTTCGCCGACTGGGACAGGTACCGGGCGGGTATGGGGAGCGAGAACGATATCGGTCATATTAAAGCCTCCTGGGATTACGCGTCCCGTCGATGACAAGCGATACAATGGGGAGGGTCTGACTTCCGGACCGCGTTCTCATGCGATACCGGTCACAGTGGCGCGACCGCCCGGATTTGCACCGGCTTCCTATCCCATCAAAAGAATTACACTATCGGCGCGATAACACGACTGTCAATGGGATTGCGTCAGACTGTACAACAGAAAGCGATTCGTTCGGGGACACGAATTCGATGCCTGCGCGCCTCACTTTAATCTGTCATGGAGCGACGGCGGCAACGCGCGCATCTGCCTTTCCGCTCGACGAGCCGCTCGAGGATGGCGTCGAGGAGCAGGCAAGAGCACTCGGCCTTTCGTTGCGGCGCTGGAATTGCGCGGTGACCAGCCCTGCGCTTCGCGCGCGCCAAACCGCGGAAGCTCTTTCACTCAACGCCGTTTTGGACCCGGCATTGCGCGATTGCGACCACGGACGCTGGAGCGGTCGCAAACTCGCGGACGTTCAATCGGAACACCCGGCGGACATCGCGGCATGGTTCTCCGATCCTGAAGCCGCCACACATGGCGGCGAGTCGCTGCGCGCGCTGATGCTCCGTGTCTCGGATTGGATGGCCGACAGGATGCATGACGATGGCCACACAATTGCGGTAACCCACGCGGCTGTCATCCGAGCGGCCGTCGTTGGCGTGCTAGCTGCGCCGCCCGAGTCGTTTTGGCGGATTGATGTCGAACCATTAAGTCTCACCGAATTTCATTCCGACAAGCGACGTTGGGCCTTGCGTGTGCCTGAATCCAGGCGATAGCAGCGCCGATGTGCGAGAAAGCGGCCGAATGACGACCAAATTACCCTCAAATGGTCAATGGCGGACGCAATGCAACGTGTCTGCCTATACAGACGGCGATTCTTGCTACTCGTGAACGTTGCCGTAATTGTCGGGGTCTTACTTTTCCCTACCGGCGTGGACAAATTTGATCCAGTAACGTGCTGACGCGAGATATAGCATGCTGAGGAAGCTGTGGGCGAGTTGGTCGTATCGCGTATAACCCGCCCTCAAACGATTCCCGACATGAGGCGTTCCGGATTGACAGGCCGTGAGCTACAAGATTTGCAATCCGCCGAAAGCTGGACGATTATAGCGGAGCCAAATCGGAGCCAAAAATCGAAAAATGTGCGTTTGCGGGCGTAGTTCAATGGTAGAACGGCAGCTTCCCAAGCTGCATACGAGGGTTCGATTCCCTTCGCCCGCTCCAATACTTAGCGATTTCCGAAAAATCTCAGGCACCGCTCGGCACTGGTTTAAAAAAAACGGCCGTCGATGCCGTGAGTTGTCATGCGGCAGGGAGAGCTGCCGAGGCGGGTAAGCGCGGTCGCCTGCGGCGCCCTGAGCGGTGAATTGCGGGAATTGGTAGGGGAAATGCTGGGGATACGACGAGGGCGCTCTAGCGAGCGGGAACTTGGCGTGTAGCTTGGATTGTAGCGCTGGGGCGATTCCGGCGTTGACGGAAACGCCGGAGCCTCCTCCCCAGGAAACCTCCGGCAATCCGTGTCCTGCAACCACGTGCGGCCGCCGTCAGCGGACAACTGATCTTCTGTATTCGCGTGCTTAAGTCAACTGACGGCGGTCCGACTTGAGACGAAAGAATGAGGAAAACTCGGTTTTCGTTCGATGAGGCGGTTGACGTATGGCTACGGTATTGGAGCGGCCAAGTCCAAAGCGATATCGCAGCCGACTACCGTATCAATGCTGGTCGCGTAAACGAGGTGCTGAAAGAACGTAAGCACCTCGGCAGTAAACAAGCAGCCGCTCAGAAGCGGTCGGCCTAAACGTAGGACGGGCGGCCTCGTGCCGCCCGTTTCTATTTCGGCCGACAGATGCGTTTCCGCAGCCTCAATCGAGATCGTGAATCTATATCCGAACCACTGAGAATGGTGGAGACCGCCAAGATGTCTAGATGCACAGCACCAAGCGAAGGCCATCGTTCGGCGAGCGCCGCAGCGCGATGCCCTGCCTGCCGCGGCGGCCGCTCCCGCTGGGGCGGTGGCTACAGCAGTTATAGCTACCCCTCTTACTCGCCAACCTCTTACACCCCGAGCTACTCGTCGTCGCGCAGCGGCGGGGGCGGCGGAGGTGGAGGTTCGAGGCGCACAGCAAAGCCGCGCTGGTCAGGCTCGGGTTCAGCCGTTTGGTACACACCAGAAGAAGTACGGGCACTCACACCGATCCGCGAAACCGTGGAAAGGCGAGTGGCGGCGCCGGAGGCGCGGGACATCTTCCTCTGTCATGCGTGGGACGACCGGCAAGGCGCTGCGAAAGAGCTGTGTGATTTGCTCACCGCGCGCAATGTTTCGGTCTGGTTCAGCGAGAATGACATTGGCCTTGGTGAGCCGTTTCTCCGCGCTATCGACAAGGGTTTGGCTAAATCGCGAGTCGGGGTTGTGTTGGTGACCCCTGCGCTGCTGAAGCGCCTCCCAGCACCGGGGGCCGTTTCAGACAAGGAGCTTTCAACACTCCTCGCGCGTGATCAGCTCGTGCCCATCGTGCATAACACGACGTACACAGCTCTCCGCGATGTCAGCCCAATGCTCGCCTCTCGAAACGGCCTAGACACAGCAGAAGACACAATGGCCGAGGTCGCGGCGAAGCTTGCCGAACTGGTAGCCCTACCTTCTGCTGCATGAAACGACACAGAGTATATTACGCGACAGGCGGGGGCTTGCAGCCCCACCGCTATCAAGGCACATGGCAAGCGCCCTGCTCTGACGTGTGAGCAAGGCGTGTGACCGTGGTCGATGACCCACCGGGCAATCCACGATAGCGACCGTCGTTGAACCGGAGCCTGCGCATCCTGCTCGTTGTGTCAGGACTCGAATGTCTCCGGGACCTTCTTCCTGTTGAGATGGGGTATCCGCGGAATCAGCATCACGGCGAGTGCCGAGATGACGGCAATGGCGGAGTAGCCGAATCCGATCGCCATCCCGATTGCGCCGGCACACCAGAGGCTCGCGGCTGTCGTCAGGTTCTTGACGCTGCCGCCCTCCTTGAGGATCAGCCCCGCGCCCAGGAAGCCAATTCCCGTGACGATCTGCGCGGCGATGCGCGACTTGGACGCCGGGTCTACCGTCATCGACATAAAGGTGAAGATCATGGCGCCGGCGATAACGAGGGAGTGGGTGCTGATGCCCGCGTCCTTGCCGCGCGACTCCCGCTCGGCGCCGATGGCGAAGCCGAGCGCAATCGCCAGCAGCAGGTCGAGGACAAGCTCGATCTCTGTGGGGCCGATGAATGCTTGGGTCCAGGAGGGCATGCGACCTAACGCGTTACAGGACGCCCGGTTCCCTGCGAGAATGTTGCGCGTCCGGGTACCGCGCGCTGCCGGGCAGGCAGACAATACAGTGTGCGAATAAGATAAGCTTGCCGTAATAGCAATGACGCCTCACGCCGGTTGAAGCATCCATCGACGCAGGGTTTCAACCGCGATGCTCACTCGCCGTAAAGTGGCAGGGCAGATAGGCGACTGGCTGAAATGACTTTCCATCCCGGTAAATCCGGGTATTAGTGCCGCTGATCAGCGGTCGCCTATTGGCGGCGACGCCCAAACTGGACCGAGCGCGCAACAGATATTGCGCTTCCGATAATCGGTTCAGAACCACGTGGAGGATATCATCATGGTTCGTGCGACGCTCAAACACAGCTTCATCCTGGCCGGTATGCTGGCCGTCCTGACCGCGCCGTCATCGGTTCGCGCCGACGACGAATCTCTCGAGACGCTGATGAAGAGCACCAGCGTTGCGCAGGACTGGGCCAATGGAAAGCTGGCCGATTACAATGCGCCGCCGGTGACCTATTCGGGCCCGCCGATCACCATCCGCCTTACCAATCACCAGCCGGAGGTGAGCGCGCAGGTCAAGTTCCTGAAGCAGTCCTTCGCCGTTCTTGAAAAGATGTCGAACGGCAAACTCAAGATCGAAGCGCGCTGGAACGGCACCGTCCACAAGGTGTCGGAAGGCTTCGATGCCAACCGCTCCGGCCTCACCGACATGGCGGCCTGCTTCACGTTCCTGAACACCGCCAGTTTCCCGCTGACCGAGGCGCTGTCGCTGCCGGGCCTGTTTCCGAACGAAGCGGTGATGTCGCTGGTTGCGGAAAAGCTCGCGGAAAAATATTTCCGCCCCGAATTCGAGAAGCAGGGCGTCTATCTCAATGGCATCACCGGCAGCACGCGCTTCAACCTGTTCTCGAACAGGCCGATCAAGACCCTTGAAGATCTCAAGGGCATGAAGGTGCGCTCCGGCACCGGCATCAGCCAGCGCGCTTTCGAATCGCTGGGCGCTGTTCCGGTCAACATGAGCTCGGCCGACTTCTTCTCGGCGCTGCAGCGCGGCCTGCTTGACGCCGTGTTCACCTCCGATACGGCGGCCAGGACGTTCCGCATCAACGAGGCCGCCAAGCAGCACACCGACACCCGCATCAACAACCTGCCGCTTGAGTGGTGCATGAACCGGCGCGCCTACGACGCGCTGCCCGCTGATCTGCAGAAAGTGTTCTACGTCTGGTCCCGCCAGAGTCATCAGGCCGATACGCAGATTGCGTTCATGCTGTCGTCGGCGGAGGCGCGCGATCACTTCAAGAAAGAAGGCATCGTCTTCAACCAGATCGCGCCCGATGAGTGGAAAAAATGGGAAGCCCGGTTCGAGCCGGTGCTTGAGGACTACATCAAGACCAACGAAGCCAAGGGTCTTCCCGCCCGCCAGCTGGTTGCGGACATCCGTGAGCTGGTCAAGCAGTACGGCAAGATGAGCCCGAACGAACTGATGATGGAAACCATCAAGAATCCGGTTCAGGGCGTTTCTCCGCTGCGCAAGTAACAAGCAGGCGCGGCCGGAGTTCGCTCCGGTCGCGCCCCACAGCGGCCACCAGCCCGGGACACCAGCCGTGACCAAGATCATAGGGACCATTTCGCACGCGCTCGACACCTTCGGCAGTCTCGTGGTGCTGCCGCTGCTGGCGCTGCTCGTCACCGCCGATGTCGTGCTGCGCTACGTCTTCAACACCCCGCTGTCATGGGGGCTCGAAGTGTCGTCGCACCTGTTGCTGCTGTTCTTTCTGCTGGGCCTGGTGCAGTCGTTTCGCGCCGGCGATCACATCACAAGGGCGCCGCGTGATTGCCGTCATTCAGGCCGCACTGGTAGTGCTGATCTTCTATTTCATCCTGGCCAAGACCTTCGAGGAAATTCCTTTCCTCTATTCGCTGCCGCAACTGTCGCCGGAGCTGAAGTGGCCGGTTTGGCCGATCTACGTATTCATTGCGGTCATCTCGGCGCTGGTCATCCTCTATGTTGTTGGCGCCGCCATTGCCATCATCCGCGGTGAGCGCGACACGATCGAAGAGATCGAGGGCATGGGAGAAAAGCATTGACCCCGACCCTGATCGGCATTGTCGCTCTCGGTGGTTTGCTCGGACTGATCGCGCTGGGCATTCCGATTGCCGTCGCCCTGCTGGCGGTCGGCGCCATCGGCCTTGTCGTCATGGGCGGACCGATCTTCGCCGAGACGCAGTTGCTGCTGAACATCATCGATCAAGGCACCAATTTCGCCTTCATCGCCATCCCGCTGTATCTGCTGATGGGCCAGATCGTTTTTCAGACCGGTCTCGCCACCGACATGTATGACTGCATCTACAAATGGCTCGGACGTTTGCCGGGCGGCCTGGCGATCGCCTCGGTGGTGGCGTCGGCCGGGTTCGGTGCCGTTTCCGGCGGCAGCGCCACCTCGGTGGCAACTATTGGCCCCATGTGCATGCCGGAAATGCGCCGCTTCAAGTATGACGGCAGCCTCGGCGCCGGCGCGATCGCATCGGCCGGCACGCTCGGCATCCTGATCCCGCCCAGCATCTTCATGGTGGCATACGGCCTGTGGACCGAGACCTCGATCGGGGCTCTGTTCCTGGCCGGCATCGTACCGGGCCTGATCATGACGGCGGCTTTCTCCGTTCTGATTCTGGTCCGCTGCACGCTCAA
>LNFM01002535.1_pt1 | contig 70182 bp, 63 predicted proteins | sample 596031 | NCBI WGS metagenome assembly LNFM01 (sample SAMN04254537, study PRJNA301005) | activated carbon metagenome | isolation source: dual media filters at the Ann Arbor, Michigan drinking water treatment plant | place: USA: Ann Arbor
TGAAGGTCGTGGCCGTCAAGGCACCGGGCTTCGGCGACCGCCGCAAGGCCATGCTGGAAGACATCGCCATCCTGACGGGCGGCAAGGTCATCGCCGAGGAAGTGGGCCTGACGCTGGAGAAGGTCACGCTGGCCGATCTGGGCCAGGCCAAGCGCGTCGAAGTGGGCAAGGAAAACACGACCCTGATCGACGGCTCCGGCGCCGGCCCCGACATCGAGGCGCGCGTCAAGCAGATCCGCGTCCAGATCGAGGAAGCCACCAGCGACTACGACCGCGAAAAGCTGCAAGAGCGCGTGGCCAAGCTGGCCGGCGGTGTCGCCGTCATCAAGGTCGGTGCCGCCACCGAAGTCGAGATGAAGGAAAAGAAGGCGCGTGTCGAAGACGCCCTGCACGCCACGCGTGCAGCGGTGGAAGAAGGCATCGTGGCCGGTGGTGGCGTGGCGCTGATCCGCGCCCGCCAGGCCGCTGGCGCCATCAAGGGCGACAACCACGACCAGGAAGCCGGCATCAAGATCGTGCTGCGCGCGGTCGAGCAGCCGCTGCGTGAAATCGTGGCCAATGCCGGCGACGAGCCGAGCGTGGTGATCAACGCGGTGCTGGCCGGCAAGGGCAACTACGGCTTCAACGCCGCCAACGGCACCTACGGCGACATGATCGACATGGGCATCCTGGACCCGACGAAGGTCACGCGCACCGCGCTGCAGAACGCCGCCTCCGTGGCCGGCCTGATGCTGACCACCGAGTGCATGGTCGCCGAAGCCCCGAAGGAAGAGTCGGGCGCTGGCGGTGGCATGCCGGGTGGCATGGGCGGCATGGGTGGCATGGGCGGCATGGACATGTAAGCCCGCTCCGCGGTGGCGGCCACGCCACCGCGGATCGGCGTGCATGCGCCAGGGCCTTCACAGGCCCCTAGTCCCACCGGTATCGAGAAAAGGCCTGCGTTGCAAAACGCAGGCCTTTTTCTTTGATTGCAGCGGCAGGCCAGGCCCATAATTTTGTTCATATGGCCTTGCCTCAGCCCTCTCCGCTGTTCCTGCAGTTCGTCGACGACGAGCTGCTGCGCGCCCCACTGCTGTACGACCAGCTGCTGGACGCCGTGCTCGACGTGGGCCGCCGCGGACTGCCGGGGCTGAACTCGCTGCAGCGCACCACGCTGGCCGACCTGCTGCAGGCCGTGCAGAGCCAGCGCACGCGCATGGGTGACTATTTCCTGCAGTCGCTGCGCGAGCAGGTGCAGACCGACCTCTCGCGGCAGAAGCCGCAGTCCCTGAAGAAGCTCGACAAGCCCAAGACGCTGTCGCTGGTGGACGAGGACGTGGTGGCCATCGACGTCGAGCTCTCGCACACCATCGAGGCCATCCGCAGCGTGGCCGAATACGAACTGCGCGAGCTGCAGACCTTCATCGCGGCGCTGGTCGGCGACCTCGACATGGCGCAGGACCACAACCCCTTCAGGGCCGACACGCTGGCGCGCGCGGTCTGGGCCTCGGCGCAGGCGCTGCCGCTGTCACGCGGGCATCAGGTGGCCTTCATGCGCCAGGCTGCCGACCCGCTGTCGCAGCTGCTGCGCACCAGCTACGCGGCGTCCACCTCGCGCCTGGAGGGCATGGGCGTGGAGCCCGCGTCCTTCCGCACGCTGATCCTGCCCTCGGGCTCGCGCCGCGGCGGCCGCTCGAACGAGACGACGTTCTCGCCCGACCTGTATCGCATGAGCGAGACGATGCCGGCGCCGCTGGACACGCAGCAGCAACCACTCACGCATGCTGGCCAGCTCACGTCCCGCCCGCCCCAGCTGGAGCGCTGGACCGACGTGGCGCGCGGCATCACGCAGCACGCCGACCGCCAGGCCATCGAACTCGTGAGCCGGCTCTTCGAAGCCATGATGGCCGACCCGCGTGTGCCCGCCGACGTGAACCTGCTCATCACCCGGCTGCACGGCCCGGCGATGCGCCTGGCGCTGCGCGACCGCACCTTGCTCGACCAGCACAAGCACCCGCTGTGGCGCTTCATCAACGTGCTGGCATTTGCGGCCGAGATGTCACCCGACCCGTCCGACCCCGAGCGCTACCAGCTGCTGAAGGTGGCGCAGGTCACGATCGACCAGCTCGCCAGCGAGCCGACACAGAACTCCGGCCTCTACCGCTGGGCGGTGGAGCGGCTCGACGCGTTCCTGCACAAGCGCCTGACGCGCCGGCTGGCCGCCGTGGCCACGCAGATCGGCGCGCTGCAGAAACTGGAAGACCGGCTCGGCCGCGGTCAGGCTGCGCCGTCCACGCTGAGCGGCCCGCTCGACTTCCACCAGCTCGACACCGTGCCCGCGGAGTTCATGGAAAGCACGGTGCTGCCCGAGGCCGATGGCAGCATGACCGGCGGCGCCGAGTGGCTGCTCAAGCTCAACCCCGGCGACTGGGTGCGCATGTTCTTCAAGGGCCGCTGGGTGCAGGCGCAGCTGCTGTGGCCCGGCGAACGGCGCGAGTGCCTGCTCTTCGGCGATGGCGCCTCCGACGAGACCTGGGCCGTGCGCGCCGGCGCGCTGGTCATGATGCATGGCCACGGCCTGATCAAGTCGCTGAAGCAGCGCTCCATCGTCGGCAGCGCCGCGGCGCGGGTGCACGAGCAGGTGGGCGGCGCCGCCGCACCGGGCTGACGCGGCGACGGCCGGCCGGAGCCGGCGGATCAGGGCAGCAGCGAGGCGATGGTCTCGGCCACGCGGCCCGGCTGCTCGTGCACGATCCAGTGCGTGGCGTCGGGCACCCGTTCGATGTGCAGCTGTGGCACCCAGCGCGCCAGGCCCTGCAGCAGTTCGGGCCGCAGCGCCGCGTCCTGCTCGCCCCACAGCACGGTGGTCGGCACGCGCGAGGTGACCATCTCGTCGAGCAGCGTCAGCTGGTGCAGCGGGTCGTCGGCACCGCCGGTGGCCGGGCGCAGCGGCGAGGCGCGGTAGTAGTTGAGCGGCCCCGTCAGGCCGCGGCCGTCGTTGTGCCAGGCGTGACGGAACTGCTCCCGCACCTCGGGCGTCAGCCAGGGCGGCTCGCCCAGGAAGGGCCACAGCCGGCGGTAGTCGTCCTCGGCCAGCAGCACCTCGGCGTCGGGCCGGCACAGGAAGGTCATGTAGGCGCTGGCCGCCTGCTGTGCGGCGCCGGTGCGCAGTTCGCGCAGAAAGGTCGCGGGGTGCGGCGAATTGATGATCAGCAGCCGGCGCATCAGTTCCGGCCGCTGCGCGGCCAGGTTCCAGGCCAGCGCACCACCCCAGTCGTGCGCCACCAGCAGGTCCAGCGGCGCGCCCAGCGCCTCGATCGCGGCCGCCACGTCGGCCACCAGGTGCTTGGCGCGGTAGGCCGACACCTCCGCGGGTGCCGAAGACCCGATGAAGCCGCGCAGGTTGGGTGCCACGCAGGCTGCACGCGGCGCCAGGCGCTCCATGACCTCGTCCCACACGAAGGCGGCTTCGGGAAAGCCGTGCAGCAGCATCACGCGCACCGGCCCGGCGCCCGCGCCGCGGCAGGCCAGCGTGATGCCGTGCGGCAGCGTGAGGTCGAAGCGGCGGATCATGGGGCGGGCGTGGCCGCGGGGGGTTCGTTGCCGGCCGCGGGCGCGGCCGGTGCCGCCGGCCGCGTCCAGCCGTGCAGCACCTGCGCCACGTCGCCCAGGCCCTGGCGCGACAGCGCCGAAAACGGCGTCACCGCGATGTCGGCGCTGTCGGTGGTGACCTCGGCCAGCACGTCCTGCGCCTTCAGCACGGCCCGCTGCACCTCGCTGCGGTTGAGCTTGTCGGCCTTGGTCAGCAGCGCCAGCAGCCGCACGCTGCCGTTGGCCAGCCGCGGCGCGATGAGGGCCAGCAGGCGCTGGTCGAGCTCGGTGAAGCCCAGGCGCGAGTCGATCATCAGCACCACGCCGTGCAGGTTGCGGCGCAGCTCCAGGTACTGTGCCATCACCTCCTGCCAGCGCAGCTTGGCCGAGCGCTCGACCGCGGCGTAGCCGTAGCCGGGCAGGTCGGCAAAGAGCGCGTCGGGCGCGTCCTTCGGGCCCACCTCGAACAGGTTGATGTGCTGCGTGCGCCCGGGCGTGCGCGACGCGAAGGCCAGGCGCTTCTGCTGGGCCAGCCGGTTGATGGCCGTGGACTTGCCGGCATTGCTGCGGCCGACGAAGGCGATCTCGGGCAGCTCGCCCATGGGCAGCTGGTCGAGCTTGCTGGCGGTGGTCAGGAAGCGGGCGCTGTGGGTCCAGCCGAGTGCGGCTTTTTCCGCGGCGTCAGGAGCTGCCATCGTTGCGCCGGGCAGGGGCCGAAAGGGTGTTGTCATGGCGCATTGTAAAATTCCGTGGTTTACGTCCACACAGTCTTTGTCGAAAGCCGTTCGTTGAAAGCCAGCCGCATGAAGTCGCCCGTTGTTCAGACCCTGTTGGCCCACTCCCTGGCCGTGTGCCTGGCCGTGCCCCTGGCCCTGCTGAGCGGTGCCGCGCTCGCCGCCGAGGCCAAGCCGGTTTTCAAGGCCGATGTCGCCAAGGGCCAGCAACTGGCTGCAGCGTGCATGGCCTGCCACACCGCCGACGGCTCCCGCGGCTCCCCGGCCAACCCGATCCTGCAGGGTCAGCACCCGGAGTACATCGTCAAGCAGCTGACCGAGTACAAGTCCGGCAAGCGCAAGAACGCCATCATGCAGGGCATGGCCGCGGCGCTGTCCGAAGAGGACATGAAGCACATCGCCGCCTTCTACGGCAGCAAGCAGGCCAAGCCGGGCTTCGCCAAGGTCAAGGACACCGTGTCGCTGGGCGAGCAGATCTGGCGCGGCGGCATCCCCGCCAAGGCCGTGCCGGCCTGCGCCGCCTGCCACAGCCCGAACGGCGCCGGCATCCCGTCGCAGTACCCGCGCATCAGCGGCCAGCATGGCGACTACACCGAAGCCCAGTTGCTGGCCTTCCGCTCGGGCGCGCGCGGCAACAACGCGCAGATGATGACCATCGCCGGCAAGATGAACGACCGCGAGATCAAGGCCGTCTCCGACTACGCCGCCGGCCTGCGGTAACGGCTGTTTCTGGTCTTACCAGGATGAAAGGGTCGGTTATGCACCGGCCTGGCCTTGGGGTGCGGGCGCGCGGCCGATAATCGGCAACATGTCTGTCTCCACTTCTGGCGTCGAGGTCCCTGTTGGATCGCGGCGCGTGCGCGATGCGATCGAGCTGTTGTCCTCGATGCGCTTCTCGATCTCGCTGCTCACGATCATCTGCATCGCCTCGGTGATCGGCACGGTGGTCAAGCAGAACGAGCCGATCAACAACTACGTGAACCAGTTCGGCCCCTTCTGGGCTGATGTGTTCGGGCGCGTCAACCTGTACACGGTGTACAGCGCGCCCTGGTTCCTGCTGATCCTGGCTTTTCTGGTGCTGTCCACCAGCCTGTGCATCGCGCGCAACACACCCAAGATCATTGCCGACTGGACGCAATACAAGGAGAACCTGCGCGAGCAGTCGCTCAAGGCCTTTGCCCACAAGGGCCAGGCCACGGTGGCCGAAGCGCAACCCGCGGCGCTGCAGCGCGTGAGCGAACTGCTGGCGGCGCAGGGCTGGCACGCCAAGGTGCAGACGCGCGCCAACGGCGTGATGGTCGCGGCGCGCAAGGGCCGCAGCAACAAGATCGGCTACATCGCGGCGCACGCCTCCATCGTGCTGATCTGCCTGGGCGGCCTGCTCGACGGCGACCTGGTCGTGAAGGCGCAGATGGCGCTGCTGGGCAAGAGCAGCTTCGCCGGCGGCGGGCTGATCGCCGAGGTGCCGCCCGAGCACCGGCTGTCGGTCCACAACCCCACCTTCCGCGGCAACCTCTTCGTGCCCGAAGGCGCCAAAGCCGGCGTGGCGGTGCTGAACATGCCGGGCGGCGTGGTGCTGCAGGACCTGTCGTTCGACGTGGAGCTGAAGAAGTTCGTGGTCGAGTACTACGCCACCGGCATGCCCAAGCTCTTTGCGAGCGAGATCGCGATCCACGACCGCGCCAGCGGCAAGGTCACCGAACACCGCGTCGAGGTCAACAAGCCGGTGTTCCACGACGGCGTGGCGCTGTATCAGAGCAGCTTCGACGACGGCGGCTCGCGCGTGAAGCTGCGCGGCCTGCCGCTGGGCCTGGGCGCGCCGTTCGAGATCGAAGGCGCCATCGGCGGCAAGACCGAGCTCGTCTCCAACGGCCCCAAGGGCGAGGAGAAGGTGACGCTGGAATTTGCCTCGCTGCGGGTCATCAACGTCGAGAACATGGGCGCGGCCAACGCCGCCGACTTCGGCAAGGGCGCTGCCACCGACGTGCGCAAGGTCGACCTCGTCAACTCGATCGAATCGCGCCTGGGCTCGGGCCACAAGGGCAAGGACAAGCACCTGCAGAACGTCGGCCCGTCCATCACCTACCGCCTGCGCGACGGCGCCGGCCAGGCGCGTGAATACCAGAACTACATGGCGCCGGTGGCGCTGGAAGGTGCCAGCGTCTTCCTGATCGGCGTGCGCGAGACGCCGCAGGACAGCTTCCGCTACCTGCGCATCCCGGCCGACGACGCCGGCACCATCGACGGCTGGGTGCGGCTGCGCCAGGCGCTGGAAGATCCCGGCCTGCGCGAGCAGGCGGCGCGCCGCTACGTGGCCATCGCGGCCCCGGCCGACCGCCCCGAGATCGCCGAGCAGCTGACCGGCACCACGCGCCGCGCGCTGGGCCTGTTTGCGGGCGCGGAACAAGGCAAGGCGCCGGCCCTGCAAGGCCAGAACGTCAGCGGCCTGCAGGCCCTGGCCGACTTCATGGAGAGCTCGGTGCCCGAGGCCGAGCGCATGCGCGTCTCGGAGGTGCTGCTGCGCATCCTGAACGGCTCGCTCTTCGAGCTGCTGAACCTCACGCGCGAGAAGGCGGGCCTGGCGCCGCTGAAGCCCGGCCCCGAGGCCGAGCAGTTCATGACGCAGGCCGTCACCTCGCTGTCCGACAGCTACTTCTATCCGGCGCCGCTGATCTTCCAGCTGAAGGACTTCACGCAGGTGCAGGCCAGCGTGTTCCAGGTGGCGCGCGCCCCTGGCAAGAACCTCGTGTACCTGGGTGCGGTGGCGCTGATCCTCGGCGTCTTCATGATGCTCTACGTGCGCGACCGGCGGCTCTGGGTCTGGCTGCAGGCCGACGAAGGCCAGGCCGATCACACCCGCATCAGCGCCGCGCTGTCCAGCACGCGCCGCACGCTCGATGGCGACGCCGAGTTCGACAGGCTCAAGGCCGCCCTGCTCAAGGAGACCCCCGCATGAACACCACGACCCTGCACCTGGGCCGCAGCGCCAACCCGCTGGCCAAGCGCAGTGCCTACGACTGGGCCTTTGCGCTGCTCATCGTCGTCGGGGCGGGCTATGCCTTCTACCGCTACGGCGGCAGCATGGACGTCTACGAGACCTGGATCCTGGCCGGCGCGGTGCCGCCGCTGATCGCGCTGGGCTGGTTCTGGGGGCCGTTGCGCACCTTGAGCATCGGCGTGGGCGCGCTGGTGCTGCTGGCGATCGGCCTGTACGCGCGCACGCCCGACGACTTCGGCGCTGACCTCGCCGCGGGCGACAAGGTCTTCCTGCTGAAGTACTTCCTGTCCAGCCAGAGCGCCATCCTGTGGATGAGCCTGCTGTTCTTCATGAGCACGATCTTCTACTGGATCGGCCTGCTCGCCCGCGCCGGCGCCGGCGGCAGCGACAACACCGCGCAGCGCATCGGCTCGGGCCTGGCCTGGGCCGCCGTGGTGCTGGCCCTGGTGGGCATGCTGGTGCGCTGGTTCGAGAGCCACCAGATCGCACCCGACATCGGCCACATCCCGGTCAGCAACCTGTACGAGGTGTTCGTGCTGTTCTGCTGGATGACGACGCTGTTCTACCTGTACTACGAGCAGCACTACAAGACACGCGCCCTGGGTGCCTTCGCGATGCTGATCGTCAGTGCGGCGGTGGGCTTCCTGCTCTGGTACACGGTGGTGCGCGAGGCGCACGAGATCCAGCCGCTGGTGCCCGCGCTGCAGAGCTGGTGGATGAAGCTGCACGTGCCGGCCAACTTCATCGGCTACGGCACCTTCGCCATCGCGGCGATGGTGGCCTTTGCGTACCTCATCAAGACGCAGGCGCAGGAAACCCGCTGGTGGAAGCTGGCGCCGCTGTGGCTGCTGGGCGTGGTGCTGTGCTTCGAGCCGCTGGTCTTCCGCAAGGGCACGGCCGAGAGCGGCAGCTACTGGTTCGTGTACTTCGGCATCAGCGCGCTGATCGTCGCCGGCATCCTGGCCGCGCGGCGCCGCATCGGCGAACGGCTGCCCAGCTACGAGGTGCTGGACGACGTGATGTACAAGGCCATCGCGGTGGGCTTTGCCTTCTTCACGGTGGCCACCATCCTGGGCGCCTTCTGGGCTGCCGAGGCCTGGGGCGGCTACTGGAGCTGGGACCCGAAGGAGACCTGGGCGCTGATCGTCTGGCTCAACTACGCGGCCTGGCTGCACATGCGGCTGATGAAGGGCCTGCGCGGCGCGATCTCGGCCTGGTGGGCTCTGGTCGGGCTGGCGATCACGACCTTCGCCTTCCTGGGCGTGAACATGTTCCTGTCGGGTCTTCACTCCTACGGTGAACTCTGAGCGCATCGGGGTGTCCAACGGCATCCCGACCGAACGAACAACGAGCACCGCATGCCCAACCTGAAGGACCGAGGTTTCATCCATCCCGTGGCGTCCGAGATCACGCCGCAGCGCGTGGTCCTTCGCCGCCGGCAGCTGATGCAGGGCCTGGCAGCCGGCGCGGCCGCACTGGCGCTGCCGGCCGGCGCCCAGGTTGCGCGCCCGGGCCGCGGTGCGGCCTTGCCCGGCACGCGGAGCGCAGTGGCCGGCGCGGTGACGATGGACAAGCCCACGCCCTACAGCGACGCCGCCACCTACAACAACTTCTACGAGTTCGGCACCGACAAGACCGACCCGGCGCGCAACGCCGGCACGCTGAAGACGCGGCCCTGGACGGTGGCGGTGGAAGGCGAGGTGAAGAAGCCCGGCAACTACGACCTGGATGCGCTGCTGAAGCTGAGCCCGATGGAAGAGCGCATCTACCGGCTGCGCTGCGTCGAAGGCTGGTCGATGGTGATCCCGTGGGTCGGCTATTCGCTGGCGGAACTGATCAAGCGCGTGGAGCCCACCGGCAACGCCAGGTTCGTGCAGTTCATGACGCTGGCCGACAAGGCGCAGATGCCGGGACTGAGCTCCAGCGTGCTCGACTGGCCCTATGTCGAAGGCCTGCGCATCGACGAGGCCAACCACCCGCTGACGATGCTGGCCTTCGGCATGTACGGCGAGGTGCTGCCCAACCAGAACGGCGCCCCGGTGCGCCTGGTGGTGCCCTGGAAGTACGGCTTCAAGAGCGGCAAGAGCCTGGTCAAGATCCGCTTTGTCGAGCAGCAGCCCAAGACCAGCTGGGAGCAGGCTGCCCGCGACGAATACGGCTTCTACTCCAACGTCAACCCGAAGGTCGACCACCCGCGCTGGAGCCAGGCCACCGAGCGCCGCATCGGCGAGGACGGGCTGTTCGCCAAGAAGCGGCCGACGCTGATGTTCAACGGCTACGAGGCCCAGGTGGGCCAGCTGTACGCCGGCATGGACCTGAAGAAGTTCTACTGAAGGCCATGGCCTCCCCGGTGCGCGCCGCCCCGCGCGCGGCCATGCCGTCGCCGATCAACCGGCTGCTGCTGCGTCCCTGGATCAAGCCGGTGCTGTTCCTGCTGGCGCTGGGACCGCTGGTCTGGCTCGTCTACGGCGCCTTCGCCAACGCGCTGGGCGCCAACCCGGCCGAGGCGCTCATCCGCAGCACCGGCGACTGGACGCTGCGCTTCCTGGCCCTGACGCTGGCGGTCACGCCGCTGCGACAGGTCAGCGGCTGGCACGCGCTGGCGCGGTGGCGCCGCATGCTGGGCCTGTTCACCTTCTTCTATGGCGTGCTGCACTTCTTGTGCTTCGCCTGGCTGGACATGGGGCTGGACCTGCAGGCCATCGTGGCCGACATCCCGAAGCGCCCGTTCATCCTGGTGGGCACGGCCGCGCTGCTGCTGATGCTGCCGCTGGCGGCCACGTCCTTCAACCGCGCGATCAAGGCGATGGGCGCCGCGCGATGGCAGGCGCTGCACAAGGCGGTCTATGCGGTGGCGCTGCTGGCGCTGCTGCACTTCTTCTGGATGCGCGCCGGCAAGAACGACTTCGCCGAGTGGTCGGTCTATGCCGGCATCTTTGCGCTGCTGCTGGGCTGGCGCGTCGTGCGGCGGCTGAAGGCGCGCGTGCCGCCTGCCGCTACTTCATGAACCCCGGCAGCCACAGGCTGATCGGCTGGAACTGCAGCACCAGCACCAGCGCCACCACCAGCGCCAGCACGAAGGCCCACACGCCGCGGAAGATCTGCGCCAGGCCCACGTCCTTCAGCAGCGCGTTCAGCACGAAGAGGTTCATGCCCACCGGCGGGCTGATGAGGCCGATCTGCACCACCAGCACGATCAGCACGCCGAACCACACCGGGTCGAAGCCCAGGCCGGTGACGATGGGGAAGAACACCGGGATCGTCAGCAGCACCATGCTGAGCTCTTCCATGATGGTGCCCAGCAGCACGTAGATCAGCATCATCGCGCCCACCACCATCAGCGGGCTCAGGCCCTGGCCGAGGATCCAGTCCTTCAGGTCGCCGGGCATGGTGGTGAAGTTGATGAAGCCCGAGAACAGCATCGCCGCGATCAGGATCGTGAACAGCATGGCCGTGGTGCGAGCGCTCTCCACCAGCACGTCCAGCAGCACCTTCAGCGTCAGCGCGCGCCGCGCCAGCGCAAAGAGGAAGGCGCCCATGGCGCCGATGCCCGCGCCCTCGGTGGCCGTGAACACGCCGCCGTAGATGCCGCCCAGCACCACCACCACCAGCAGCGCCACGCCCCAGATGTCGCGCACGGCCTTCAGCCGCTGCGCCCAGCTGCTGCGCTCGCCGGCGGGCGCCGCGGCCGGGTCGCGCCAGGCGATCCAGCTCACCACCCCCATCAGCAGCCCGGCGCACAGCAGGCCCGGCAGCACGCCGGCGGCGAAGAGCTTGCCGATGTGGGTCTCGGTCACGATGCCGTAGATCACGAGGATGGTGCTCGGCGGAATCATGATGCCCAGCGTGCCGCCGGCGGCGATGACACCGGTGCTCAGGTAGTCGGCATAACCCAGCTTCTTCATCGGCGGGTAGGCCACCTTGGCCATGGTGGCCGCGGTGGCGATGCTGCTGCCGCAGATGGCGCCGAAGCCGGCGCAGGCCAGTACCGTGGCATGCGCCAGGCCGCCCCGGAAATGCCCGATGAAGGCATACGCGGCGCGGAACAGCTCCTGCGCCAGCCCGGCGCGCGCCACGAAGTTGCCCATCAGGATGAACAGCGGCACCACGCTCAGTGTGTAGGCGAAGCCGGTGTCGTAGACCACCTGCGCCGCGTTGGCCATGGTGGGCGCCCAGCCGCGCAGCAGGCCCAGGCCGACGAAGCCCACCAGCCCCATCGCAAAGGCCAGCGGGATGCGCAGCAGCGCCAGCACGAAGACGGCGGCGAAGCCGATCAGGGCTTCGCTCATGCGGGCTGGTTCATCCGCGCCGGCTCATCCACGGCCGCTCATGCCGGGCCCGGGCCGGGCGCCGACGACTGGCCGAAGCCCGGCCGCCAGGCCAGCACCCCGTGCAGCAGCGCCGTCAAGCCGCACAGCACGCTCATCAGCATCACGAAGGGCGCCAGCGGCAGCTTCAGCTGCGCCGTGATGTCGCCGTATTCGGCCATCTGCCCGGCCTTCTGCCACATCAGCCAGGCCAGGCCGAGCAGCAGCGCCATGCTCAGCACGTCGACCGCGGCCTGCTGCACGCGCCGCAGCGCGGCCGGCACCCAGCGGTCGAGCGAATCGAAGACCACGTGCTCGCGCTGCAGCGACACCAGCGGCAGCGCGGCGAAGATCACCACCACCATCAGCAGCTCGGTCAGCTCCAGCGAGCCGGTGACCGACGCGTCAAGGAACTTGCGCCCCAGCACGTCGACGAAGGTCAACACCATGATGCCGAAGAGCGCCAGCCCGGCCAGCAGGCCGCACAGCGTGGGCAGCAGCTTCTTCACCATGCCGCAGCGGTCACTGCAGCTTGGCGATCTCGGCGCGGAAGCCGGCCAGCGCCTTCTTCGGCTCCTTCATGCCCTTGGCCTCGGCGGCCTTGGCCCAGGTGTCCACCAGCGGCGCGGTCTTGTCGGTGACGGCCTTGACGAAGGCGGCGTCGGCCTTCGTCATCTGCACGCCGGCGGCCTGCATGAAGGCCATGCCGCGGCGGTCGACCTTGTCCCAGCCCTTGCCGAACAGGCGCGCGGCGTATTCGCCGGAGAGCTCGTCCACGGCCTTCTTCACGTCGGGCGCCAGGGCGTCGTACTTGGCCTGGTTCATCATGAACACGAAGCTGGTGTTGTACAGGCCGCCCGGGAACTGCGTGCCGTGCTTGATGACCTTGTCGATCTTGAAGCTCTCGACGCTCTCGGCCGGGAACAGCGTGCCGTCCATGACGCCTGTGCTCAGCAGCTCGTAGCTCTCGGGCGCGGGCTTGAGCGTGACGTTCATGCCCAGCGACTTGCTGATCTCGTTGACCATGCCGCCGCCCACGCGCCACTTCAGGCCCAGCAGGTCGTCGGCCTTGGTGATGGGGCGCTTGGTGTTGAAGACGATGCCGGGGCCGTGCGTGAAGACGGCCAGCACCTTCACGCCCTTGTGCTCCTCGGCCATGGCCGGCGTGCGCTCGTACAGGCGCTGGAAGGCCACCGACACCGGCTCCGAGGTGTTGCCCAGGAACGGGAACTCGGCAATCTGCGTCGTCACGAAGCGCCCCGGCGTGTAGCCGTGCACCGTGAAGGAGATGTCGGCCAGGCCGTTGCGCACCGCGTCGAAGGTGGCCGGCGGCGCGGCCACGCTGCGCGGCAACAGGTTGCACTTGACCTTGCCGGTGGTCTTCTGCTCGAGCTGCGAGCACCATTCCTTCTGCGTCTCGGTCAGCGCATGCGTGGGCGGCAGCCACGACGAGGCCGTCAGCACGACCTGGGCCGAGGCGGCGGTGGCGGCGGCAAGACTGGCGGCGGCCAGCAAGGCGAGGTGGAGGGTGCGCATGGTGATGCTCCGAAATGAAGGGGTCGGTCCGTGCCGGTATTGTGGCCGTGCCACAGCACCCCGGACAGGAGGCGCGGATGGAAGAAAACCCTCACGAACGGCGGCCGACGACCCCCGCGACTGCGGGAAGCCGCAAGCCAAGCCCGACACCTAGGATCGGCCAGCCCCCCCAGCCATCCGGAGTTGCCCGCCATGAGTCCGACGCCGTTGATCGCCGATACCGCAGCCCGCGAAGCCCTGCGCGACGCCATTGCCGCGCTCGAGGTGGCGCAGGCCTCGGACCAGGCCTGGGCCGTGGCCGAAGCGCACCTGGGCCTGGCGCGCTGCTACGCACAGCTCGGCGCGCTGGGCTTCGCGGGCTCGCTGCTGGCGCAGGCCCTGGCTTCCGCGCCCGGCCTGGACCAGCGGGTGGAGCTGCTCTGCGAGCGCATCAGCACGCTGGCCGAGCAGTCCGAACGGCTGGAAGCCTCGCGCGCCGGCAGCGGCCGCGCGGCGCGCGAAGCGGCCCGCGACCACATCTTCGAAGCCGGCAGCCTGGCCGCCCGCGTGGCCGACCCGCGCTGGGAGGTGAAGGTGCTGCTGCACCTGTCCGACGTGCTCGACCGCTTTGGCGACCGCGACGACGCGGTGCACCTGCAGACACGCGCGCTGCGGCTGATGCAGGCACCGGGCGGCGAATCGGCGATCGACCCGCTGCAGCTGGCCAGCCTGGGACGGCTCGCCGACGCCTGAGATCCAGGACCCCGCAGACGCGGGGTGCAAGGCCGCCGTGACCCCGAATCCGCCGCAAATTGCACGGTTCGGCAGCGGTGACCACCCGGGCCGCGGGGTGTGCCTCGACACAGGGTCTGCTTACGATTCGTTTCATTCAAACCGCGACTGGAATTCCATGAAACGTGCCCTGCTCACCGGCCTGACCCTGACCCTCGGTGCCCTCGCCGCACCGGCCTGGTCGGCCCCCATCACGCTGGCCGCCACGGTGCGTGACTTCTGCTCGTCGGCCTACACCGCGGTGCAGGGCTGCACCAACCACGTCGACTTCGACAACAACGGCATCCTCGCCGTGAGCGACGCGGTGAAGTCGGTGCTCGGGCCCGATGGCAAGCCGGTGTTCAACGCCACCGCATCGTCGGTGTTCAGCACCGCGGCCAACTTCGACCAGTGGTACCGCGATGTGGCGGGCGTCAACAAGACCATCGCCACCACGCTGACGCTGACCGAGACCGTGCCCGGCACCTGGCAGTACAGCAACAACGCCTACTTCCCGATCAACGGCCAGGGCTGGGGCAACCAGGGCAACGCCCGCAACTACCACTTCACGATGGAGCTGCACACGACCTTCACCTACCAGGCCGGGCAGACCTTCAGCTTCACGGGCGACGACGACGTGTGGGTGTTCGTGGACAACCGGCGTGTCATCGACCTGGGCGGCATCCACAGCGCACAGACGCAGAGCGTCAATCTCGACACGCTCGGGCTGACGGCCGGTCAGAACTACAAGTTCGACTTCTTCTTCGCCGAGCGTCACCTCACCGAATCGAACCTGCGCATCCAGACCTCGATCGCGTTCGACGACAACCGCGTGCCCGAACCCGGCTCGCTGGCCCTGGCCGGCCTGGCGCTGGCCGGCGCCGCCTTCGTGCGCCGCCGCAAGCAGGGCTGATCGGCACGCGGGCCTGAAGGCACGCGCCAGCACCGGGCCTTCAGGCCCGCGCCAGCACCGGGCGCAGGGCCACGCCCGTGTGCGAGCCCGAGGCCACCACCGCCTCGGGCGTGCCCGCCACGACCACGCGCCCGCCGGCGCCGCCGCCTTCGGGGCCCAGGTCGACGACCCAGTCGGCCTCGGCGATGACGTCCAGGTCGTGTTCGATGACGACCACGCTGTGGCCGCCGTCCACCAGCCGGTGCAGCACCTGGATCAGCTTGCCCACGTCGGCCATGTGCAGGCCCACGGTGGGCTCGTCCAGCACGTACAGCGTCTTCGGCGCACGCTGGCCGCGGCGCGTCACGTCGTCGCGCACCTTGCTCAGTTCGGTGACGAGCTTGATGCGCTGCGCCTCGCCGCCGCTCAGCGTGGGTGAAGGCTGGCCCAGCGTCAGGTAGCCCAGGCCCACGTCCTTCAGCAACTGCAGCGGGTGCGCGATGGACGGCATGCTGGCGAAGAAGTCCACCGCCTCGTCCACCTCCATGCGCAGCACGTCCCCGATGCTTTTTCCCCGCCAGGTGACAGCCAGCGTCTCGGGGTTGAAGCGCGCGCCGTGGCAGCTGTCGCACGGCACCTTCACGTCGGGCAGGAAGCTCATCTCTATGGTCTTCATGCCCTGCCCTTCGCAGCCGGGGCAGCGGCCGTCGCCGGTGTTGAAGCTGAAGCGGTTGGCGGCGTAGCCGCGCGCCCTGGCCTCCAGTGTCTCGGTGAAGAGCTTGCGAATGGGGTCCCAGAAGCCGATGTAGGTGGCCGGGCAGCTGCGCGGGGTCTTGCCGATGGGGGTCTGGTCGACCTCGAGCACGCGGTCGATGTCCTCGAAGCCCTGCAGGCCGGTGCAGCCCACCAGCGCCGGCCGGCGGCCCGCAGCCAGCGCATCGCGGCCGGCCTTGGTGACCTTGTGCTGCACCAGCGCGGCCACGTTGGCCAGCAGCACGTCGCGCGCCAGCGTGCTCTTGCCGCTGCCCGACACGCCCGTCACCGCCACCAGGCGGCCCAGCGGCACCTGCAGGCTCACGCGCTGCAGGTTGTGCAGGTGCGCGCCCTGCAGCGACAGCATGGCGTGTTCGGCCGTCAGCGCGCGGCGCGCCTGCTGCGGGTGGCGCATCGGGTGCGCCAGCAGCCGGCCGGTGACGGAGTCGGGCGCCGCCGACAGGTCGGCCGCCGTGCCCTGCGCCACCAGGTGGCCGCCGCGCTTGCCGGCGCCAGGGCCGATGTCGATCAAATGCTCCGCGCGGCGGATGGTGTCCTCGTCGTGCTCCACCACCACCAGCGTGTTGCCCAGGGCGCTGAGCTTGGCCAAGGCGCCCAGCAGGATGCCGTTGTCGCGCGGGTGCAGGCCGATCGTGGGCTCGTCCAGCACGTAGCACACGCCCTGCAGGTTGCTGCCCAGCTGCGCGGCCAGGCGGATGCGCTGCGCCTCGCCGCCGCTCAGCGTGGGCGCGGCGCGGTCCAGCGTGAGGTAACCCAGGCCGACGTCGGACAGGAACTCCAGCCGGCTGGCGATCTCGCTGACCACGTCGCGGGCGATGTCGGCGTCGCGGCCCTGCAGCTGCAGACCCGCGATCCAGGCGCGCGCCTCGTGCACCGACATGCGGGCCACGGCCTCGATGGCCCGGTCCTCGAAGGTGACCTTGCGTGACGTGGCGTTGAGCCGCGCCCCGCCGCAGTCGCCGCAGGGCTCGTCGACCAGGCCCTCGGCCTCGGCCTCCTCAGAAGGGAAGCTCATCTCGCGGCCCTTGTCGGCGTCGTCGCGCACGCTGTCGTCGTAGACCTTGCGCTGCTCGCGCGTGAGCTTCAGGCCCGTGCCCACGCAGCCGGTGCACCAGCCGTGTTTGCTGTTGTAGCTGAACATGCGCGGGTCCAGCTCGGGGTAGCTGGTGCCACATTGCGGGCAGGCGCGCTTGGTGCTGAAGACCTTGATCTCGCCCACGCCGGCGCCGGTGCCGCCGAAGTCCATCGCCACCGCCAGCTTGTCCAGCGGGTGCAGCAGATGCAGCACGCCGCGGCCCACGTCCAGCGCCTTGCTCAGCAGCATGCGCAGTTCGTCCTCGCTGTCCTTGCTGATCACGATGTCGCCCACCGGCAGCTCCAGCGTGTGCTCCTTGAAGCGGTCGATGCGCGGGAAGGGGTGGGTGGGCAGGAACTCGCCGTCCACGCGCAGGTGCGTGTGGCCACGCGCCTTGGCCCACTTGGCCAGGTCGGTGTAGACACCCTTGCGGTTGACCACCAGCGGCGCCAGCAGGCCCACGTGCTGGCCCAGGTGGTCGCGCAGCAGCTGCGCGGCAATGCTCTCGGCGCTTTGCGCCTTGACCGGCGCGCCGTCGTGCACGCAGTGCTGCAGGCCCAGCTTGACCCACAGCAGGCGCAGGAAGTGCCAGACTTCGGTGGTCGTGGCCACCGTGCTCTTGCGGCCGCCGCGGCTCAGCCGCTGCTCGATGGCCACCGTGGGCGGGATGCCGTAGACCGCGTCCACCTCGGGCCGGCCGGCCGGCTGCACGATGCTGCGGGCGTAGGCGTTCAGGCTCTCCAGATAGCGCCGCTGCCCTTCGTTGAACAGGATGTCGAAGGCCAGCGTGCTCTTGCCCGAGCCGCTGACGCCGGTGACGACGTTGAACTTGCCGCGCGGGATCTCGACGTTGAGCGACTTGAGGTTGTGCTCCTTCGCGTTGACGATGCGGATCGATTCCTCGCGCGCCGCGCGCTGCGCGCGCACCACGGCCTGCAGCGGTCGGCCTTCCTCCACCACCAGCGAGCCCACGCCGAGTGCGGTTTCGTATTCGCGCAGCGCCAGGCCGGTGTGCGACGTGGGGTGCGCCTTCACGTCGTCGGGCGTGCCGGTGCAGACGACAAAGCCGCCGGCCTCGCCGCCCTCGGGGCCCAGGTCGACGATCCAGTCGCTGGCGCGGATGACGTCCAGGTTGTGCTCGATGACCAGCAGCGAATGCCCCGCCGACTGCAGCTTGCGCAGCGCGCGCATCAGCTTGGCGATGTCGTCGAAGTGCAGGCCAGTGGTGGGCTCGTCGAACAGGAACAGCGTGCCGTGTCTGGCCGCAGCCTGGCGCGGGCCCTGCGCCGCATCGGCCAGGAAGCCGGCCAGCTTCAGCCGCTGCGCCTCGCCGCCGCTGAGCGTGGGCACCGGCTGGCCCAGGCGCACGTAGTCCAGGCCCACGTCGATGATGGGCTGCAGGCGCGCCACCACCTCGCGGTCGTTCTGGAACCAGTGCGCGGCCTCGGCCACGGTCAGGTCCAGCACGTCGGCGATGCTCAGCTGCATCGGGCCGCGCACCACCTTCACGTCCAGGATCTGCGGGCGATACCTTCTGCCGTCGCAGTCGGGGCAGCGCAGGTAGACGTCGCTCAGGAACTGCATCTCCACGTGCTCGAAACCGCTGCCGCCGCAGGTGGGGCAGCGGCCGTCGCCGGCGTTGAAGCTGAAGGTGCCGGCGGTGTAGCTTCGTTCCCGGGCCAAGGGTGCTTCGGCAAAGATCTTGCGCAGCTCGTCGAAGGCGCCCACGTAGCTGGCCGGGTTGCTGCGCGCGGTCTTGCCGATGGGGCTCTGGTCCACGAACACCGCGTCGCTGAGCTGTTCTGCGCCCAGCAGGCGGTCGAAGGCTCCGGGTGTTTCCGTCGCCTTGCCGAAGTGGCGCGCCAGCGCCGGGTACAGCACGTCCTGGATCAGCGTGCTCTTGCCCGAGCCGCTGACACCCGTCACGCACACCAGGCGCTGCAGCGGCAGCTCCACCGTCACGTTCTGCAGGTTGTGGTCGCGTGCGCCTTCCAGGATCAGCTTGGGCGTGTTCGGCTCCACGATCTTGCGAAAGCCCAGCCCCACGGTCTTGCGCGCGCCCAGGTAGGCGCCGGTCAGCGTGTTCGCACTGCGCGCCTCGAACGGCGTGCCGTCGAAGACGATCTGCCCGCCCCGTTCACCGGGGCCCGGGCCCATGTCGATCAGGCGGTCGGCGGCCAGCATCACGGCCGGGTCGTGCTCCACCACCACCAGCGTGTTGCCGGCGTCGCGCAGCCGGTGCATGGCCTGCACGATGCGGTTCATGTCGCGCGGGTGCAGGCCGATGCTGGGCTCGTCCAGCACGAACATCGAGCGCGGTGGTGAGGTTGATGCGCTGCACCTCGCCGCCGCTGAGCGTGCGGCTCTGGCGGTCCAGCGTCAAATACTGAAGACCGACGTCGCACAGGTACTTCAGGCGCGTGCGCACCTCGTCCAGCAGCAGCTTCAGCGCGTCGTCGAGCATCGTCGACGGCAGGCTGAGTCCGTCGAAGAAGCGGCGCAGCCGCTCGATGCTCAGCTGCATCAGGTCGTGCAGGCTCAGGCCGTCCAGCGCTTCGAGCTGCTCGCGCGACCACGCCGCGCCCACCGGCAGATACCGCTTGCCCGCCGGCAGCACCGCATCCGCGTCGGTCTTGCTGCCGATGCGCCACAGCAGCGACTCCAGCTTCAGCCGCGCCCCGCCGCAGGCGCCGCAGGGCGTGTAGCTGCGGTACTTGGACAAGAGCACGCGGATGTGCATCTTGTAGGCCTTGCTCTCCAGGTACTCGAAGAAGCGGCGCACGCCGTACCACTGCTTGTTCCAGTTGCCGGGATGACCCAGTCGCGCTGGGTGGCGGTGAGCTGCGACCACGGCGTGTCGCGCGGGATGCCCGCCTCGCCGGCGTACTTGAGCAGGTCGCTCTGGCAGTCGGCCCAGGCGGGGGTCTGCATCGGCTTGATGGCGCCGTTGCGCAACGTCTTGCGCACGTCGGGAATGACCAGGCCCATGTCGACCCCGATCACGCGGCCGAAACCACGGCAGGTGTCGCAGGCGCCATAGGCGCTGTTGAAGCTGAACAGCGCGGGCTGCGGATCGGCGTAACGCAGGTCGCTCTCGGGGCAGTGCAGGCCGGTGCTGTATTTCCACAGGGCTTCGGCCCGTCCTTCGTCGTTCGCGACATGCACGGTCAGCCGCCCGCTGCCACGCTTCAGCGCCAGCTCGATCGCCTCCAGCACGCGCACCTTCTCGGCGCCCGCCAGGCGCAGCCGGTCGGCCACCACGTCCAGGATCTTCTTGGCGCCTTCCACGCGCTCGCCCTGCACGCGCGTGAAGCCGGCGGCCGACAGCCACTGTTCCTGCTGCTCGGCCGAGGTGTCTGCGGGCAGCTCCGCCGGGAAGGTGAAGACCAGCCGCGGGTCACCGGCCGCAGCGGCGCGCGCCATCAGGTCGGCGTAGATGGTCTCGGGCGTGTCGTGCCGCACCAGCAGGCCCGTCTGCCTGTCGTAGAGCTGCGCGGCGCGTGCGAAGAGCAGCTTCAGGTGATCGTTCAGCTCGGTCATCGTGCCGACCGTGCTGCGGCTGGTACGCACCGGGTTCGTCTGGTCGATCGCGATCGCCGGCGGCACGCCGTCCACGCGGTCGACCGCAGGCCGGTCCATGCGGTCCAGGAACTGGCGCGCGTAGGCGCTGAAGGTCTCGACGTAGCGGCGCTGGCCTTCGGCGTACAGCGTGTCGAACACCAGGCTGGACTTGCCTGACCCGCTGGGGCCGGTGACCACCGTCAGTTCGCCGGTGTGGATGTCGAGGTCGAGGTTCTTGAGGTTGTGCTGGCGCGCACCGCGGATTCGAATGACACCGGTCGACATGAAGGCCTTCTGAGGGTGAAGGCGGGGCATTCTAGGGGTCGGGCGGGGCCGCTGCTGGCGCGCTGGCGCACGCTGTCGCGGCGCCGCGGGGGCATCCCGCCGGGCCCGTGTATGGGCACCCCGGAGCGGGCATCATGCATGCCCGCCGTTGCGCCGGTGCCGCCCCGCCACACCGTGACGCCCGCGGCGGCGGCGGCCGCACCCACCCTCCGAGGCCGCGATCCATGCCCTCGTCCCCGCTGCCCTACACGTTGCTGGCCGATGCGGTGCTGCTGCTGCACGCCGCGGTCGTGGTGTTCGTGGTCGGCGGGCTGCCGGCCATCGTGATGGGCCACCACCGGGGCTGGGCGTGGGTGCGGGGGTGGGGTTGGCGCGTGGTGCACGTGGCGGCCATCGGCGTGATCGCGCTGCAGGCCTGGCTGGGCCGCCACTGCCCGCTGACGATCCTGGAATCCTGGCTGCGCGCGCAGGCCGGCGCGCCGGGCTACGAGGCCAGCTTCGTGCAGCACTGGCTCGAACGGCTGCTGTACGTGGCGGCGCCGCTGTGGATGTTTGCGCTGGCCTACTCCGGCTTCGCGTTGCTGGTGGCGCTGGCGTGGTGGCGCTGCCCGCCGCGGCCCCGACGCCGCCCCGGGCCCGACTGATCCCCGGTGCGACACACTCGCGGCTGTACGCCCGCACCGCACTGCAACCCACCCATCGCCATGCGCCTTGCCGTCTTCAGCACCCGCCCCTACGACCGCCAGTTCCTCGACGAGGCCAACGCCGACGGGCGCCACGAGCTCGTCTACCTGGAGCCGCGGCTGGACGCCAGCACCGTGGCCTTGGCCGCCGGCGCGCCCGCCGTCTGCGCCTTCGTCAACGACCGGCTCGACGCGCCGGTGCTGCAGGCCCTGCACGCCGCCGGCACGCGGCTGGTGGCGCTGCGCAGCGCCGGCTTCAACCACGTGGACCTGGCCGCAGCGGCGGCGCTCGGGCTGGCGGTGGGCCGCGTGCCCGAGTACTCGCCGCACGCGGTGGCCGAGCACACGGCAGCGCTGGTGCTCACGCTCAACCGCAAGATCCACCGCGCCCACGCCCGCGTGCGCGAGGGCAATTTCGCGCTCGACGGGTTGCTGGGCTTCGACCTGCACGGCCGCACCGTGGGCATCGTCGGCACCGGCAAGATCGGCCGTTGTTTCGCGCGCATCATGGTCGGCTTCGGCTGCCGGGTGCTGGCCTTCGACCCGCAGCCGCACCCCGAGGCGCTGGCGATGGGCGTGCAGTACGTGCCGCTGGCCGAGCTGCTGGCGGGCAGCGACATCATCAGCCTGCACTGCCCGCTGACGCCGCAGACGCACCACCTGATCGACGCCGCCGCGCTGGCGCTCATGAAGCCCGGCGCGATGCTCGTCAACACCAGCCGCGGCGCGGTGGTGGACACACCGGCGCTGATCGTGGCGTTGAAGTCGGGCGCGCTCGGCAGCCTGGGGCTGGACGTCTACGAGGAAGAGGCCGACCTGTTCTTCCGCGATCTCTCCAGCGAGGCGATCCGCGACGACGTGTTCGCGCGGCTGCTGACCTTCCCGAACGTGGTGGTCACCGGCCACCAGGCGTTTTTCACCGAGGACGCGCTGCGCGCCATTGCGCAGATCACGCTGGGCAACGTGGACACCTTCGCCGCCACCGGCCGGCCGCAGCATGCGGTGTCGGTGGAGAAGCTGGCCTGACAGGATGGTCTGGCGGCGGTGGTCGCCGGCATCGCGCTCAGGGCGACAGAAAACGCTCCACCAGCGCAAACTGCTCGGGCGTGTTGAGCGCCGGCGCGTGGCCGCAGCCCGGCACGGTAACGACCACCGCGCGCGGGCCGCGCACGCGCATGGCCTCGGCCACGTCGGGCAGCAGCAGGTCGGACGATTCGCCGCGCAGGCACAGCACCGGCAGCGTCAGCGAATCCCAGGCCTCCCACTGCTCGTAGTCGCGCGGGTGGTGCACGAACTGCTGCACCAGGGCCGGGTCGTAGTGCGGCGTCACGCGGCCGTCGGGCAGGCGGCGCACGCTGGTCTCGGTGAGGTGGCGCCACTGCGCGTCGCTCAGCCAGCCATAGGGTTTGTAGACGGTGCGGAAGTAGGCCTCCAGCTCGCTCACCGTGGCAAAGGCTGCGGGGCTGCCGGCATAGGCCACGATGCGGTCGATCGCCGGCTGCGGCAGCGTGGGGCCGATGTCGTTGACGACCAACCGCTCGATGCGACCGCGCAAGGGCCCGGCCGCGGCGCGCAGGCCGATGGCGCCGCCCATCGACGTGCCCAGCCAGTGCAGCCGCGTGATGCCCAGCTGGTCCAGCAGCGCCACCGCCAGTCGTTCGTAGAAGGCGAGCTGGTATTCCGCCGCCGGCGCCGGGCTCCACTGGCTCAGGCCGCGGCCCAGCGTGTCGGGGCACAACACCCGAAAACGCGGCGACAGGTGCCGGGCGATGGCATCCATGTCGCGCCCGGTGCGCGCCAGGCCGTGCCAGGCCAGCACCACCGGCGCCTGCGGATCGCCCCACTCGGTGAGGTGCAGTTCGCGGCCTTCGCAGCGCAGGTACAGCGAGCGCGGCGTCATGCCTTCACCCAGGCGCGCAGCCGGCCCACGATGCCGGTGGGGAAGTGATAGACCGACAGCACGAACAGCACGCCCAGCCACAGCAGCCAGCGGTCGGGCGTCAGCACGGCGCCCAGCACCGGCACGCCGTCGAAGGTGCCCGCGGCCAGCTTCAGCAGGTCCTGCAGGTAGTTCTGCGCCAGCACGAAGAGCACGCTGCCGATCACCGAGCCGTAGATCGTGCCCATGCCGCCGATCACGACGATGAGCAGGATGTCCAGCATGATCTCGAAGCTCAGCGTCGTGTCGGGCCCGACGTAACGCAGCCACAGCGCCAGCAGCGCGCCGGCCATGGTGGCGAACAGCGCCGACAGCACGTTGCTCCAGGTGCGGTAGACCACGGTGCGGAAACCGATGGCCTCGGCCCGGAAGTCGTTTTCGCGGATGGCCTGCAGCACGCGCCCGAAGGGCGAGTTGACGATGCGCAGCAGCGCCAGCACCAGCAGCGCCACGGTGAAGAACAGCCCGTAGTAGGTGAGGATGCGGCCGTCGATCGTCAGGCCCAGCACGGGTTCCTCGAACAGCTGGAACGACGGGCTCAGCAGCTCCGGCACCTTGAAGCTGAGGCCGTCCTCGCCGCCGGTGAAGTCGCTGAGCTTGGACGCCAGCGTCTGGAACGCGCTGGCCACGGCCAGCGTGATCATCGCGAAGAAGATCGCCTTCACGCGCAGCGAGAACAGCCCCACCAGCAGCGACAGCAGCAGCGACACGACGAGCGCGCCCGCCGTGCCGAGCAGCACGCTGTCCCACCCGGCGCCCAGGCGCGTGCTGGCGATGGCCACGCCATACGCGCCGATGCCGAAGAACATCGTGTGCGCGAAGCTCACGATGCCGGTGTAGCCCAGCAGCAGGTCGAAGCTGGCCACCAGCAGGATGAACACCAGCGCCTTGGCCGCCACGCTCAGCGCCTTGGCGCCGGGGAAGAGAAACGGTGCGACGGCCAGCGCCACCACCACACCGATCAGCAGCACCGCCAGCAGGCGGTTGCGCGGGTGGTCGTGCGAGAGGATGCGGTCGAGTGCGCTCATCGGTTGGTCACCGGATAGAGCCCTTGCGGACGCCACATCAGAACGGCCACCATCAAGGCGATGTTCGAGAACAGCGCCACCGTCGGCGCCAGGAAGCCCGTGTAGTTGGCCAAGAGGCCCACCAGCAGCGCTCCGATGAAACACCCCAGCGTGCTGCCCAGCCCGCCGATGATGATGACGATGAAGATCAGCACGTTGACCTGCGCGCCGATCTGCGGCGACACCGACTGCTGGTACAGGCCCCACAGCACGCCACCCAGCCCGGCCAGCGCCGAGCCGGCCACGAACACGCCGATGAACAGGGTGCGGATGCGGTAGCCCAGGCTTTCCACCATCTCGCGGTCCTGCACGCCGGCGCGGATCAGCAGGCCGACCTTGGTGCGCGACAGCGTCCAGGCCAGCAGGCCGAAGACACCCGCGCCGATGACGGACGCCAGCACGCGGTACTTCTCGATGGCCGCATCACCCACGATGAACGCACCACGCAGCGATTCGGGCAGCGGCATCGCGATCTGCAGCGGGCCCCAGATGACCTTGATGATCTCCTCGCCGACGATCATGCCGCCCATCGTGATGAGGATCTGCTTCAGGTGCAGGCCGTAGACCGGGCGCACGATCACGCGCTCGAAGGCCAGGCCGATGGCGCCGGCCACCAGCATCGCCACCACCATCGCGCAGAAGATCGCCAGCAGCGCCGGGCCCAGGCCCGTGTCGGCAAACACCGCCATGCCGCCCATCACCGAGGTGGCCACGAAGGCGCCCAGCGCGATGAACACGCCGTGGCCGAAGTTCAGCACGTCCATCAGCCCGAACACGAGCGTGAGGCCCGAGGCGATGATGAAGACGATGAAGCCCATCGCCAGGCCCGCCACGGTGAGCGTGAGCCAGGTGCTGCCACTGCCCACCGCGGGCAGCGCCAGGGCCATCACGGCCAGCAGCAGCCACACGGGCTTCCAGTCGAAGCGGGCTTTCGGAATGGCCGGCACGGCGCCGGCCGGCGCGGTGGAGGTGGTGGTGGTCATTGGTGCGCCCCGAGAGACAGGCCCAGCAGCCGTTGCTGCAACGTCACATCTCCGGCCAGCTCGGCCATCGCGCCGCTGTGCACCACGCGGCCGTCGTCCATCACCGCCACACGGTCGCCCAGCGCCTTGGCCATCAGGAAGTTCTGCTCGACCAGCAGGATCGTCGTCTTCTGGCGCTTCAGCTCGCGGAACGCGCTGATCAGGTTCTGGATGATCGACGGCGCCAGGCCCTTGCTGGGCTCGTCGATCAGGATCAGCGCGCGCGGCTCGCAGATGGCGCGCGCCACGGCCAGCATCTGCTTCTGCCCGCCGCTCAACTTGCCGGCCGGGTAGAGCCAGAAGGTCTTGAGCGCGGGGAACAGGCCGAAGATCCAGTCCAGCCGCGCCCGGTCGATCTCGCCGGCATGGCGCGCGCCGCGCGCGGCCAGCACCATGTTCTCCTGCACCGTGAGGTCGGTGAAGATGCCCATGTTCTCGGGCACGTAGGCGATGCCCTGGCCCGCGATCTCCGGCGTGGGGCGGCCCGCGATGGGCGCGCCCTTGAAGTGGATGCTGCCTTGCGAGGCCGCCCACAGCCCCATCACCGTGCGCAGCGTGGTGGTCTTGCCGGCGCCGTTGCGGCCCAGCAGCATGGTGACCTCGCCCTCGGGCACCACCAGGTCCACGCCGTGCAGGATGTGGTACGCGCCGATGTGCGTGTGGACGCCTTGCAGCTGGAGCAGGTTCGCGCTCATGCAGGTTCTTCCGCGGCCATGCCCAGGTACGCCTGTTGCACCACGGGCGACGCGATCACGGCGGCCGGCTCGCCGTCGGCCACCAACTGGCCGTTGTGCAGCACCACGATGCGGTCGGACAGCTCGCGCACCACGTCCATCTTGTGCTCCACGAGCAGGATCACCACGTCCTTGCGGGCCTTCAGCTGACGGATCAGGTCCAGCACCACCGGCACCTCGTCCACGCTCATGCCCGCGGTGGGTTCGTCGAACATGAAGACCTTGGGGTCGAGCGCCATCAGCAGCGCCACCTCCAGCTTGCGCTGGTCGCCGTGCGGCAGGCTGGCGGCGTGCAGCTGCGCCTTGTCGGCCAGGCGCACCTGTTCCAGCACGCGGCTGGCCTCGTCGATCCAGTCCTTGTGGTCTAGCCACACGCGCCACATGTCCAGCGCGCTCTTGCCCCGGCCGGCTTCACGTGCCTGCACCGCCAGGCGCACGTTCTCGTGCACCGTGAGGTTGGGAAACAGCTGCGTCAGCTGGAAGGCGCGCCCCAGGCCACGATGTGTGCGCCGAGCGGCGGGCATGCCGGTGATGTCCTCACCGCCCAGCAGCACGCGACCCTCGTTGGCCGGCAGCTGGCCCGAGATGAGGTTGAAGTAGGTCGTCTTGCCCGCGCCGTTGGGGCCCACGATGGAGGTCAGCGTGCCGGGCTCGAAGCGGCACGAGACGTGGTCGACGGCCACATGGCCGCCGAACCGGATCGTCAGATCGCGGGTCTCGAGCACGGCGCGTCGATCAGCGCTTGTTGCGGATCGGGATCTGCAACTCGATCGCCGGAATCACCCGCACCAGCTCCGGCACGCCCCAGGCGAACGCCGGGTCGTTCTTGATGCGGAAGTGGAACATGTCCTGCATTGCCTGGTGGTCCTCCTTGCGGAAGGTCATGGTGCCCTTGGGCGTCTCGAAGCTCATGCCCTCCATCGTGGCGATGAGCTTGTCGGTGTTGGTGTCGCCCTTGGTCTTCTTCAGCGCCTCCACCACCGCAATGGCCGCGCTCATGCCGCCGGCGGTGAAGAAGTCCGGCGGCGTCTTGAACTTGCTGTAGTGGTTGGCCACGAGCCAGGTGTTGGCGGCGTTCTTCGGGATGCCGAAGTAGTAGTACAGCGCACCTTCCATGCCCTCGAACTGCTTGTAGGCCACCATCGCCGGCAGGATGTTGCCGCCAGTGGCGAGTTCGATGCCGAAGCGCTTCTTCAGCTCCAGGTCGGCGATCTTGCTGAACGGCGTGGGGCTGCCGCTCCAGCCCACCGAGATGTACTTCTTGCCCGGCTGGTCCTTGAGCTTGTCGATGATGCGCTGCAGGCCGGCGGTGAAGTCGGTGGTGCCCACCGGCAGGTACTCCTCGTGCACGACCTTGGCCTTCTTGGTGAACTCCTTGGCCGCCTTGACACCGTCGCGCCCGAAGGCGTTGTCGTTGGCCAGGAAGGCCACCACGTTGCCCGGCTGGTCCAGCGCGGCGGCGTTGGCCGCGGCGTCCTGGGACGAGTTGCGGCCGGTGCGGAAGATGTACTTGTTCCACTTGTCGCCGGTGATGCTGTCGGCCACCGCCGGCTCCACCAGCAGGATCTTCTTGTACTCCTCGGCCACCGGCAGCATGGCCAGCGCCACCGGGCTGGCGGTGGGGCCCACGGCGATGTCGACCTTGTCGTCGGCATAGGCCGCGGCCAGCGCGGCCTTGCCCACGTCGGGCTTGCCCTGGTCGTCCTTCTCGATCACCACCAGCTTGCGGCCGTTGACGGCCATGGTGCCGCCGGTGGCGTAGTCCAGGCCCATGTTGAAGCCGACGATGCTCTGCTTGGCGTAGGCCTCCAGCGGCCCGGTCTTGCTGGCGATGAAGGCGATGCGGATGTCCTTGCCCTGCGCCATGACGGCGGGTGCGGCCAGGCTGGCGGCCAGGGCCAGGACGGTGGGGATCAGGTGGCGACGTTGCATGCGGCTCTCCGGCTGGGTGTGGCCCTCTCCGCGCAAGTGGCATGCCAACAGCACCAGATCAGTGCAAACCCGCGATTTCAACCCGAATCAGACCGTCTAATGTTCAATAGTCAGGCAACATCAGACCGACTGCCTGTTAATCAGACGGGTCGTATGCCTGATAGTCAGTCAGTTCAGGCCAGCGCGCGAGCCGGTCGTACAAGGCCGCGCGCGACATGCCGAGCTGCTGCGCCGCCTTGACGCGGTTGCCGGCCTGCGCCCGCAGCGCCGCGCCGATGGCGGCGCGTTCGACCTCGGCCACCTGCTCGGCCAGCGTGCGCTGGGCGGGCCGGGCCGGGCTCGCCGGCAGCAGGGCCGGGGCGACCCCGGGCGGCGCATCGCCCACGCCGCTCACCGCACCGGCTGCCACCGAGCCGCCGAAGTGCCGCGGCTCCAGCACCAGGTCGTCGGTCATCAGCGCGGCCTGCTCCAGCGCGTTGCGCAGCTCGCGGATGTTGCCCGGCCAGTCGCGCCGCGCCAGCAGCGCCAGCGCCTCGGGCGACGGGCTGCGCGCCGGCAGGCCGCTGCGCCGCGCGATGTCCTCGCTCAGCGCCTCCACCAGCGCCTCCAGGTCGGGCAGCCGCTCGCGCAGCGGCGGCAGGCGGATCGGCAGCACGTTGAGGCGGTAGAACAGGTCGGCCCGGAACTGCCCCGCGGTGACCATGGCCGTCAGGTCACGGCTGGTGGCGGCGACGATGCGCACGTCGACCCGCTCGATGCGGTTGCTGCCCAGCGGCTCGATCTCCTGCTCCTGCAGCACACGCAGCAGCTTGCTCTGCAAAGCCAGCGGCATGTCGCCGATCTCGTCCAGGAACAGCGTGCCGCCGTCGGCGAGCTTGAACTTGCCGTCGCGGCCCTTGCGGTCGGCCCCCGTGTAGGCGCCGGGCGCGACGCCGAAGAACTCGGCCTCCAGCAGCGTGTCGGGCACGGCCGCGATGTTGACGCCCACGAAGGCCCGCGCCGCGCGCCGGCTGGCGGCGTGGATGCCGTGCGCCAGCAGCTCCTTGCCGGTGCCGGTCTCGCCCAGCAGCAGCACGGTGCTGTCGGTCTGCGCCACGCGGCGCGCCTGGCGCTTGACCTCCAGCGCCGCCGGGCTGGTGCCGATGAAGCCGGCGATGCTGTGCTTGGGGCGGCGCTGGTCGGCCCACTGCGCGGCCAGCTGCCGGCGCGCGCTGTCCAGCTCGGCCTGCAGGCGGCCGAACTTGGCGATCAGCGGCTGCATCGTCGTCTCGGGGTGGTCCAGCAGCACGAAGCCCACCGCGCCGATCACCAGCCCCTGGTCGTTGCGCAGCGGCAGCCGCGTCACCAGGAAGGTGCCGGCCTGGTTGCTGAGCAGGTCCACCAGGATCGGCTGGCCGTTGTCGACGACCTGGCCCATCATCGTGTTGGGCACCACGTCCTCGACGCGGCGGCCGACGAAGTCGTCCTCGGCATGGCCCAGCGCGGGCAGGAAGCGGCGGTAGCCGTCGTCGATCCACACGATGCGGTGGCTGCGGTCGACCACCATCGTGCCCATCGCCGTGCGCGCGAAGGTGTCGAACATGCTCTGCGCCGCGAGTTGCAGCACGCGGGTGGCGTCCAGGTCTTGCGGGGTCTCGACGGACATGCGGACACTGTAGCGCCGTGCCCGGGGTGCCGGGCGCTCAGCCGTTGGGGCGGGCTGCAGCCGGGCTCATTCGAGCCACGCCGTGTCGGCGTGGACGACGCGGCAGCTGCCGCCGCCCGCCGGCAGGCGCGCCATGCACTGGTCCACCGCGCGTTCGCGCGCCTCGGCCTCGGACGGCATGCCGCCAATCCAGCCGAACACGCCGCCGGAGGCGATCGCAAAGGCGCGGTGCTGCCTGGCCGCCAGGTAGCGCGTGCGGTGCTCCAGGCGGGCCTCGGCGCTCATGTCCTGGGGCGGGCCGTCGTCGGCGGCGTCGGCCGTGGGGGGCGGGGCCGACACCGGCGCGCTGGCCGCGGGCACTGCGGGCTGCAAGGCGGCTTCCACGCTCAACGGCCCCGGGGCGGCGGCCACGGCTTGCAGCGGCCGGGCCGGCGGCCGGGCCTCGGACGGCGCGGCCGACATCGACCCCATCGACCACGCCAGCACCACCCCCAGCGTCAGCACCACCAGGCCCACCGCCGCCAGGCGCAGGCCGCTGCCGATGGCCGAGATGGCGGCGGCATCGTCGCGACCGAGGCCGGGCACCGGCGGGCCGGGCTTCGACGAGGCCGTCGGCAGCGGCGCGGATGGCGCCCGCAAGACGGGGGCCCCGGAAGCGGGCCACGACGCTGGTGCTGGCGCTGTCGCCGAGGCCGACGCTGTCGCTGTCGCTGGTGCCGGCGCTGTCGACGGTGCCGGTGCCGGTGCCGGTGCCGGTGCCGGTGCGAGTGCGAGTGCGAGTGCGGATGCAGGCCCCGCCGATTCCACCCGCAATCGCGCACCCATCGCCGCAAAGCGCGCGATGTGGGACTGGGCGCGCGCCGGGCTCACGTCGCGCCGCATCACGACGCGGCGGCCCGAGAACAGCCGTGCGGTGTGCGCCGGGTCGAGCTTCAGCGCGGTGCCCACGGCCAGGCGCACGGCCAGCGGGTCGTGGCCTTCCAGGCATTCGCCATGGAAGACCAGGTGCAGCAGAGGCTCGGGCGGGGGCGGCGGGGTCAAGACGGACCGGAAGAACGGCAGGGCACGGTGCAGGCCGGGCTCGGCAGCATAGCGTCGCGCCCAGGCGCACGCGGCCCGGCCACCCACCCGCGGCGCACACGGGGATGACCGATCGCACACGGCCGGCTGGCGCTGCACGCCACGCCCGGCACCGGGGCTGCGCCGGCACGCTCGCAGCACGCCCACAGCACGCCCGCTGGCACCCCACCCGGCCCCGCTCTTGTGATTGCGTAATTACAGCGTTACGATGTGCGCATGCTCGAATCCACCCCCCTGCGCGGCACCTCGATGCACGACGCCGTGGCCACGCGGCTGCGCACGATGGTGTTCGACGGCGAGCTGCTGCCCGGCACCTTCATCGACGAGAAGGCGCTGGCCGCCGGCTGGCAGGTCAGCCGCACGCCGCTGCGCGAGGCACTCAAGGTGCTGGCGGCCGAGGGCCTGGTGGAGCTGGTGCCGCACCGGGGCTGCCGCGTCATCGAGCTGAGCGACGGCGACGCCGACAAGCTGTTCCCGGTGATGGCGCTGCTGGAGGGTCGCTGCGCCTTCGAGGCCGCCAGCAAGGCCAGCCCCGACGACCTGCACCGCCTGAAGCGCCTGCACGACGAGCTGGAGCACCACGCCGCCGCGCGCGACCTGCACGGCTACTACCGCGCCAACCACGACTTCCACAGCTTCGTGCAGCAGCTGGCCGACAACCGGTGGCTCGACCGCGTCACCAGTGACCTGCGCCGCTTCATGCGGCTGATGCGCGGGCGCCAGCTGGCGCTGCCGGGGCGCATCGACGCCTCGATCAACGAACACCGCGTGCTGATCGACGCCTTCCTGCAGCGCGACGGCACGACCACCTGATGGCGCAGCTGGTGGCGCTGAACAAGCTGCGCCACGCGCAGCAGGCGGCGCCCGGGCCCGCAGCCGCCGTGGCATCCGCGATCGCACCCGCCATCACCCCCACACCCGCCCGCCCGACCGCCCCGCCAACCCGCCAGGAGCCCCGCCGTGCTCGATGACATCCGCCAGGCCGCAGCCCGCCACCGCACCGCCCGCGCGGTGCGCCGCATGAAGGCCGACTGCAAGCGCCTTCTCGGCGAGAAGGGCGAGCTGGGCGGCATGGCCATCACGGCCGACCTGATCGACCGCCTGGACGACCTCGCCGACGACGAGCTCGACGACTTCTTCGCCTTCCTGGCGCAGGACCTCAGCCCCGACCCGCAGGCCGTGCTGCGCCTGGCCCAGGCCTACGCCGACGCGCCCACCGCGGCCACGCTGCTGGCGCTGACCCACGCGGCCGAGCCGGCGCGGCAGGAGCTGTTCCGCCGCCTCAACCGCATGCCCGGCGGCACCGCCGCGGTGCTGCGGCTGCGCCGCGCGCTGCACAAGCGCCTGAAGGAGCAGCCCGAGCTGCAGGTGATCGAGGCCGACCTGCTGCACCTGCTGACGAGCTGGTTCAACCCCGGCTTCCTGCAGATGAAACGCGTGGACTGGAACTCGCCCGCGCAGCTGCTGGAGAAGATCATCCACCACGAGGCCGTGCACGCGGTGGACGGCTGGGACGACCTGCGCCGCCGCCTGCAGCCCGACCGCCGCTGCTGAGCCGCTGATCTTCGTCGAGGTGGCGCTGCTGCCCGAGATGCCGGCGGCCATCGCGCCGCTGATCGACAAGGCCAGCACGCCGATGGCGCCCGACCGCTTCCGCGTGGCGGCCTTCTACAGCATCAGCAACTGCGAGCCGGGGCTGCGCGGCGTAAGCCTGGGCAACTTCCTGATCAAGACCGTGGCCCAGCAGCTGCAGCGCGAGCTGCCGCGGTTGCGCACCTTCTGCACGCTGTCGCCGATACCGGGCTTTGCCGCCTGGCTGCTGTCGGAGCCCGACTTCGCCACGCTGCCGCAGCTGAAGAAGGGCGCGCTGGCCGAGCTGAACGACGCCCGCGCGCGGCTGCGCACACGCTGCAGCGGCGACCTGGGCGCGCTGCAGGGCGCGGCCGTGCACGAGACGCTGGACGACGACGACAGCACCGCGCTGCAGCTGCTGTGCAGCGCCTACCTGCTGGGCCTGTCGCCCACGCCGGCCGGCGACCCGGTGGCGCGTTTCCACCTCGACAACGGCGCGCGGCTGGAGCGGCTCAACGCGCGTGGCAACATGTCGGGCAAGGGCTTGCGCCAATCCTTCGGGATGATGGTCAACTACCTGTACGACCTGGGCAAGGTCGAAGCCAGCCACGCCAAGTTTCGCCAGGGAGAAGTGGCCCGCTCACGCGCCATCGCAGCGCCGGTCTGAGAGCCCCATTTCCATTCACACCAACGACGGAGACAACCACCATGACCCGCATCAACCGCCGACAGGCACTCATCGGCGGCAGCGCCACGCTGGCCAGCACGCTGGCCGCGCCCTGGGTGCATGCCCAGGCCGGCTGGCCCACGAAGCCCGTGACCATCGTCGTGCCCTTCCCGCCCGGCGGCGGCACCGACGCCTTCGCGCGGCCGCTGTTTGCCGCGATGACGCGCAACGTGGGCCGGCAGTTCGTGATCGACAACAAGGGCGGCGCCGGCGGCACGCTGGGCGCGGGCCTGGCGGCCAAGGCCGCGCCCGACGGCTACACCTTCTTCATGGGCGCGGTGCACCACGCCATCGCGCCCAGCATGTACCCGAAGCTCGACTACAACATCGAGACCGACTTCGTGCCCGTGGGCCTGGTGAGCAGCGTGCCGCAGGTCATCGTCGTCAACCCGCAGAAGGTGGCGGCCACCAACCTGCCGCAGCTGCTGGCGTTCCTGCGCCAGAACCCCGGCAAGCTGAACTACGGCTCGGCCGGCAACGGCACCAGCCACCACCTGGCCGGCGAGCTGTTCAAGCTGCAGACCAAGACCTTCATCACGCACATCCCCTACCGCGGCGCGGGCCCGGCGCTGCAGGACCTGATCGCCGGCCAGGTGGACCTGATGTTCGACGGCCTGGGCTCCAGCGCCACGCACATCAAGAGCGGCCGGCTGCGCGCCATCGCGGTGGCCAGCGACAAGCGCGCCCCGGGCTTCCCCGACGTGCCGACCTCGGTGGACGGCGGCGTGCCCACCTACCGCGTGGCCACCTGGTACGGCATCTGGGCGCCCAAGGGCACGCCGCGCGACGCCATCCAGGCCATGCAGGCCGAGATGCGCAAGGCGCTCAACGCCGACGACCTGAAGGCCATGTGGACCGGCCTGGGCACCGAGACGCCCAACCTCTGGGGCGACGACTTCGGCCGCTTCGTCGGCGCCGAGGTCAAGCGCTGGGCCGAGGTGGTGAAGAACTCCGGCGCGAAGCTGGACTGACCCCCCGAGGCGCCGGAGGCGCCTCCCCCCTGGCAGGGGGGCGCCGCTGGCGGACCGGCGGAGCCGGTTCCGCGGCGGCTGCTGGAGGGGGCGCGGCTGGGCCGCGCATCCGCGTGCTGAAGCCCTGCACCTGCGAATTGAAGCGACACGAGACTCCAAGATGACGCCCGACAACCAGAACCTCTTCACCGCGCTGCGCGCCGCCTTCCCGGCCGACCTGGACAGCACCGCCATCGAGACCGCCGACACGGCCGAGCCGCTGTTCTACAGCTGGCGCGACCTCGACCGCGGCACCGCGATGATGGCCAACCTGATCGGCTCGCTCGATCTCCCGCCCGCGTCGCGCGTGGCGGTGCAGGTGGAGAAGAGCGTCGAGGCGCTGATGCTGTACCTGGCCGTGCTGCGCGCCGGCCACGTCTTCCTGCCGCTGAACACCGCGTACCAGGCGGCCGAGGTCGAGTACTTCATCGGCAACGCCCAGCCTGCGCTGGTGGTCTGCAGCGGCAAGAACTTCGGCTGGGTCAGCAAGCTGGCCTTCCTGGCCGGCACGAAGAACGTCTTCACGCTCAACGACGACCGCACCGGCACGCTGCTGGAGCGCGCGGTGTTCCACAGCGCGCAGCACGTGCCCGCGCAGCGCAGCGCCGACGACCTGGCCGCCATCCTCTACACCAGCGGCACGACGGGGCGCAGCAAGGGCGCGATGCTGACGCACGGCAACCTGCTGTCGAATGCGCAGGTGCTGAAGGACGTGTGGGGCTGGAAGCCGGGCGACGTGCTGATCCACGCGCTGCCCATCTTCCATGTGCACGGCCTGTTCGTGGCCAGCCACGGCGCCCTGATCAACGGCAGCAAGATGATCTGGTTCGCGCGCTTCGACCCGCGCGCGGTCACCGCGCGCCTGCCCGAGGCCAGCGTGTTCATGGGCGTGCCGACGCTGTACGTGCGGCTGCTGGCCGAGCCGGGTTTCGGCAAGACTGCCTGCAGGACCATGCGCCTCTTCGTCAGCGGCTCGGCGCCGCTGCTGCTGGAGACCTTCAACGCGTTCCGCACGCGCACCGGCCACACCATCCTCGAGCGCTACGGCATGAGCGAGACGGTGATGCTCACCAGCAACCCCTACCGGCCCGAGAGCGCGCGCCGCGGCGGCACGGTGGGCCCGGCGCTGCCCGGCGTGGGCGTGCGCGTGCACGACGACGACGGCCGGCCGCTGCCCGCCGGCGAGATCGGCCACATCGAGGTGCGCGGCCCCAACGTCTTCAAGGGCTACTGGCAGATGCCGGAAAAGACGGCCAGCGAGTTCACCGCCGACGGCTGGTTCAAGACCGGCGACGTGGGCAAGGTCGGTGAGGACGGCGTGGTCACCATCGTCGGCCGCAGCAAGGATCTCATCATCACCGGCGGCTACAACGTCTACCCGGCCGAGATCGAGGGCTTCATCAACGACATGCCCGGCGTCGCCGAAAGCGCGGTGGTCGGCGTGCCGCACCCCGACTTCGGCGAGGCCGTCGTCGCGGTGGTCGTGCCCAAGCCCGGCGCCACGCTGAACGGCCCCGACATCGCGGCGCGCCTGAAGGGCGCGATCGCCAACTTCAAGGTGCCCAAGCTGGTGGAGCTGGTGCCCGACCTGCCGCGCAACGCGATGGGCAAGGTGCAGAAGAACCTGCTGCGCGACCGGCACCAGGGCTTGTTCGCGCGGTGAACGCCGGCGCCGGCACCACGCGCCCACCGGCGTCGCCGGCGCCCGACCGCTGCCCGCGCTGCGGCGGCGGGTTTGCCTGTGGCGCAGCCGGCCCGGCGCCCTGCGCCTGCACCACCGTGACGCTGAGCGACGCGCTGCAGACCGCCTTGCGGCAGCGCTACACCGGCTGCCTGTGCCTGGCCTGCCTGCAGCAGCTGGCGGCCGAAGAGGCGACCACGGTCCCGGCCCGCACCCCGCGGCGACCTGAAGCGCCGCCCCGGGCACGGCCCCTGGTGGCCCACCGGCACGGCCGATACAGTGGGCGCATGAAACTCCTGATCCTCGGCGGCACGCGCTTCCTCGGCCGCCACATCGCCGAGCAGGCCTTGCAGCGCGGCCATCACGTCACGCTGCTGCACCGCGGCCGCAGCGGCGCGGGCCTGTTCCCGCAGGCCGAGCACCGCATCGCCGACCGCGACGGCGAGCTCTCGGTGCTGGCGCAGGGCAGCTGGGACGCCGCCATCGACACCAGCGCCTACGTGCCGCGCCAGGTGCACGCGGCGGCCGCGGCGCTGGGCCGCCGGGTGGCGCACTACCAGCTGGTGTCGAGCATCAGCGTGTATGCCGACTTCGACACGCCCGGCACGGCAGAAGACGCGGCGCTGCAGACGCTGCCCGACCCGACCGTCGAGACCGTCACCGGTGACACCTACGGCGGCCTCAAGGCGCTGTGCGAGCAGGCCGCGATGCAGGCCTTTGCCGGCCGATGCCTAGTCAACCGGCCCGGCCTGCTGGTGGGCCCGCACGACCCCACCGGCCGCTTCAGCTGGTGGGTGCAGCGCCTGCAGCGCGGCGGCCCGGTGCTGGCGCCGGGCGAGCCCGACACCCCGGTGCAGTTCATCGACGCGCGCGACGCCGCGGCCTGGATGCTGCTGCAGGCCGAGCAGGCCACGACAGGCGTGTTCAACCTCACCGGGCCGACGCAGCCGCTGACGATGGGCCGCTTCCTGACGCAGGCCCGCGACACGCTGAACCCCGGCGCGCCGCTGCACTGGGTGGCCGAGCAGCACCTGCTGGACGCCGGCGTGGCGCCCTGGTCCGACCTGCCGGTGTGGCTGCCGCGTGCGCAGGCCGGCCTGCACCAGGTGGACATCGCCCGCGCGCTGGCCAGCGGCCTGCAGTGCCGGCCGCTGGCGCACACGCTGCAGGACACCGCGCAGTGGCTGGCGATGGCGGCGCCACCGGCGGCCGCGGGCACCGGCCCGGCACGCCCGGCGGTGGGGCTGCCGGCCGAGCGCGAAGCAGCGCTGCTGGCGGGCTGGCAGGCGCTGCAGGCGAACGGCTGAGCCGCGCACGCCGGCAGGGTCGACCACGGGTGGCGGGCGACCCCTTCGCCACGCCGCCGCTGCGGCTCATCCGCAAAAAACGCGCTTGGGCGCGGGCTTCCCGCGGTCCGTCGCAAGGGCGTGGCGGCGCGGGGACGGGCTGCCTACAGTGCACCCATCGAACAAGCCCGCCACCGCCTCAGGAGCCCGACATGAACCACGCCACCTTCACCAAGCCCGCCCAACAAGCCCGCGCCGCCGCGCTGGCGCTGACCATGACGCTGGGCATGCTGCTCAGCATCGACATGCTGGCCACGCAGCCGGCGCAAGACGTGCAGATGGCCGCCAAGGCGGCCTCGCAGGCGCAGGTGGTCAGCCGCACGCCGCGCTCGCCCCAGGGCTGAACCGCCGCCTGAGCGGACCCGCCCGGCACGAGCTGCGAGCCGGGTTCGTTCACTCCCTGCGAGGGCCCCGGGACAGCCGCGGACAACCTTGCAGAAATCTCGCCAACCCGTGAGCCCGCCGTGCGCCGGGCTCACGCCGGGAACAAGGCCCCGCTGTCGAGAAAACGCCCGATGGCCGCATTCACCGCCGCGGCATGCGTGATCGGCGCCATGTGACCCAGGCCCGCCATCTCCAGCACCTGCACCGGCGGCAACACCGTCGCCAGCCGCCGCGCCACCGCGCGTGAGGACGTGGGCGAATCGCCCCCCACCATCAGCAGCACCGCGTCGGCGATGGGTGCCTGGCGTGCTGCGGGGGTCTGGTCCCAGGCGCCGGGGCCCGTCCAGCAATCGATGAAACACCGCGCCGCGCCGTGCGGGTCGCCGCGGTCGAGCGCGCCCCCGGCCGGCGGCGCGGCGCCGTCCGCTTCGCCGTCGGGCTCCGGCCTTCAGGTGCGCGTCTGCCCCGGCGGCAGCACCATGCGGCGCGCCATCTCCTGCGTGGCGTCGGCCATGGCGGCGTCCAGCGCACGCTGGCTCAGGCCGGTGAAGTGCTGGCCGGGCTCGTCCTTCAGAAAGCCCACGTAGCGCGCCAGTTCGCCCGTGGGCAGCTCGGCGTAGGCCATCGAGAAGCTCGCCAGCGCCAGCGCCATGAAGGCCTGCTGCAGCTGCGGGCGCTGGGCCTCGAAGGCGGCGCGCAGGTCGTCCTCGGTGGGGCCATTCGGGTCGGGCCTGACGCTGGCGATGCCGCGGTACACCGCCAGCGCGGTGTTCAGCGTCATGCGCACCATGGATTCGGGCGAGCGGGTGACGAGCACCAGTTCCTCCAGCAGCGCCTGGCGCTCGGCCGGCAGCCCGCCGAAGAGCCTGCCGCCTTGCTGCAGGATGCCGCGCGTGTCGGTCTGCGAGGCGGCAGCGGCCTCCTCCAGCCGTGTGACGGTGCGGCCCGTGGGCGACGCAAACCAGCGCTGCAAGGCCGGCAGGTGGCGCGGGTCGGTGCCCTGCTCGAAGGTGGCACGCGCCTGCGCCCGCAGGCGGTCGGGCGCAAAGGCCTGCTCGATCACCGCCGACAGGCGCACCACCTCGTCGGCACCGATCGCCGGGTCGAAGCGGGCCATGCCGGCGACGAAGCTCTCGCGCACCTGCGGCCCGATGCCGGTGAGGTGCGTCCACAGCCCCGACTCGCGCATCAGTGCCTCGGCGGTGGCGGCGCTGGTCTGGGCCTGCGCCGGGGCGGCGGAGAGCAGCAGCGAGGCCGCGCAGAGCAGGGCCGAGAGGCTGGCGCAGAGGCGCCGCAGCGAACCGGGCGACAAGCTGGGCCATGAGCCGGGCAACAAGCGGTGGATCCCCACGGGCGCCTCCCTGGGCCGGTCGTGCCGCGCGGGCTGCAGGCCACGCCGACGGCTGCGACCCACCCGCGCCTGCCTCGGCACGGCGGCGCGGCCCGGCGAGCGCCGGCGCCGCGGGCGGTGGCGGGGCAAACGCGGCGCCTGCCGGTCGGGCAGCAAGGGCTTTGCAACTGCACACATTTGTGCCCATATACTTCGCGCCCCGTCAGCCCCCGGGTCGTGGCACGCGCCAGGATTCGGGCCGTCGCAGCCGCCGGGCTGCGCACCCCGACCCCCTCTGGAGGCCCTGCCATGAAACCCATTGCATCGTTTGCCGGCTGGTTGGGTCGCCAGTGGCGCCGCTGGGCCGCGCGCACGCGACTGGCGCTGCGCCGACCGGCAGCGGCCGCCGCCACGCCGGCCGTGTCTGCCAACGCCGCGCCCGCGCTGCCGATGCGGCACGTCGCCACCGTGGTGATCCCGGCGCTCAACGAGGCGCGGCGCATTGCCGAGGTCGTGGCCTACGCGCTGGCCGACCCGGCCACCGGCGAGGTGCTGGTGGTGGACGACAGCTCCATCGACGACACCGCGCGGCTGGCGCACGAGGCCGGCGCGCGTGTCATCACGAGCTCCATGCTCGGCAAGGGCGCCAGCATGCACGACGGCATGCTGGCCGCGCAGCACGAGCTCATCGTCTACCTCGACGGCGACCTGTCCGGCCTGCGCCCCGGCATCGTCAGCGACCTGTGCCGCCCGCTGCTGCGCGGCGAGGCCGACTTTGTGAAGGCGCGCTTCGGCCGCGGCGGCGGGCGTGTCACCGAGCTGACGGCCAAGCCGATGCTGAAGGTCTTCTTCCCCGAGGTGGCGCACTTCGCGCAGCCGCTGGGCGGGCTGGTGGCGGCGCGGCGCACGCTGCTGCGGCCGCTGATCTTCGAGGACGGCTACGGCGTCGACGTCGGCCTGCTGCTCGACGCCCAGCGCGCCGGCGCACGGCTGGCCGAGGTCGACATCGGCTCGCTCGAACACGACAGCCAGCCGCTGCTCGACCTGACCGTGATGGCCAACGAGGTGTCGCGCGTGATCTACCAGCGCGCACGCGCCTGCGGGCGGCTGCACATGGAGCAGGTGGTGGCGATGGTCGAGACGCAGCGCCAGGCCACCGCGAGCCTGGACCACATCCTGACGCGCCGTCGCGGCCGCCAGTGCGTGCTGCTGCTGGACATGGACGGCACCGTCACCGACACGCGCTTCGCGGTGGAGATCGCACGCGCCAGCGGGCGTGAAGACGCACTGATGAAGCTGCTGGACGGCCACGACGACGACGCCACACGCAGCGAGCGCATCGCGGCGCTGTTTCGCTTCGTGCACCGGCACGACTTCGAGCGCGTGGCGCGCAGCCTGCCGCTGCGGCCCGGCGCCATCGAGTTCGTCAACCGCATGCGCCGCGCCGGCTTCATGGTGGGGCTGGTCAGCGACAGCTACTTCGTGGCCGCCGACATCGTGCGCAAGCGGCTGTTTGCCGACTTTGCGCTGGCCCACATGCTGCAGTTCGACAACGAGGTCTGCAGCGGCCAGCTGCGCCTGAACCCCGCCTTCACGCCGCTGCCGGGCGCCACCGCCACCCCGGCGCTGTGCAAGAGCCACGTGCTGCACCGCCTGCGTGCCGATACCGCCACGCCGGGCGTGCAGACGTGCTGGGCCGTGGGCGACCACGTCAACGACCTGGGCCTGCTGCAGGCCGCAGACCGCGCCTTTGCGATGACGCCCAAGTCACCCCGGCTGGCGCAGGTGCCAGGCATCACGGTGGTGGCCTCGTTCGCAGAGCTGCTGGCCCAGGTGCCCGCGCCGTCCGAGGCGCTGCAGGCCGCGGCGGCCTGAGGACCGCACCTCCCGCGCCGCGGCCCGGCCCGGCTCAGCCCGCGACCGTGCCGCGCACCGCCCAGGCCCGCGCCACCAGCGCGATCGACCCGTCGGGCTGCACCGGCAGCTGCGCACGCAGCCGTTCGCGCAGACGGCCGCGCGCGGCCTCGGACAGCGACACGGCATAGGCCGGCGCCGGGCCCTGGCCGCCCAGGAAAGGCTGCCAGTAGTCGTCGAAGTCGACGAACCGCATCGGCAGCTCGATCGCGCCCACCTGGGGCGCGTGCAGCCCGCCCTGCGTGAAGGCGGCCAGCAGCGCATCGGGCTTGCACAGCGCAAAACGCAGGCCTTCGGCATGCCCGGCCACGGCGGGGTCCAGCGCCGCGGCGGCGTCCCAGAAGTGCGTCATCAGCGGCATCACGCCGCCGTAGTCCCACACGCAGGCCGCCACCGTGCCGCCGGGGCGGGTCACGCGCGCCATCTCGCGCAGCGCGGCGGGCGCATCGGGCACGAAGTTGAGCACCAGACTGGCCACCGCGCTGTCCACCGCCGCATCGGGCAGCGGCAGCGCGGCGGCGCTGCCGGCCAGCAGCGTGGCGCGGCTGCCCAGGTTCTGGCGCGCGCTGGCCAGAAAGCCTTCGGCGGGCTCCACGCCCACCACCGAGGCCGGCGCCGACTGCGCCAGGATCGCCTCGCTCAGCGCGCCCGTGCCGCAGCCGACGTCCAGCCAGCGCTGGCCCGGCGGGGCACCGAGCCAGGCCAGAAAGCGCGGCGCGAGCTGACGGCTCCAGCGGCCCATGTAGCGCTCGTACGGGTCACCACGGCCCCAGGGGCCGGACGGGGAAGCGGTGTTCATGAGGCGTCTCCGACGGGTTGGGTGTTCTCAGCTGCGCTGCAGCAGCCGAGAGCGGGCCGCGCCGAGCAGCAGGCGCGCGTAGAGGCGATGAAAGCCGAGCAGGGCATGGAAGCCCCAGCCCATGCCGGACCGCCCGCCGGCCCCGGCACGCAAGGGCACCACCGCGGAGCCGAAATACAGCCGCGTGCCGCCAACACCGGCCTCACGGCCGGCGTCAGCGTCCGCAGGCACGGCCATCAGCCACGAGCGTGTGCGGCCGGTGACGTCGCAGAGCAGCAGCTGCGCCGGGGTCTGCGCCTCGACCCGCCACGCGGAAAACACCGTCACCGCCCCCAGGGACAGCTGCCGGGCATCGTGGTCGGTGGCCGGGCGCCGGGCCACCCAACCGAGCAGACGGCGTTCGAGCTTGAAGAGGCCGGTCGAGTAGAACGCTTCGATGAATTCGGCCTGCGACACCCGGCGCGGCAGGTCCGCGCGGTAGCAGTCGGCATAGCCCGGCCCGCCCGCGTAGGGCTGCAGCACGGACCGCAGGGGCAGCGGACAGGATTCGATGGGCGGCATGGCAGCGTGATGTCGTCGCGCTCACGGCAGGCGTCTGCGGGGTCGCGTCCCAGCAGGCTGAGCGAGCCGGACAGTATGGACTCGTGGCGCCCGCCGCAGGGTCGACCCCGGCAAGTCCACCCCACTCCCATCGGTCGCCGGCGACTCAGTAACTCACGCGCGCCAGATACGTCTCCCGCGATGCCGCCACCGCCTGGCCCAGCGTCAGGATGCCCGCGGCCTGCAGCAGCGGCAGCATCTTCAGGAACACCTCGGCCGTCACCATCGCGTCGCCCAGCGCGGTGTGCCGGCCCAGCACCGGCACGCCCAGCCGCTCGGCAATGGCCTCCAGGCGGTGCGACTCCTGCTGCGGATGGATCACCGCCGACAGCAGCAGCGTGTCCAGCACCGGCTGGTCGAAGCGCAGGCCGGTGCGCGCCTCCTTCAGCTGCAGGAAGCGCATGTCGAAGGCGGCGTTGTGGGCCACCAGCACGGTGTCCTGCGCAAAGGCGTGGAAGGCCGGCAACACGGCGTCGATGACCGGCTGGCCCTGCAGCTGCTCGGGCTGGATGCCGTGGATGGCCACGCCGGCGGCGGGCACGCTGCGCTGCGGGTCCACCAGCTGCTCGAAACACTCCTGCCGCCGCAGCTTGGCCGCCACGATGCGCGTGGCGCCGATCTGGATGATCTCGTCGCCGTCGCTCGGCGACAGGCCGGTGGTCTCGGTGTCGAAGACGGTGTAGGCCAGCTCGGCCAGCGGCGTGTCGGCCAGCGCCTGGCCCTGCACGCTGCGGCCGGCCTGCGCGAAGAGGTCGAAGTCGTAGAACTCGGGGCGGCTGTCGTGGCGCACCAGCGCCGTGGCCTCCAGCGGCGCTGCGTCCGTGGCCAGCGGCAGCAGGAAGCGGAAGAAGGCTTCCTGGCGCGCGCGGTCGCGTTCGAACCAGAGCGCGCCGCCGTGGCGCTCGACGACATCGCGCACGGTCAGCGGCGTGCTCTCGTCACCGGCCTTGATGGGCTCGGACTCCCACGCGGTGACGGTCTCGGTGCTCATGGCCTGCACGGCCCACACCAGATCGAGCTGCGCCTTGCCTTCATGGGCGGCCAGGCGCAGCTGCAGGCGCTGCACGCCGTATTCATCCACCAGGCGGCCGGCCTGGTGCAGCAGCGCCTGCACCAGGCTGTAGCTGTCCACGCGCAGCCACAGCTGCGCATCCACCGCCTGCGCCAGCACGCGGGTGCCCAGCTGCGCCTCCAGGCGGCGCGCGGCCGCGGCCACGAGGTCGGCGCCCAGCATGTCTTCCAGCGGCCAGCGTGTCTTCAGCTGCCGCAGGCCCTGCGCCGCGGCCTCGTTCAGGCGGCGGCTCATGGTGCCGATCTCGTCGCGCACCACGGCCATGAAACGCTCGCGTGTGGGGGCGTCCAGGTCGGCGTCGTCCAGCAGTTCCACCGCGGCCTGCAGGTTGCCCAGGCTGCCGCGGTGGCCTTCGGTCAGGCCGTGCAGCAGGCGGTCGCGTTCGGTGTCTTCGGCCAGGTCGCGGGTGATGTTGTCGAGCATCAGCACGAAGCCGTTGAGCGGCTCGTCGGCCGCAGCCTCGGGCGCGCGCACCGGGGCCATCTGGATGCGCAGCAGCTGCCCGCTGCGCGTGGCGGTGACGAACTGCGCCGACGGGTGCGCGGCACCGCGCTGCAGGCGCTCCTGCACCGCCTCGAGCGCGTGCGCCACGAGGCGGCGGTCGAGCACGCCGTAGATGCTGCGGCCCAGGCCCAGCGCCTCGGCGCCGCCCATCATTCGCGGGGCCGCGCGGCCGTCGGGCATGCCCTGGTCGCCCAGCGCCAGCGCGCGGAACTGCAGCCGCGCGCGGGCGTTGAACAGCAGCACGCGGCCGTCCAGGTTGCACACCACCACGCTCTGCGTCAGCTCGGCCATCAGCGCGGCCAGGCGGTTGCGCTCCTGCTCGACCTGGCGGCTGGCCTCGGCCACCTGCGCGGCGATGTCGGCCCGCAGCGCATCGCGCTGCGCCGCCAGCGCGTTGACGGCCGCGGCCAGCGCCTGCGCGCCCGCGCTGCCTTCGGCCTTGAGCGTGCGCGGCGTGTCGCTGCTCAGCAGCACCTGCACCTCTTCGGCCAGCCGCCCCGGCGCGGCGCCGTGGCGGTGCCAGAGCCGGCGCGCCAGCGTGCCTGCCGCGGCAGCCAGCACCAGCCACAGCAGGAACACGAGCGCCAGGCGCGGCTCCAGCAGCGCCCACAAAGGGCCGCGCTCGGCGGCCTCCAGCGTGGCGGTGACGAGGCCGGCCGCGCCCAGCAGCGCCAGCGCCAGCAGCACGCCGGGGGCGGTGGCGGCCAGGACTTCGCGGGTGTCAATCTTCATGTCAGTGGCCCACGGCGCCGGACGCCGCCCGCGATGCAGGAAAGAGGTCGAGCCCAGCAAACGCCGCGGAACCGGCTTCGCCGGGCCGCTGGCGTTGCCCCCTTGAGGGGGCGCGCGAAGCGCGTAGGGGGTGTTTCATGTCAGCCGGCCAGCATGTCGCGCACACGCGCGGCCAGCTCGCGGGTGCCGAAGGGCTTGGTCATGTAGCCGTCGGCGCCCACGCCCAGGCCCTGGGCGATGTCGGTGTCGCGGCCCTTGGCGGTGAGCATCAGGATCTTCACGCCGGCCAGCGCCTCGTCGGCGCGCACCGCCTGGCAGACCTCGAAGCCGCTGCGCCCGGGCATCATCACGTCCAGCAGCACGAGCGCGGGGCGCGCGCTGCGGATCAGCGCCAGCGCCTCGTCGCCGTCGCGCGCCAGCAGCACCGTGTGGCCCTCGCGTTTCATCAGGAACTCCAGGCTGACGAGGATGTTGGGCTCGTCGTCGGCGATCAGCACGGTGTGGCTCATGGTCCTGTCTCCTGGCTCTTCGTGGTGAGGGGTGCGGACAGCGGCAGCTCGAAGCCGAAACACGCACCCTGCCCGGGCACCTGGCGCAGCCACAGCCGGCCGCCGAAGTGTTCGACGATCTTGCGGCTGATCGGCAGGCCCAGGCCCGTGCCCTGGGGGCGGTGGCGGTCGTCGCCGCCCTGCCGGAACTTCTCGAACACCAGCGCCTGCTGCGCCGCCGGCACGCCGGGGCCGTTGTCCTGCACCTCCACCGTGACCCAGGCGTCGCCCGCGCTCAGCGTCACGTCGACATGACCGCCTTCGCGCGGCACGAACTTGACCGCGTTGCTCAGCAGGTTCAGCACCACCTGCATCAGGCGGTCCGGGTCGGCACGCAGCACCGGCGGCTGCACCGGCGGCAGGTGCAGCTGCACCGTGGCGCCGCGCTCGCGGAACAGCTCGGCCGTGCTGGCCACCGCCTGCCGCAGCAGTGCGGGCAGCGCCACGTCGGCGTTCAGCCATTCGGCGCTGCCGCTTTCGATCTTGGCCAAGTCGAGCACCTGGTTGACGAGCCGGCTCAGGCGCTCGCTCTCGGCCACCACGATGTCCAGGAACTGCTGGCGCTGGGCGCCGTCCATCTGGGGGTCGTCGCGCATCAGCTCGCTCAGGCCTCGGATGCTGGTCAGCGGGGTGCGCAGCTCGTGCGTGACGCTGCTGATGAAGTCGTCCTTGAGCTTGTCCACGCTCTGCAGCTGCTCGTTGAGGTGGCGCAGTGCGTTCGCTTCCTCGACGATGTGCATCACGTCCTGCAGCTCCAGCTTGTCTTCCTGCACCACGCTGGCCACCATCACGCGCGCCGAGGCGCTGCCGATGGCGCCGGCCAACAGCGTCTCGGCCTGCTGCACCTGGCGCGGGTCGGCGTCGGCGCTGGCGTCGACGTTCGTGCGGGCACCGGCCGGCAGCAGCTGCGCACGCGCCTTGTCGGGGCCGAGGAAACGGCCCACCAGCGCCACCAGGTCGGCGAGCCGGGCGCGGCCGCGCCAGAACACGCGATCCTGCGCCGCGCGCTCGAACACGTCGACGAAGAGCAGCGCCTGGCTGGCCTCGGCGGCGCGCGGCGGGCGCGCCAGCGACACCACCACGTACAGGCCCACGTTGGCCAGCAGGCTCCAGAAAAGGGCGTGGCTCAGGTTGTCCAGCCCGCTCAGGCCCAGCAGCGCCTCGGGCCGCAGCAGCGCCAGGCCGAAGGGGCCGTGCTGCAGGAAGCTTGCGTCCAGCCAGCCGGTGGCCCAGCCGTGGGTCCAACCACTTTTGGCGATGCTGGGCAGCATCAACGTGTAGACCCACAGCAGCGCGCCCGCGGCCAGCCCGGCCAGCGCACCGTTGCGCGTGCCGCCCTTCCAGTACATGCCGCCCAGCAGGGCCGGCGCAAACTGCGCCACCGCGGCAAAGCTGATGAGGCCTATGCTCACCAGCGCATAGGCCTCGCCGGCCACGCGGTAGTACAGCCAGCCCAGCAGCAGCAGCCCCACGATGACGGCGCGGCGGATGAAGAGCAGCGTGCCGGTGAGGTCGCGCTGCGCAAAGGCCTTGCGGCGCAGCAGCAGCGGCAGCACCAGGTCGTTGCAGACCATGGTGCTGACGGCAATGGCCTCCACGATCACCATGCCGGTGGCCGCCGAGAGCCCACCCACGAAGGCCAGCAGCGCCAGCCAGGGCACACCGGCGGCCAGCGGCAGGCTGAGCACGAAGGTCTCGGCGTCGGCACGGCCCGCGACAGCGGGCCCCAGGTCGGACGCCGCGCCGAAGAACAGCAGCCCGCCCAGCGCGATGGGCAGCACGAAGAGGTTGATCAGCAGCAGGTAGGCCGGAAACGCCCAGGCCGCGCGGCGGATGTGGCGCTCGTCCACGTTCTCCACCACCATCACCTGGAACTGCCGCGGCAGCAGCAGCACGCTCAGGCCCGCCAGCAGCAGCATGGCAAACCACTGGTCGAAGGCAAACGCCGGCCGCGCCGGATCGGCCTGCAGCAGCCGCGCCAGCTCGGGCTGCGCCATCGCGCGCTGGAAGATCTCGGCCGGGCCGCTGAACAGGCCCCAGGTGACGAACACCCCCACCGCGATGAACGCCAGCAGCTTGACCACCGACTCGGCGGCGATGGCGGCCACCATGCCCTCGTGCCGCTCGGTGTTGTCGAGGTGGCGCGTGCCGAAGGCGATGGTGAAGCCGGCCAGCACCAGCGCCACGATCAGCGCGATGGCCGGCGTGCCCTGCCCGGCCGCCGACCCGCCCGCGGTGGCGCCGCCGGTCAGCACCAGGTAGCCGGTGGCCACCGCCTTGAGCTGCAGCGCCACGTAGGGCACCACACCCACCAGCGCCAGCAGCGTGACCAGCGCGGCCAGCGCGCGGCTCTTGCCGTAGCGGCTGGCGATGAAGTCGGCGATGCTCGTGATGCGGTAGGTGCGCGCGATGCGCACCATCTTGCGCAGCACCAGCCAGGCCAGCACCATGGCCAGCGTCGGGCCCAGGTAGATGGGCAGGAACCACACGCCGCCGCTGGCGGCGCGGCCGACGCTGCCGAAGTAGGTCCACGCGGTGCAGTACACGCCCATGCTGAGCGCGTAGACCCAGGCGTTGCCGATGACGCTGCGGCCCTGCTGCGCGCGCCGGTCGGCCCACCAGGCCACGGCAAACAGCGCCAGCAGATAGGCAAGCGAGGTCCCCAGCACCGCAGGTGCCGTCAGCACGGGCAGGGTCTGCGCGCCGTCCATGTGCTCAGCCCTCCACGGGCCCTTCCATCCAGCGCGCCAGCACCCCGATCAACCCCGCCCAGGCCAGGAACAACGCCACCGGCAGCAGCGGCAGGCCGAACACCGTGGCCTCGGACAGCCACAGCCGCAACAGCGGAAAGTCGAACAGCAGCACGCCAGCGCCGAACAGCGCCAGCAGCCGCTGCGCGAGCAGGCCTGCGGCCAATGGCGCCGGGGACGCCCGGGTCGGTCGGGGGTCGCTCATGGTCTGCTCTCCGGGCGTGTCGTCACAGGGTGTCGAACCTGAAATGCTGGCGCAGGTGCGCCCTGAACTGCCGCACGATACCCAGGGCGTCGTGCAGCGCCTCGCGCTCCAGGGTACTCAGCGCCGAAGGCCGCACCTCGTTGCCGGCCACCTGGCCTGCGGCGCGCTGCTTGAGCTGGTGGTTCAGGCGCACGCCCATCAGCCGGTGCAGCGCCTCCACCACGTCCTGCGCCATCGTGGTGTCCAGCTGCTGCGCCTGCACCAGCGCCGCCACGCGCGCCGCGGTGCCCTGCTCGTGCACGCCGTGCTGCAGCGCCAGCGCGCGCACACCATGCACGATGGGAAAGGTGCCCAGCTTCTTCAGGTCCAGCGGCTGCTCGTCGCGCTTGCTGGTGAGCCGGGTAAACCAGTTGCCGGGCTCCTGGAACTGGTCGGCCGCGGCGGCAAAACGCGCCAGGTACTGGTCCTGCCCCGACAGCACCCGGCCCAGGTGGCTGCGCGCCTGCTGCAGCAGCGTGGCGTCGCCGGCCACGACGGCGGCGTCGAGGAAGATCGCCAGGTGCATGGGTCCGTCGGGGTGGTGGCCGTGCACCCAGCCGCGCAGCGTCTCTCGAAAGGCCGCCAGCGGCTGCCGCCACAGCGGGTTGGTGAGCATGATGTCGCCCGGGCAGCGCGGGTAACCCAGCTCGGCCAGCGCGGCGTTGAAGTCGCGCGCCAGCGCCGCCAGGCCCGACCACTCGAAGCCGTCGCGCAGCAGCAGCGCGTTGTCCTGGTCGGTCTTCAGGATCTGCTCGCCGCGGCCTTCGCTGCCCATCACCAGCAGGCAGCTGTGGGCCTGCAGCTCGGCCGGCGCCATCACGGCCCACAGCCTGGCGATCAGGCGGGTGTTGAGCTCGCTCACCAGCCGCATGATGCGCTCGATGCGGATGCCGCTGCCGTGCAGCAGCGTGACCATCTCGTCGATGCGCTGCGCCGCGTCGCGCAGTTCGGCCAGCTGGGTGGCCTCGTCGATCTGCAGCGCCACGATGTGCGAGTGGTTGGCCACGAAGCTCACCAGGTCCAGCTGGCCCAGCACACCGATGATGGGCGCGCCGGGCAGCTGCCCGTCGCGCACCACGAGGCGGTGCACGCGGTGGCGCACCATCAGCCACAGCGCCTCGAAGAGGTCGGCGTCGGCGTCCACGCCCACCAGCTCGAAGTGCGCCACCTCGCGCACCGGCAGCTGCTGCGGCGGCACCGGGCGCAGCAGCGCGTCGCGCAGGTCGGTGGTGGTGAAGATGCCCACGCGGCAGGCCGCGTCCTCGCCGTCCCGCACCAGCGCCTGCGTCAGCCCGCGCTGCGACAGCTCGCGGCAGACGCTGACCAGGTCCAGGCCGCCGTCCACGTAGAAGGGCTTGCGCAGGAAGGCGTCGCGGATGCGCGCGGTCACCAGCGACAGCATCTCGCGTTGCGGCTCGGCGGCAGCGGGTGCCGGTGGGCTGGTCATGGGCTCGGCCAATGAAAAAGGGACCACAGACGATAGTCCGTGGTCCCGGGTGCGGGTCTGATCGAGGTCAGACCCGGGGGTATCAGTGACCCGACGCGCCGGAGGCGCCGATGCCGGTCTCCGACCGCACCTGCTGCGCCAGGAAGCCGTCCTTGTCCTGCTGCGCGCGCTTGCTGCCGTCCAGCACGCTGAACAGCCAGATGCCGACGAAGCCGATGGTCATGCTGAAGAGGGCCGGGCTGGCATACGGGAACAGCGCGCTGCCCTTGGGGTTGCCCAGCGTGGCTTCCCACACCGCGGGCGACACGATGGTCAGCGCCACGCTACTGATCAGGCCCAGGAAGCCGCCGATGACCACGCCCTTGGTGGTGCAGCCCTTCCACAGCACGCTCATCAGCAGCACCGGGAAGTTGGCGCTGGCGGCAATGGCGAAGGCCAGGCTGACCATGAAGGCGATGTTCTGCTTCTCGAACACGATGCCCAGCACCACGGCCACCACACCCAGCGCCACGGTGGTGATGCGGCCCACGCGCAACTCGGCCTTCGGGTCGGCCTTGCCGCCCTTCATGACGGTGCCGTAGAGGTCGTGCGAGACGGCCGAGGCGCCGCTGAGCGTGAGGCCGGCCACCACCGCGAGGATGGTCGCGAAGGCCACCGCGCTGATGAAGCCCAGGAACACGTTGCCGCCCACCGCGTTGGCCAGGTGCACCGCCGCCATGTTGTTGCCGCCCAGCAGGCCGCCCTTGGCGTCGAGGAACTGCGGGTTGGTCAGCACGAAGGTGATGGCGCCGAAGCCGATGATGAAGGTCAGGATGTAGAAGTAGCCGATCCAGGTGGTGGCCCACAGCACCGACTTGCGCGCTTCCTTGGCATTGGGCACGGTGAAGAAGCGCATCAGGATGTGGGGCAGGCCGGCGGTGCCGAACATCAGCGCCATGCCGAAGCTGATGGCACTGATGGGGTCCTTCACGAAACCGCCCGGGCCCATGATGGAGAAGCCCTGCGCGGCGGCCGCCGTGGCGTCCTTGCCGCCCTTGGCCGCGATGTCGGTCTTGATCTGCACCGCCTGCGCAAACATGGCCTCGGGGCTGAAGCCGAAGTGCCACAGCACCGCGCCGGCCATGAAGGTGGCGCCGCACAGCAGCATGATGGCCTTGATGATCTGCACCCAGGTGGTGGCCGTCATGCCGCCGAACAGCACGTAGACCATCATCAGCCCGCCGACGATGACCACCGCGATCCAGTACTCCAGACCGAACAGCAGCTTGATGAGCTGGCCCGCGCCGACCATCTGCGCGATCAGGTAGAACGCCACCACCACCAGCGTGCCGCTGGCCGCGAACACCCGCACCGGCGTCTGGCTGAAGCGGAACGCGGCCACGTCAGCGAAGGTGAACTTGCCCAGGTTGCGCAGCCGCTCGGCCAGCAGGAAGGTGACCACCGGCCAGCCGACCAGGAAGCCGATGCTGTAGATCAGCCCGTCGAAGCCGCTGGCCATGACGGCCGCGCTGATGCCCAGGAACGACGCCGCCGACATGTAGTCGCCCGCGATCGCCAGGCCGTTCTGGAAGCCGGTGATGCCACCGCCGCCGGTGTAGAAGTCGGCCGCGCTCTTGGTCTTGGCGGCGGCCCACTTGGTGATCCACAGCGTGAAGCCCACGAAGGCGCCGAACATGCCGATGGCGGTCCAGTTGACGGCCTGCTTCTCGGCCTGCCCCAGGTCGGCCCCGGCCGCCAGCACCACGCCCGCGGCCGCAGCCAGGGTCAGCGCGACGAGGAGTCTGCGCGCGCTCATTTCAGCACCGCCTGGCTGACTTCTTCGGACAGGCGGTCGAACTCGCTGTTGGCGCGCCGCACGTAGAGGCCGGTGATGAGGATCGTGAACGCGATCACCGCCAGGCCCAGCGGCATGCCCAGCGTCATGACGCCGTCACCCAGGCGGCTGCTGAGCAGCGGCTTGTTGAAGGCCACGAGAAGGATGAACCCGTAGTACACCACCATCATGGCGCCCGTGAGCCACCAGCCGAAGCTGGTGCGGCGCGCCTTGAGCTTCTGGTACGACGGGTGTGCGGCAATGCGCAGCGCCAGGTTCGCTTCCATGTCTGTCTCCTGTAGTCCTGTGAGGCGGCATCACCATCACGGCGGTGCTTGTGGCGGACTATCGGGACAGGCACTGACCCTGCTCTGACGCTGAACCAACAAAGGCTGACGCGGGGCTTGCGTCGGCCTTACGGGGCGTGGGGCTACGGTCTCTGGAGCACCGGCTCGGAGGCTGGCGCAGATACGGATGCGGGTGCGGGTGCGGGTGCGGCCAGGGTCACGGCGCGCGCGGCCACCCAGGCGTCCAGCGCAGCCGGGTCAAGCGGGCGCGCGATGAGGTAGCCCTGCGCCTCGTCGCAGCCCACCTGCTGCAGGTAGGCCAGCGCCTCCTCGTCCTCCACGCCCTCGGCCGTGACGCGCAGGCCCAGGCTGTGGCCGAGGCCGACGATGGAGCGGATCACCGCCCGCGACTCCTCCGAGCGCGCGGCCGACATCACGAAGGAACGGTCGACCTTCACCTCGGAGAACGGCAGCCGCACCAGTTGCACCATCGACGAGTAGCCGGTGCCGAAGTCGTCGATCGACAGCTGGAAGCCCTGCATGCGCAGCCGCGTCAGCAGCTCCAGCGCCAGCGTCGGGTCGTCCATGGCCGCGGTTTCGGTGAGCTCGAAGACGAGCCGGTCGGCCGCCATGCCGGCGCGCTCGCAGTGCTGCTGCAGCTGCGTCACCAGCTCCGGCTGGCCGAGGCTGCGCGCCGACAGGTTGATCGACAGCGTCAGCGCCTCGCGCCCGGCGGCGGCCTGGCGCCAGGGCATGAACCAGGCCAGCGCCAGATCCAGCACCTGCAGCGTGAGGCGGTCGACCAGGCCGGCCTCTTCGGCCAACGGGATGAAGCGGTCGGGGCCGATCAGGCCGTGCACCGGATGCAGCCAGCGCGCCAGCACCTCGAAGCCCGCCAGCGCACCGCTGGCGCACAGCACCTTGGGCTGGTAGACCACCTTCAGCTCGCCGCGGGCCAGCGCCTGCACCAGGTCGTCGGCCACCGGCCTGAACACCGGCGCCACCGACGGCGCGGCGGGCGCGGCCGGCGCGGGCGCCGCGCGGGCCTGCAGCAGCTGGCGCAGCGCCGCGGGCACGAAGGGCTTGGCCAGCACACCGGCCATGGCCAGCCCGTGCGCCGCGCCGGCGCGGGCCGCGGCGTCGAGCACGCGCTGGCCGACGCCGCTGCTGACGATGACCTGCGCCGCGCAGCCGCGCCGGCCCAGTTCGGCCAGCACCTGCAGCCCGTCCATCGTGGGCATGTTCAGGTCGGTGCAGATGTGGCTGGGCTGCCAGGTGGGCAGCGCGGCGAAGAAGTCCTCGGGGTCGGTGCACAGGCGCGCGGCGGCGCCCGAGCTTTCGGCGATGAGCTGGATCGTCAGCCCGATCATCGGGTCGTCGTCCAGGATCAGCAGCCGGCAGCCCTGCAGCGGGGTGGTGGAAGGGTGGCTCATCGTGCGGCTCCGGGGGCCGGCGGCGCGCTGTGCAGCGCCTCCTGCAGCTTCAGCGCCAGGTCCGCGCGCCGGTAGGGTTTGCTCAGCAGCAGCACGCCGGGCGCCAGCCGCCCGTCGTTCGTCAGCGCGTTGGCCGTGTAGCCCGAGGTGTACAGCACCGGCAGGCCCGGGCGCAGGCGGCGCGCCGCATCGGCCAGCTCGCGGCCGCTGAGCCCGCCGGGCATGATGACGTCGGTGAACAGCAGCTCGATGTCGGGGCAGGCCTGCAGCAGCGCCAGCGCCGACGGGCCGTCGGCGGCCTCGACGACGCGGTAGCCCAGGCGCTCGAGCTGGTCGCGGGCGAAGTCGCGCACCGCGGCATCGTCTTCCACCAGCAGCACGCACTGCCCAGTGCCGGTGCCGACGCCGGCCGGGGCTGCGCCGTCGGCCAAGCGCGCCGCCTCCGCCGCGTGCGGCTCCTCGTGCGCCGGCAGGTAGACACGCACCGTGGTGCCCTGGCCGGGCTGCGACTCGATGCCCAGGTGCCCGCGCGACTGCTTCGCGAAGCCGTAGGCCATGGCCAGCCCCAGGCCCGTGCCCTTGCCCTTTTCCTTGGTCGTGAAGAAGGGCTCGCAGACCCGCGGCAGCAGCTCCGGCGCGATGCCGCAGCCGGTGTCGGAGACCTGCAGCACGACGTAGTCGCCGGCCGCCAGGTCGGCCTGCTCCGCGGCGGCGGCGGCGTCCAGCCGCACGTTGGCCGTGGCAAAGCCGAGGTGCCCGCCACCGGGCATCGCGTCGCGCGCGTTGATGGCCAGGTTGAGCAGCACGTTCTCCAGCTGCGTGGGGTCGACCATCGCGCTCCACAGGCCGGGGGTCGGCACGTGCAGCACCTCGATGTGCTCGCCCAGCGTGCGCCGGATCAGGCCGTCCATGTCGGCCACCAGGCGGTCGATCTGCACCGCGCGCGGCTCCAGCGCCTGCCGGCGCGCAAAGGCCAGCAGGCGCTGCGTGAGATCGGCGCCGCGCTGGGCGGCGCCGGCGATCATGGTGGCCAGGCGCTGGTGCAGCCCCTCGGCCGGCAGCTGCTCGGCCAGCAGCTCGGCGTTGCCCAGCATCACGGTGAGCAGGTTGTTGAAGTCGTGCGCCACGCCGCCGGTCAGCTGGCCCAGCGACTCCAGGCGCTGCGACTGGCGCAGCTGCGCCTCGACCTGCTTGCGCTCGGTGATGTCGCGCTCGATGGCCACCCAGTGCGTGTACCAGCCGGCGTCGTTGGCCAGCGGCACGATGTCCAGCTCCAGCCAGAAGGGCTCGCCGGCCTTGGTGTAGTTGATGAGTTCGGCGCGCACCGGCTCCCAGCGGCGCAGCGCGGCGCCGATGCGGTCGAGCTCGCTGCGCTGCGTGGCCGGCCCCTGCAGCAGGCGCGGCGTGCGGCCGATGACCTCGTCGCGCGTGTAGCCGGTGCGGCGCTCGAAGGCGTCGTTGACGAACACGATGCGCGGGCCCGGATTGCCCAAGGGCTCGGCCTCGGTGATGAGCACGATGTCGTTGAGCCGCGCCACCGCGGTCTCCAGCAGCCGCAACCGGGCCTGGCTCTCGCGCTCGGCGGTGATGTCGCGGGCCACGCCGGCCAGGCGCTCGTCGCCGGCCGGCGAGGTGGTGCCCACGACAAAGGCGCGGTCGGCGATCCAGCGGATGCTGCCGTCGGGCCGCAGGATGCGGTATTCGATGTCGTAGTCGCCCTGGGCCTGCAGCGGCAGCGCGCGGGCCACGCGCTCGCGGTCGTCCGGGTGGATGGTCTCGAACCAGCGCACCGACTGCTGCATCAGGCTGACGGGCGAGCGGCCCCAGATGACCTCGTAGCCCGGCGACACGTACAGCAGCCGGCCGCCCTCGGACAGCCAGAAGACCTCGCTGATGGCGTCGGTGATCTGGCGGAAGCGGCGTTCGCTTTCGCGCAGCGCGGCGGCGGCCTGCTCACGCGCGGTGACGTCCTGGGCGGTCACGAGGCGCGCGGTGCCGCCCTCCCAGGGGATCGAGCGCGCATGCACCTCGACCTGGATCAGCGTGCCGTCCTTCAGCCGGTGGCGCCAGAGCTGCCGCACTTGCGAGCCGCGGTCGATGCCCGCCACGTCGGCCCACAGCGCGGGCAGGTCCTCGGTCGGCCGGATGTCGGCCAGCGTCATGCCGAGGAACTCCTCGACGCTGTAGCCGTAGTGCGCCACCGCCGCGGCGTTGACGGCCAGGAAGCGCAGGCTGTCCAGCTCGTAGACCCACATCGGCAGCGGGTTGTGCTCGAACACCGCGCGGTAGCGCGCCTCGCCCTCGCGTGCCGCGTTGCGCTGCTGCACGTGCTCGGTGATGGGGCTGTGCATCACCAGCGCCAGGCGCGGATGCGGCTGCACGGCCGGGCAGGGTGTCACGCTGACGCGGAACCAGCGCTGCCGACCCGCGCCGTGGCAGGGGTAGTCGAGCGTGAACATCGGCAGCTCCCCCGCCAGCACGCGGCGGATGCCTTCGGCCACGGAGGGCGCCTCGTCGGCCCAGCGGTCCCGGGCCGCATCGCACACGGCAAGGTAGTTCAGGCCCACGCCGGCCTGCGCCTGCGTCAGCCGGTTGGCCGCGGCGAAGTGACGCCAGGCGGCGTTGACCGCGAGGATCAGACCCTGCCCGTCCAGCAGCGCGGCCTGCGCCGGCAGTGCGTCCAGCAGCGCCGTCATGCCCGGCGCCAAGACGGCGGCCGCGCCCGTGAGGGACGGCGGTGCGGGCGGCGTGAGAGCAGTCAAGACGATTCCGGGTGGGTCCTGCGGGTTGGGTGACGTTCGGGCGGCCCGGTGGTCCGGGCCATGGGCCGACGGCGCCCGCATGACGGGGCGCAGCCTGCGCCTGGACCGCAACCGACCGGTCCATGGGGGCTTATCGACCCTGTTCGATGCTACTAAAGTATCGAAGCAGTTCGCTGCTGGCGCCAGTCAGCCGCGCTTCAGGCCCGGCGGCGCCACCGTGGCTTCGTCCCATCCCGGTCCGCTGAACCAGGCCCCGCCCTGCAGCGCATCACGCAGCATCGGCAGCGCGTCCAGGCCCCAGAAATGGCGGCCTTCCAGCGTGAAGGTGGGCACGCCGAACACGCCGTCGGCGAGCGCCGCATCGGTGTGGGCGCGCAGCTCGGCCTTGACGTCCTCGCCGTCGGGGTCGCGCGCCGGGGCCAGCTGCGCCCGCAGCGCGGCCAGGCGCGCGGGGTCGTTGGCGTCGTGCCCGCCGATCCAGACGTGCCGCAGCGCCGCCTCCAGCACGCGCCGGTTGGGGCCGCAGGCCTGCACCAGGCGCAGCAGCGGCAGCGGGTTGAACGGGTGCTGTGCCGGCGTGTGCATCGGCAGGCCGTGCTGGTGCGCGAGCCAGTGCACCTGGCGGAAGGTCCACTGCCGCTTGGGCTCGATCTCGGCCGGGCCCTTGTGGGCGTGTGCCTTCAGCAGCGCGGCAAACAGCAGCGGGCGGTATTCCACCTCGTAGCTGCAGCCCTCCAGCACCTGCGGCAGGCGTTCGAAGGCCAGGTAGGCGTAGGGCGAGATGACGTCGATGTGGCAGACGATGCGCTTCACGGGGCGGCCTTGGGTTCGGCAGGCGCGCGAGGTGTCGGTGCCGCACGGCGCGCGGCCAGCTGCTCGCACACGGCCTGCTTCTCCTCGTCGTCCAGCAGCGACCAGCAGGCGATCTCGTCCAGCGTGCGTGCGCAGCCCTCGCACAGGCCGCTGGCCTCGTCCATGCGGCAGATGTTGACGCAGGGGCTGGGCACGGGCTTGGGGGCCGGCGTGTTCATGCCTGCACCACGTCGGCCACCGGCGCGCCGGTGAGCTGCACCAACTGCTGCGGCGACAGGCAGAACACGCCGTGCGGGTGGCCCGCGGCGGCCCAGATGAGGTCGAAGCGGAACAACTCGCGGTCGAGCAGCGTGACGAGCTTCGACGCGTGCGCCAGCGGCGCCACGCCGCCGATCGAAAAGCCGGTGCGGGCCTTCACGAAGTCGGCGTCGGCGCGGCCCAGCGGGCCGGTGATCGCGGCCACGCGCTGGTCGTCCACGCGCCGGTCGCCGCTGGTCACCACCAGCACCGCCACGTCGTCGGCCTGGCGGCGGAAGATCACGCTCTTGGCGATCTGGCCCACGGCCACGCCCAGCGCGTCGGCCGCCTCCTGTGCGGTGCGGGCCGGCACCGCCAGCCAGCGCGGCACGTGCGGGTGGCTGGCCGCGGCCAGCGCGGCGCTGACCCGCACGAAGCCCTCGGGGCGGGATTCGGCCAGCGTGCTCATGCCGTGGCGGCCGGCGCGTTCAGCGCCACGCCGCGTTTGGCCAGCAAGGCCTTGCCGGCACGCGACACCGGCGGCCGGCCCAGCACACCGCTGATCCAGCCGCCGGTGTCCACCAGCGCATCCAGGTCCAGCCCCGTGGCGATGCCCATGCCGTGCAGCATGAAGACCACGTCTTCGGTGGCCACGTTGCCAGTGGCGCCCTTGGCGTAGGGGCAGCCGCCGAGGCCCGCGATGCTGGTGTCGAAGGTGTGCAGGCCCAGTTCCAGGCAGGCCAGGATGTTGGCCAGCGCCTGGCCGTAGGTGTCGTGGAAATGGCCGCTGACTTCAACCATCGGGTAATGTTTCAGGGCCCGTTCGATCGCCGCCTGCACCTGGCGCGGCGTGCCGGTGCCGATGGTGTCGGCGATGCCGCAGTGATCGACGCCGATGCCTTTCATCAGCCGCACCACGCGTTCCACCTCGTCGGCCGAGACCGCGCCCTGGTACGGGCAGCCCAGGGCACACGACACCGCGGCGCGCACCTTCAGGCCGGCCTCGTGCGCGGCGGCCACCACCGGCGCGAAACGATCGATGCTCTCGGCGATGCTGCAGTTGATGTTGCGCTGGCTGAAGGCCTCTGTGGCGGCGCCGAACACCACCACCTCGTCGGGCCACTGCTCGCGCGGCGCGGCGAGCGCGGCCTCCAGGCCCTTCATGTTGGGCGTCAGCACCGAGTAGCGCACGCCGGGGCGGCGCTGGATGCCGGCCATCACCTGCGCGTTGTCGGCCATCTGCGGCACCCACTTCGGGCTGACGAAGCTGGTGACCTCGATCTCGCGGTGGCCGGCCGCCTGCAGCCGGTGCACGAGCTCGACCTTGTGCGCCGCCGACACCGGCTGCGCTTCGTTCTGCAGGCCGTCGCGCGGGCCGACTTCGACGAGGGTGACGTGGGTTGGGATCATGCGGACATCCGGCGGTTCGGGTTCAAGGCCGGCAGGCTACACGCTGTCGCATGCGATGCGGCGGCACGGGGTCTTGCGCGGCCTCACCCGGCCTTCCCCAAACGGAGCAAGGCACCGCCTTCTGCCACCTGATCGCCCACGGCGTAGAGCAGCTCCTCCACCACGCCGTCGTGCGGCGCGCTGATGGTGTGCTCCATCTTCATCGCCTCCATCACCGCCAGCGCCTGGCCGCGCTGCACGGTGTCGCCGGCCTTGGTGAGGAAGGACACCACCTTGCCTGGCATCGGCGCGGTCAGGCGGCCGCCTTCGGCCGCGCCCTCGCCGGCGTGCGCGATGGGGTCGTGTTCGCTCAGCAGCGCGCTGCCCTGCGCGGCAAACACCGCGTAGCGCTCGCCATGGGCATAGACGCTGAGCGTCAGGCGCCGCGTGCCCAGCATCACCTCGTGCCGCGCGCCGCCCAGCGGCCGCGCGCTGAAGGGCCAGCTCTGGCCGGCCAGCTGCAGCACGGTGGCGCCGTCGTGCAGCCGCACCAGCGTGGGCACGATCGGCCGGCCGTCCAGCGCCAGGCTCAGCCGGCGGTGCGCGCCGCCGTGCAGGCGCCAGCCGTCGCGGCGGCTCCAGGGGTCGGCGTCCTCCAGCGTGGCCTCGGCCGCCAGGCGGTGCGCTGCCACGCCGGCCGCGGCCACCTCGGCCGGCAGCGCCGGGGCCTCGAACAGCGCCACCCGTTCACGCTCGATCAGCGCGGTGTCCAGGTCGGCTGTCGCAAAGGCGTGGCTGGCCACCACGCGGCGCAGGAAGGCCACGTTGGTGTGCAGGCCCATGATGTGCGTCTGCTCCAGCGCCGCGGCCAGCCGCGCCAGCGCCTGCGCGCGGTCTTCGCCCCAGACGATGAGCTTGGCGATCATGCTGTCGTAGTGCGGGCTGATGGCGTCGCCCTCGCCGACGCCGCTGTCCACACGCGGCAGCGCGTCGCTGCGCTCGAAGGCCACGTGCTCGGGCCAGCGCGCCACCTGCAGCGTGCCGGTGGCGGGCATGAAGTTGGCGTCGGGGTTCTCGGCGCAGATGCGGGCTTCGATGGCGTGGCCGCGGCGCTGCAGCTGGTGCTGCAGCAGCGGCAGCGGCTCGCCGCTGGCCACGCGCAGCTGCCACTCCACCAGGTCCAGCCCGGTGATGGCCTCGGTCACCGGATGCTCCACCTGCAGCCGCGTGTTCATCTCCATGAAATAGAAGCGCAGGTCGCCGTCGCCATCGGGCTCGGCGATGAACTCCACCGTGCCGGCGCCCACGTAGCCCACGGCCTGGGCCGCGGCCACGGCGGCGGCACCCATCTGGGCCCGGCGCTCGGCGCTCATGCCGGGCGCCGGGGCCTCTTCCAGCACCTTCTGGTGGCGGCGCTGCACGCTGCAGTCGCGTTCGAAGAGGTAGACGCAGTGGCCCTGGGTGTCGCCGAAGATCTGGATCTCGATGTGGCGCGGGCGCGTGACGTAGCGTTCCACCAGCACGTGGTCGTCGCCGAAGCTGTTCTTCGCCTCGCGCTGGCAGGAGGCCAGCGCGTCGATGAAGTCCTCGGCGCGGTCGACACGCCGCATGCCCTTGCCGCCGCCGCCGGCGCTGGCCTTGATGAGCACCGGGTAGCCGATGCGCGCTGCCTCGGCCGCCAGCAAGGCGGGCTCGTTGTCGTCGCCGTGGTAACCCGGCACCAGCGGCACGCCGGCCTGGTCCATCAGCGACTTGGCCGCGCTCTTGCTGCCCATCGCGGCAATGGCACTGGCCGGCGGGCCGATGAAGACCAGGCCGGCCTCGGCGCAGGCGCGCGCGAAGTCCTCGTTTTCGCTCAGGAAGCCGTAGCCCGGGTGGATGGCCTGCGCGCCGGTGGCCAGCGCCGCATCGATGATGCGCTGCCACTGCAGGTAGCTGTCGCGCGGGGCGTTGCCGCCCACGTGCACGGCCTCGTCGCAGGCCCGCACGTGGCGGGCCTGCGTGTCGGCGTCGGAGTACACGGCCACGGTGCGCACGCCCAGGCGGCGCGCGGTGGCGGCCACGCGGCACGCGATCTCACCCCGGTTGGCGATCAGTATCTTCTTGAACATGCTTCGACTCGCTTCACGCCGACGAGGGCGCAGACGGGAACACGCGGCGCAGCAGGGCCCGCAAGAACTTGAACAACACGACGATCAGCACCAGCGCCAGCACCACCGCCACCGCCAGCACCGGCCAGAACCACAGCGGGTGTTCGACGGCCAGCCACAGCAGGCCCGGCACCGCGGCATCGCCCAGCAGCGACAGGCCGATGTTGGAAAACGGCTCCGGCGAGGTGTTGACCGCCGCACGCGTGGTGGCCTTGGCCGCGTGCGCGGTGGCTGCCAGCGTGCCGCCGGCCAGCGCGGCGATCGCCGACCAGGTGGCGCTGTCCACGCCGAAGGCACCGTTCAGCGCACCGTAGGCCAGCGCGGCGCCCGCGGGCACGCGGATGAAGGTGTGGACCGTGTCCCACAGCGTGTCCACGCCCGGGATCTTGTCGGCCACAAACTCCACCACCCCCATCAGGAAGCCGACGCCCAGCACCAGCGGGTTCTGCAGCACCTGCAGGCCCGGGGGCAGCGGCACCCAGCCCATGTAGCCGGCCGCGCCGGTGAGGAAGATCACCGCATACAGCCGCATGCCGCTGGCCCAGCCGAGCGCTGCAGCCAGGGCGACGAGGGCAGGCAGATCCAGCGTCATGAGCTCGATGCACCATCCAGCGGCCGCCGGGGAACCGGCTCTGCCGGGCCCCTGGGGGCGCCCCCTTGGGGGGGAGCGCCGGAGGCGCTTCGGGGGGGCGGGGGTCTCCAAGCCGGGTCGCGCTTGTTCAGGAAGGCCTGCACGCCCTCCCTGCCCTCGGCGCTGGCGCGGATGTCGGCGATGCGGCGTGCCGTGTCGTCGCGCAGCGCGGGCGTGATCTCGCGCGCCGCCACGTCCTTCACCAGCTGCTTGCAGGCCTTCACCGCGGCCGGGCCGTTGGCCACCAGCGCAGCGACGATCTCGGCCACGCGCGCGTCCAGCGCCTCGGCCGTGCAGAGCTCGTGCACGAAGCCGAGCGTGTGCGCCTGCGCGGCGCTGAAGCGCTCGGCGGTCAGGAAGTAGCGGCGCGAGGCCTGCTCACCCAGGGCCCGCACGACGTACGGGCCGATGGTGGCCGGCAGCAGGCCGAGCCTGGCTTCGCTGAGGCAGAAGTGCGCGGCCTCGCTGGCCACCAGCACGTCGCACACCGCGGCCAGGCCCACACCGCCGGCGTAGCAGTCGCCGTGCACACGGCCCACCACCGGCACCGGGCAGGACCAGATCGTCCACAGCATCTGCGCCAGGCCGGAGGCGTCGGCGTGGTTCTGCGCCCAGCTGTAGTCGGCCATGCTGCGCATCCACGACAGATCGGCGCCGGCGCAGAAGGCCTTGCCGTGGCCGCCCAGCACGATGGCGCGCAAGGCCGGGTCGGCGCCCAGTGCGGTGAAGGCGGCGGTGAGTTCGGCGATCACGCCGTCGTTGAAGGCGTTGCGCACGTCGGGCCGGTGGAGCCAGACCTCGGCGACGAAGGGGCTGGGGCGGCGGATGTCGAGCGTGGGGCTGTCGTTGGCAGCAGCGGTGGCGGTGCTCATTCGGGCGTCCCTTCTTCCTGCAGCATGAAGACCATGTCGAGCGCAGGACACGGCCGGCCCAGCGCCGTGAGCGCCGCGGTGATCTGCCCGCGGTGGTGCACGCCGTGGTTGAAGACATGGCCCAGCGTGGCGGCAAAGGGCAGCGTGACCTCGGGCCCGGCGATGCGGCGGTAATGCAGCGCGCCCTGCAGCCGCGCCTCGGGCCAGACCTCGATCAGCGGCATCCAGGCCAGCGCGCCTTCCAGCAGCCGCTCGCGCAGACGGGCGCGGTCGGGCTCGGCCTCGGCGTCCAGCGCGGTGACGCTGGAGCGGCCTTCGGCGAAGCGCGCAAACCACAGCAGGTGCTCGCCCACCAGCAGGTGGTTGAGCGTGCCGTGCAGGCTCTTGAAGAACAGGCCCAGGTCGCGGCGGTAGTCGGCCTCGGGCACGGCGTCCACGTGGTCCAGCAGGCGCCGCGTGGCCCACAGGTTGTAGCGCGCCTGGGTCTGCAGGTGCTCGCGCAGCGCCGAGCGGTCCAGGTTCTTCTGCATGATGACGCTGGTAAAGGCGTGGTCGTCGCTCTGCGCCAGGCCCACGTCGGCATAGCCCATGCGGCGGTACATGGCACGCAGCGCCTGCGCCGGCTCGGCGGTGTCCAGCGCCATGCGGCGGTAGCCGTTTTCGCGCGCCCAGGCCTCGCAGGCACCCACCAGGCGACGCCCCAGGCCCAGGCGCTGCCGCTGCGGGTCGACCGCAAACTGGTGGAAGTGCGCGGTGTCGCGTTCGCGGAACCAGGGCACGTCCACCGTCCAGGGCGTGCTGTGTTCGTCGTAGGGCCCGCACACGGTGACGGTGCCGACCAGCTCGCGCCCGCCCTTCACGGCCACGAAACACTGGCCTTCGGCAGCGCGCCGGCGCGTGGTCTCTGCCGTCTGCGTGGCGGCGGGGAAGTTCAGGCCCTGCGCGGTCAGCGGCGCATAGGCCCGGTGCAGCAGCGCGGTGAGCGCCTCCAGCGAGTCGCGCGCGGCCAGCGGGCGCACGGCCATGTCGTCGTCATCGGTCGAATGCAGCATGGTGAGCCCGGCACTACATGCGGAAGACACCGAAGCGCGGGCTGTCCGGGATGGGCGCGTTCAGGCTGGCGCTCAGGCCCAGCGCCAGCACGCGGCGCGTGTCGGCGGGGTCGATGATGCCGTCGTCCCAGAGCCGGGCGCTGGCATAGTACGGGTGCGCCTGGTGCTCGAACTGCTGCAGGATCGGCGCCTTGAAGGCGGCCTCTTCCTCGGCGCTCCAGGCGCCGCCCTTGAGCTCGATGCCGTCGCGCCGCACGGTGGCCAGCACGCTGGCGGCCTGCTCGCCGCCCATCACGCTGATGCGCGCGTTGGGCCACATCCAGAGGAAGCGCGGCGAATACGCGCGGCCGCACATGCCGTAGTTGCCGGCGCCGAAGCTGCCGCCGATGATCACCGTGAACTTGGGCACCGTGGCCGTGGCCACCGCGGTCACCATCTTGGCGCCGTGCTTGGCGATGCCGTCGTTTTCGGCCTTGCGGCCGACCATGAAGCCGGTGATGTTCTGCAGGAAGACCAGCGGCACCTTGCGCTGGCAGCACAGCTCGATGAAGTGCGCGCCCTTCTGCGCACTTTCGCCGAACAGGATGCCGTTGTTGGCGATGATGCCCACCGGCAGGCCCTCGATGTGCGCAAAGCCGGTGACCAGCGTGGCGCCGTAGCGGGCCTTGAACTCGTCGAACTCGCTGCCGTCGACGATGCGCGCGATGATCTCGCGCACGTCGAAGGGCTTGCGCGGGTCCTTGGGGATCACGCCATGAAGTTCAGCCGCGTCGAACAGCGGCGCCCGCGGCGGCACGCGCTTCAGCTGATCGGGCTTGATCCAGTTGAGGTGGGCCACGCTGGCGCGCGCAATCGCCAGCGCGTGATGGTCGTCTTCGGCCAGGTGGTCGGCCACGCCCGACAGCCGCGTGTGCACGTCGCCACCGCCCAGGTCCTCGGCGCTCACCACCTCGCCTGTTGCGGCCTTCACCAGCGGCGGGCCGCCGAGAAAGATGGTGCCCTGGTTCTTGACGATGATGGCCTCGTCGCTCATCGCCGGCACGTAGGCGCCGCCGGCGGTGCACGAGCCCATCACCACCGCGATCTGCGGGATGCCCAGCGAGGACATCTGCGCCTGGTTGTAGAAGATGCGGCCGAAGTGGTCGCGGTCGGGGAACACCTCGTCCTGGTTGGGCAGGTTGGCGCCTCCGCTGTCCACCAGGTAGATGCAGGGCAGGCGGTTCTGCTGCGCCACCTCTTGCGCGCGCAGGTGCTTCTTCACGGTGGCCGGGTAGTAGGTGCCGCCCTTGACGGTAGCGTCGTTGCAGACGATCAGGCACTCGACCCCGCTGACACGCCCGATGCCGGCGATCAAGCCCGCGCCCGGCGCGGCGTTGTCGTAGAGGTCCAGCGCGGCCAGCGGCGCCAGCTCCAGGAACGGCGTGTCGGGGTCCAGCAGCATCTCGACCCGGTCGCGCGGCAGCAGCTTGCCGCGTGCGGTGTGCTTGGCGCGTGCCGCGTCGCCGCCGCCCTGGCTGATCTGCGCCAGCTTGGCGTTCAGGTCGTCCACCAGCGTGCGCATCAGGTCGGCGCTGGCGCGGAAGGCCTCGCTGCGCGGGTCGAGCTTGGACGTGAGCACGGGCATGGCGAGGGTCTCCTGCGGGCGGCGCACCCCGGGCGGGCGGCGGCGTTGGTTTTGGTTGACGTTTACGTTAACGTCAATTCTAGATTCAGGGTATCGGGATCGATCCGCCGTAGACGGCCGCCTCGTCCCAGCCCAGCAGCGCCATCTCGGCGGTGCGCAGGTGCGGCTCGCTGGGCATCAGGAACTCGTCCAGCTGCGGCGGCGCCACCGCGGTGGCGCTGAGCATGGCGTGCACCTGGCCGCGGTGGTGCGTCTGGTGCATGAAGAGGTGCTGCAGCAGGTGCGCGGCGGCGTCGGTCTGCACGCGGCCGCCACCGCGCGGCATGTGCACCGCGCGGTCCAGCGCCACGCTGTCGGCGGCGTCCAGCCAGGCGATCAGGCGCTCGTCGCTGTGGCGCTGGCGGTCGGCCAGGTCCGCCAGCGTCTGCGCGGGCACGAAGCGGCCCCAGGCCTGGTCGCCGTCGGTCTGGCCGTGCAGCACGCCCACGTAGTACTGGTCCACGGCGAGGATGTGGTTGAGCGTGGCCATCAGCGTGCCGAAGAAGCCGGTGCGCGGCGCCTGCAGCTCGGCCGCGCCCAGCGGCTGCATCGCGGTGTGCAGCCGCAGGTTGGCCAGGCGGTTGGCGCGGGCCTGGATGCGTTGCAGCGTCAGCGCATCCATGCGCTCAGCCCCGGCCCGGCAGTGCGGCCACGGGGGCGCCGGCGGCCTTCCAGGCGGTGAAGCCGCCGTCCACATGGCACACGCCGGGCACGCCCATGTCCTGCAGCGCCTTGGCTGCCAGCGCCGAGCGCCAGCCGGCGGCGCAGAACAGCACCAGGCGCCGGCCGGGCGCAAACACCGGCTTGAAGTACGCGGACTGCGGGTCGACCCAGAACTCCAGCACGCCGCGCGGCGCGTGGAAGGCGCCCGGGATCACGCCCTCGCGTTCGAGCTCGCGCACGTCGCGCAGGTCGACGAACAGCGGGTCTTCGGGCTGCTGGCCGCCGTGCAGCGCCCGGGCTTCGTCCGGACCGATCGTGACGACCTCGCGCAGGGCTTCCTGGACGAGTTGCTGGGCGGTTTTCATGGCGCGATCATCCTCGTGCAAAAGGCCCCTGGGGTGACGGGGCTCAGCCCAGCTCGGCGCCGTCGGCGCGCAGCCGCGCCTGCAGCGCCGGCACGCTGAACGCACCGGCCACGCGCAGCGCCGCGGCGGTGCCGGCGGCCTGCCCCATCACGAAGCAGGCACCGCTGGCACGGGCCGCGCTCTGGCCCAGGTGCTCCATGCCGGCGCAGCGGCCGGCGACCAGCAGGTTGGGCACCGCAGGCTGCGTCTCGGTGCCACGCGGCACCACCATGCGCCACGGCAGCTGGTTGAAGGCGTTGTCGGGGTCTTGCGGAAAGGCCCACTCGATGCGCCCGGCCAGGTGCATCTCCACCGGCCAGGCGTTGAGGCCGATGCTGTCGTCGAAGCGCGCGCCGCCCAGCACCTCGTCGCCGGTCAGCATGTGATCGCAGTGCACGCGCCGGCTCTCGCGCACGCCCACCTGCGCGGCGATCTCGCTGATCTCGGCCTGCTCGAAGCCCGGCACCTCGGCGCGCAGGAAGCGCATGTACTCGACGATCTGGCGCCGGCCTTCGACTTCGGCCGCGCTGAGCTGGCGGGCGTCGGTGGCGTCCACCGCGCGGCCTTCGGCGTTGCGCAGTTGGGTCACGTTGGCGCGCCACTCGCTCGGGTTGCGCTGCGGGCGCAGGATGGCGCCGCGGCGCGGGAAGTCGTAACGATCAGCGGCCTGCTCCATCAGCGCGTCGATGGCCTTGAACTCGCCGATGGCGGCCTGCGCGCGCGCCGCATCCACGCGGCCGATGCGGAACATCGTGCTCGGGTACAGCGCGTCGCCCTGCCCGTCGCCCAGCGTGTAGGGCACGCCGGCGAAGTGCGCGATGTCGGCGTCGCCGCTGCAGTCGATCACCTGCTGTGCGCGGATCGCCTGGCGCCCGGACTTCGTCTCCATCAGCACCGCGCCGATGCGCCGGGATTCGTCCTGCTGCACGCCCACGGCCTGCGCGTGCAGCAGCAGCTGCACGCCGGCGCCCTGCAGCAGCCCGTCGGCCGCACACTTGTAGGCCGCCACGTCGTAGCTGCGCACGCGGATGCGGCCCTGCAGACCGTCCTGCGGCGCGTTCAGGCCGCCCAGCGCGTCGATGCGCGCCAGCAGCTCGCCGGCCACGCCGTGCACCAGCTGCTGCACCACGCCGCCGCGCCGGCCGTAGAGCCCGGCGAAGTTGGTCACGCCGCCGGCCGTGCCCATGCCGCCCAGGAAGCCGTAGCGCTCCACCAGCAGCGTGCGCGCACCGTGGCGGGCGGCGCTGACGGCGGCGGCCAGCCCGGCCGGGCCGCCGCCGATCACGAGCACGTCGAAGTCGCCGAAGACCGGCGTCCGGCGTGCGGGTTCTTCGACGGTGGGCATGCTCACTCGAGCTTGATGTTGCGGCTGGTGATGATGTCGCCCAGGATGCGCGCCTCGGCCTGCACACGCGCGGCCAGCGCCTCGGGCGTGCTGCCTTGCGCTTCCCAGCCGCCGGTGAACAGGCGCTGCCTCGTGTCGGCGTCCTTCACGGCCGCGGGCACGTCGCGCGCCAGGCGGTCGAGCGCGGGCTTGCTCATCGAGACCGGGCCGACGAGCGCCGTCCACACCTCCAGCGGCGCCATCTTCAGGCCGGCGTCGGCCAGCGGCGGCACCTCGGGCGCCAGCGCGCTGCGCGGGCCGGTCAGGCCCACCGCGTGCAGCTTGCCGGCCTTCACCTGTGCCAGCGCCAGGCCTGGCGGCACCAGCGCCATCTGGATCTGGCCGCCGAGCATGGCGGTCAGCACCGCGGGGTTGCCGTTGTAGGGCACGTGCACGGGTTGCAGATTCCCGATCGCGGCCTTGACCACCTCCATGCCCAGGTGGCCCACCGAGCCGATGCCCACCGAGCCGTAGCTCCAGGTGGCGCCCGCGGCCTTGGCGGCGGCCACGAAGGCGGCGCCCTGGGGCTGGTCGGCCGGCGTCACCAGCACCAGCGGCGCGGTGGCCAGCAGGCTGATCAGGCTGAAGTCCTTGGCCGGGTCGTAGGGCAGCTTCGGGTTCAGCATCCTGGCCGACGTGAGGTTGCCGTTGATCACGACACCCAGCGTGTGGTCGTCGCTGCTCTTGGCCACCGCATCCGCCGCCACGTTGCCCGACGCACCCGGCCGGTTTTCCACCACCACCGGCTGGCCCCAGGTCCTGGCCAGGCTGTCGGCCAGCGCGCGTGCGGCGATGTCGGGCGTGCTGCCGCCCGGAAAACCGACCAGGATCTTCACCGGCTTGTTCGGCCAGGCCGGGGTCTGCGCAGCCGCGGGTGCAACCCCGCCCAGGACCAGCAGCGCGGCGGCGGCCAGCGTGCCGGTCACCTGGCGCCGGGTGCGTTGCACGGGGGTATCGGGGCTCGTCATTCGCGTCTCCTTGATCCAGCGGGGCGCGCAGTATCGCAGGGCTGCGTAGCATGGCCCGATGGTGCTTCTGGATCTCTTGCTGACCGGCGCGGCGCTCGCGCTGGCGCTGGCCTTGCGGCCCTGGCGCGCGCTGGCGGACACCGCGCCGCCGTGGCCCGCGCTGGCCTGGTGGGCGCTGCTGCCGCTGATGTGGAGCCTGGACGCGGTGACCGGGCAACCGCTGCTGCAGCCGCTGTCGGGCGCCTGCCTGCTGCTGCTGATGCTGGGCTGGCCGCTGACGGTGCTGATGCTGGTGCCCGTGACGGCGCTGATGGCGCTGATGGCCGACCTGGGCTGGCTGGACGCGCTGCACCGCAGCGTGTGGCTCGGTCTGGTGCCGGCCACGCTGGCGCTGGCGCTGGGCGCGGCGCTGCGGCGCTGGCTGCCGAACCACCTCTTCATCTACATCCTGGGCCGCGGCTTCTTTGCCACCGCCGGCGCGGTGGCGGCGGCGGGTGCGCTGTCGGCCTGGCTCTTCGGCGTGCCGGCGTCGCTGAGCCTGGCAGACGTGGTGCTGGCGCGCGGCCTGTCTGCCTTCGGCGAGGCCTTCCTGACCGGCGGGCTGGTGGCCATCTTCGTGGCCTTCAGGCCCGAGTGGCTGGCCACGTACACCGACCGGCTCTATCTGCCGCGGGATTGAGCAACCGTGTTCTTTGTCAAGCACCGGCGGACGCAGCGGGCTGCCGCCAGGGCGTGCCGGTCTTGACGATGGTGTTCATGATGGCCAGCAGCCGACGGTGACGACAGGCTGCTTCCTGGCATCCCGTGTCATCGAGATCGAGGTGGAGGCAACCGCAATCCGGCCCTCGAGAAAGGGGCCCCGCAGAGAGCGGCGCACACAGGCGGACCGCCCTTTGAGCGATGGAGGCCAGACGCGCGACCTGAGACCGTGCGAGGCCATGACCTCGGGAGCCTCGCGTGCAAGCCATCGGCCGGCAGCCCTCAGCGGCCAGCCCGAAAGCGCCGACGGCAAGACCATGGAGCCGCTCGAGAACCACGGCGTGCTGGTCATCTCGATCGGCTTCCTGATCGACCCCGATCAGGCCATGATCTGGCGCGGCCCGATGGCGACACAGGCGCTCGAGCGGCTGCTGCGGCAGACGAACTGGCGCGAGCTCGACCACCTGCTCGTCGACATACCCCCCGGCACCGGCGACATTGCGCTGCTCGACGAAAAAGGTGGGCCTGAAGAGGTTCAAGCAGGTCGGCGTGCCGACCCTCGGCATCGTCGAGAACACGGCCGTCTACTGCTGCCCGACCTGCGGCCACACCCAGCCCATCTTCGGCCCCGACGGCGGAAGGCGCATGGCGTCCGAATACGGCGTCGACTACCTCGGCGCGCTGCCGCTGAACATGAGCCTTCGCGAGCAGGCCGACATCGGCCGGCCGACCGTGGTGGCCGAGCCCGACAGCGCGATCGCCGCCACCCGCAAGGCCGTCGCGCGCCGCATCGCGGTGACGATCGCTCTGAAGGCGCGCGACTTCTCGGTCAAGTTCCCGACCATCAGCGTGTCCAAGAGCACCTGAACGCCGCCGCCATGCGGCCGTTCAGACCGGTCGGCCCGCAGACGCCCGGGCTTGAGCAGTTGCGGGCCAGCCGCGCTGCTCAGCGCCTTCGGATGATCGGCGACAGCGGGTCGCCGCTCATCGTGCCCGTCGAGCCGTGCATGGCGACGCTGGTGCCGGTCATGCACACCGCGCCCATCACGCGGCCCGGGGCGCAGTCGGCGCAGGCCAGCTCGTCGATCTGCGCGGGCGTCGGCGCAGCGAACGGGTTGTCCGGCACGAAGATCAGCACGCACGAGTTCTGCGTGCTGTTGCCGTGGGTGCCGGGCTCGACAAGCGGCGCAGACCCCGGGTGCGCTGCAGCGACGCCTCTGAACCCGGCGCTGCGCTGAGGCGACCTTCAACCCACCGCCGCCATGGCCTTGTCCGATTCAAGGCGTTGGCGGGCAAGGCCAGTTGTGAAAAACTTGACCGCGGTGCAGACATCGAATCGCTGGGCAGCGCCGCCGAACTCCAACAATGCATGAATGGGTCTGTCATGAGGTCAATCCTTCTGTTCGCCGCAGCCGAGTCCGCATCACCAGATCGGGGAGCAGCGCGCTATGCGATCGAGCTCGCCCGGGCCCAAGGCGCAGCACTGACAGTCTTCGTCATCGCGCTCGATGTCACGACCCCGGGCCGTTCCACCGACGCGGCCGGGGTGACCCAGGCGGTGGCCCGCGCGGCGGGCGCTGCGAACGTCGCATGCACGGCCATCACGGCCCATTCGCACGCCATGGGCGTGACCGAGGTGATCGCCGAACACGCGCGCCTGCACGACCTGGTGGTGACTGGCTGCGATGCCAACAGCCTGCTGAGCGAACGCAGCATCG